>Ga0182017_10000067_pt1 | contig 73945 bp, 61 predicted proteins | sample 712E3DmetaG_FD_120492 | JGI IMG/M metagenome (GOLD analysis project Ga0182017, IMG submission 120492) | Permafrost microbial communities from Stordalen Mire, Sweden - 712E3D metaG | ecosystem: Environmental > Terrestrial > Soil > Wetlands > Permafrost | place: Sweden: Stordalen | collected... | reverse complement strand
CCGGGGATGTCGTTTGGACACCTGAGCATTTTCGGGTTTCTAATATACTCATAAAGTTGAGCAGGCTTGTGTGGTGGTTCCCCCTTAAATGCGGCTATTTGCGCAGCGTAGCCCGCGGCGTAACCTCCTGGGCCACCTCCGTAAAGCTCCGGCGGCTCTCCAGTAGCCCAAGCCGCATGAGTTAAAGGACCCTCCCATCCAGGTTGAGGCGGATGATCGCCGTGATCACTTGCATACAAATGCGCTGCCAGTAGAATCTGATGAACATTGTTCAGATCAACCGCCGTTGCCGCGCGATCCCTCGCGCCAGACAATGTCGGCAGCAACAATCCGGCAAGGATTGCGATAATCGCAATCACAACCAGCAGTTCAACCAACGTGAAACCTACAATACGTTTAACTAGTGTTTTCACTTTTAATTTCTCCTTTATTTTTAATACTGCGTTATTGCCTTTAATACGACTCTACCTGTCGTAATAACGCACTGTTCCGCCTCAAAAGCAAATTTCCGCTTCTCCCCCATTCTTCATACTACTTTACCCGCTGCAATAAAGAGCGTAAGGGGTCAGCGTAGGGGTCGGCGTAGGGGTCAAACCATAGTTTTGACGCATTGAAGGTTGTTCAGGTGAACATAAACTGTGGTTTGCCACATGCCGTTACCGTTCCGGTCACGGGCTTGACAAAATTACTGGCAAAGCTATAGTGAATTGCAAACAGGACAAAACGTGTCCTGTTCAGAAAAAGGGTGCTTGGTATGGATGATACATTAGAGATGCAGAATCTGCATGTGAGGATCGAGGAGCGCGAGATTCTCAAGGGGTTGAACCTGACCATCCGCAAGGGCGAAGTCCACGCCCTGATGGGGCCGAACGGTTCGGGCAAGAGCACGCTCGCCTACGCGCTGATGGGGCACCCGAAATACACGGTTACCGATGGCAAGATACTGATGAAAGGTCAGAGCCTTGTCGGAATGAAGCCGGACGAGCGCGCCCGACTCGGACTTTTCCTTGCGTTTCAATATCCCTGCGAAGTGCCCGGTGTCCGCATCAGCAATTTCCTGCGGTTGGCAGTCAACGCCCGGGTCGGCAAAGAGCTCGATGTGATGGAGTTCTATGACAAGCTCGAAAAGACCATGAAGCATCTCGATATGGGCGAGCAGTTCGTGAAACGGTACGTGAACGAGGGGTTCTCTGGCGGCGAGAAAAAGCGGAACGAAATCCTGCAAATGATGATGCTTCAGCCGGAGTTTGCGGTTCTGGACGAGACTGACTCGGGGTTGGACATCGACGCGCTGAGAATTGTGTCGAAAGGTGTGAACGAGTTGCGCGGGCCGGGCCTTGGGATTTTGATCATCACGCATTACGAACGGATCCTGCGTTATATCAAGCCGGATTTCATCCATATCCTTGTTGACGGGCGGATCGTCAAATCCGGCGGGGCTGATTTGGCGGCGCACCTTGAAGAGCACGGTTACGACTGGATCATAAAGGAGTCGGAAACGAAAGCATGAGCACTCCGGTCCAAAATGCCGGTCCCGGTGAATACAAGTACGGTTTTCACGACGACCGAGAGGCGGCCTTTCAGATCGACAAGAAAGGTCTCAGCCACGATGTCATCGAGCAGATCAGCCGTCACAAGGGCGAACCCGATTGGATGCGCGAGTTCCGGCATCGCAGCTATGATGTTTTTCTGAAAAAGCCCAACCCAACGTGGGGCGTTGATCTTAGCAAGATCGATTACGACGATATCTGGTATTACGTCTCGGCGACTGACCGCAAGGAACGGAGTTGGGATGAGGTGCCAGAGGACATCAAACGCACATTCGATCGGCTCGGCATTCCCGAAGCGGAACGAAAATATCTGTCGGGCGTCGGGGCGCAGTATGACAGTGAAGTCGTCTATCACAACATCCGCGAATCGCTGGCCAAACAGGGCGTGATCTTCATGGACTGTGATACAGGCCTGAAAGAGCACGAAGACCTGTACAAGGAGTATTTCGGCAAGATCATTCCGCCGGAGGACAACAAATTCGCTGCGCTTAACTCAGCAGTATGGTCAGGAGGCAGCTTCGTGTATGTGCCAAAGGGCATCAAGGTTGACATCCCGTTACAGGCTTACTTCCGCATCAACACCCAGAACATGGGCCAGTTCGAGCGCACGCTGATCATTGTCGAGGAAGGCGCTTACGTGCACTACGTCGAAGGTTGTACCGCGCCGATTTACACAACCGACTCGCTGCACAGCGCAGTGGTGGAGATTTATATCAAGGCAGGCGGGCGATGTCGTTATTCGACGATCCAGAACTGGAGCACGAACGTTTACAATCTCGTCACGAAACGCGCTTACGCCTATCGCAATGCCGTCATGGAATGGGTGGACGGCAACCTCGGCTCGCAACTCACGATGAAATATCCGAGCGTGTACATGGTCGAACCGGGCGCGCGCGGAGAGATCCTCTCCATTTCATTTGCCGGCAAAGGCCAGCACCAGGATGCCGGCGGAAAAGTTGTGCATCTGGCCCCAAATACCTCGTCGCGCATCATCAGCAAATCCATCAGCAAAGACGGCGGCCGCGCCAGTTATCGGGGCTTGGTCCATGTAAACAAGGGTTGCTACGACTGCAAGAGCAATGTCGTTTGCGACGCGCTCATTCTCGACGAGAAAAGCCGGTCAGACACCTATCCGACGATGGAGATCAATGACGACCGCGTAGACATCGGCCACGAGGCAACGGTCTCAAAGGTCAGCGACGAGCAGGTGTTCTACCTGATGAGCCGCGGACTGAAAGAACAGGAAGCGATGAGCATGATTGTCAACGGTTTCATCGAACCCATCGTGAAAGAACTGCCGATGGAATACGCGGTGGAAATGAACCGGCTCATACAACTTCAACTGGAAGGATCCGTCGGATGAAAACCGTTGAAACCGATAAAGGGGTTAAAACCGGTAAAAGGCCGGTCGAATCACCTTTTGACCTCTTTAACAGTTTTAACTTTCCATCATGACAACTAGCTTTAACGAACAAGCTATCGAGGCCATCGGCTCCGGCGAACCGGGCTGGCTCAAAGCCCAGCGGCTCGCTGCCTGGAATGTTTTCTCGAAGCTTCCATTCCCGACCCAGCGTGATGAAGAGTGGCGACGGTTCAACATCCGCGCGCTCAATGTGGACAAGATCGCGCCGTCGGCGAACGGTCAGCCCGCGATTGCCACAACTCTCTCGGCATTGGCGGGCGATGCCAGCAAGGCCGGCGTCATTTTCAGTGACTTGGCAACGGCAGTCCAGAAACATCCGGAACTTGTCCGGGAATATCTCGGCAAAAGCATTTCCCCGGAAGAACCGCGCAAGTTTTCAGCGCTACACTCGGCATTCTGGCAGGGTGGCGCGTTCGTTTACATCCCGCAGGGCGTGAAACTCACAGTCCCGATTGAGGTCACATACAATTTCCATGGCGACGGTGTCGGCGCGTTTCCCCGCACGGTAATTGTCGTGAAGCCCGGCGCCGAGGCGACTTTGGTGCAACGGTTTGTTGGCGGCAACGGCGCGGTTAGTTTGCACGCCAGCGGCACCGAGGTATTTGTCGAGGAAGGCGGCCGGTTGCATTACATCAGCCTGCAAAACTTCTCGCCCGGCGTGTTCGATTTCACGTTGAAACGCGCTCACATTGCCCGTGACGCCGAGATCGACTGGGTGCTCGGGATGTTTGGCGGCTCGTTTCTGCGCTACGATGTTGAGTGCGTCATGGAAGGCCCCGGCGGCACCAGTTACATGTACGGGGTCGGCCTCGGCGAAAAACGGCAACAGTTCGGCCAGTTCACGCGCCAGCATCACAAGTGCGGCAATACCGTGAGTGATCTGCTGTTCAAGAACGTGTACCGCGATGAGGCGACGGGTGTTTACTCCGGCATCATCAAGGTCGAGAAGAACGCTAATGGGACCAACGCATACCAGGCAAATCGCAATCTGGTGTTGAGCGAGACCGTCAAGTGCGATTCGCGTCCGCTGCTAGAGATTGAGTCGAACGATTTACGCTGCACGCACGGCGCGACCATCGGACGTCTCGATGAGAACCAGGTTTTCTACCTCCTCAGCCGCGGCCTGCGCGATCCCGAGGCGCGGCAACTGTTGATCGAGGCATTCCTCGAACCTGTACTGGCGCGTATCAAGGTTGAAAGCGTGCAAAAAGAATTTGGCGGCCTGATTCACAGTAAACTCATACGGTGATGTCATGATCGAAATGCTTGATACAGTTGAACTCGACGAAATCCGCGACGACTTTCCGATTCTGCAACAGAAAGTCCACGGGAAACCGTTGATCTATCTCGATAACGCCGCCACATCGCAGAAGCCGCGCGCCGTGATAGATGCGCTCAACGATTTCTACGTTCATTACAACGCCAACGTTCATCGCGGCATTCATGCCCTTGCCGAGCGCGCCACCAAGGAATACGAGCGCGCCCGCGAGCGGAGCGCCCACTTTATCAATGCCGGGTCGACCGAGTCCGTGATTTTCACCCGTGGCACCACAGAATCGATCAACCTCGTTGCTTATTCCTGGGCGCGGAACAACCTGAAGAAAGGCGACGAGATTCTCATCACATGGATGGAGCACCACAGCAATACGATCCCGTGGTATCAGGTCTGCGAACAGACCGGCGCGGTGATCAAGCGCATTGAACTGAATCCCGACGGTACGTTGCAGCTCGATAATCTCGACAAACTCGTTACCAGCCGCACCAAACTTGTCGCCGTCACGCAAGCGTCGAACGTTCTCGGCACGATCAATCCGATTCGTCTGATCGCCGACGCCGCGCACCGGAAAGGGGCGCTCATCCTCGTGGACGGCGCGCAAAGCGTCCCGCACATGATTGTGGACATGCAGGCGTTGGATTGCGATTTCTTCGCGTTTAGCGGCCACAAGATGTGCGGTCCGACTGCGAGCGGCGTGTTGTATGGCAGGAAAGAGCTTCTCGAAGCGATGCCGCCGTTCATGGGCGGCGGCGAAATGATCCGCGAAGTCTGGCCGGACCACGCTGTATACAACGATTTGCCGTACAAGTTCGAAGCTGGCACGCCGAACATTGCTGAGTCAATCGGCTTGGGCGTGGCCATGGACTATTTGACTCGCATCGGTTTGGATCGTATCCGCCAGCACGAAAAAGAAATCACCCGGTATGCGCTTGCGCGGCTTGAAGAGTTTCCTGAAGTCGTCGTCTATGGCCCGCGGGACGTGGAACAGCGCGCCGGTCTGGTTGCCTTCACGCTGGGCGACATTCACCCGCACGATTTGGCGACGTTCCTCGATCAGGAAGGCGTGGCCATCCGCGCCGGGCACCACTGCACCATGCCGTTGCACAAGAAACTCGGCGTTGCCGCCACGGCACGCGCAAGTTTCTACCTGTACAACACGCGGGATGAGGTGGACGTCTTCATCGCGGCACTGCATTCAGCCAAGAAATTTTTTGGGGCGTGCCCCACGGGCCGCTCGCTGGGATATTGACTACCGGAGTTTCACCACAGAGACACAGAGCAGCGAGACAGTTTTTTACTTTGCTGTCAAATGCTGTGTGTTAAAGTTTAATTGCCATGCTCGAAGAACTTTATCAGGACATCATCCTTGACCACTACCGCCGTCCGCGGAATCGCGGCAAGGTTGATCCTGCCGACGTTCAGGCGAAGGAGTATAACCCGCTTTGCGGCGATGAGATTGAGGTGACGGCGAAACTGGTGGATGGGAAGATTGCCGAGATCAAGTTCGACGGCCACGGCTGCTCGATCAGTCTGGCATCGGCCTCGATCATGACCAAGAAGCTCGCGGGCAAGACGCCTGAGGAAGCCGCCGCGTTCATCGAAGATTTTCTGAAAATGATGCGCGGCGAGAAGCCCTTCGGTGGCAAGGAACTCGGCGATCTCAAGGCGCTCGAAGGCGTGCTGAAATTCCCCGTGCGCGTCAAGTGCGCCACGCTGGCCTGGCACACGGCTGAAAAAGGTCTCGCGGCAAACACGACGAAGAAACCCTAGCGCACCAGCGCGAGCGGTTTCAGGGCGACTTTTCGCCGTGGAACGGCGCCGGCTGCACTTCTCGTTGCCATTCTCCGTTCACATTGCGGCGGTAGAACTCGCGTTCGATCACCGTAGTGCCATCCTTCTGCCGTGTTTCTTGCTCGACAATCTTCCGTAGCGGCATCAACGGCTCCGTGCCGGCACCCGTGCGCGTCGTGTACAAGCCGGGGCTTTGTTCGATGGTTGTCCGCTGGATCGAACTGTCCGGCGCTCGCGTCTCGGTCGTTTCAGTCTTACCGCTCACGGTCCACGTCGTCCCGGACAGTGTCCGCACAACCCGCTCAATGTGCGTGATATCGCCATCGCTGCGCACGGTTTCACTTTCCTGCGCGCTCGGCCCAAACCGCCCTTCGATGTGGCTGAATGCCCGCACATTCCGCGTGATCAACTTTTCCGTCGGGCTTCGTACAACAACTGTCTCGTCAACTTCCTTACTCGGCACGATGTTCCCGTTAACATCCCGCGTCTTCTCGATCTGACGGGTCTGCAACGAGCCGTTGGCGGACCGGACGGTCGTCGCCGTCACGTCCCGCTCAATGCCAAACCGTCCGCTGGGGTCCCGCCGTTCTTCCAGTAGCTGGACATGCTCCCCTGTCGCATCCTTTGTGATAACTTCTCTTGTCCGCAGCATCGTTTGTTTCTGACCGTGAACATCCGGTTCGACCACATCGGTGGTCTTCTCCGTCACGTTCGGCGCAAGCATGCGCGTGGTCGTCGTGCTGCGGCTCGACTCGACGTAACCGCCGTCCGCGAGCCGCGTTCTCACAACCGATTCGACGCGCGTTGGCGTCGGCGTCGCCTCTTCCTCGTCCCCAGACTGCGGGACTGTCTGCGCTCTGGCCCCGATTCCCGCACAGAGCGCGCCGGTTACAACTAATCCAACCAACATAACGGTTATGCGCTTCATGATCGTCCTCCGTTCGCCTGAACTCATTCTTTATCCTCGAAGACTGGTGCCCGAGGAGGGATTCGAACCCTCACGATGGTTGAACCCATCTTCGGATTTTAAGTCCGATGCGTCTGCCGTTCCGCCACTCGGGCAATGTACATATATACTCGCACAGATACATGGGTAGTGCGAGCCTGATTTGATGCACAGAAACGTTGGGCGAATGTTCAGCATTCCATGCCAAAGAGATGGACGCCATTCTCAACAAGGTCAAGTAACGCGACGATGAGTCAGCAGTTTTGATCGCCGGCCAGACCGCTGAGCGGCAGGTTGAAGTTTTACCTATGAGGCGTATAGTATTCTTGGAAAAGAACAACGAGGTGCGTTATGAAGCAAGTGGCAAGACTCGTCGAGGTACTCGCGGTAGCTGTCAGTATCGGGCTCTTGGCTGCGCCGATAACACTGGCAGCCGTTGGTTACCACGGCGGATATTCCGGTGGAAATCGTGGCTCATTTCACGGTGGATCTTCGGGTGGTTACCACGGCGGATATTGGGGTGGTTACCATGGTGGATCTTGGGGTGGTTACCACGGCCGATATTGGGGCGATTCGTGGTACCCTTGGGCGTTTTCGTTCTCCTATTACGGCGTGCCGTACTACTATGATTCCCCGCCTGTGTACTACTACTCTCCGCCCACGTACTATTACTCGCCACCCATGGTTTACAATTCGCCATCACCGTCGCCAGTGGTTCAAAACCCACAGCCAGTCCAGCGCAGCAATCAAGGTCAGCCCGGGAGTGTTTATGATATCAAAGCGCTGGCCAAAGCGGGGCTCAGCGATGCAGTCATCCTCAGTCAAATCCGCAACTCGCATGCGATTTATCGGCTGAGCGCGGCCGAAATCATCGATCTGAAGACCAACAACGTGAGTGAGGCGGTGATCGACTTCATGATCAATACCTCCAGCCGGCCCTGACCTGAAGCCCTGAAACTGGACCGGATTGAAAGAGAATCCTTGGGTGTGGAGGACAAGGAAGCATGGGGCGGCGCGGAGAGTTGGCCTCAAATTTGATTCGAGGCCGGTGCGTTGACACGGGCCGGGGATCGCTGATGGATTAGTTGTCCTGCCCGGCTGGTTTTCAGTTCTCGTTCACTGGTGCCCAACTGGCGTCCGGATCGTAGGTCGTCATCTCCGGGACGATCTCGGAAGTCTTGGTTCCCAAATTCTTCTGATAGACCTTGCCTTGCTGGTTCACGATGAAGGTCATCACACCCGAGTTCCCCCATTCCGCCGGCCACGCCACGAAGGCAAACCCGGCGATCATGTGGCCGTTAATGATGTAATTGTATTTGCCAGCCGGCGCGTGTCTGTCCTGGCGCGTCAGAATCTTGAAGTAGTAACCGCGATAGGGAGATTGTTCCTCGGTCATGATCTTCACTTGCTGCCGGTAACCTTCGCCGTGCGCTTGAGCGATGAGCGGGCCTAACGGACTAAGTTCCCCGTCCGCCTCCACTGGCCAATAAAGACCGTCGTGCTTGCCCGGCGCGCTGCGAAGATGCTGGGCGTACTCGATCACGCCGTCGTTACCGCGCGGCTGGCTGGCATATTCGCGTTGTGCGTCCACGTACGCATGGCAAACGCGAATGGCGCCAAGTTCGTTGCGGCCGACGCGCCGGTTCAAAATCTCCTCTTTGCCCGCCAGCGTGTCGAACAACCATTTCCCATCCGGCTGTTTCACGAGCGGAATGGGAAACGGCCAGCCGTCGGCGCCAAGTTGAAGCACGGCATTGGTGTCAGACGCACGAACGACCGCGATCTTTTCCGTAAGGCAACGCAGGAAGATCTCCGATTCTTTCGTGGCTTGCACGATGTCGGGAGAGACCAAGTCGCGCGCTGCCGGTCCAAAAATCGCGTGCAGAGTGTTAGTGTCACTGGCTTTGGCTGCGGTCACCAGCGCATCTGCCGCTTCATCCGGGGAAGCGAATTGCTGCTGAGCGACAGTGTTAAGGGGCAGCGACGCGACCAAGATGAAAGCGAACAGGGCGAGTCCTCGCGTCCAGACGGTTCCCCTGAGTTCCACTGGGAAACCGCAAGCCTCGGAATCAGTGCGCAAAATCATCGCTGCCTCCTCTGACCGTTGTCACCCGACCTCTGAGACTCGGTTGGAGTCGACGGACGCGCAGCTGGCGCGATCATTTGGCGGCTTTCCCCGCCGCGGTTGCTGAATTCGCGCGTCTCCCGCGCGTTCTGAACGCCGATCAGCGCTCCACCGGCGGGCCGTTCCCGCGGCGCCGGTGCCATGCGCTGGATCGGTTCTGGCGGCCGGATAATCTGTGTTGGCCGGGTAATCTGAGTCGGAGTCCCGCGCGGCTCAACCGGCGTGGGCGTTGGACGGATGACTCTTGGAATCCGCGTGTGTGTTTCGGGAACGTTCCAGCCACGGTCGCTGCGGTTCATGGTCGTACCAGCAGGACGGTTTCGAGGATGCCAAACGGTGGTGTTCAGATTTCCGGCGTCATGATGGCCGGGAGCTGGGATCGTGTCACCGCCGGGACGGCCACCCCGGCCGGGCGGATGATGCCACCAATCAGGCGGGCGCGGGTGATCGCGAGGCCAGATGATGACATGATGGTTGTGCCAATCGCAATCGTGGTTCAACCACCATCCAATGGCAAAGCCGTAACCGAACGACATAAAAAAGCCGGGGCTGGGACAACGCTCCACGAAGATCACTTCAGGCTGATAGACCGGCACGTAAATCACGTCAGGATTCGCGGGAACGATGTCAATGTCACCATTGTCGGCAATGACCTCCTGTTGTGGATTGCTCTCAAGATTGCCGAGTCCCTGGGCCTGGGCGCGTAGGCGTTGGACGGAATCCATTACGTCGGCCTGCTGGTTTATAAACGCCTGGCCCAACTCGGTTGTCCATTCGAGATTGTCGTCCATCCATTTGAGCATGCCGGGATACCGGGCCAGCGCCTTGACGCTGTCATCCCAAGGTTGTTGATCGATTTGGTTCACGTCGCCGCCGTTGCCCACGTAGCGATCAGCCAGCACAATTTGGGAAGGCATCGTGGCAGCGGGCATGATTTGCGCGAGCAATGGGTCGGGATACAGCGCAACCGGCCCGAGCAACTGATCCAGTTCGGCACCGGACAACAGCGGCATGTCGAAGGCAGGTGGCAGAACCGGCGTCTGGGCCAGCGCTTCTGCGGAAAGAACCGCACCCACGAGAGCCGCCATGCCGATCCCGAAAAGTGTCGTCAACTTCATAACGTAACCGACCGTCCAAACCTAGTCTGCAACAGCGGGCATGTCCAGAATCTTTCGCGCGTGGATCTGTTACTTCGCGGTGCCCCAGCGTCGGTGGAGGAATCGTTCCCAGGGCGAGAAAAGAATTTTGTCCGCTAACAGCCCGATCGTGATGATCACCAGCATGATGCCGATCACCTGGTCCATCGCATTGAGTTCGCGCCCATAATGCAGAAGGTGTCCGAGGCCGAACCCCGTTAGAATCGTTACGAAAATCTCAGCCGCCATCAGCGACCGCCACGCAAAAGCCCAGCCTTGCTTCATGCCGCTGACGACGAATGGCAATGATGCCGGCAGGATGACAGTGATCCAGGTGTGAAGCTGGCTCGATCCCATCGTGCGGGCGGCGCGGGCGTAGATGGGCGGCACCGTGCGCACACCGTTGTCTGTCGCAATCACAACCGACCACAACGTGCCCATGATCACGACGAACAACATCGCCGCTTCGGTCTGGCCAAACCACAGCAAGGCCAATGGCACCCAGCACACGCTCGGCAACGTCTGGAATCCCAGCGCGACGATGCCCAGGGTGTCTTCCATGAATTTGAACCGGGCGGTCAGCAATCCCAGCGGCAATCCGAATACAATTCCCAGAAAGTAACCGAACACCAGTCGCCGCATGGTAACGACGGTGGCATGCCACAGTGTGCCGTCGCGGATTGCCCCTTCGAGGTATTGGCCGACGCTTACCGGTCCTGGAACAAGCACGGGAGACCAAATCTTGGCACGGAACAGTCCTTCCCAAGTCAGAATCAGCATGACGAAGAAAACGAGGATCACCAACGCGCGTTTCATTCGGCCACCTCGGCAGTCTCGGGATGCAAATGTCGTTTCAGGGAACGCGTGATCTCGGTCGAGTACTTGGCAAGAGCAACACTGTTGATGTCGCGCGGACGCGGGAGATCAACAGTGAAGCTGTCCTGGATGCGCCCGGGATGGGGCGAGAACAGCAGCACACGGTCGCCCAGGCAGGCGGCTTCGCGGACGTTGTGCGTCACGAACACGATGGTCTTCTTCCGTTTCTGCCAGATTTCCTGAATGTCGCCGTAAAGCTGCTCGCGGGTCATGGCGTCGAGTGTTGCGAACGGTTCATCCATCAGCAGCACGCGCGGATTCGGCGCCAGCGCCCGGGCCAGCGCCACGCGCTGTTTCATACCACCGGACAGTTCATGAATATTGGAGTGCACGAAACTTTCCAACCCGACAAGATGCAGATAGTACTCGGCCACCTCGCGGCGTTCTTTGTTGGTCAGGTTCGGCTTCAACTTCAGCCCAAACATCAGGTTGCCCATCACATCCAGCCACGGGAACAGAGCGGACTCCTGGAACATAACCATGCGATCGCGGCCCGGCCCGGTCACGGGCTTGCCGTCGGCCAGGACCCGACCGCTATCAGGTTTCTCCAGCCCCGCGATGATATTGAGGAGCGTTGACTTGCCGCAACCCGACGGTCCAACGATGCAGACGAATTCGCCTTCGTGAACGTTAAGCGAGATATTGTCGAGCGCGTGAACGGAGGCGCGGCGCGTCCGAAACCATTTCGACACGCCTTCCACCACCAGCTTTTCTGGCGGAACGTTTTTTAGTTCCTCGTGGACTGCCATCACTTGACTTCATCCAACCCCTTTTCGCGCAACACCTCGTTCAGAAGCTTGAGATGGTAGATGCGGGAAAGGTCTGGCTTCTCTTTCAGGAACCCAATGCGATACGCGTCCTCGGCGGATTTCAACAGCGACGTCCTGATCGGGTCGTGTGTGATCTCCAACCGATTCCAGGCGCTGTTGAGCGTTTCCTGAGGCAATGACTTTGTCGTCTCGGCTTTCATCTCCGCATTAAGGACCCGTTTCGCCTCGTCGGGGTATTCGTTGATCCATTTTGTCAATTCGACGTGGGCAGCGATCCATTTCTTGACCAAATCAGGATGTTCGTTGAGAAACTTCACGCTACTCACAAGGTGTGTCGTGACGTACTTGCCACCCGTCTGCTTCCAAAGCGAACTTTCATCGAGATAGACCCGTCCGCCTGCATCAAGCACAAGCCGACTCACCCACGGCTCGACAGTCCACACCGCGTCCATTTCCTTGCGCTCGAACAAGGACAACTGATCGGGGTTCGCCGTCGGGACAACCAAGGCGTCGCCACCGGTCATTGTGATTTTGAGTCCCTTCGACTGCAGCCACGCTCGCGCGGCCACGTCCTGCGTGTTTCCGAGCTGCGGCGTCGCGATCTTCTTGCCTTTGAAATCGGCGTCTGTCTTGATGCGGCCATCAGGTTGCACGACCAACGCCGCGCCACCACTGCAACCGCCTGCCACAATGCGGATTTCCTCGCCTTGCGATTTCAGGTACGCGTTGATTGCGGGATTCGGCCCGACGTACGTCATGTCGAGCGAGCGCGCGAAGATCGCTTCCATCGCGCTCGGCCCGGCGTTGTATACGAACCATTGGACCTCGACGTCTGGTCCGAGCCATGTCTCAAACCATTTCTCACCCGATCTGGTCAACCCATGACCGATTACGCCCTGGGCGTGGGTGATGTTTGGGAAATGACCGACGCGGATTACGACCTTCTCGGCCTGCACGGTGGTTGTCAGAACCAGTAGTGCGAGAGTCAGCAGAACTCGTTTCATTTTCGTCTCGCTCCTTTTCCAAAAGGCAGAGGCGCTTTGTCGCGGCGCAGCTTGCGCAGCGTGACCTCCACCGTATCGGCAACAGTATAGTGATCGAGAATCTCGGCGATGGCGTTGCGCACGTCCACCATCAGAATGCGCAGACCACAGTGCGCCTCGTCGGGACACGAACACGGTTTATACGCAGTCACGCTGGCGCATGAGATTGGCGCAAGCGGACCGTCGATTAATCGCACGATCTCGCCGATGGTGATTTTGTTCATCGGTTTCTTGAAGTAATAACCGCCGCCTCTGCCGCGTTTGCTGGCGAGATAGCCGGCCCGGTTCAGTTCCAGCAGGATCGCTTCCAGAAACTTGACGGGGATGTTCTCCTTTTTCGCCAGCTCACGGATCTGGAGTATGGGACATCCCAGTTCCTGCGCGATCCCCAAGTTGATCAGCGACCGCAACGCGTACTCGCCCCGTTTCGAGACCTTCATCGCGGCCTAATCCTACTATATTAGTAGGATTAGGCAAGCGGTTTCCTAGCCGCGCCGTGTTTGTTTTGTCAAAACGCCAGTTGCAGACGGGTGAAGATCACTCTCTCGGCGGGCCGATTCGCAACAGGCTTCCCGACCGCTCCGCCGTCGAACCCGGTCTGCTCGTAATCGAGCACTGCCTTGACGTTCTTGTTCAGGTACCAGTTCAGGCCGACACCCCATTCCCGGGCTTCCTGGATTGATTTAGTCGGATCGGCAAACGTGGGGAAAGCGTTGCTGTCGATATGTAATTCGCCATAACGCCCAACCAATTCGAATGCGCCCCATCCGCCTGTCCTCGGATCAAATGGTTTGCGCGGGGTCACGCCTTTGTAGGAGGCCTTTTCCCCGGTGAGCACGAACGATGCAGCCACCTGCCAGGCATCGTTGCGCAGCCGGTCGGCCTTAACGCCATTACGCACGGCCTCATCCGTGACAACGTATTCGCCGATCAAGCCAAACGGGCCCCAGTAGTAATACGCCTGTGGCGAGGCGCGGAATTCCGTACCATTAGGAACCGTGTTCTTCAAGTAAGAGAAAACCGCCTGCTGGCCAGTGGTCTTGTAAGTTGGCAATGAGTTTGTCGAGGTGGGCAACGTTTGCTGGTCACCAATCGTGCCGGCAATGCCAAAGCCCAAACCCTGAAGTGGCCGTATGTCCGTCTTCTTGAACGGCTGGAAAAAGACCCGCGCGACGAAATCCTTCGCATCGCCCGCGTCAAGGTCAGCGATGGCCCCATCTGCAACACCGTTGAAGACGCCGCCCGCGTAACTGACCACGCCGCCAAACAGATCGCCGCTCAACTGCAGACCGACGTCGCGTTGGGGGACAAGGTCTGAGGGCAGTCCGCGTTCGGTGAAGAACAAATCGGTGTCCGACTGTAACTGTTCCAGACCGACCGGCGGTTTGAATTTACCACCGCGGACCTTTAACCACGGCCAGTAATGCCATTCGAGATAGGCATCCTGAATCAGCGTGGAAGAACTGGCGCCGTTCCCGAAGTCAGTCATCACCCGGAAATCAAAGTCGCGGCATATCGTGCCTTCGAGGATGGGACGAACGCGCCGCAAAAGGAACGTATCAATCTCATTGCCGGCCTTGTCCTGAAGGAATGTCCGCGAGTCAGCCTGGATGTAACCGCCCACCCGCAACCGGTTGTTCCCATCCGCCGATTTCAAAGCGAAACCATCTTTATCGATGGTGACGATCGGCGTTTCCTTCGCCTTCTCAGCCGCCGCCATTGCCGTCTTGGCCGCTTCTTGCTGGCTGGCGTCCTGTTGATGCTTCAACGCGTTAACCTGCGCTTGGAGAACCTTGATTTGCTCTTCGAGTTTCTGGAGTGTAATGGTCGAGGGTTCTTCAGCGGGCGTGCTCCTTGGGGCCGCCGCCGCGAGCAGCGCGACCACAAGCAAACTGATGATGAATCGTTCTTTGTTCATGTTCCCTTTCGTTGAGCGTTCGATTGTCGTTCCAGCCTCAAGCTTGTCTACTGTTCTGGTAGACAATGCAAAGTCTAGTAATTCAATAGACAGATGCAAGCGAAATCTTCAATTTTTTGCCAGCTACCGGCTGATGACGAAAATGGCGAGATCGGCGTTGAGGTTCGGGTCGTCAAAAACCTCAGCACCCGATTCGGTGTCTAGGGTTATGCGGCGGTGAACTTGGATGTTTTTTTTGCCGCAAAACTCCTCGAAATCGGCAATCGTAAAGAAGCGCCGGTTCGGCGTGTTGTACCACTCGTAGGAAAGAATACCCGGGGCCTTTGGCGACCGGCCTTCATCAGCCAGCATGCGCCGCAGTTTGTGATATGCGAAGTTTGGGAAGCTGACGATGCCGGTACGCCCGACGCGAAGCAGATCGTTGATCACGCCTTCCACGTCGTGCACGGCTTGCAGTGTCTGGGAGAGCACCACGCAATCAAATTGTTTGTCGGCAAACGTGCGCAGACCTTTGTTCAAATCCGCTTGTACCACATCGAGACCGCGCCGGACGCAGGCTAGAATCTTATGCTCATCCAGCTCCACGCCGAGAAGCCGGTGGTGATCCTTTTTATTGACGCGCGCCAATAATCCGCCGCCGCCACAACCGAGATCGAGCACGCTTGCGGATTGTGGAATGAGTTCCAGAATCCGGTCGTAATCAAGTCGTTGGCGATGGAAAATGCTTGTCGGACCATGCCCGCGGAAATCCTCGTCCTCGCTCTCATCGGTTGCAGCCGGGGTGTCGCCAGCGAGGTTGCCGAGAAACGCGCGTATCAATTCGCCGTAACTGGCCAGATCGGCGGGCAGCAGAAACGCGTCGTGTCCGCAGTCGCTTTGGACGTTGCAGTAGGTGACGGGCGCGTCGTTGGCGATGAGCGCGTTGACGATGTCGCGCGATTGGTCGGGCGGAAACAGCCAGTCGCTGGAGTAGCTGACGACCAGCCAGCGACATTGCGCGGGCCGGAACGCGGCGGCCAATTCCGCCGGCGTGCCTCCGAGGTCGAACAAATCCATCGCCGTCGTGAGCGCGACGTAGCTGTTAGCGTCGAACCGCTCGACAAACTTCGTGCCGAGATAGCCCAGGTATGAGCCGACCGAGAATTTCTTTTCGAATTCCGTCGAGACATCACGCGGATGGAGGCGATTGGCCTCAAATTTTTGCGTCATCGCCTCGGGCGACAGATAGGTGATATGACCAATCATGCGGGCAATCGCCAGCCCGACGCCCGGCCCGTGTGGTTTGTCATAGTACTGGCCGCCGTGATAATGTGGGTCGCGCAGGATGGCGTTGCGTCCAACGACGTCGAACGCCAGCGCCTGGTTGGTCAACCGCGCTGATGTCGCCAGCGCGATCACACCACCAACGCGATCGGGCAGGCGCGTCGCCCATGCCTGCGCCAAATGACCGCCCATCGAGCCACCGGTAACCGCGAGCAGTTTCTGTATCCCCAACCGCTCCAATAATCGCCGTTGGACTTCGACCATGTCACCGACGGTGATGGTTGGGAAATCGCGGCCGTATGGTTTGCCGGTCGTGGGATTGACGCTGCCGGGACCGGTCGTGCCGCGGCAACCGCCGAGCAGGTTCGGGCAGACGATAAAGTACCGGTTCGTATCAATCGGTTTGCCCGGCCCGACAACGATGTCCCACCAACCGGGATCGTCGGCATCATCGTGCTTCGCGACGTGTGAATCTCCGCTGATCGCGTGGCAGATAAGCACAGCATTGTCCTTGGCCGCGTTGAGTTGGCCATAGGTTTCATAAACAACCGTCACCGACGGCAACTCGTTTCCGAGTTCCAGCTTCAACGGCGTGTCAAACGTCATCGTCTGCGCATGCTTCAACGGCTGCGCGCTACGGACGCTGTCGCTGCTATCAAACTGGTTGGTGGGTTTCATCAGCGGTTGTCTCGTCAGGATCGGCCCGCTATTTCTGTGACGCTTTCAATGCCTGGTCAAGGTCGGCAATGATGTCCTTGATGTCCTCAATGCCCACCGACAACCGGACATACTCGGGAGTCACCCCGGCCCGGACCTGTTCATCGGGAGTCAATTGCGAATGCGTTGTCGAAGCCGGATGGATGATCAACGATTTGGCGTCGCCAATGTTGGCCAGATGACTGAACAATTTAACATTGTTAATCAGTTTCACGCCGGCCTTCTGGCCGCCTTTGATGCCGAAGCCGATGATCGCGCCTGCGCCATCGGGTAGATACTTATTCGCGTTGGCGTGGTCGGGATGACTTGGCAGACCGGGATAATTCACCCATGCCACGGCCGGATGTTTCTCGAGAAACTGGGCAACGGCTTGCGCATTCTCGCAGTGGCGCGGTATCCGCAGGTGCAGTGTCTCCAATCCAAGGAGCGTAAGGAACGACGCGAACGGACTCTGACAGCCGCCCGTGTCGCGCAGCCAGTGGGTACGGATATGGAGGATATAGGCGATGTTGCCGATTGGCCGTAGCGCTTCCTCGAACACCAGGCCGTGATAGGCGGGGTCCGGCGCGCAGAATTCCGGCCATTTCTTCGGATCCTTGGCCCACGGGAACTTGCCGCTATCCACAATCGCACCGCCGACGTGCACGCCGTGGCCGCCGATGAATTTCGTCGTCGAATAGACCACGACATCGAAACCATGCTCGATCGGGCGGAACAGCGCAGGCGTCAGCACGGTATTGTCAATGATTGCCGGCAGACCATGGCTGTGCGCGATGTCGGCAAGCTTCTTGAAGTCCGGCACGTCGTTCTTCGGATTGCCAAGCGATTCGAGATAAACGGCGCGGGTGTTCTTGTCCACCAGTTTGCTGAGGCTTTCAGGTTTAAGCGGGTCGAAGAACCGGACCTCGACGCCGAGTTTCGGAAACGTCTGCGTAAACAGCGTCCACGTCCCGCCATACAGGCTCGTTGCCGAGATGAAGTTCTGTCCGGCATGCACGATTGTCAGCAGTGACGCGGTAATCGCCGCCTGGCCGCTGGCGAACGCGAGTCCTGCCGCGCCGCCGTCGAGCGCCGCGAGGCGTTTTTCGAGCACGTCATTGGTTGGGTTCATCAACCGGCTGTAGATGTTGCCAAATTCCTTGAGCGCGAACAGATTCGCCGCGTGGTCGGTATCTTTGAACACGTAGCTGGTTGTCGCGTAGATCGGCACCGCCCGCGAACCGGTGGTTGGATCAGGCTCCTGCCCGGCATGCAACGCCTGAGTAGCGAGTTTGTAGGTTGGTGTGTTGTTCGACATGGCTGTCTCCTTATTTCCTTTTTGATTTCGTTTGTCAAATCCCGTCTTGGCTCACGCCCAATCCTGAAACAGGATGGTGGACAGGTAACGCTCGCCGGCGTCCGGCAGTACGGTCACGATGGTCTTGCCGGCAAACTCCGGTTGGCGCGCCAGTCGCACGGCGGCTGCGGCCGCTGCGCCACTGGAAATGCCGCTGAGAATACCCTCCTCGCGCGCGAGCCGGCGGGCGAATGCCACGGCTTCGGCACTGTCCACCTGCTCGACCCGGTCCACGATGGACAAGTCGAGCGTGTCGGGAATGAATCCCGCGCCGATGCCTTGGATCTTGTGCGGGCCGGGCTTGAGCGGCTGACCTGCGAGTTTCTGGGTGATCACCGGGCTTTCCTTCGGTTCGACTGCAACCGAAAGGATCTTGCGACCTTTGGCACCCTTGATGAACCGGGACACGCCCGTGATCGTGCCGCCGGTGCCAACACCGGACACAAGCACATCAATCCGTCCATCGGTCTGCTCCCATATCTCCGGTCCCGTGGTTTTCTCATGAATCGCCGGGTTCGCCGGATTCTTGAATTGTTGGGGCAGAAAGTAGCGTTTGGGATCGGAAGCGGCGATCTCTTCAGCTTTCTTCACCGCTCCTGACATGCCCTTGGGGCCTTCGGTAAGCACCAACTCCGCGCCGAACGCCGCCAGCACACGCCGCCGCTCGATACTCATTGTTTCCGGCATCGTCAGCACGACCTTGTAGCCGCGCGCCGCCGCAACAAAGGCCAGCGCTATACCGGTGTTGCCGCTCGTGGGTTCAACAATTGTAGCGCCAGGTTTGAGCAATCCCTTATTCTCGGCGTCCCAAATCATGGCGGCACCGATCCGGCACTTGACCGAATACGACGGATTGCGTCCTTCGACCTTGGCCAGCACGGTTGCGCCCGAGCCTCCCGTGATACGGTTCAGCTTCACCAACGGGGTATGCCCGATGGACTGCGAATTATCCTCAAAATATCTTGGCATGGTAAGTTTCCCTTTCTGCGAACCGATATGGTTGCGGTTGATGATGATTGTTAGAACTCATATTTCGCCGTGACACCCCAGACGCCGTTGGCCTGGTGATTCAACACGTTGCCGAAGTTGCCATAGCCGGCAGCCAGAGTCAGGTGGTTGTTCACAACGTACGCGGCGTCAATCGTCCACCAGTCGCCCTCGGCTTTCACCAGATTGCCGATGGGTTTGTACTCGTTCGGCTGTTGCCGGTATTCGGCCGCCAGCGCGAACTTGTCGGTAACGAACACCACCACGTTGCCTTCAAACAGAAAGTCGTACTTGGAGGTGAATCCGCCCAATCCGTTCCATACGCCCTCGGTCGCGCGCCCGCCTAGTTCAACCAGAACCGGTCGCGGCGTTTGCGTGAACAACTTGGAGGCGTAGAGCGTGAAGTCCTCGCCAGCATTGTGCGTGATGCCGGCGCTGCTTAACGCACCGCCGAGGTCGCTGTTAATACGGCTGATGCCATCGTTATATTTGAAGTGCGTGCCGAACGTCAGCGCGGGAATCCATTTCTGGTCGAAGTCGCCTTCCTTCAGCAATTGCACCCGCGCGTTGAAGTTGTGCAACTCGACATCGCTTCGGCTAATGCTCACCGTGGTTGCCTTCTTGATCGCCAACGGCAGGTCGCCCAAGTCAAGGTGGTCCCAGCCGTAACCGAGTTCGAGCCGTTTCCACGGCGTCTCCGTCAATGTTAACGCCTCAAGGGTTTGGCCGTGCCCAATGTCAACGAAGGCGAAGCCGACGCTCGGACGACCGACCGGTTCGCCGTTGCGCGGCGGGTTAACGAGATAGGCGGATAACGTCGAGAAAATACCGCCATTCCCTTCGATCTGATGCAACGGCAGTGGCGCGCCTTTTTCGTCCGTGGCGGCTTTTGCCGGCGCGGCTGCGACTGACGCCGCTGCGGCTGACGTGCTTGCGGCTGGTGCGGTATTTGTGGCGTCTTCCGCGCGCGCTGTGAGTTGACCGCTGAACAATTGCGCAGCGGCAATAGCTATAATGAGCAGCTTACGATTCTGGTTTTTACGGTTCTGGTTCATGACAATAACTGATTCTTTCTCGGCAACACTTCCAGTCATCTGGTCAGTCTCGCAGTTTCGTTGTTTTTTATTAGCCTCCACGTTGTCTGGTAGGCGATAAATTCATATCTCCCAATCCGCAGCCGAATTCAGGCGCACCTTTTCCGTCCGCTCAATCTGCGTCACGCGTCCGTCGTGGACGGTGATCTGCACGATGCCATAACGCAGCGACCTGACGTTGGACTGGACAATGGCCAGCCAGTCCGGTTCGCTGGTGCGCGGCGTTTCGTTGTTTGGTTTGCGGTCTTGTGCCATGGCCACCTCGGTGGATTAGACCAGTTCGGCGCGGTGTGACGGTTCAATGGCAAACCGAACCAAACGTCGGTGCCCGATCAGTTTACGCAGAAGGCGGTCGCGCTTCCTCTGGGCCTCGTCAAAACGTTTGGTCCCGAGCGAGACGCGAAAGCGCTGCTTGGTCACTGGGCTGGGGTACGCGGTATAATGGACATACCACGTCCCGTTGTTATTCCAAAGGTGATGCCGCGGATTCGCGGGATTCACCCGAACTGCTATTGTTGTCTGACTCATGACACGTAATACCTTTCACGGTTACGCATCAGAGATGGGGAAAAACATCGCCGCCATCACTGAGCTGTTGATTGCTCATTCTGGCGGCTGGCAGGCTCACCAGAATTTTGTTTCGGAAGCCTCTGGCTCCCGCACATCGCCCCGAAAACTTTCGGAGCACGCCACCGCAGGATTTCTGAACCTCGGTTGGCGGGCCAAGTCACTGCCAACTTGGCCACTCTTAATGTGTGCTACACGACTCTCTATATGCTCGCTTCTGCATCTTGAAACGTAGGCACTATACTCGACTTTTCGGATCGCGCAACTGCAAAGTGTGTCATAAACCGGGCATTGGATTCGCTCTACAAAGACAAGTGTTGATCAGACAAGAAACGACCGCCGGCACAGCATGTTCGCGTTCTAACCTTAGAATTGTTTGCGGAGATTGGACGGCAGGATGTTCGACTCGTTGCGGTATTTGGCGACCGTGCGACGTGCGATGGGGATGCCTTGCTCGTGGAGAACGGCTACGATCTCCTGATCGGAGAGCGGTTTGGCCGTGTCTTCGCGGGCAATAAGTTGGGCAATCTGCTCCTTGACACTGGTGTTGCTCAGGGCCGTGCCCCTTGTGGTTTCGAAGCCCGGCGTAAAGAAGAACTTCATCTCGTGCAAACCTTGCGGCGTTAGCATGTATTTGTTGGCCACCGCGCGACTGACAGTCGTTTCATGGACGCCCACCTTCGCGGCCACCTGCGCCATCGTCAATGGTTTGAGGAACGTGAGACCTTTGTCGAGGAACTCGCGCTGGTGTCCGACAATGATTTCGGCAATGTTATATATGGTCTGCTGACGTTGGTGGATGCTTTTGATGAGGAACTTGCCCGCGCGAATCTTGTCGCGGATATAGTCTTTCGCTTCGCCGTGCTTGTCCTTTTGGGCCATCAGTTCCCTGTAGGTATTGCTGATGCGCAGGTGTGGAATCTGCTCATCGTTGAGCATCACCACGTATTTGTCGCCGACCTTCTGCACGACGACATCGGGCGCGACATACTGCTGCTGCTCGGTGGAGAACATCCGGCCCGGCTTCGGCTCAAGCGTCGAAATGAAATTGGCGATCTCCTGCACCTTCCCCGTTGTCAGATTGTGGGCGCGGGCGATTTCCGCGTACCGTTTCCGGGCCAGATCGTCCAGATGCTGTTGGACGATGACCGCCTCGATCGATTCCGACTTGTCAAGCCGATCCAATTGGATCAGCAAACACTCCCTCAGATCGCGGGCGCCGACACCGACCGGGTGAAACCCTTGCACAATCTCCAGCACGTGATGCAATTGCTCCAGCGGAACGCCTGAACTGATTGCCAGTTCCTCCAGCGGCGTAAGCAAATAACCGTCTTCATTGATGTTGCCAATGATCAGTTCGGCGACCTTGCGCAAATCTTCGGGAATATCTGCAAAACCCAATTGCTCGATCAGATGCTGCTGCAGCGACTGCTCCTCGACGATCGAGTCGAAGAAATGCTGCCGTTGTTCCTCCTGCTCGGGGCTCCATGACCGAAAACTGCTGGTCTGGGCGAAATAATCGCGCCATTCGTCATCGAGCTTGGAAAGGACCTCGAACTCCTTCTTGAAATCGATCTGCTCTTGCGTCTCCGACGACGACGAATCGGCGTTGGTGTCGCGTTCGGCCTCCACGCGCGGCTCGTCCTTGGGTAATTCCTCCAACAACGGGTTCTGCTGGAGTTCCTCCTGAACCAATGAGCGCAATTCCAGCGTCGGCACCTGCAACAGATGCAGGCTTTGCTGCAACTGCGGCGCCAAAATCTGCTGCAATGACAGCCGTTGAACTTGCTGTAATCCTAGACCTTGAGCCATCGGATAACCCCTCGGGGACTAACTGCGAAGCCCGCAAGTACTATAACCGCAGTCGCTGCCAAGTAAAGGACAAAGCTTTTTGGGACTCTCCCCGTCTGTCACGGAAGTCTGATGTCGGGTTTGACAGTGGTGCCGGCCTCTGTTAGGAACCGGTGATAACTGATCTCAGCGAAGAGAGTATCACCGTGGCTAAAGTTGTTTTAGAAAACGTGTCCAAGAGCTTCCCCGGCGGCGTGAAGGCCGTGGACAACGTCAGCCTCGAAATCCAGGACGGCGAGTTCGTGGTACTCGTCGGACCGTCGGGTTGCGGGAAATCCACCACGTTGCGCATGATCGCCGGGCTGGAGGAGGTCGGCACCGGCACGATCTCCATTGACGGTCGCATCGTCAACGACGTGCCGCCGAAAGACCGCGATATCGCCATGGTTTTCCAGAACTACGCGCTCTACCCGCACATGACCGCCTACAAAAACATGGCGTTCGGTCTCATGCTCCGCAAATACCCGAAAACTGAGATCGACCAGCGCGTTCGCGAAGCTGCGCAGATTCTCGGCATCACCGACGACCAACTTCAGCGCAAACCAAAAGCCCTTTCCGGCGGCCAGCGCCAGCGCGTTGCGGTCGGCCGCGCCATCGTCCGCAAGCCGAAGGCGTTCCTGTTCGACGAACCATTATCCAATCTCGATGCCAAGATGCGCGTCCAGATGCGCGCGGAAATCTCCAAGCTCCACAGCCGTCTAGGTTCAACGATGATTTACGTCACGCACGACCAGATCGAGGCAATGACGATGGGCGACCGCATCGTTGTCATGAAAGACGGCGTGGTCCAGCAGGTGGACGAGCCGATCCCGCTCTACGATCACCCGCACAACCTGTTTGTCGCGGGTTTCATCGGTTCGCCGCCGATGAACTTCATCAAAGGCGTCATCGAGCAACGCCAGAACGCGCTCTGGTTCGTCGAGAAAATGGCCGATGGAAGTAAGAACGGGGCGCTCGCGATGAGGATTGGCGAGCCGCAAGCGGGCAAGATCGCAAACTGGATCGGCAAACCCGTTGTGTTTGGTCTGCGTCCCGAAGACATCAACGACCGGCGGCGGGTTGCGAATCCGAATCCCGGTCACTGCGTTTCGGCAACGGTTGAAGTTGTTGAACCGATGGGCGCCGAAACCCACCTGTGCCTGAGCACGGGCAACCATAGTTTCATGGCGCGCGTCACAGGGCATGAACGCGTCCGCGTCAACCAACATCTCGACGTGGTGTTCGAGATGAGCAAATGCCACTTCTTCGACGCGCAGACCGAGAAAGCCATCACCTGAACACAGAGTTTATTGAGGAACTGCGTCGCAAAGCCCGCGACCGGATGAAGTAATCCTGACCGGGCGCCGTTAGCGCCAACTCCACACGCTGAACAAGCTCGCATAATCGTCGGTCCATACGCCGACATCCGCCCGTGAGCGTGGCGGAGACCAGAACCCCGACCTTCCGAGCATCTGGAGTAATGCTCGGTTTCGGGTCATCACCAGCCAATGCGAAGGAAGCCTGTATTGCGTAATTGCTGCGATGCCGGCCGCAAAGTCGTTCCGGTGTAGCGCGAACAAACCAGCGTCACCCGCGAGGTTGGCGAGGACCGGCTCGAGATTGAGGTGGCGCGTGCTGATGTGAAAAACCAGGACGCCGTTGGGGGTGAGCTTGCGCAGATACAGCGCCAGCGCCTCGCGTGTGATCAAATGCAGCGGAATCGAGTCTGAATTGTACGCGTCCAAGATGATCAGTCCGAACTGCCCGTCCGCCGCCGCGCTCAGCGACAACCGCGCGTCGCCCAGCACAACGGCGACGCTGGCGGGACAGTCCGCAAGAAACGTGAAATAGCGCGGGTCGCGGGCGATCTGTTCCACTACGGGGTCGATCTCGTAAAAAGTCCACTGCTGGCCGGGTCGGCCGTAACACGCCATGGTGCCGGCACCGAGTCCGACGACCGCCACATGTTGCTTCAATTCCGCTGGCACCACTGCCCATACGTCCTCGAGCGGCCCGGAGCGCGTGAAGTACGTCAGCGGTTCGCTGCGACGTGCGGGATCGATGCTCTGTGCACCGTGGATCGTGTTGCCATGTTTCAGGATATGATACTGCCACGTAGGATCGATGTTCACCCGATAGCTACCGAAGAAACTCCGCGCCACGCGCAACGTGCGGGCGCGGTCACCCGCCGCCCACGCGGTTGCCATCATGATCGCCATAAAACCCAACGCGAACCGCAGCGGTCGGCGGACAAAACTGAGGCACAACACTGCCGGCACGCCGTAGATTAGCGCAAAGGTGAATTGGACGTTCCCGACCGGTGTTTCCCGTAGAAAAAGGATAAGATTCCCTGTGAATAGACCCAGCACCACCGGCAGCGCGATGTCGAGCACTCGTGTACGCCGACTCGACGATGCCACGGCGCGCCGCGGCATCAGCAGACAAGCCAACACCAACGTCAGCGGATATTCGAGCACAGTCGAGAAAATCACCGGCGCCAACAATGCATTGAATATCCCACCCAATACGCCGCCAACCGACATCCACAGGTAGAACTCGGTTAGATACCGCGCGGACGGGCGATCATTGGCGATCTCACCGTGGCAGACCATCGCCACCACGAACAACCCCGCCAAGTGCAGTGCGATCAACAGGCCGATGGGTTGCATGAGCCGCCCTGCCATTGTCATCGCCAGAGGCATCACAAGAAGCAGCACCGCAAACGGCAACGCGCGCACCATCCATGTATGCGGCACCAACCGTCGTCGCGCGAAGACGAGGACGAATGTCAACAGGTAGATCCCCAGCGGGATCACCCACAGCAACGGGATCGGCGCGATCTCGCTGGTGATGTAAGTTGTCACGCTCAACATCAGACTGCATGGCACGAACGCCAGCAGCAACCAGCGCAGCCGACGCTTCGCAGTAATTCGCTCGTCATCGTCTTTGGTTGTGTCCGCCTCGGTGTCGCTGGTCACGCCCGGGGCGTGGTAGGCATCACGCGCCACGTATCGCGTCCATAGACCGCAAATCACTGTCAACACCACGAGCGCGGCGTACCCCGCTGCCCAGCACCAACTTTGATCGACCAACCCCAGCCGCGGCTCGATCAGAACGGGATAACTCACCAGCGCCAACAAGCTGCCAAGATTACTCGCCGCGTAGAGGAAATACGGATCTGCAGCCCATTTGTGCCCGCTGGCTGCGAACCAGCGCTGCAACAGCGGACTCGTTGCCGACACGACGAAGAACGGCAGGCCGACCGACACGGTCAACACCGCCAGCAGCCACCAAACCGGGTTGCTCGTCGTTGGCGGCATCCACCCGTGCGGCAGACCGATCGGCAAGACGAGTAACGGCGCAAGCAACACCACGAGATGCAACCCCGCCTGCCGTTTCACGCCGAGCCAACGCGTGGCGAAGTGCGCATACGCATAACCTGCCAGCAGCGCCGCCTGATAAAACACCATCGCCGTGTTCCACACTGCCGGCGACCCGCCGAGTAATGGCAACACCATCCGCGCAAACATCGGTTGCACCAGAAACAACAGCAGCGCCCCCATGAAAATCGTAATAGTAAAAAGGATCAGCACGGCGGTCGGTTCTCCTGTCGGTTATGAATTTGTTCCAAGGCCCACGCGGCGTGCTCGCGCACAAGCGGCTCGGAATCGTTGAGCACGCGTTTCAGGGCAGGGAAAGCAGATGGTTCGCCGGTGTTGCCGAGCGCTACACAGACGTTGCGCAGGAATCCGCGGCGTTTGATACGGAAGATTGGCGTGCCACGAAAGAAGTCGCGAAAGTTCTGGTCGTCCCACGAAAAGAACTCGGTCAGCGGCGGCAATTCACGGCGGCGGAATTCGCGGACGGGCGATTGGCGGGCAAACCGGTTCCATGGACATGCTTCGAGACAGTCGTCGCACCCAAACACCCGATCGCCAATCATCGATCTCAGTTCCACCGGTATCGCGCCTTTAAGTTCAATTGTCACATAGCTGATGCAGCGCCGGGCATCAAGTTGATACGGCGCGACGAGAGCACCGGTCGGGCATGCGTCGAGACAGCGGCGGCAGTTGCCGCAGTGTGAGCGTTCAGGCGTGTCGGCCGGCAATTCCAGATTCGTCAGCACTTCGCCAAGAAACAGCCAGTTGCCAAACGAACGGTTGATTAGGTTGGTGTGTTTGCCTATGAACCCGATGCCGGCGCGCTGGGCAAGGTCACGTTCGAAAACGGGACCGGTGTCCATGCACCATTTCCCTTTGCCGCCGAGTTCGACAATGAAGGCGGCCAACTGCTGAAGTTTATCGCCCAGCACATCGTGGTAGTCACGTTCGCCCCGCGCATAACGGGCTATGCGGGCGGGTGGTGTAGTGGCCGCCGTCCCGGCGGCTGGATGGGCAACCTCGCCGCTGGGGACAGCGGCCTCTACAGCATAATTCAGCCCCACGACCACAATCGATCGCGCATCAGCCAGCACTTCCGTCGGCGCGATTCGTTTCGCAGCATTCCTTTCCATGTAACCCATCTCACCATGAGAGCCGTTAGCGAGCCATTGCTTGAATTGCGCGGCATGCGGTGGTGGGTCAGCGGTCGTGATCCCGACGAGGTCGAAGCCCAGTTCGCGGGCGCGCCGCTTTATCGCAGTGGCTAGCGTTGCCGGTGTGCCCATAGCAGCTATCCAGAATTTGTAGCCGCAGGCTTTATGCCTGCGTTTTCCGCGCACCCATGAAGGGTGCGGCTACAACGACCGCACCTATTTCTTCGCCAACGCCTGGAAGGCGAGGTGTTGCATGTAATGGTCGAGCAGGATGATCGCCGTAAACGCTTCGGCCACTGGCCAGATGCGCGGGACGATGGTTGGATCGCGGCGGGTGACCGCAGCCAACTCCTTGTTCTCCAGCGAAACTTTGTCAATGGTGTGCTGCGGCTTGGCGATTGTCGGCGTGGGCTTTACCGCCAGACGGACAACAATCGGTTGGCCGGTTGTCAAACCGCCCGTAATGCCACCCGCATTGTTCGAGCGGAATTTGACTTTGCCGTTCTCAGCATCCATCTGGTCGTTGGACTGCGAGCCGGTCATGTCCTTGGCCGCCAATCCGACGCCGACCTCGACGGCCTTGACCGCCCCGATGCTGAGCATCCGACCAAGTTCACCATCGAGCTTCCGAAAGACCGGTTCGCCCATGCCTACCGGCATTCCCGTCGCCACGACCTCAACCACGCCGCCGGTGGAATCGCCGGATTCGGTGATCTCCATGATCCGGTCGTACATCGCGTCGGCGGTTTTCAAGTCCGGGCAATTCAGTTTCGGGTGGATACCGAATTCCTTGCGAATTGCGGCCTCATCCCAATGGATCATCTTTTTGGCGATCTCTGGCACTTCCTTCTCAAACTCGGCCAGCACGGCCATCTTCTGGAGAAAACGCATGTCGTGTTTGAGGCGACCGGAGGCGAACAGTTCCGCGTACACCGGATCGTGACGGCGTCGCATTTCCTTGTAAGCGGCAACCTTGGGCCGAATCTGTTTGATGGGCAGATCGGGCATTCGCACCCCGGCGGCTTCCTTCACGTAGGCGGTGACCTCGATCCCGTGATCTTTGAGGATTCTCTTGGCAACGGCGCCTGCGGCCACAATCGTGGCGGTATAACGTCCGCTGAAGAAGCCGGCTCCGATGGCATCATCACACTGGCCGTATTTCACATAGGAAGCGTACGAGGCATGACCCGGCCGCGGTGTCCGGTTCGTCGAACGATATTGTTCGACGTGTTCGAGATGGCGATCGAGATTCGGAATCAGGATAACCATCGGCGTTCCGTTGGTGTACTCGGCGTTATGGAACCCGGTCATCGTGTCGGCGCAATTGACCCCGCTGTAAATGATGGGCACATCGGGTTCGCGCCGGGGCGAACTAAGCTCGCCCTGGCCCGGCTTGCGCAGGAGGAGTTCACGGTAGATTTCCTCTTCGGTGATCAACAGGCCCGGCGGTACGCCTTGCAGGTGCACCGTCAACCCTTCCTGGTACGAGCCGCCAGCGACCGCGACCTTGAACAATGTTCCCAAATCACATCCGAGCATGGTCGTGTTCCTTTCGTTTAATCTGAAGTCTTGATGTCCGCGCCGAGCCGCCGCATGCAGTCCATGAACGTCGGGAAGGTGACGGTGGCGGATTCGGCGGTCCGAACGACCGTTTGGCCGGGGATCGAACAACCGGCTACAGCCAACGCCATCGCGATGCGGTGATCGCTGTGGCCGTCCACTTCGGTGCCAGTCAGTTTGCTTTGTTCGATGACCAGACCATCGGGCTGTTCGGTAATTTTCGCGCCAAGCCGGCTGAGTTCCTGTCGCATCGTGGTGATGCGGTCAGTTTCCTTGATCCGGGCATTGGCAACATTGGCCAGCGTGGTCTTGCCTTCGGCAAAGCAACCTACTACGGCCATCATCGGCAGTGCGTCAGGCGTGGCGTTCAGATCGATGCGGCAACCCTTGAGATCGCCCGGCTGCACGCGGATGCCGCCATCCGGCAGCACCTCAATGCGGGCGCCCATCTGGCGGAGATAATCGACGACCGCCTTGTCGCCCTGCGGATCGTTCATGTCCAAGCCTTGCACCGTCACTTCGTTGTCGCCCAACACTCCTGCGCACAGGAAAAATGTCGCCGATGAAAAATCTGCCGGGATCCGTCGCTTAAACGCCTTGTAGTTTTGCCGTCCGGGCACGCGAAACTCGCGAAGTCCGTCACGGTCCAACTTGATATTTTGGCGAGCCAGCCAGTCGAGCGTCATCTCGACGTACGGTTGCTCGAATAACAGCGACACCTGAATAGTCGTGTCACCATCTGCCAACGGACAATTCATGAGCAGGCTGGTCAGGTACTGGCTTGACCGGCATTCGATGGATGTCTTACCGCCTTTGAGCCGGCCGCGCACGACAATCGGCGAACAACCATTGCCCCGGCTCGATTCGGCCCACGCTCCGAGATCATTGAGCGACGCGATGAGCGGCCCCGAGGGACGCTGACAAATCTGGTGATCGCCCGTAAGACACGTCAGCCCTTTCCGCACAAGCGCGGCAGAACCCAACGCGATGTTCAGCGTGGTGCCGGAGTTGGCCACATCAATTACGTCATCAGGTGTGCGCAGTTCGCCGCCCGTGCCCTGAACAATCCACACGTCTGGCTGGCACTCGATCCTCGCGCCCAGCGCCGTGAACGCACGAATTGCCGACCGCGCATCGCCCGAGTCCAGAGGCGCTTCAATCCGGCTTTCACCAGCCGCGAGCGAGGCAATCGCCACCGCCCGGATCGTATGCGACTTGGAACCGGGGATCGAGACGTCACCGCGCAATCGGGATTTGCGGCAAACGAAATTCACGACGTGTGTTTAGCATGCACAGACCAAGCCGGTCAAGAACGCTCGGGATAGGGGGAAATGTCCACACTGGGGGCGATAACCACAATCCGCCGCTCATGCGATGATGCGGCGGCGTGCGTTCTACACATCGAACTGCTGCCGCGCCGGTCTTGGCGCCAAAAAACGGCCTATGCGCCGACCACGTTCTGGGCGCGGGCGCCTTTTTCGTCCTGAACGACGTCAAATTCAACCGCCTGACCTTCAGCCAGCGTCTTGAATCCGTCGCCTTTGATTGCCGAGTAGTGGACGAACACGTCCGGGCCGCCTTCCTGCTGCTGAATGAAGCCGAACCCTTTTTTGTCATTGAACCACTTCACCGTGCCATGTGCCATACGTACCTCCAACTTCTACCGTTCTCCTGACAGAAACCCCTGCAAAAAATAAGCGCCGTATTCCACCCGTCCGGGCGGTTACGGCGCTTCAACTCAACTCACTTCTGTCCTCAAACAATCAACAGCCTTTTCCCTGCCGACGACTCGACAGTATGTTGCGTTGATAGCTGAACCGATTGCCGTTTGTCAAACGTTTTTTGAGTCAGCCGACGTTGGAGACTCAAAATTCTCTGGCTCGTGAGCGCGGCGTCCCCTAGACTGATTTTGTATGAGTGCAAATCTTGCCCAACCAATCCCGCTTGGGCTCCGGAAATCGTTCGGTTTCGGTGACCGCATCGGACTCGCGACGCCCGGCCATATCGCCGCGGCGCGGAAATTCGACTTCGCGCCGATCTTCGCCCAGCAATCCATCCGTGAGATGGAACGCACCGGGCGCACGCCATACGACGTCATGGAAGCTGCGCAGACCGCGCTGGCCAAAGCCGGTTGGGACCGGCCATGGGGCGCGGACGCAGATCACCTGAAGTCGCCTCAACATGTTGACCGCACTGCCGCCGCAGGTTTTTGCTTATTCACGATTGATCCGTCGGCGCGCGTCGGCAGAGGCACGTTGACCAGCGAACTGGAGGGACTCTATCTCGACAAACAATTCGACGTGCCGGGGTCGGAGACGGTGCAGTTCGACCGCAAATCGTTGTACCGCGCCGCGGGGAAATATGGCGCCGCGATGGAACATATCGGCGCGATGGGCCGTCACATCGCGAAAACCATGGGCGAACGCCCGTTCGAGATTGAGGTCAGCGTGGACGAGACTGACGAACCAACGAGCGTATTGGAGCATTTGTTCGTCGCCATGGAACTCAAGCGGCACAACGTGCCGAATGTTGTGAGCGTTGCTCCGCGATTCATCGGCGATTTTGAGAAGGGGATTGATTACAAAGGCGACCTGAAGAAGTTCGAGGAAACGCTGGTGCAACACGTCGCCATTGCGAGACACTATGGCCCATACAAGATAAGCGTCCACAGCGGCTCGGACAAGTTTCAGGTCTATCCGATCCTCGGCCGCGTCTGCGGCGACCTGTTGCACGTGAAAACGGCTGGCACAAGCTATTTGCAGGCGTTGCGCGTTGTCTCGCGGGTGGACAAGAGACTGTTTGCTGAGATCGTCGAGTTTTGCCGGGGACGATTTGGGATGGACTCCCAAAGCTATCACATCTCCACAACGCCGGCGCAGGTTGCCGCGTTGCCGCGGTACGCGGGCAGCCGTGACGACGAGTCATTTTTCTTTAAAGTCGCGGGCCGGCAACTCTTGCATGTCACATTCGGCTCGGTCCTGACCGATTCGAAACTCAAACTGCGTCTTCTGGACGTCCTCAATCGGAACGCGGAGTTGTACACGGAATTGCTCGATGAACATTTCACCAAACATCTGTCGCTCTTGAGCAAAGGTTAGACTATGACCCGCGCCAGAACCAAACCCGCAGCCAGGACGACCAAAGCCGCCAAGACATTTCTTACTGACGATTTCCTGTTGCACAACGACGTGGCCCGCGAACTGTACCACAACCACGCCAGGCACGAGCCGATCTTCGATTATCATACGCATCTGCCGCCCGACCAGATCGCGTCGAACAAGGTGTTCCGGAACATTTACGAAGCATGGCTTGCGGGCGACCATTACAAATGGCGGACCATGCGCTCAAATGGCGTGCCCGAGAAATATTGCACCGGCGACGCGAGCGATTGGGAGAAATTCCTCGCCTACGCCCGCACTGTGCCGCACACGCTCCGTAATCCGCTCTACCACTGGACGCATCTAGAACTGAAAATGTACTTCGGCATTACCGATCTGCTCGACGAATCCACTGCCGAGAAGATTTGGAAGAAAGCCAATGGAAAGCTGGCTTCGATGCCGGTCCACGAACTCCTCCGGCGCAGCCGGGTGTCCGTCGTCTGCACCACCGACGACCCGACCGACTCGCTCGAGTATCACAGCAAGATCCGCGCAGACGGCAAACTGGCCACGCGCGTGTATCCGGCATTTCGTCCCGACAAGGCATTGGCCGTGGACCAACCGGCTGTGTTCAACCCATGGGTTGACAAACTCGGGCAGGTCAGCGGTGTGGAATGTCGCAGTTTGAGCGGGTTTCTCGATGCGCTCGGGAAACGGCTTCGTTACTTTCATGACAACGGTTGCCGGCTCTCCGATCACGGGTTGAACCACGCGTGTGCCGACGATTGCACCGAGGGCGAGGCGGCCCGGATTTTCGCCGATGCCCGCACTGGGAGGAAGGTCTCGCCCGCCGACGCCAACAAGTTCCGAAGTTCCATGCTCGTGTTTCTGGGCGAACTCTACGCCGCGCGCGGATGGGTCATGCAATTGCATCTCGGCGCGTTGCGCAACAACAACGCGCGCCTGCTCCGCACGCTCGGTCCCGACGCCGGGTTCGACTCGATTGGCGACTGGCCGCAAGCCGAGGCATTGGCGCGTTATCTCGACCGGCTCGATTCGAACAATCGTCTCCCGAAGACGATCCTTTACAACCTGAATCCGGCCGACAACTACGCCTTTGCCTCGATGCTCGGCAATTTCCAGGACGGTAGCGTGCCCGGCAAAATCCAGTTCGGCAGCGGCTGGTGGTTTCTCGACCAGAAAGAAGGCATGGAATGGCAGATCAACGCGCTGTCAAACCTCGGTCTGCTCAGCCGGTTCGTCGGCATGACGACCGACTCACGCTGTTTCCTGAGTTATTCACGGCACGACTACTTCCGTCGTCTGCTCTGCAACCTCATCGGCCGTGACGTCGTCAACGGCGAACTGCCGCGCGACATGAAAATGCTGGGCTTACTCGTCCGCAACATCTGCTTTGGTAACGCGAAGAATTATTTCGGCCTCGAAATTGGGAAGGTTTAAGACGGATAATAGAGAATGGGTTGACTGCTCGCGCCAACCCCGGAATCGCAAATCACCGGCCTATAATCGTGGGGGCGTCGCAACTGGTGGCGTGACGGCTATCTTTGGCCGGCTCGACCGTCGGGCGAAGAAGTAAATCAGAGCGCCGAGGAAATGCAGTAGAACGATGACCAGCAACCACACAATCTTTTCATTGCTGGCAGGCTCATTCGTGGCGCAGTCCACGATCATCCAGATCCAAAACGCGAGCGCGGCCACGCCGAGCGTAAGGCCAATCAGAATGAGTGGAACAACGAACAACACAGGCGAGACCATCGCGAAGATCATGTCCGCACCATTAGCACCGGGGAACCCAAAGTGTCAACGGCTTTTGGTTGCTGCCACCGAATCAAGGATCAGTCCCGGTAGGGCGGGCTGGCCCCAGCCCGCCGTTTCGAACAAATGGGAATAGTGGCGGCGCGGTGGGCCACCGCGCCCTACCGTCGCACATCGCGGCACCGCATCTTTGTGTTTCTTGCGCCCCGAATTCTTCGGGGTAAACCTTCTCGCGGCGAAACCGGTTGTTCAACCTTTGTAATGGTGGAACATGCTGGCGAGAAGCATCAGTTCGGGATGCGCGGCCGACAATTTGGGCAGGACTAGACGGATTCGCGAGCGGTACTCCACGAGCTTCTCGCTCAACGGACGCAGGTCGTCCACTTTGTCCCAGTGGAGCTTGTTCAAGTCAAGAACGAGACGGCCTTTGCTCCGCGCCAACGAATCACGAATGCGTTGGCCAAGTTTTTCCGCATGTGCCGAGGAAAGAGCGCCTTCGAGACGCAGCCATACTTGTTTCTTCGCGTATTGCGTTTCGACGCTGATGGCAAGTTCGGGGATCGAGACTTTGTCAGGGAGTTCTTCCCAGAGACGGAACTCATTCCAGCGTTTGGCGGGCAACCGATAGGCCGTCCGCATCAGACTGGGATGCTGGAAAAGGTCCAGCTTCAACGTCACCGCCGTCCACAGTGCCGCGCCCACGGCCAGCACTGATTTGAACTGGTCAATAAACACGGGGCGACCCAGTTCGGCGTAAATGCGTTGTTCCAAATCGCCAATCCAATGTCGCACCGCGACATTGGGACCGAGCAGCCGGCCTGCGAGGAATACCGGGTACGAGCACCGCAAATCCGTGGCGTAAACCTCGGCCTTCTTGCGCAGGAAAGGATTCGGCGAATTCTTCAATTTCTGGTAACCGAGGAGCCGCCCTTCGAGAACGCGGAATATGCTGGGGCCGAGCCGCTGGAAATCCTGCTCGAAACACCACTGTTGCAGTCCCTCGATTTCCGCGCCGGAAAGCGTCGGGTGTTTCATCGTGGTGGTAAAACCGTCTGCTTGCCGGTAGAGCTGTTCAGGATGCTTGACGAACTCGTCGCGCATCAGGTTCTCCCGCCGGACGCGCTCGTTGAACGGCGTGCCGGGGACGGGACCGTAAATCAGGTATTGACCCAGCGCAGGCTTGAGTTTCATCAGTCCGTCGAACTCCTGCGCCACGACTTCCGGGGTCTGGTAATCGAACCCGAGGATCATCGAGGTCAGGATGGTAATGCCGTGCTCGCGAAATTCAGTGAGTATCTCGTCAACGGGCCGGCCTTGCTGCTTGGCGTAACCCGAACGCGTTCCCTCGTAGCCGATCCAGAAACCGTCGATCCCCATTTCGAGGATTTCCTCGACTGTGTACTGGCTGATCGCCTTGACGCTGGAGAACGCGAAAATCGACAGCGACTTGCCGCCTTTCATCACGCAATCGCGGAACTCCATCGCCCGTTTCTTGTTCAGCAGGAAATCCTCGTCAATGATCAGGAAAACCAGATTCGGATCCATGTCGAGATACCGCTCGACGACGGCGTAGATGTCCTTGCCATCAGGCAGCAGCTTGATGTGTTTCCGTTTGTAGAAGTGCGACGTGCAACAGAAATCGCAGCCGTTGGGGCAACCCAGCCCGGCGAAAATCTTGCCCGTGCCCGATATTCTCCAACCGAATACCTTCAGGTCGCTCACGATCAGCGGTTGCTTGTACGGCATCGGGATTTCAGGTTCGCCGAGCAGCCGGCGCATGTACCCGACGCCTTCCTCGCGGCAGATGAAATCGGCATAGGGCTTGAGTTCTTCGTCGGTCAGCACCGTGCCATAACCGCCAAGGATGATCTTGGTATCGGGCGCATATTGGCGGATCAAGGCGACCATATCCTTGACCTTGTGGAAAATCGCCATCAGGAACGAAATACCAATGTAATCGTAGCCCTTCTTGAGTTCGCGGATCAACTCGCGCTTGGACGGGTATTGCAGAACCACCGTGGGCGCGTCGAGGTTTTCAGCGATGTACTCGAGGGAAAATTGAATGTTCACCGTGCGCGGGCTGAAGATGCCCTGCGCGCGGGTCACCTGCCGGTACAACAATTCATAACCGACCGATGTTGCATCGCCGACCTGCGGCCCCATCGGACGGCAAACGGTCGTCAAAAGCACTTTCTTGGTTTTAAGGTCTTGCCTAATAATGATTCCTTGGTCCAGATGTCGTCGCTCCGTTGCGACTCAACGAGGTGGGGGTCGGAGTGTCGCCACTTGGCTCGCAGCAATAAACACCAGATTGAAAAAAAAGTCAAAGGCCAATTCGACGTTGAGTCAGTTTGCCGGGAATGCTTGTGATTTGATGCGCGGTGAAGAAGGTGATAAATCTGACGGGCGTTACGCGTCAGAACGGATTGTATGATTACGAAAAAGGGTCGCCCGTTTAAGATCGCCTGTTACACGCTCGAAGGCATGGGTTCCTTCGCGGTATCGTTCTACACGTATTACCTCTACTTTTTCATGCAGAAGAGGTTCGGGTTCGACAGCAAACACAACCTCGCTTTGGCCGGGGCCATCGGTTTCATTTACGTTTTCTTCTCGTGGCAGGCTGGGCGGTTCGCCCAACGGCGCGGCTATTTCAATGCGCTCAAGCTCGGGTTCGCCTTGACGATTCTTGCGCTGGGGGTCGGCTCGCAACTCAATTCCGCGGCCGGCATCATGCTGGCCACCGCAGTGCTTACCGCCGGGATGTGTTTCCTGTGGCCGTCGATTGAGGCACTTATTAGCGAAGGTGAAGATGCAATAGGTTTGCCGCGCGCGGTCGGCACGTACAACGTCGTTTGGGCCAGCACGAACGCGTTGGCTCTTTTTTGTGGCGGCACGCTCGTGGAAAAATTCGGGTTCAAGACCATCTTCTTTCTGCCAATGGTGATCTTGACCACTCAACTCGCCCTGACTTTCTGGCTGGAACAACACGCGAACGAGGTTGCCCGCGCCGCCGGTAATGAACCCGCACCTACACCGATCCCCGACTCGCACCGGCCGTCGCCTGCCAGAACCAGGGCGTTTCTTCGCATGGCGTGGCTCGCGAACCCGTTTGCCTACGTTGCCATCAATACATTCATCCCCATGCTGCCCACCGTGGCGGCGCGCTTCCACCTCTCGCCCATGTTCGCGGGGTTTGCGTGTTCGTTGTGGTGTTTCGCGCGGCTCGGCGTGTTTTTTGCCCTATGGTTCTGGACTAACTGGCATTACCGGTTTCGCTGGCTCGTGACGGCGTTTGTGGCGCTCATCGTTTCGTTTGCTGTGATTCTCATCGTGCCGAGTCTTGCGGTGTTGCTCGTGGCGCAAATCCTTTTCGGCTGCGCAATTGGGCTGATCTATTACTCGTCACTTTTCTATTCGATGGATGCGGGCGATGCGAAAGGCGAACGCGCCGGCATCCATGAGGCCGCCATCGGCGTCGGCAACTGCATCGGCCCGGCGCTTGGCGCGGCGTCACTACAGTTCCTACCGCAATATGCCAACAGTGGCGCCATTGCCGTAAGCGTGCTGCTGTTGTGCGGGCTCGGCGCGCTGGTGGGTATTTGGAAAACGGCGCGGTGAAATTCCGAACATCCAAGAAACAAAGAATCTGGTTTGTTTTCCGCTTCGTTTATTTGTTCCTTTGTTGTTAATCTTAGTCCATGCAATCCGAACGTAAAACTCTTGATGACCGCGGGAGAATGACCGAGCTGGAACGGCTACGCCATTCGTGCGCACACGTGATGGCTGCGGCGATTGCGAAGTTGTGGCCCGACGCCCAGTTTGCAGCCGGACCGGCGGTTGAGAACGGGTTTTACTACGACTGCGCGCTGGAACACCGCATCTCGCCCGAGGATTTCCCGGCCATCGAAGCCGAGATGAAGAAGATCATCAAAGAGAACCTTGTCTTCGAGAAAATCGTCGTTACCCGCGACCAGGCGATCAAAGACGCGCAGAGCGGCCGACTCGGCGGACTGACCGAGCGACCGGGCAATCCCAGCAAGTTTAAACTCGGCAATATTGAAGAGATTCCCGAAGGCGAGCCGATTACATATTTCAAGAGCGGCGATTTCATTGATCTCTGCGCCGGGCCGCACGTGATGCGGACCGGCAACATCGGCGCGTACAAGCTCACCAGCGTCGCCAGCGCTTACTACAAGGGCGACGAGAAAAACCCGCAGCTCCAGCGCATCTACGGGACCGCGTTCAAGAACAGGACCCAGTTCGACGAGTATTTCAAAATGGTCGAAGAATCGAAGAAACGCGACCACCGGAAGATCGGTCAAGAGATGGGCCTGTATGTGATAGATACGGAATACGTCGGCCCCGGTTTGCCGATGTGGCTGCCGAAAGGGGCTGCGATCTGCGAGGAACTGGAAAAATTGGCGAAGGAAACCGAGTTCGCCGCCGGCTACGTCCGCGTCAAGACGCCGCACGTCGCCAAGGAGAAGATGTACCTGACGAGCGGCCATCTGCCAATTCTTTACAAGGATTCGATGTTCCCGCCGATGGAGTTAGTTGAGAACAGGGGCCAGGAGGAAACCGGCGCCGGCAATTCTGACTCCTCAGCCGTGCGCTACTACCTCAAGGCGATGAACTGTCCGCATCACCACCGGATTTTTGCGGCGGAGCCGCGCAGTTATCGCGATTTGCCGTTGCGGTTGGCGGAATACGGTTGCCAATACCGGTACGAGCAGTCGGGCGAACTCTTCGGCCTGATGCGGGTGCGGTCGCTCAATATGAACGACGCGCACATCTATTGCACGCGGGAACAGTTTGCCGCCGAGTTCAACGCGGTGAACGAGATGTACCTGAAGTATTTCAAGATTTTCGGCTTCGAAAAATACGTCATGCGTTTCAGCACGCACGATCCATCGCGCCTGACCGGCGACAACGCCAAGTTCGTCAACGAACCGGAACTTTGGAAGCAGACCGAAGACATGGTCCGTCAGACGTTGATCGCGTCAAAGATTCCCTACGCCGAAGTGCCGAACGAAGCTGCGTTTTACGGCCCGAAGATTGACGTACAGGTCTGGAGCGTCATCGGCCGCGAATTCACGCTGGCGACCAACCAGGTTGACTTTGCCGTGCCGAAACGGTTCGGTCTCGTCTATCGCGACAAGGACAACACCGACAAGACGCCGTTGTGCATTCACCGCGCGCCGCTCGGCACGCACGAACGGTTCATCGGTTTCCTCATCGAACACTACGCAGGGAATTTCCCGCTCTGGCTCGCGCCTGAACAAGTCCGCGTCCTGACCATCGGCGAAGACGCAGCCGTAGTTGATTACGCAAAGGCGATTGTCTCGGAACTCCGCGCCAACATGGTCCGCGCGGAAGGCGACTACGGCACCGACAAGATTAACGGCAAGATTCAGGACGCCGAAAAAGCCAGAGTCCACACCATGCTCGTCATCGGCCCGCGCGATGTGCAAGCCGCCGCGGTAAGCGTCCGCCTCCACGGCAAAGGCAGCCTTGGCGCAAAGCCCAAGGCGGAAGTCGTGGCGGATATTTTGGCCGCGATCAAAGAACGAAGGGCGTAAACGTTCCGTTCCATCCTCTGTAGGGCCACGCTGCCCATCGGCGTCGGATAAACAAAGGACATGCAGGTAACAAAGTGGTAACATGGGTTCGGCATGTTGGGTGTCATGAAAACTACATTACTTGCCCGCATCAGTGTCCTCATCGTAGCGGCGACGGTTGCGATGTATTCGACGGCCGCGCTAGCCGCAACGGCGTCTTCTTCCGAGTTGCTCGAGAAGGGGATTTATAACGAAGAAACCAAAGGCGACCTCGATTCGGCAATCGCGATCTACCAGCAGTTGATCGCGGAGGCGAATGTCAATCAGTCGCTAGCAGCGCAGGCGGAGCTCCGGCTCGGCCAATGTTACCTCAAGAAGAATCGAAGTGCCGAAGCGATTGCGGCATTCGAGAAATTGATCAGCGATTTCCCGAATGAAAAAGAACTCGTCGCCAAGGCGCGCGAGTATCTGCCCGGCAAGTTCGTGCTAGGGCCGGTGCCGTGGGTCGATGGCGAACGGTTGCAGATCAATATGACGCTGCCTACCGGCGCGGACATCGGGGTGGTTGAATATCGCGCCGATCTCGCGCAGAACGTCAATGGACGAAAGATTTGGCGTGTCGGCGCGCGGACGATGGCCGCCGGTTCGCAATCGGTCAGCAGTGTTGATGCTGACGCGGAGACGTTTCTGCCAATTACCAGCCATTGGAAACATTCCATGCTTGGCGAAGTGTCGGCGGTTTACCAGCCGGACAAAGTTGAAATAACGCGCGTCGGCAGCACACAGCCAACCACAACTCCTATTCAAAATACCGTACTGGACAACGAAGAAGCCATGTATGCGATGCGCCGGCTTCCGCTGCAAGTCGGTTACAAGACGACGCTTCCGATAATCACGACGATTGGAGGGGGCCAGCTCATCTCAATCGGACTGGAAGTGTTGGCAAAGGAGATGGTCGAAGTGCCGGCGGGGAAATTCGAATGCTTCAAAGTGCACCTTGGCTTGGTGAACCAGGACTTCTGGTTCTCCGATGATGCGCACCGCTATCTCGTGAAATTCGAGGCCGGCCCCGTGGTCGCACAGCTCGTGTCGATCACGCAACGCAAACCCGGCGAGGCCGTGCAATTTCGCGACGGCGAACTCGGCATTACGTTCACCGCTCCCGCCGACTGGGTTATCTGGCGGGCCAAGAACGGTCAGCCTGATAAACAGGAATTGATCCGCATGCTCGATCCCGGAGCGGATACGGACGACGGCGGTGTGCGGCTTTTCGCGACCGATTCGCTGTCGGCGGCTGCGCAAACATCTGTCCGCGCGTGGGCCGACGAGGATCTCCAGAAGAACAAGAACGTCAAGGTGCGCGCCGATGGCTGGAAAACCTACACCATCGACGGACGACAAGGTGTGGGTTGCATAGTCGAGTACACGGAACGCAGCAAACCGCGCGTGCAATTCCTGGTGCATGTGCTGGGACCAAAGAATTCCGAACTCTTCGTGCTCACCTGCGCACCGGAGAAGTTTGACGCCCTCAAGGCGGCATTCGACAGCATCCTCGCCAGTTACCGGACGAAGTGAACGGATTAACGATAACTATAACAAAGGAAAAAATATGAAAATCAACTTACTCCAACATCAGTTCGTCGGGTTGTTGTGTACGGCCGCCCTTTTTGCCGGTATCATTTTTGGCTTTGCCGCGGAAGCTGGTGCCGGGACAAACAAGCCCGCTTCTGCCGCGGCGCCGGGTTCCAATCCGAAGTCTGCAGCGGAAAAGGCCGCGACTTCAGCGGCTCAAGCATGGTTGGCGCTCATTGACGATGGCAACTACGCCAAGAGTTGGCAGGAAGCCTCCGCCTTCTTACAGGGAGCCGTTACCCAAAAGGCTTGGGAGGATGCCATGGAAAGCGCACGGAAGCCGTTGGGCAAACTGGTGTCTCGCGAAGTAAAAACGGCGCGGTCGTTCACAGCTCTGCCCGGCGCTCCAGACGGACAATATGTCGTCATGCAATTCGAGACTTCATTCGCCAACAAAAAATCCGTGATCGAGACCATCACGTTCATGTTGGGAAAAGATGGACAGTGGAAGTCCGCCGGTTATCTTATCAAATGAATCAACCCTGAGCTTTATGAACGATACATTGCTCTATAAATCGAAACGCACCGCCAAAAGTCTGTGGCAGCAATATCGCATTTATCGCGACCGGTTCGAACTGCAATCCTGGCTTCTTTTCCACACCATCGTTGTGCCGGTAAACGAAATTCAGGCCGTCGAAGTTCGCCCGGCGCTTTTCACCGGCCCGGGAGGGGCCGTGTGGGGAATCAAACTTGATTTTTGCAATTCCTGCCGCCACGTTTTGCTGATAAAAAAATCCGGTCTGTTGTTTACCAAACGCATCGGTTTTTCGCCAGACGAACCCGACAAGTTCGTCGAAATTTGCAAATCAATCTTGCCGAACAGGTAAAACCACCAACTAAGGAGCCAATATGAAAGGTCCTCTGCTTGTCTTGTTTATCACCGTGATAATCCTCGTGGCGATCTGGGATGGAGTATGGAGGACAATCGCCTTGTGGAAGAGCGCGCGCAACGGCCAGTTGGCGTGGTTTATCTGCCTCTCCATCTTCAGTACGGCTGGCATTTTGCCAATCCTGTACATATTGGCCTTCCAGAAGCCCGGGACGCAAAAGCCGGTGGGCAACGCATGAACTGTTCCATTGCGCGAAGTATCTGTGGCTGAAAATGTGAACGAACACAGTTTCAGTCTGTTTAAGCGCCGCATGGGCCGGGACGTTCGTGCCCGGCCCATGTTGGCCTCGCTCCGAGCGGGGCTGGCGCTTCTATTGTTTGTTCTCGTCGCCATCGGTTGCGTGCTCTGGTTCATGCGCGAAGCGATGCGCAACGAACGCATGGCCGTGCGCGAGAAACTGGCTGAAGCGTATCGCGGTCACTTGACGCTTGTGCAATCGCAGGCGGTGGAGCGGTGGAATCGCAGGTTGACACGGCTCGATAGCGCGGAGCCGGCTACAGCCCGTTTTGCTCGCTGTGTACAGGAAGGTCTGGCCGACAGTGTAATCTGCTTTGATGAGCAAGGCCGCACGGCGTATCCACGCTTGACGGCGACAGAACGGAGCGTCGCCGCCAACACGGAGTTGCTCGAACTCGAACGGGTAACCGACAAGACCGATCCGCGATTCAAGGAGGCCGCCGCGCGGTTGCGTGACCGCGTCACCAACTACGCAGCGGACACGCTGTCGTCCGCACAACGGCGCTTTCTCATGCACGAACTCCGACGACTCGATCCAACTGTTGAGTTTCCGACCCTGGCTGCGGAAGAACTCGCTGCTCGATATTTGGAGGCAAATCCGGTGTTTTCGACGAACTCAACGTTACGCGCCACCGAATTGCGGGATGTTTGGGCGACGGCATCACCGAACCGGCGCGTGCTTGCACTGTTCACGACCGCCGGCTTGCGCGTGAAGGTTGACGATCTAATTCGTGATCCATCTTTGCCGAAAGGTGTGCGCGTTGCCGTTATTGCGCCCGGCGAAGAGGCAATGACCGAGTCAACGCTTGCCACTGCGGCGCTGGGTCCTGAACTGCCCGGTTGGCGGATCTCGTTGTCGCTCGATGATCGCACGCTTTTCGACACCGAGGCTGACCGAAGAGTCGCGCATTACCTAGCCATCGGCAGTGTCGTGATAGCGGCGATGTCGGTGCTCGCCATCTTCATCGCGCGCGGCTTCGGACGACAGGTGGCGCTGGCGCGGCTGAAGAACGATCTTGTGGCCAACGTTTCGCACGAACTAAAAACGCCGCTCACCGCCATGCGCGCCATCGTGGATACCTTGCTCGATACGGAACGGTTCGACGAGAAGACGACCCGGGAGTACTTGCAATTGCTCGCCACGGAAAACGCCCGGCTGAGCCGATTAATCGAGAATTTTCTCACGTTCTCAAGGCTGGAGCGGAACAAGTTCAAATTCAAGTTCGAGAGTATCCGGCCGCAACAGGTCGTGGAGAGCGCGGTGGCGGCTCTCGGCGAGCGCGGTCACGCGCCCGGTTGCATCTTTGAATCGTACATCGCGGCGGATCTCCCATCGATCCACGGCGATGCCGATGCACTGGTCACCGCGTTGCTCAACCTGCTCGACAATGCCTGGAAGTATTCGGGCGATGAGAAACGCATCGTGCTTCGCACCGAGGCGCGCAACGGCAACGTCTGTTTTGCCGTCGAGGACAACGGCATCGGCCTTTCACCGAGCGAGTGTCGGCGTGTCTTTGACCGCTTTTATCAAACCGACCAGCGGCTCGCGCGCACTGCTGGCGGCTGCGGGCTTGGCCTCAGCATCGTGCAATCTATCGTCGAAGCGCACCACGGCGCCGTACGCGTTGAAAGCGAACCCGGACGAGGCAGCACGTTCATAATCGAGATTCCCGCTGTCGCGGAAGGTGCGTCATGACTCCGGCCAACATCCTCATCATCGAAGACGACCCTGCAATCCTGCGTGTGGTCAAAGATAACTTTGTCACCCGCGGCTACCGCGTTCGGACCGCGCGTAACGGCGAAGAAGGGTTGGATGCCGCGCTGAATGGCCGGCCCGACCTCATCATCCTCGACATCATGCTGCCCAAGATCAACGGCTTCGAAATCTGCCGGGCTGTCCGCGCGGAGAAACTCGAAATGCCGATCCTGATGCTCACGGCAAAAGGGCAGGAAGAAGACATCGTGCGCGGTCTTGAACTCGGCGCGGACGATTACATCACCAAACCGTTCAGCGTGCGAGAACTCATGGCGCGGGCGCAGGCGTTTCTGCGCCGGCACCAGACTGGCGCCGCGCCATGCTACAAGTTCGGTCGGTTCCAACTCGACACCGTCTCCCATCGGCTGCTCAAGGATGGCGTCGAAGTGCCGTTGACGAACAAAGAGTTTTGCCTCCTAGAATACTTCCTCCAACGCCCCGGCCGCGCGTTCACACGTGAAAGCATCATGAACGCGGTCTGGGGCAACACCGTCATGGTCACGGCGCGGAGTGTGGATCGTTGTGTCACCACGCTCAGGAGCAAGATCGAGCCTGACCCGCATTGTCCAACGTTCATCCACACCATCCGCGAGATCGGTTACCGCTTTGAAAGCGATCCTGACGCGGGCCGCCTGCGCCACCACGGGGCAATTGAGGCCTAAAAAGAGTATTGCATTGGTGCCGAGAAAGGCTTAAGAGGATGGGCTATCGCGGCGGCGTGCAGCCGCCGGGAAGCATTCAGTCGGAGAATCGTGAACGAAGTTCGGCAACAAAACTAACTCGCCTACGCGTGGCCGCAGTCACGCCAAGGCGTGACAAAGGCCCGCACGGGGTCCACAGGAGGCCTGGGTATTCAACAGTATATTCGTTTCAACCAGAAGATTCGTGCGTCGGAAGTGCGCACGATCGACACGGACGGCAAGCAACTGGGTGTGTTGTCCGTCAGCAAGGCGTTAGCGCTGGCCCAGGAGCGCGGGATGGATTTGGTCGAGGTAGCTCCGAACGCGACTCCGCCGGTGTGCCGCATCGTAGCCATCGGCAAGTACAAGTACGAGCAGACCAAGCGGGAACATGAGGCGCGCAAGCACCAGCAGTCCACGAAGGTCAAGGAAATCAAGATGCGCGTGAACATCGATCCGCACGATTACAGCATCAAGCTCGATCATATGCGGACGTTCCTGCACGAAGGGATGAAGGTGAAAGTTTCGTTGCAGCTTCGCGGACGCGAGAACGCGCATCCGGAGTTTGGGATGGAATTGATGCAGCGCGCGGGCAAGGACCTGCAGGACACCAGCCGCGTAGAAGTGCCGCCGAAGCGGCAGGGGCGCAGCATCCACATGTTGCTGACGCCTGTAAAGGGCATCGCGAAGAAGCCGCAAGGGACAGACGAATCGGAACCGGATGCCGCGGAATAGATTTCGACACGACGAACGAGACGTTTAGGAAGGAACACGACAATGCCACGACGGAAATCGATGAAGACGAAAAAGGCCGCGGCGAAGCGGTTTAAGATCACCGCGACCGGCAAGGTGATGTGCTACGGCACTGGCAAGAGGCACTTATTGAGCCACAAGTCCTCTAAACACAAACGCCGCCTCAGCAAGACACTTGCAGTCAGCGAGACGCACGAGCATCACATACTCAACGTGTTGCCTTTCAGTCATCGCGGCTAATTCTGAGAACGATCATCTAGAATCTGAAATTGTAGGAGACCTTAAACATGCCAAGAGCCACTAATGCACCTGCCAGTCAGCGCCGTCGCAAGCGCATGATCAAAGCCGCCTCCGGCTATCGGGGCTGGCGCAGCAAGAAATACCGTTACGCCAAGGATGCAGTCTGGCACGGACTCCAATACAGCTTTGCTCACCGCAAAGACAAGAAAGGCGCATACCGCGCTCTTTGGACGCAACGCATCAACGCGGCCTGCCGCGCGCAGGGCATCACCTACAGTCGTTTTATAGAAGCGTTGAAGAAGGCGAAGATCGCCCTCGACCGCAAGACGCTCGCCGACCTCGCCGTGAACGATCCCAAAGCGTTCAGCGCCGTGTTGGCAGCAGCAAAATAATTGCAGCTCCGAAAAGGATTCGGGGTTACAGATTCACCAATTCCCGTTTGCGGAGAGTGAACCGGCAAATCTTGTCGTAGCCGCAGCGGCGCAACAGAGCCACGGCTTTGTCGAAGCCTTGTCCTATCTCATCGGGCAAATGAGCATCGCTGCCAAGCGTCACTGGAATATCGAACCGCTTCGCGATCTGGAGGAAGTTGGTGGACGGATAAATCTCGCGGCACGGTTTGCGCAATCCGGCTGTGCTGACCTCGATCGCCGTTCGGCTTTCCGCAACTGTGCGCAAGGCGTCCTCGAAAACAACGGTAAAGTCGGTTTTCGGCCGGTAGCCGAACTTCTTCGGCAGATCCGGGTGGGCGAGCGAATCGAACAGGCCCGATCTGGCCGCCTGCTTCCACAGTTCGAAGTATTCACGCCAGGTGGCCTCGATGTCGCGGCCTTCCCAGTCTGTTGCGCTCAAATCCACGGGCCAGTCGCCGAGGAAATGCACGCTGCCAAGCAGATAATCCCACGGATGCATCGCCGCCAGTTCGCGGATCCAATCTTTGCGTCCGGGGATATAATCCACTTCCAGCCCTAGTTTGATCGGTAGTTGCGGAACCTTCTGTTGCGCCTCGCGCACCAAGCCGACGTACAGGTCGAGATCGCTAAGTTTCAACGTCCAATCGAGATCGCGGTTGCCGAGCGGCGCGTGGTCGGCGCAGCCGATTTCGTCCAGCCCGCGCGCGATCGCCACCTGCGCATAATCGACCGGTTCGCCGAAGCCGTCGGTCAGCCGCGTGTGCATGTGGTAGTCGATCAGCATTTGCGGGAGTGTATTCCATCGGTGGGCGGGGGCAAGGCCGGAGATGGGGCGGTGTCCATGGATTCAGACGGAACTCGCGGATGCGACCGCCGCATCCACGAGTCCAGAAAGCTGGAGAACAGTCGCGCCGCTCGGACCTTATGCAGATCTATAAGCCCGCTCGGCGCGAAGTCCGTTCTCCCAAATGGCGTTTAGGACATGGCGGAATCGCCGCCAGCTTCGCGCTGAACGCTGAGAGCTCCTTGAAACAGTTCTGTGAACCCGCCGATCGCGTCGGCAATCTGTGGCCCTTTTTCAAGGCAGATCTGGCTGAGCTTTTGACCCTGGGCGGGATTCCGCTGGGCCAACTCCGCCATTGCCATGATGACCGCCACATGGTTGTTGATAGAATGGCGCACCGTCCGCAGGTTCTGGTGCAGCATCTCCAACTGTTTCTGGAGTTCCTCCAACTGTTTGTCCGTGTCTTTCATATCCGTCCGTTCAAGATTCGCAGTTGCCACTTCCATAATTTCCCCCTTACATGCTTGAGGTTCTGGTTATTTGCCTCACTGGCGCTCTTCGCGCGCCTGCACTTACCTTTTAAGCAAAAGCTGTGCCATGGGGGGTATACTTTTTTGCTGTGAACGAAACAAATCCCTGTTAGGCTCGCAGTTTTGAGATTGTAGCAAGAGACGGCAGATATGGCGCGAGATACAATCATTATTGGCGGGGCGCGGGAGCATAACCTTAAGAATCTCCACCTTAGCCTGCCCCGCGAACGGCTTATCGTTATCACGGGGTTGAGCGGTTCAGGCAAGTCCAGTCTCGCTTTTGATACCATTTACGCAGAAGGCCAACGCAAATATGTCGAGAGCCTGTCCGCTTATGCCCGTCAGTTCCTCGAACAACTCCAGAAACCTGATGTGGATTTCATCGAAGGACTCTCGCCCGCCATTGCCATTGAACAGCGCACCGCCTCTTCCAATCCGCGCTCTACCATAGCCACGGCGACCGAAATCTACGAATACCTGCGGCTGCTGTTCGCCAACATCGGCAAACCGCACTGTCATCGTTGCGGCCGCCCGATTACCACACAGAGCGTCAGCCAGATTGTGGACCAGATTCTCAATCTCGGCGATGGCGTCCAACTTATGCTTCTCGCGCCGCTGGTGCGCCGCCGGAAAGGCGAGTTCCGCGACGTGTTCGCCCGCGTCCGCAGCCAGGGGTTTGTCCGCGCTCGTGTGGATGGCGAGATTCTGGACGTCGGCGAGCCTGTCAAGCTCGACAAGAAACGCAACCACGACATCGAGCTGGTCGTGGATCGGCTTGTTATCGGCGCCAAAACGCGGGCCCGGCTTGCCGACTCGGTCGAGACGGCGCTGAAATGGGGCAACGGCCTGCTGTTGGCGTTGCACCGACCGGGAAAGAGCAGTGACGAGACACCGTCGGAACGCCTCTTTAGCAGTCTCAACGCCTGCCCGTTCTGCGGCATCAGCTATGGCGAGTTCAAGCCGCGCCATTTCTCGTTCAACTCGCCCGATGGCGCCTGCCGCACCTGTCTCGGGCTTGGGACGAAATTGTTTTTAGATCCCGATCTCATTGTGCCCGATCGCGCGAAATCCATTGATGGTGGCGCAATCACGGCATGGCGACGCGGCGGGCGACGGCTGATAATTTATTACAAGATGCTGTTGCGCGGGATGGCGAAGCATTACGGCGTGGACATGGATGTTCCGTTCAAGGATTTGCCAGCGAAGATCCAGAAAGCATTGTTGTACGGCACGGGCGATGAAGAGGTCGTGTTCACGTACTGGCGCAAAGGCGCATGGCGCAAAATGAGCAAGGTGTTTGAGGGCGTTATTCCGAACCTCGAACGGCTTTACGAGGAGACCGACAGCGAGTTTACCAAGACGCGGCTACAACAGTACATGGTCGGCATGCCATGCCCCGACTGCAAAGGAACGCGATTACGTCCCGAGAGCCTTGCGGTGACCATTGACGGCAAGTCCATCATCGACGTGACCCGGATGAGCACCGGCGACGCACGGCGGTTCTTCGAGTCACTGGAAGGTTGCGCCACTGACGAGCCGCGGCGCGCAAATGGCACGGGCGGGCCTGCGTTATCCAAATTGACCGAACAAGAGATGAATATCGCAGGAGAGATTTTGAAGGAGATTCGGTCGCGGCTGGGGTTTTTGGAGAATGTTGGCCTAGATTATCTCACGCTCGACCGCAAGAGCGACACGTTGAGCGGCGGCGAAGCCCAGCGGATTCGGCTGGCGACGCAAGTCGGCTCGGGCCTGGTCGGCGTGCTCTACGTGCTCGACGAACCGAGCATCGGCCTGCACGCGCGAGATAATCATCGTCTGTTGATGACCTTGAAACGCCTGCGCGACCTCGGCAACACGGTCATCGTCGTCGAGCACGACGAGGAAACAATTCGGTCAGCCGATTATATCGTTGATCTCGGCCCCGGCGCGGGGGTCCACGGCGGTTACGTGGTCGCGGCGGGACCGTTGCAGGCCATACTCGATTGCCAGAAATCGCTGACGGGCGCCTATCTGCGCGGCGAACTGCAGATACCGTTGCCGAAACGGCGCCATACGCCCAGAACGAATGTTCGGGGCTGGCTTACGGTTCGCGGGGCGCGTGAGAATAATTTGAAGAACATTGACGTGCGCATTCCACTCGGCACGTTCGTGTGCGTGACCGGCGTAAGCGGTTCGGGCAAGAGCACGTTGGTGGATGATATTCTGCGGAAGGCGCTGTTTCGCCGGTTCTACCGCGCCAAGGACCGGCCCGGGGCGCATGACGGCATAGCGGGCGTCGATGAACTCGACAAGGTGATAGTCATCGATCAATCGCCGATTGGCCGCACACCGCGCTCGAATCCATCAACGTACACAGGCGCGTTCAATCACATCCGCACGTTGTTCGCCCAATTGCCGAACGCGCGCGTTCGCGGTTACGGGCCGGGCCGGTTCAGTTTCAACGTCAAAGGCGGGCGGTGCGAGCGTTGCCAGGGCGATGGCATCATCCGCATCGAGATGCATTTTCTGCCCGACGTGTACGTGACTTGCGAGGAATGTGGCGGACGGCGTTACAATCGCGAGACGCTGGAGATCACTTATAAGGGACGAAACATAGCCGACGTGCTGGACATGACCGTGGGCGAAGGCGAGGAGTTTTTCCGGGCTGTGCCGAAGGTACGCAACATTCTCCAGACGTTGCAGGAAGTCGGTCTTGGCTACATCAAACTCGGCCAACAAGCCACCACGCTCAGCGGCGGCGAGGCCCAACGCATCAAGCTATCGGCTGAACTTGCCAAGAAAGCCACTGGCCGCACACTTTACATACTCGACGAGCCGACCAGCGGATTGCATTTTGCCGACGTGGCGAAGTTGTTGGAAGTGCTGTTCAAACTCCGCGACGCCGGCAACACCGTGCTGGTCATCGAACATAACCTCGACGTCATCAAGTGCGCCGACCATATCATCGATCTCGGTCCTGAAGGCGGCGATGCCGGTGGCCGCATCGTCGCTGAAGGCACGCCCGAAGAAATCACTGACTGCGCCGCGTCATACACCGGCCAATCACTGCGGAAGATCCTCAGCCGCGGTTGAACTTCTCGGCTGATTGGCCGCAAAGAGGCACAAGAACAGCAAAAAGCTACGGGCGCACCCGCCAAGATGCGCCCGTGAGTATATTCGCAAACGTACCAGGCTACTGTTTTTGCAGGGTGAAGATGACCGTCGTGGCACCACCGGTACATCCCGGCTGGGTACAGGTCACGGTGTAGGTCACCGTGAACGTGTCGTCAGCGAACGGGGAGTAGTGCACGCCCTGAGAGCAACCCGGCTGGGTGGCCGCCGCCACCGCGGCGTTGAAAGCCTGCACCAGTATCTTCGAGAAGGTCTTCAGGTTCGTCATCGGGAACGTGCCCAGGAGCCCGAGACTGCCGCCGCTAGCGCAGCAAGTGTAGCAGGCATCCGGGCAGCCACACGTGATGCTTCCGATACTGTACGAGCCGGTCATCGCGTAGGTTCCCTTGGGGAGGTCTTGGGGAAACCCGTCGGGCAATCCCGCCACCGGCTTCGCGCCGTAGTTGTAAAGTTCCCGGCTACAGCACTCGACCGCGCAGTCGCAACCGGTTATATGGACGTCAGCACCGCCCCGGGTCGAGCCCATTGTGATAACAATCTCCCCCGACGGGGACATCTCGTAGTCTGCGATCACTCCCGGAACCGTCTCCGTGATGGAAATATGCGCGTTATGGCAAGATGGAGGAATGGCATACGCCATGGTAACCAGCGTGCCGGCTTTGACGAACCCCGCACTATTATTTGGTGAAACCTCCTCCAAAAGCGGCGCTCCTGCGTAATTCGCGAGTTTCTGTAGCGACTTGGCGGAGCTGGAGAGTTTGCTCACTGCCGACTTCTCGTTCATACCTCCGAGTTTGCCCTCCAAGCTGGCTAGTTTTTTGTTCGCTGCATCGATCTTTTTCCCGAACTTCACCGGATCGAAATCAGGAGGCGCTAGGGCCGCCTTGGCCTCATTCAGCAAGCTCTCCGCGACATTGACATCGGAGATCGCGCTCGCAGTGTCGCCACCACCGGCAGCAATAGCGGCTTGAATGAGTTGGTCGACGCTGGCCCACAAGGCATCGGAGACAGCATTGGTTGCCGCCCGCGCGGGCGTGGCCAGCATCATCGCTGCCACTACCGCCCCGAAAATCAGAAATACGCGTCTTCCTTCAGGTTTCCTTGCCGATTGCATGAATTTCACATTCGTTGTCATTGCCGTATCCTTCCTCCAGTGTAAATCGTGATGAGTAACGACTTTGTTGTCCGATAGATATGAACTACTCACGCTTGCAAGCCTTAACTCCGCATGACCATAGCCGAGAATGAGCTTCTTGTCAAAACATGATGGGCAGCCAGATCGCCACGGAAACGCTTTGCAGATTCAATCAACCTTCTGACGAACCCTTCGTATGCTTCGTGAACTTCGTGGTGAAAAACGGCGTTCACGCATCGGCCTTGCGGTGGGCAGCGAATTCTGTCAATAATGAGGGGGCGATGGGACGGCGTACAAACATCTCGAGTCTCTGGGCGGTGGCTTTGTTGCTCACCGTGACGACGGCAGTTGCAGCTCCGAAAGCGTTCGGAGCGGCGGATGAGAACCGGCTGTATCGCGTGGCACAGGCAGTGTTCGGCGATGGGTTGAACGACCTGGCGGAGCAGCAGGCGGTCAAGTTTCTGGAAAAATTCCCGAACTCGGAGCGGGGCGACGCGATAACGCTTTTGCTCGGTCAGGCCCAACTTAATCAGGGCAAATGGCAGGAGGCCGTCGAGACGTTTACCAAGGCGCTGGCGCGTTGGCCGGACAAGCGTCCCGATGCGTTTCGATTCTGGCTCGCAGAGGCATTGGTGCGCGGCGGGAAGTTTGCCGAGGCGGAAACGCGGTACACCGAGGTGATCAAGAAGCACGGGGATAATTCCTATCTCGCGGCGGCTGAGTACGGGCTGGCGTTTGCGCAATTCAAGCAGGGAAAATTCGACGCGGCGACGGAGACACTAAACCGGTTGTTGAAACGCGGGCCGAGCAGTGAGTTGGCGCAGCAAGCGGGGCTATTGCGCGGACAGGTTTATCTGGCGCTGGAACAGCCCGACAAGGCGGAGACAGCATTCGACGAAGTGATTCAGAAGTTTCCCGGTCTGCTGGCGTCGTACCGCGCGCATCGGTGGCTGGGCGAGTCGTACATGCAACGGAAGCAGTTCGCTGAGGCGCAAAAGCAATTTGAAGTGGTGCTCGACTCGTTCAAGTCTAAACCGGGGAAACCCGTCGATGCGCAGTTGGCAGCGGAGGCATGGTCCGGGTTGGGCTGGGTGCATTGGTGGAACGGGGCGTTCGATCAAGCTGCGGAAGCGTTCTCACAGGCGCTGGCCGACGCGACATCGGCACAGTTGAAGCGGGACGCGATGCTGAAACTCAGCGAGGCATACATGCGCGCGGGGAAACTAACCGAGGGCGTGGCAAAACTGCGGGAGTTCTTGCATGCAAACCCGACCGACCCGCAGGCCGACGAGGTCCGGCTGGCTATCGGCGATTTGTTGTACGGCAACGGCGATTGGGCGGCGGCGCAGACGGCGTACGCGGAATTGATCAGCAAACATCCGCAGAGCGCGTTGCTGGCGAAGGCGCACCTGAACGCGGGGTGGTGCGCGTGGAAACTTGGTCAGACCGCCGACGCATTGAAGAATTTCCTGCTGGCGTTCGATCTCGCACAACCGAAAGACCGCGCCCTTGCAAGGGAAGCATTGTTCAAGCTGGCGGACGCGCAATTCGCGCTCGGCCAGTATAGCGAGGCGGTTGGGAGTTATCAGCGGTTGATCGGCGAGTACGCGGACGCGGGTTTGCTCGACCACGCGCTGTTCCAGTTGGGACAGACCTATCAGCGGGCGCGCAACGCGGAAGCGGCCCAAATAACGTTCCAAACCTTGCTGGAACAGTATCCAAACAGCGCTTTTGCGCCCGAGGCGCAGTTCCAGATCGGTGTTCTCTATAGCGGGCTCCTGGGAAACGAGGCGAAGGCGCGCGAGGCATTCCGCGCGGTGACCGCCAAGTATCCAAAGGGCGACATGGCGGGTCGCGCGGCGCTGGCCGTTGGCGAATCATTTTATCGCGAAGGGAAATATGACGAGGCAATTGCGGAGTTCCAGAAACTGATCGATGCCGCGCCGGAATCAGAACTTGGCCAGCGCGCGTTCTATCTTCGCGGCTGGTGCCAGGCGCAGAAGGGATCCGCCGAGAAAACACTGGCGGAGTTCAAGGAGTTTCTCACCAAGTATCCGAAATCGGCGCTGGCGCCGGACGCGCAGTTCTGGGTGGCTGATTTCTACGCGAAACGGCAGGATTACATTAACGCACAGCAACAGTTTGATTTGCTGGCGAAGAATTACCCGACGCACGAACTGGCCGACGTGGCGCAGTACATGGCGGGGAGAGCGGCGTACTCGCGGCAGGATTACAAAACGGCAAAGGAGTCGTTCGAGGTGCTGATTAAGACGTTCACCAACTCAGCGTGGCGATGCGACGCGCTGTTCAGCGATGGCGATGCATTAACCGAGTTGGGGCAGTTCGACAATGCGCTGGTAGTGTTTGATTTGGTGACCAAGCAGTTTGGCGATTGCTATTTGGTTTGCGAGGCGCATGGGCGAAAAGGCGATTGTCTGTTCACGTTGAAACGATTCGATGAAGCGGCGGCCAGTTATCGCACAGCACTCGATTGCGCGGCGCAGGCGGAGGCTGCAATCCGGAATCAACTCTACTTCAAACTCGGCCAGAGCTACGAGCAACTGGGCAAGCTGGCCGACGCCTATGAGAGTTACGCCAAGCCGGTGTACGAACAGATTGCGGAGCCAAACCCGCAGCCGGAGCGGTTCTGGCTGGGCAAGGCCGGCATGGCAGCGGCTGGCATCAAGGAACAGCAACAACAATGGCGGGATGCCATCACGTTGTACGAGCGATTGATCAAGTTATGTCCCGATTTGGAGCCGCTATTGGTGGATCGGATTCATAAGATTCGCGCACAGCATGGGTTGTTGTTCTGAACGGCAGGCGGTGAAGGGTTTGACGTTGAAAACAAGTATCGAATCAGTTAAGCAGGAGAGGCATTTATGTTAACGTTCATGAGCAGAGGCGGCCCGCTGATGTGGCTCATCCTGTTAAGCGGTCTGGTCGCGGCGGCAGCATTTTTCGAACGGTTGCTGCATTATCATCGCGCCAAAATTAATGCTGGCGATTTCGTCACAGGAATACGCAACGCGTTGGGACGCGGCAATATCCCGGAATCGCTCGCGTTGTGCGACGAGACGCCGGGCCCCGTGGCGCAGGTTGTCCGCGTTGGCGTGCTCAACCACAACCGCAGCCGCGAGGAGATCCGCGAAGCGATGCAGGACGCCGGACACAGCGAGGTGGCCAAGCTCGAACGCAATCTGCCGATTCTAGCCACCGTGGCACAGGTGGCGCCGTTAATGGGATTCCTCGGGACTGTGTTGGGAATGATCGCCGCGTTTCGCGTGATCGAGCAAGTGGAATTGGCGACCCCGGGACAACTGGCAAAGGGCGTGTGGGAAGCTTTGCAGGCCACGGCCGGCGGACTGATCGTGGCGATCCCGACGTACGTTGCGTACAACTATCTCGTGACCCGCATGCAGAACCTTGTGTTGGATATGGAACAATCGGCCAACGCGATCTTGAATCTGCTGACGCACGGAAATAACGGGGCGCCGCCCGTAACCATGACCAAGGAACCGGGAAAGTAATCCTGAGGCCAACTGCACCATGATCTTCAAGACCAGTTGTCCGATTGCCAAAGGTCTGATGGATCCTGCGCCGTTGGTGAACGTGGTGTTCCTGCTGCTGCTGTTCTTTCTGCTAAGCTCAACGTATGTGCAACAATCCGGCGTTGGCATCAGTTTGCCCGGCTTCGAGAAACCGACGGTGCGCAGTTTTCAATCGCTGGTCGTGACAGTCACCAGCAAGAGCCTGCTGTTCTTTAACAACCAGCCGACAACGCTTGCTGATCTGCAGAAGGCGTTGCGGGAGGAGGCCAGTCGGACACCGAATCAGGAGTTGATCATCAAGGCCGACAAAGAGGCGCCGCAGGGCATGGTGGTTGAGATCATGAACATCGCATTCAAGGCCGGCGTTCACGGTATCAACCTCGCGACGCGGCCCGAGACGCCGATGACGATGGCGCCGTGACACGATGAAGCCGCTTGGACGATTTCACTTCGGAGAAGGCGAGAGTTTGCTTCTGTTGCTGGCCGTGTGTCTGGTGGCGGCAATTGTGAGTTTGCAGGGATTGCGCTCAACGCACGGAGTTAAGACGACAGATGACGCGGCGCGACGACGTGTCCGCTGGTTGCCGTCCGGCGGTGATTTCGCGGCTGCGGGACGCGGACAGTATGTGGTGGCGGATTTATTTGATCCGAGCGTGATGTCGCTGCCAAGTCCGCACGGGTTTTCGCGACCTTTGTGGCAACACGGCGCGCCGGTCAAATATCGACCTGCGGATTGGGGCGCAGCCCCGTCGTTCCTTGAGCGGGTTACGGCAAGCGAGATGCCGTCGTTGTTAAAACAACCGCCATTGATGGACGCGATACAGTCGATGGTCGATAAAGGCGCCACGTGGATTGAAGATGCCGCAGTCGAGCCGGTGACGGTCGCCCCGAGCGAGAATCGGACGCTGTTCCTGGTGTCGGAGCTGGCTGAACGTGCGGCGGTGCGAATGCCGTCTCTGCCCGTCGTGACCAACGAGACGGCGTTGAAGCCGACCAGGGTGCGGATCGGCGTGGCGCCTGATGGCACGGTGCGGTTCGCATCAGTGGAACGATCATGCGGCAAGGAGACGGTGGACGCGCAGGCTGTGGAACTGGCGCAACAGATTCGGTTTGAGCCTGTCACGGATGCGAAATCGTCCTCGTTGGACTGGGGCGTGGTGAAGATGTTGTGGGCGACAGAATTGCCGCCCGTTGCCACCGGCAACGGCGCGAAACAGTAAGACGAAACAACGACAGATACACGAGTAAGAACGTAACGGAGGTCTTAGTCATGGGAATGTGGATTGGACGGAATCGAAAAGCGCGGGTTACGTACGGATTCGATGATATCGCTCTGGTGCCGGGCGACATCACCATCAACCCCAACGAGGTGAACACGACGATGCAGATAGGACCACACAAAATTCGTGTCCCGATTATGGCCAGCGCAATGGATGGTGTGGTTGACGTGCGGTTCGCAATCGAGATGGGCAAGCTCGGCGGCATCGCCGTGCTCAACCTCGAAGGCGTGCAGACGCGCTACAAGAATCCCAACAAAGTCCTCGACAAGATTGCCAGCGCCAGCAAGGAAGAGGCCACCCAATTGGTGCAGCAGGTTTACACCCAGCCGATTCAGGAAGAACTCGTCGCAGCCCGGGTCCGCGAGATCAAGAAGGGTGGCGCTCTTTGCGCCGTCAGCGCTATCCCGCAACGCGCTGAACGGTTTGGCGCCATCGCGCAGAAGGCGGGTGCCGACATCTTTGTCGTGCAATCCACCGTGTCCACCGTGCGCCACATTTCCAGCGAGTACAAGACGTTCGATCTCGCCGCGTTCTGCAAGAAGATGAAGATTCCCGTGGTTGTCGGCAACACCGTCACGTACTCCGCGACGATCGAGATCATGCAATGCGGCCCGGCTGCGGTGCTTGTCGGCGTCGGACCCGGCGCGGCGTGCACTACACGCGGTGTGCTCGGCATTGGCGTGCCGCAGGTAACTGCAACCGTGGATTGCGCCGCGGCCCGCGATTATCATTTCAAGCACACCGGCAAGTACATCCCGATCATCACGGATGGCGGTATGAACAAGGGCGGCGACATCTGCAAAGCGTTCGCGTGCGGCGCCGATGCGGTGATGATCGGCAGCGCATTTGCCCGCGCCAAGGAAGCGCCGGGCCGCGGGTTCCATTGGGGCATGGCCACGCCACACGCCAACCTGCCGCGTGGGACGCGCATCCGCGTCGGCGTGACCGGTCCACTCAAACAGATTCTGTTTGGTCCCGCCGAACTCGATGACGGCTCGCAGAACCTCATGGGGGCGTTGATGACTTGCATGGGCAATGTCGGCAAACGCAATATCCGCGAGTTTCAGGAGACCGACATCATCATCGCGCCAGCCATCAAGACCGAAGGTAAAGTCTTCCAGACCGTCCAAGGCGTCGGTATGGGCAAGTAATAACGAAACCGCGGGTTGGCGCGTCTTCACACGGGCAGGAGGATTCGGAACGTCGTTCCCTTTTTGGGCGCGCTCTCGATTTCGATGGCGCCGCCGTGACCTTCGATAATCTTGTGAACGATGGCAAGGCCGAGGCCGGTGCCGCGGGCTTTGGTGGTGAGGAAAGGTGCGAAAAGATTTTTCTGCGTTTCCGGGGAAATCCCGACACCACTGTCCTGAAAAGTCAGAAGGACGGACCTACCTTTGCTGGAGCTTCCTCCTTCGCTATAGCTTCGGCGGACAAGTCTGCGGTCCGGGGCTGAAGGCTGAAGGGCGGTGGCGACGGTCAGCGTGCCGCCGTCGGGCATCGCAGAGGCGGCATTGAGGATTAGGTTAAGGCAGACCTGTTCGATCTGCGCGCGGTCGGCCCGGAGTTTCGGCAGGTTGCGCGCGAAATCGGTTGTCAACGTCACGTTCTGGTGGGCCAGCGCATGGCGCGCAAGGAGCAGTACGTCGGCAAGCAGGTCGTTGATGTTCACAAGTTCGAACGTCGGTTCCGCCGAGCGCGCGAACCGCAGGACGCGATCCACAATCTGGTTCAAGTGTTCCATCTTTTCGCTCATGATCTCGGCGTCGCGGGCGCGCGGGTCGTCGGCCGGGAATTTCAGGTCGAGAGAGCGAAACAGCATCTTTATCACGGTAAGCGGATTGCGAATTTCGTGGGCGATTTCCGCAGCGAGCAGGCCGAGCGCGCTGAGCCGTTCGTTCTGCCGGAGTTGTTCCTCGACCGCGACAACCTTGCGATGTAGACGGGCATTATCGATGGCGATGGCGGCAAGGCTGGCCAGGCCGGCAAGGAGTTTGGTGTCCTGATCGGAATAGCGGCACGCGGTGGCGGAATAAACGTTGAGCGCGCCGATGGCCTTGTCTCCGCTGATCATTGGCACGCTCAACAGTGAGACAAGACCTTCCTTGCGGGCCAGTCCGGTGTGGCGGAACTGATCGTGTTCCTGGACGTTATGAACCTGGATGGGTTTGCGACGGCGGACGACCACACCGACGAGGCTGTCGTCCACGCTCAGCGGCGGACGGTTCATGTAATCGGCGCCTGCGCCGTGGCAGGCGCGCAATTCCAGACGATCACCTGCGGCGTTGAGCAACATGAGCGAGCTGAGTTTGCTGTCCATGAGACGGCAGGCTTCGCGCGCCACGCGTTGAAGGATTTCCTCGACATCGAGCGAGGCGATGGTGGATTGAGCGACGCCCAAAAGCGATTCGAGTTGGCTGGCCTTTTGAGCTACGGCGGCATACAGCCAGGAGTTGTGTATGATCTGCGCGGCGTGGTTTGCGAGGGCAACCAGCAATTCTTCGTCGGCGGCGCGAAACGCGGAGCGGCGCGTGGAATCCACGTTGAGCACACCGATAAGCTGGTCTTCCACAATCAGAGGGACGGCCAGTTCGCTGCGCACGCCGCGTCGCACCGTGACGTAACGCGGATCGACGGTGACATCTGGCACGCGAAGTGGTTTACCGGTTTTGGCAACCCAACCTGTAACGCCGCGGCCGATTGGCAGCTTGAGCCGGCGCGACTTCTTGTTGAGGCCGATGGCGACAGCTATCTCCAGCAGTTGCGTGTGCGGATCGATGAGCACCAACGAGCCGCTCGTGGCGCGCATGACATTGACGGCCTCACGCAGGATCAGGTCGAGGACGCGCTCAGGTTCGAGCGAGGAGTTGAAGACGCGGTCTACCCGCGCCAAGACTTCGAGTCGGCGCAGTTTCGCAGGGTCGTTTGTGCGGGCATGGGTCATGGTCAACTCGCTAACATGGCAACAGCCGATTCTAGTTTGGTCTTGATTGATGCGAGACGGTCCGGATCGGTGACCTGTCGGCCTTGCTGGTCTTGAACGTAGAACGAGTCAATCGCCGCGCCTTTCTCGGTGAAGATTTTAGCAAAGCTGATATCGAGGCCAAGGTCGGCCAGCGTCTGGGTGATGGTGTAGAGCAGGCCAAGCCGGTTTTCGGTCTGGATTTCGATCACGGTGCGGTTTCTGCTGATCTCGTTATCGAATTCGATGACAGTCGGGATATGGACTTCGCTGGCTTGCGGCAGGTCGCGCCGCGCGGCGCGCATCCGGGCGAGCAGCCCGGGGAAATGGACCGTTTCGCGATTGGTCAACGTGCGCTGAAGCATCGTTTCCGCAGCTTGGATGGCGGGTTCGTCGGTCACCGCCTCAAGATGTTTATCACAGACATCGAACATGTCGAGCGCGACCTGATCGCCGCGGGTGTAGATGTGCGCGCTCAGGATGTTGAGTTCGGTGGAGGAGAGCGCGCCGCAAATCCTGGAGAACAGTCCGAGCCTGTCCCACGTGCAAATCGTCAGTTGCGAGTGGCTCTGAGCAGGGAACGCCTGCCATTGGACGACTGCGGCAAGGGCGTCTTCGGGTTGTTCGACTGTCGCCTGGCGCTCAAGGAACTGGTGGATGAGGAGGAGATGACGCGAGATCTCCTCGGGGCTGGTGTTGATGTAGTAGCTCGCAGGCATCAACTCAAAATGGGAGTAAATCTCCTCCAGCGCCAGTTGTTTGCTGAGTTTACGGCTGACCTCGCCATAAAGCTGTTCGATGCGGCGGGCAAGGATATGTTGGGCGCGTTCGGTGCCGGTTAGTTCCTGTTTGGTGCGGTTGTACAACTGCCACAAAAGCGCCTCCTTCCAATCCGACCACATTTTCGCGCCCGTGCCGATGGAGTCCACGAAGGTGAATATATGCAGCAGGTCGAGGTTGGCGCCGTTCTTGACGATGCGCGCAGCAGCCGCGATGGTCGCTTCGTCGTCTATGTCGCGCCGCTGGCTGAGCATCGCGAGTTTGAGATGGTCCCGGACGAGGAACAACAGCAGCGCGGTTTCGTCCGCTTCGAGCCGGAGCCGGCGTGCGACCTTGCGGGCCGCGTCCATGCTGGCCTCAACATGGTGCGGCACGTTGGCGGCCTTGCCAGTGTCATGGAGCAGGATCGCAAGATAAAGCACGTGCTGGCGCTCCAGTTGCTGGAACATCCGGCGGTAATTGACATACGGCGGCGTGGTGGCGTCGATGATGCGATCCAGATGTTCCACGACCTGCAAGGTGTGCTCGTCCGTCGTGTACCGATGAAAGAATTCGTGCTGGACCAGGCAGGTTAGGCGGCCAAACTCTGGAAGATATTTGCCGAGGACTTCCGTCTCATGCATCAGCCGGAGAATACGCGCCACCTGGCCTTTGTGCTGGAGGATACCGAGAAAGGTGTCGCGCGCTGCCCGCGAATGCTGGAAGGCGCGGTTGACCAGTTTAAGGTTCTGCCGGATCTTGGTGCGCAGTTCGGGACTGAGATCGGCTTCGTGTTGCTGGGCATGGGCAAAAGCGCGGAGCAAACGCAATGGGTCCTGTTTGAAAACTGCCGGCGTCGCCGCGCTGAGCCGGCCGTCCGCCAACGTGAAGCCATCGAACTCCTCGACCTTGCGCCTGCGACGACCCAACAGTGCGCCCAGCCTCGACCCGCGCGTCGGGGTCAACGCCAGGCGTTCGGTGATGGCGCTGGTGAGAAAGAAGATTACGCGAGAATGGACATAGTAGTCGCGCATGAACGCCTCGATCCGCCGGAGCCGGTCGTGCTGTCGATAGCCAAAGTCGTCGGCGAGTCTCGCCTGAAGGCTGAGGTTGATAACGTCGCAGCCGCGATTGGTCAGATAATGCAGGGCGATGCGGACGCGCAGCAAGAAATCGTAGGCGCACTCCAGCTCGCGTTGCTCGGAGACTTCAAGGAACCCGCGCTGACGCAACTCACCGAGCGTTGCGACGCCGTACTTGAAGAAGGCCATCCAAATCAGGTTCTGGAAATCGCGCAAGCCGCCGCAACCGCTTTTGACGTTTGGCTCCTGCATGTGGACCGAGTCGCCAAACCTCTGGTGGCGTTCGCGCTGGTCGGCCATGCGTTCGGCGATGTACCTGTCTTCGTGGCCGCGAACGCACTTGGCGATGAGCTGCCCATAGAACCGATCATAAAGCGTTTCGTCGCCGATTATCAGCCGCGACTCAATAAGCGCGGTCTTTGACTGCATATCGGCATTGGCGTGTTGGACGGCTTCGCGGATTGTGCGGGTGGAATGACCGACTTTCAGGCCGAGATCCCAGAGCATGTACAACACTTTCTCGACAACGGCTTCGAGGTGCGGGTGGTTCTTGCCGCCGCGCGCCGGACTATCGTGCAGGAACATGAGGTCGATATCGGAGTGCGGACACAGCTCGGCACGGCCATAGCCGCCGGTGGCGATCAGCGCCAGCGGCGTCGTCGCATCGGGGTGCTGTTGGTGGTACGCGGTGTCGGCGCTCCTGAACAGATGTTGCAGCACCACGTCCATCAACTGCGCTCGTCCATGGGCAATAGTATGGCCGTCGGCGCCTGATCGATGCCAGAGTCGGAGCCGGTGTTCCTCGACTTTCAGGAATCGGCGGTAAAGGTTGAGCACTTGGGCAGAAGTAGCGCCCGGCTTTGGAATAAGCCGTTGCTGGGCGTGCTTCAAGACTTTCGCCAAGTGCGGTTGTGGCGGCATGGGATGAGAATACGGGACAACGACAGCGGGCGCAAGCGGTTGCGCGAGGGACTCCGCGCAAAGCCGGGAATTGCGGACACGGTGCAGAACGTGTAGTCTGTGTCCATCGTGCTAAAACTCGGCGTCAACATTGATCACATCGCCACTTTGCGGCAGGCGCGATACAAAACTGCGTCTGCCACCGACGCCCATGCTGTGCCAAGCGGTCTGACACCGGAACCCGACGTGACACGCGCGGCGTTGGAAGTGGAAGCCGCGGGCGCTCACAGTATTACCGTGCATCTCCGCGAAGATCGCCGCCACATTCAGGACCGCGATGTGCGGCAGTTGCGGCAGATGATTCGGACCCGGCTGAACCTCGAGATGGCCGACGTGCCGGAGATTGTGGCGATCGCCGAGGAAATCCGGCCAGACGAAGTTTGTCTCGTACCGGAAAACCGGCAGGAACTTACCACTGAAGGCGGGCTCAATGTCATCGCCGGCGCGAAATCACTGACCCAAACCGTCGCACAACTGAAGCGGGCCGGTATTGTCGTCAGTTTGTTTGTCGATCCCGACGTCGACCAGATCCGGGCTGCGGCCGACGTGGGCGCGGATTACGTCGAGTTGCATACGGGCACGTACGCCGACGCGAGCGGCCCTCAAAAAGCTACGGCGGTGACCAAACTGATCGCGGCGGCGACACTCGCCCATGAACGCGGTTTGCGCGTCAACGCCGGCCACGGACTGAACTACGAGAACACGCCCGGCATCTTCGTCGTGCCGCACCTTGACACGCTCAATACCGGGCATGCCATCGTCTCGCGCGCCGTGTTTGTCGGATTGCGTCAAGCCGTGAGCGAAATGCTAAAGGTAATGGCGCCGTATAAAGGATAGAGGCGAAAGGATGAAAGTGGAAGGCGCCGTTCTTGGCATTGGCGTGGATATCGTCGAGACTGCGCGGATTCGCGAGTCGCTCGCGAAATTCGGCGACCGGTTTTTGAACCGCTGTTTTCTGGCCGACGAAGTGGCGTACTGCCGGGGGATGAAGTTCCCCGAATTACATTTTGCGGCGCGGTTCGCGGCAAAAGAGGCGTTATCGAAGGCGTTCGGCACGGGCATCGGTAAACAGCTTGGATGGAAAGACCTCGAGATCCGCAAACGAGACAGCGGCGAGCCGTACGCGGTGTTGCATGGCAAAGGCGAGGCGTTGGCTCGAGCGCGTGGCGTAGCCGAGATATTTGTAAGTCTCTCGAACTGCAAGGATTATTCCGCCGCGCAGGCGGTGATAGTGGGACACCTCCCTGCAGACAAGTGCTGACCCCGACGATTTTGCCCCTTGACGTCTGATGTTAGCCACCGCGAGCCTCGAACACTTCCGGGGTTGGCTCCAGCACGGCGTTAAGCGTCTTTAGGGCTACTTGGTTTCCGAAAACAGAACAATCTACCAGTGACCGCGACCGTAGCGAAGGCCACGAATGCAAATAGATTGCTGAACGCCACCAGCCAAATATTCCAATGATCGGGAATGGCACAGTAAACTGAGGCGGGCAACCCAACAAACAGCGCCAAAGCGGCGAATATCCCAGCTAGTAGTCGGACCACCGGACGCTCCTCACTTGATTTTCTGGTTTGTTCCATATGTCCTCCTAGCGCCTAATTATAGCCCGCGATTCGGTATGGGTAAAGACGGAAGACGCCGAACGGATGTGGACGGGCGCATTATGTTACTGTCACCATTATCCGGTATGCCACCCTGAGCGAAGTGAAGGGTCTCTGTCATTCCGGCCCTGCAAGCAGAAGACAAAGACCGAGATTCTTCCCCCGCGACTGCGGGGTCAGAATGACAAGACTTTTGAATCTGGCGGCAGTATCCAGACACGCCTACAAACACCTATATGCTTTTCCATGTCGTTGACACGACTGGGCGATTCCTTTAGCATCCGCGCCACTACTATGACGACAACCGATAAGCTTTCCGCCTTGAGAGATGTTGCCACGCGATTGCGCATCAACTCCATCCGCGCCACGACTGAGGCCGCTTCGGGCCACCCGAGTTCGTGTTGTTCGGCGGCCGACATCATCGCCGCGTTGTTCTGCGGCGGAATGCGATTCGATCCGAAGAACCCGAAGAACCCAAACAACGACCGGTTCGTTCTCTCCAAAGGCCACGCCGCGCCAATCCTGTACGCCGCGTGGTCTGAGGTTGGCCACATACCGGAGGCGGAACTGCTCAAGCTGCGCACATTCGGCAACAATCTCGAAGGTCACCCGACGCCGCGGCTAGATTTTGTGGATGTAGCGACGGGATCACTGGGGCAGGGCTTGGGCGCAGGCGTTGGCATGGCGTTGGCCGCACGGCTGGACAAACGCGATTACCATGTCTGGGTGATGATGGGCGACGGCGAGAGCGCAGAAGGCTCGGTCTGGGAAGCCGCTGCGATGGCCAGCTTCTACAAGCTCAGCAATCTCACGGCCATTGTGGACATCAATCGTCTCGGCCAGTCGCAGGCGACGATGCTCCAATACGACATGGACACGTACAAGAAACGCTGGGCGGCATTCGGTTGGAAACCGCTGGTGATCGACGGCCACGACATGGCGCAGATCGTTTCCGCGTTGCGTAAAGCGCGCAGGGCGACCGACCAGCCGGTGGCGATTCTGGCAAAGACAGTCAAAGGCAAAGGCGTGTCGTTCTGTGAGGACAAGGACGGCTGGCATGGACGCGCGCTCAAGAAAGGCGAAGAATGCGACAAGGCTATCGCCGAATTGCAGGCGCAACTGACTGGCGCGACCGGCGCCAAAGTCAAACGCGTTCCGCGCGAGAAACCGATGGAGCTCCACAAGCCCGCGCCGATTGATACACCCGCATACAAGCTTGGCGATATGGTCGCCACGCGCGAGGCCTACGGCACGGCGTTGGTCAAGGTTGGCAAGGTTGATCCGCGCGTCGTCGCGCTGGATGGCGATACGAAAAACTCCACGTTCGCCGAGAGAATCCTCAAGGCCTATCCCGACCGTTATTTCGAGTGTTTCATAGCCGAACAGAACATGGTCAGCGTCGCCTCGGGTCTTGCGTCGCGCGGCAAAGTGCCGTTCACTTCGACTTTCTCTTGTTTCATGGAACGCGCTTGCGACCAGATCCGCATGGCCACCATATCGATGGCCAACATCAAACTCGTCGGCTCCCACTGCGGCGTGTCCATCGGCGAAGACGGGCCGTCGCAAATGGCGCTGGAAGACATCGCGATTTTCCGCAGCATGGCGGATTGCGTTGTGCTTTACCCGTGCGACGCCGTCAGCACCGAGCGCGCAGTCGAGCTGGCTGCCAATCACGTCGGTATGGTCTTTATCCGCACATCGCGCCCCAAGACGCCGGTGCTTTACGAGAATCATCACGAGTTCAGCTTTGGCAAGGCCAACCTGCTCCGTCACAGCGACCACGACAAGGTGACAGTCGTCGGCGCGGGCGTGACATTGCACGAGGCGCTGAAGGCGTACGACCAACTCAAGGCGCAGGGCGTGTTCATTCGCGTCATTGATTTGTTCAGCGTCAAGCCGATTGACGCCGCGCTGCTCGTCGAGTCGGCAAAGTTCACAAACAACAACATCATCACCGTGGAAGATCACTATGCCGATGGCGGTATTGGCGATGCCGTGGCTGCGGCGGTGTCGTTGGAGGGCATCCGCGTCCACAAACTCGCAGTGCGCGAAGTGCCGCGCAGCGGTAAGGCCGAGCAACTCCTCGAGCATTACGGCATCAGCGCCGCCAAGATCGCCGCGAAAGTCCTGGCGCTTTAGCGCTACGGCATGCAACGGAGGGATCAGTGATGGAAAAGCGTGAACCGAGAACACCCGACCAGATCCTGCAAGAGGCATTGAGGAGGGAGAATGAAGCCCACGACTTTTATGCTGGTCTGGCGACACATTGCCATATCGACTTTGTAAAAGAGCTTCTTGAGAGACTTAGAGATGAGGAGTCAAAGCACGCGCGATGGATCCAGGACATGATAATCAGGCTGAATAGCGGTAAAGATGTCCCATGAGGCTTGGGTTCGAATAGCTACATCTTTCGACGACAAACTCTGGGCCTCAGGCCGCTGTCACGATTGTTTGATCATGGCACGGAAGGCCGCGGTTCAACCATCTTGGACTGGAGTATCACTGTCGCTGGCGACAAATGTTCCGCGCTGGCGGTCAGTTTGATTTCGCCGGCTTCTTTGGATGATTGAACGATTACTTGCGCCAAGCCGTTAAAGACGCTGCGTTTCCATTGCGGTAGCTCGATCTTTTTCTGGAACTGCAGCGTCACACCTTTGCCGACGCCGCCTGAACCGTACTGGTTCGCAACCGCCACGGCGATGGTGTTCATGCCGGGATGCAAAAGGCGTTTGACGTCAAACATGGGCGCGGCCTGCGAGTCGTGTGATTCGCCAACCATCTGACCGTTGACATAAACCCAGCCGCCGTCGTCAATCATCCCGATGCACAAATTGACCAATTCCACGGCGAGGTCGTCTTCCGTCACGGTGACGTGACTGCGAAAGACCGCGTTTTCACGGGAGCGCAACTGCCCAGCATTAGATTGAACTTCGCAAGCTTTCCACCCGGAATCGTCAAAATCTACGGCAACTTCGGGAAGATTATTCGTTCGCGCATCGGGTATCTTGTTCCATTTCCAGTCGGTGACTGGGACCGAACGCGCCGATACTTTCGCGATGAACACGTCCGGTTCGTGCGACGAAGGATCGCCATTGCCGACGCCGATAATTCTCGCAGGGCCCTGAAGCGCGAAGACGATCTCGTTGCCGGCGATGGGCATGAACCGTCCTTTCGCATCGTTAATCTGGACGGTGATTACCGAGACATCCTCGCCATCGGCTTTGATCGTCGCGCGGTCCGGAATGAGCTGGACTGCCGCCGGTTCGCCGGTGGTCTCAACAGTGTCGGCGGCGATTTCCTTGCCGTCTTTGTAGCCTCGCGCCAGCAGCGTGCCCGGTTCGCAGTTCACCTTCCATTCCAGGTGGCCGTTCTTTTCCATGGTTTTCCGACTGAGGCTCTTGCCGTTCAGGAAAAGTTCGACCTCGCCGCAATTGCTGAAGCACTTGACGACAATCTCCTGGCCTTCCTTGCCGGGCCAGTTCCAATGCGGGAAGATGTGGACCATAGGCTCGTCCATCCACCAGGCTTTCAGATAATAGAAGCTGTCCTTGGGGAAACCGCAGGTGTCGAGGATGCCAAACTGGGAACTGATGGCTGGATATTCGAAGGGGGTTTCCTCGCCGCGGTAATCAAAACCGGTCCAGTAACACAGACCGGCAAGATACGGTCGTTCCGCGAAAAACTTCCAGCTTCTTTCGCAATTGCTGCCGGTGTCACCGCGCTCAAGCGGCGCCGAGTGGGCTTTGGCTCTATCGTCGAAATAGATGCCGCGAGTTGCCTGTGTCGTGGTTTCTTCGGTCCCCACGCCCGACTGATTGGGGAACTGTGTATGGTGTTGATCTGTGTTTCGATTGGCGATGTAGTTGTAACCCATCACCTCGATTGGTTTTGAACTGCCTTTGCTCCAATCGCCGCTATCCGGCACGGTGCATAAGCGAGTTGGATCGGTCTTATTGGCTACGGCCTGCATCGTCGCGGTGATGCGTTCGCCTTTAACGTTGCCTTCAATTCCCCACTCTTCGTTGCCAACTGACCAGAGAATGACACTCGGATGATTCCGGTCGCGCAGAATCATTCGCTTAAGATGATCGAGCTGGTCTTCCGATGTTCCCATCAAACGGTTCTCGTCAATCACCACCATGCCAAGCCGGTCACAGGCATCCAACAACTCGGGCGTGGGCGGATTATGCGAGCAGCGATAGGCATTACAGCCAAACGCTTTCAGCCGCGTGATCCGGAAATCCTGAAGCGCATCTGGGATTGCGGCGCCAACCCCGGCATGATCCTGGTGGTTGTTAACCCCCTTTAACTCGACGCGTTTGCCGTTCAGGAAAAATCCCTGGTCTGGATCGAATCGAATCGAGCGGATACCAAATGATGTCTCGTAGCGGTCCACGTCCGTTCCGCCCGCGCGAATCGTGGTTACAAGCTTGTACAGGCTGGGCGTCTCAATTGACCAGAGTTTCGGATTGGAAACTTTCATCACGCAGGAAAACTCGCCGCCATCCCAGGACTTGAGCACGGCTTGCTCGACATGTCCTTGCGCGACCGTCTTGCCGTCCGCATCCAAAACGGTCTGTTCGATGTCAAACGCGGGGGCATTGGTGTTTTCATTGTCGACTGTGACGCGGGCCGTAATCATGGCGGAATCATTCTTGATTTCGGATGAGACAAACGTGCCATCGCGCCCAACGTGCAATGGATTGGTCTTGACCAACCAGGCGTGACGATAAATGCCTGCGCCTTCATAAAACCAGCCTTCCTCCATCGTGGCGTCCGCGCGAACTGCGACGACGTTTGTGCCGCCGTAGTTCAGGAATTCGCTGATGTTGTAGCCAAAACCGGTGTAACCGCTTTCTTCCCGGCCAAGATAATGCCCGTTCACCCACACAATCGAGTCGCGAAAAACACCGTCAAACTCTACGCTGATGCGCCGACCAAGATCGGATGCGGGAATGAAGAAGGACTTGCGATACCACCCAACCGAAGTATCTGGAAATTTCCGGCCAATGGCCTTGTAGCCATGACTGTGGCTGCCATTGCCGTCAAATGGCACTTCCACGGCCCAATCGTGTGGCAGATCGACTGTCCGCCATGCGCGGTCACCAAAACCGGCCGCAGCCGCGCCGTCACCATAACCGGTCTTCGCAAGGTAGGAGAAATACCCTGTTCCGTTATTGAAATCCTTCTTGGTATCAAACGGGTGGCCAAAAGCGAATCGCCAGCCGGTGTCCATTAACAACCGGTCACGCCCCGCAGGCGCAACGACGGAATCATTGGTCTGGGCTGAAGCCGATGTCAGCCCGTTCCCAATCATCAAAACGATTGCGGCAGCGATAAGAGTATTCATAGATGTTCTTTTCATTGTGTTCCTCCGACGGCTGTTTCCAGACACAAAACTGTCGCAGCAAATTCACCGTGCGCCCATTCGGCGATCCATCATTTATCACTAGTAAAGCGCCGCCAGACGGCAAATCCGACAAACAAACTCATTGCCGATATGGAATTCCCAACCAAAACAGTCTCATTTTTCAGCCATGAAAACGCTGTAGCTGTGCGGCAGGAGATGCGCCTTAAAAACTACGCGCTGGGCACCAGACTGCCATCTCCACCGACCATTCTCCTCCGGCTCCGCGCCAACCGTCACTCCGCCGGTAACAAGGTTGCGCAGTTTGGTGAATTCTCCGGCCACCGAGACCGTTACGTCGGTTTCAGTGGGTTGATATGACTCGACGATGAATGTGTTGTTGTCGTAGGCGAACAAAGCTACCTGACTGGGACCGTCCATGCGCACTGGAAAGCCCCGCATGACGTAGCTCTTGATCGCTGTCATAACCGGCGACGGCAGTTTATAAAGGTCATTGAAATTATCAGGGATCGTCCAGACGTAGAGGATGCCTTTGCCGTAACGATCCATCAGCATCAGTGGATAACCGCGGCCTTCAGCCAGCGCGCGAATAATCGGCCAGGCGTCGTTGGTCAGGAACCGGATATCTGGAAACAGAATCGGCTCGTTGTCTTCCGGGCCAAGCACCGTGCCGCTGCCGGCGCCAAAACCATCCAGATATTTCCGCGCGGAAATCTTCCGGTCGGTGTATTGCAGCTCGACAATGTCCTCAATGCCTTTTCCCTGCAGAGCGCGAAGCAAGCCCGACGTGATAACAACCGACTTGCCGGCAACCAATTGGCTTTTGATTTTGGCGACGATGTCGGGATCGAACTTCGCCGACTCGGTCAACAGCACCGGGTCCGCATTCGTTGGAAAAACGGGATGAAGATCAATCGGAATGCCGATCATGCCGAAATAGTTATGGAGGAAGTCCTCGCCGGTGGATTGATAAGGTTTGTAACTCTGGATGCCAATCGGCTTTCCGAGTTTACCTAGAAACGCGTCTACCTGTTCCAGGGAATAACCGGCGACCCGGGCCATTGTGGGATCGGGTAATCCCACAGGAGCATTGGATTGGTAAGACTGCAACATTTGATTGTAGTCGAAACTCGTGTGAACGCTTTGCCAGTTCGCGCGGTCACCGGGCTGAACGGGTTGCAGGAGGGCCATCCAATTGAACAGCATCATTTCCGGCGCCTTGGCAAACATGGTGTCCCAAAGCTGCTCGGCGTAACGATCCACGTGCCTCACGCTGAAGGTGTCCACCCAGCCGCCGCCGTTGCGGCCCGGCGCGATGTTCTCGAAGTAACGGAAAATCTGGTAACTCTCGTATTGCTGCAGATTCTGGTCTGTGTTTTCCGGATCGCGGGTTTCGGTGCCGGTGTAAATGCCATCGAACAGTTTTGGTTCCTTGTCGAGGTCATAGCCCGAACCCTGGAAATGCTCGTACCAGTTGGGAAACTTGATCACCATCTTGACTTTTGGATTGACCGCCTTGGCCGGCTTGATGAGCAGGTTCTCGGCTGCTTCGTCCATCAATTCCAACCGGAACTGCGTCCAACTTTTGTTTCCCTTGGCTGCGATGTCCGAGTCGTACTTGGTCGTGACGAAAAAGAAGTCGTCCTGAATGATTTCGTCGAAATGACGCGCCGTCAACTCGACGGTGCTCTTGATGAACTCGCGGTCATTCGGGTCGGTGTAGCAGAACGACCGGAATTGGCCGTGGCCGCCATCCGACAACGCCATGCCGCCGGCCACTTTGACGCCATGATTGACAAAGAACTTCTTGACCGTCTCCAGTTCTTCGTCCGTCGCAAGGGTGCGGTTCCGTTGCGCTTCGATGTACACCTTGTCCACCTTCAACTGACTGCTGATCCGCTGCCATTGATTGCTCAATGATTCCGGGTTCTGCGCCAGATCGCGCGTCGTTCCCACCACCATATAAATGGCGACATCGAAGTTCGTGTAGTTACCGGCCATGCAAATACAGGGGAACAACAACGCCACGATAGAGGTGAACGCCGACAAAATGTGTGTACCGCGTCGTTTCATAAATCATCTCGTGTTCGGAACTCGATCTCCGTAAACGATGCCGCGGCCACCGGTGCCAAAGTAAACCCGGCCGTAGATGCGCGGATCGCCGGTGACATGGCTTATCCAGCCGTATTGATGCTGGTCATCGCTGATTCGCACCCAGTTTCCTCCGTCATCATCTGAGCGGAAGAGCGCCTGAAGATTGCCCACTTTGCCGGCGAGATACAACGCCGGATTTTTCTTTCCCGGCGCAGCCTTCCCAATTCCGAGCGAATAAGCTTCCTGCACGGCGTCCAGCTTTGTGAATGTCGCGCCGGTGTCGGTGGAGTGGTAAAGACCGCTTGAGCGGAATGCCAGCCAGAGATCGCCTTTCACGCCGGGTGTTGCTGACAGCGCAGCGTCGGCACCGCCGAAGCCCCTGCCGGAGTCCGCCGCCGGCGGGAAAGCCGCTGTCGTCGGAGCGAATGCGACGGCTCCGTTGGTGCTCACCAGAACCCGACCAACATGCGCGTCATAGGCATAGAACCGCGCCGGATCTACTGGATCGGCTACCACGCGAACATCCGACGAAAGTCCCGCACAAGCGCTCCAGTTGGTTCCGCGATTTACAGAGTAATGCGGATCACAACGGCGCGGAGCCCACACGATAGTATTGCCGTCAGCGGAAATCGTGATGGCGCCCGCACTGGCATTGTTTGTAGGTTCGCTGCCGAGAGTTTCCCAAGTTCTTCCTCCATTGATTGAAACGGCTGCGCAGACAATGCCGCTTCGGCTCGTGCCGGTCCGAACGATGACGCCGGGTTTAAGCCCGGCAAACGCCATGTCCTCCGTGTTTCCGTAATGAGGTCCTTCGAAGCTGCCTTGAGCAGGCGATATGCTGAGATCGTCGTGACAGAAACCGTCAATATCGCCCACGCCGCTTAACAGGTGCGCGCCGGCGGGCGGGCTGATCAAAGTCAGCGGCACCGTTTCTTCGAGTCCCTTGTTTAGGAAGACCCAGTGCGTTGGCTTGCCGGAATCGGCTTTCGTGACATTGGTGCAGCACCAGATGCCATAGCCGGTGGTAAACAAAACTTGATCCGAATCAAATGGGTTGATCACGATGGTGCCCATCCAATGAGGCGTGCCGGTCCGGGTGTACGGCGCGCTGGAATAATCCCACACGGTTGTGTTGGTTTGCCAGAGTTGCGCCCAGGACGCGCCGCCGTTGGTGCTGCGGTAAATTTCATCGTGCGGCTTCCAATGAGCGAACGTGGTGACCATGAGGGTGGCCGGATGCTGAGCGTCCACCGCGACGCATCCATAGCCGAATGGCTGATCGGAATCCTTTGGCTTGACCGGTGTGATGTCAGTCCAGACATTGTCTCTCGGGCTGAATTTCCAAACTGCGCCGTCGCTCATCTGGTTGGGACCGGATTCCCGGCCGTAGCTCAGGTAAAACGTCCCGTCCGGCGACGGCACGAGGTGATTGGGGCGCAACCCCACCGGCTGATTTGTCACCGCCTCCCACGCGACACCACCGTTGGTGCTGCAATAAAAATTGGCCTCCACCGCGGACACCGCCGCGTAGAGTCTTGGCGTCGGACTGCCGGGTTTGCCGCTGGCGGCATCAAAAACGACGGCGATGACACCGACCGGTTGATTCCAGCCGAAACCTCCGCGGCCCCGGCGCTGTCCGGCGGCATTGGTGGTGGTGACCGAGGCAACGGGCGGAGGCGGGTTAGAACCGATATTGGTGAAACCTTCGACTCTCAGCCACGTCGTTCCCCGATCGGCGCTTCGCCACAAGCCATCCCGCCGCGAGCCGAAGAAAAGGATGTCGCCCTGATTCGGGTCCACGGCAAGCCGTTCGCCGTTGAAACGACCCTGTTCATTGCCGCCCATTTTGAACGGCACATCAGCGCGTTGCCACGTGCGACCTTGATCAGCCGAACGCAAGATCGCGGCATTTCCTCCACTGTAAGTGCCTGCCGCAAGATAAACGCGCTTCGCATCGGAAGGATCAACGGTCACGCTTTCGATGCCCATGAGATTCGCGTCAGCAATACCTATCCAATCGGTTATTGGAATCCAAAGTTTGGCAGAATCATCCCAGCGATAGGCTCCGCCGACGTCGGTGCGGACGTATATCAGCCCTTTTTGGCGTGGATGCGGAATGATTCCAGTGACGAATCCGCCGCCGCCGATGACAACATTGCGCCACAAATAGGGTTCAGAAGAAGGCGGCTGTGCCCGGCCTGTTCCGTATTGGCTCAACAAGATCAGTGCGACAAAGGCAAATGCTACTCGCTTGTAAATACGCATCCAGAATCCTTCAGTCCCATCACTTAACGCTTTTTGCCAGCAGGATTTTCCAGGTCACTCTGCCAGTAAACGGATCGTTCGCCAGCTTGAACGTGTCGCCGGTTTTGGTCAGCGACAATTCGCGCAGCACGTTGTCCGTGGGCAGGTATACCAGTCCTTTGGCGGTCTGGGCGTCCCTGGCGAAGACCACGAGGTCCAGTTGCGACCAGTCCATCTGCAGGGTGGATTGCGCGAGCTTGATTTGCGGCAGCACCGTGCCGTCGCGGACGAGCATCACAACCGGAAGTTTGCCGGCCTCGATTTTTTGCCAGCCGCCGGCGTAGGATTTTCCGGTTTGATAATCAATCCAGGTTCCCGGCGGCAGATACACATTTCGCGCGGTTAAACCTTCCTCCATCAGCGGCGCGACCAGCAGGCTCGAACCGAAAAGATATTCGTCATCCACGTTCCATGAACCGGGGTCGTCCGGATATTCGAGGAACAGTGCCCGCACCATCGGCAGGCCGTGGTCGGAGCAGTCCTTCGCCTGCGCATAAACGTAAGGCATCAGCTTGTACTTGAGTTCGTCAATCGCGCGGAATTCATCCATGAACGCCTCGCCGTAATTCCACGGTTCCTTGGGCGCGACGCCGTGGCAGCGGCTGTGCGAGCTCAACATCCCGAAGGCCAGCCAGCGCGCGAAAAGATTTT
>Ga0182017_10000066_pt1 | contig 73968 bp, 52 predicted proteins | sample 712E3DmetaG_FD_120492 | JGI IMG/M metagenome (GOLD analysis project Ga0182017, IMG submission 120492) | Permafrost microbial communities from Stordalen Mire, Sweden - 712E3D metaG | ecosystem: Environmental > Terrestrial > Soil > Wetlands > Permafrost | place: Sweden: Stordalen | collected... | reverse complement strand
GCTTGCACATCCATCCGAGGCCTCCTTGCCACGCCAGGCGAAGCATGCGCGACCGGAGACCTTGGCGCAATACCTAACTTGCGCCGAACTGCGCGCAAAAACTAAGCGGAATGCGTATGATACCCGCCCCGCCAGCTTCTTCGAGAGCACGGCTCCCGACAGCGTGTTTTCCGAAAAAACGGCGCCCGACGCCGTTTGCGCACTCCCCCCCGTTTCGACTACTCCGTTGGCGGAGCAGGCTGAACGTCCACGTGCTGTGATTCCGGCGGGCGGACGCGGAGCACGGGCGGCGTGATCGATACCTGGTGGCCGGGTTCGACGCTGTGCGTCAGGAAGACGGAGCCGCCGATGACGCTGCCATCGCCGAGCCGGGTCTCGCCGCCGAGGACGATCGCGTTCGCGTAGATCGTGACGTTGTTGCCGACGGTGGGATGGCGTTTGTAGCCGCGAATGAGCCGCCCGCGCTCGTCCTTGGCGAAGGAGAGGGCACCGAGCGTGACGCCCTGGTAGATCTTGACGTTCTCGCCAATGTCGGTGGTCTCGCCGATTACGACCCCCGTGCCGTGATCGATGAAGAAGGAGGGGCCGACGCGGGCGCCGGGGTGGATGTCGATGCCGGTGAGGAAGTGGGCGTGCTCGGTCATGATGCGCGGCATGAGCGGCACGTTCATCTGGTACAGCTCGTGGGCGTAACGATAGATGGTGATCGCGAGCATGGCGGGGTAGGCGAGGATGACCTCGGCCGTGCCGGTGGCGGCCGGGTCGCCGTCGTAGGCCGCCTGCACGTCGAGGGCCAGGGCACACCGGACCTCCGGAATCTTCTCCACGAACGCGCTGGCCAGGGAGGTGGCCTTGTCGCGGCACGTCGGCAGCGCCGCCGGATCGCACGGGCGCCGCGCCTCGCAGTCGTGGCACAGGCACTGCATGATCTCGGCGGCGAGCAGCTCCCAGAGCCTGGGGAGCCGCTCGCCGACGTGAAAGCTGATGTTGTGCTGGGTCAGGCCGCGGCGACCGATGTAGCCGGGGTAGGTCAGTTCCAGCAGCAGGTCGCAGATCTCGATGATCGCGCGGCGCGACGGGAGGTACTCGCGGTCGATGTGCTGGGTCCGCGCGTCGGACTGATAGCTCTTCACGATGCGCGCGACCAGCCGCGGCAGCGCGTCGCCCAGGTGTTTCGAGTCCATGCGGGGCTCCTGCGTCTGTTCAGACCCGCGCGTCGCGGCTCACCGGAGCACGTCGTCGACAAGGTAACAAAGGGCGCCGCGGGCGGCGATCAAGCTCCCTTTGTCACCCTGTCACCTTCTTACCTTGCGGCCTACTCGTGCGGGACCAGTCGCCCGCGGGGGTCGGTGCAGTGGATCTCCACCTGGTCCAGGCTGAAGGCCGGATCGGGCCGGATGGAGATGATCCGCCGGTTGCGCGATTCCAGCTCGTGGAGCAGCCGGCGTTTGCGGTTCTGGAGCAGGAAGGCCACCTCGGGCGACACCGCGACCTCAATCGTGTGGATGTGCTCGCGCGTGACGGCCAATTGGACGAGGCGCATCACGTCGAGCGCGACCGACTCGATGGTCTTGACGAGCCCGGTGCCGCGGCAGTGGCGGCAATCCTGATAGACGCTCCGCGTCAGGCTGGCCCGTTGCCGCTGACGCGTCAACTCGATGATCCCGAACTCGCTCATCCGCAGGACCTTCGCCCGCTCCTTGTGCTCCTTGAGGTGGCGGGCCATGCGGCGCTCGATGTCGCGGCGGTGGGACTCCTGCCGCATGTCGATGAAGTCGCACACGACGACGCCGCCCAGGTCGCGCAGCCGCAATTGCCGGGCGATCTCGTCGGCCGCTTCGACGTTGATCTTGTACGCCGTCGATTCGGCATCGTCTTCGGTGCGAAACCGGCCGCTGTTGACGTCGATGGCGACGAGGGCTTCGGTCGGTTCGATCACCAGCGAGCCGCCGGACTTGAGCGGGACGCGGCGGGAGTGCAGGCGTTCGAGTTCGGCCTCGATGCCGTACTTGTGAAAGAGCGGCTCCGGGTCGGTGTACACGGTGACAATGTCGTTGTAGCGCGGGCTGAAGATGGAGAGGAAATCGCGGGCCCGCGCGGCGACGTCCGGGTCGTCCACGAGGATGCGCTCGACGTCGCCGGTGAAGACGTCGCGGATGGTGCGGATCACCAGGTCGGATTCGCGATAGAGCTCAGCGGGGGCCGGGTCATTCTTGGTCCGGGTCTCCACGGCGCGCCATAGGCGCGTCAGGTACGTCAGGTCGCCCTGTAGCTCGCGTTTCGTCCGGTCGAGGGCCGCGGTCCGGGCGATGAAGCCCATGCCCTCGGGCAAGTCGAGCTCCGCGAGGATCGAGCGCAGCTTCTCGCGCGATATGTCGTCCTCGATCCGGCGGGAGACCCCCAGCCGCCCCATTCCGGGCATCATGACCAGGAAGCGGCCGGGAATGCTGAGATACGTGGACAGCGTCGGCCCCTTGGTGCCGATGCCCTCCTTGGTCACCTGGACGATGACCTCCTGGTTGCGGCGCAGGCAGCGCTGAATCGGTGGGCGGCTGCGGCGCGGCATTTTGTGTCCGACGTTCTCCGTCTGTCCACCGCCGTTGGGGAAGTACTGGGGGTGCAGGTCGGAAATGTGCAGGAAGCCGTTCTTGCCCTGTCCGAAGTCGATGAACGCGGCCTGAATGCTGGGCTCGACGTTGGTGACGACACCCTTGTAGATGTTGCCCACATGGCTTTCGGCCGTGGCACGCTCGAGGTAGATCTCCTCGAGCCGCCCGTTCGCCAGGATGGCGATGCGGCATTCCTCGCGCGGGACGGTGTTGATGACCATCTCCCGCACCGCCGCGCCGGGTTTCCGGGCGGCGGGGGGCGTGGCCGCTTCCGTCGGGGCCGGTTCGACGATGATGGCCGCGGGCTCACTCTCCCCTTCGGCGCGCGCCTCCGCCAGCGCCTCGTGGCGCGACGACCGGCGCCCACGGCGACGACGGCGGCGGCCTTTCTCCTGGGGCGGCGCTGCGGCGGCCGGCGGAGGCGGCGCGGGCGCTTCCGCCGCTGTCGGTGCCGAAGGCTCGGCCGCAACCACTTCTTCAGGCTCAGGCTCGGCCTCCGCAATGGGCTCGCTCAGGCTCGCCTTGATCGCGGCGGCGGCCTCGAGCCACGGCGTCGGATCGTCGGCTGCCGGGAGCGGCGCGTTATCTGGACGGTCCCGCAAGTCCAGGTCGATTGGCCTGTCGGCGGGCTTGTCGGCGGGCTTGACGGCCGGCTTGGGGGCCGGTTTGGCGGGGGGCTTGACGACAGGGACGGGCTTGGCAGCCGGCGGGCGGGTCTCCATAGGGCGGCTGCCCTGCTTGTCCCGCCGGCGTTTTCGGCGCAAGCGCCGCTTCTGGCTGGGCGAAAGGTGAGCTTCGGCATCGCCGACGGCCGGCAGTTGCGAGGCAGCCGGTTTCTTCACCTCCGCCTTCTCGGTCACTGGCGCCTCAAGGGCTGCAGGAGGCTCGGCTTCAAGCCATTCCGGGGGCTCGAACGCGACGGTCTCACGCTGCGGTGCGCCTACGACTGGAACGGCCATGCGATTCGCCGGCGGCTCGGCTGTGCCCGTCACCGCGGTGGGGGCGGGCGGCGTCACGTCCGGGCGGGTTGGTTTCGGCGACGCCGCGAATGGCGGCGGGGCGGCAGGCGGAAAACGGATCACGACGCGATCGCCCTCTTCCGCAACGCTGGCGGCGGCCGAGTACGGCTTGATGCTCGGATGCGTCGGCGGTCTGGCGACCTCTTGCGCGGCACCGGACGGGCTGACAGGTGCGCCGGGCGCAGGCTTGCGGCCGCGGCCCGGGCTGGCCGACGACCCGCCCCCTCTGCGCCGGCGCCGCCTGGCCTTCGGCGGGCCCTGTTCCGCGGCACCGAGGGTCGGTGCGCCGGCGGTGTTTTTGTCGCTGGTGGCCGGGGTGTCCGGCTCGGGTTTGGGGCGGCGCGACTTTCGCCCGGAGGCCGTCTTCTTCGCGGCTCCTCTCGCTGTCTTTTTCGGTGTTGCTCTGTCTACCAAGTGTCTTCCTTTCTTGAGACGCGGGCCTCGGTGGGCCCTGCGAACTCGATGTCCCATTGGACTGCCACGCGCCGAACCCGATGGTTGTAGGTCTCGGCGGACAGCCCCAATTCCGTGAGAATCTCTGCGGGGCGCGCGGTGCGCTGGCTCTCAATGGCCAGGTGCAGCCGAAGTATGCGCCCCTCCAATTTCATTTCCCGTATGTACGGGCGAATGTCGATGTGTTGCGCGGGTTTACCCGGCCGCTGCGAGCGCTCCACGACCCAGGTCACGCGGTCGAGCAGTTGCGGCAAGTGGGCCTGCACCGGCCCCACGTCCTCCGGAGCAAGCTCGACCTCGTAGGTGACCGCACGGGCGTGCGGCATTCCGGCGGGCGCCGGAACGACGTGTTGCAGGCGGCAGTCGGCCGGCAGCGCCGCGCACAGACCGCGGAACAACTCCTCCGTCGGCCGCTCCTCGGCGAGGTCCACCAGCGCCAGTTGCGCCGTCGCGGCGATGCCGAGGCTGCGCGGCAGCGGCACCACCAGCCGTGGCAGGGGGTTGTAGCCTTGCGAATAGGCGACCGGCCAGCGGGCCCGCACGAGCGCGCGGGCCAACATGCGTAGCTCGTCATGGTGCGACAGGAACCGCAGATCCCCCTCCACGGCGAACTCCAGCGCTACCCGAAACCGCCGGTCCGCCGCCGCGCCCCCCGGGGCGGTCCCTGCCGAGACTGGCGAAGCTGGACGAGGCTGGGTGGCCATCAGGTCTCGTCCTCCGGGTCGAGCCCCCGAAACTCGTCGCGCAGGTAGTTCAGCACCTGCCGGTCGCCGTCGAACTGCATCACCTTGCGGGCGATCGCCTGGCAGTGCTCCATCGTCGTGGAGCGGATCACGCCTTTGATCAGCGGGATGTTCGCGGGCGCCATCGACAGGCGCTGCAGCCCCAGGCCGAGCAGGAGCTGGCAGTAGATCGGCGTGCCGGCCATCTCGCCGCACAGGGTCACGGGTACGTCGCGGCGGCGTGCCGCGCGGATGACCTGGTGGATCAGGCGGATGACGGCGGGATTGTGGGCGGAGTACAGGTGCGCGACGCGCTCGTTGGCCCGGTCCACCGCGAGCGTGTACTGCGTCAGGTCGTTCGTGCCGATGCTCAGGAAGCCGGCCTCGCGTGTGAAGATCGACGCGAGCATCGCCGCCGCGGGGGTCTCGATCATGATGCCGACCGGTACGTCGCGGCGGAAGGGGATGCCCTCCTCCTCGAGGTCTTCCTTGACGTCGGCGAGCGTGGTCTTGGCCTGGCGCAGCTCCATGAGGGTGGCGATCATCGGGAACATGATGCGCATGTCGCCTTCGACCGAGGCGCGGAGGATGGCCCGCAGGTGGACCTTGAACATGTCCAGGTGGAGCAGACAGTAGCGCAGCGACCGCAGGCCCAGGGCCGGGTTGTGGTCGTGCTGGCCGCCCATCGTCGGGGCCAGCTTGTCGGCCCCCAGGTCGAGGGTGCGGATGATGACCGGATGGTCGCCGGCCGCCCGCATCACCGCGCGAAACGCCTCGTACTGCTGCTCTTCCGTGGGCGGACGAGGCGACGAGAGGAACAGCAGCTCCGTGCGGTAGAGGCCGATGCCCTCGGCGCCGAACTCGAACGCGATGCGCGCCTCTTCGGGCACCTCGATGTTCGCGAGCAACTGGGCGGGCACGCCATCGCGCGTAATGGCCGGCTGGTCGCGCAGGGCGCGGAGGCGCGTCGTCAGACGCTCATATTCGTGCTGTTGGGCCTGGTAGCGGGCGAGGGACTCGGCGTCGGGGTCCGCGATGACGATGCCGTTGCTGCCGTCGATGATGAGCGTCTCGCCGCCCAGGATGTCCGCGGTGACGTCGCCGAGGGCGACGACCGCGGGGATGCCCAACATGCGGGCGATGATCGCCATGTGCGAGGTCTGGCCACCGACGTTGATCGCGAAGCCGAGCACGTGGCGCCGATCGAGCGAGATGGCCTGCGACGGCGTGATGTCCTCGGCGACGATGATGACGGGATCGGTGAGCCGGGCGACGTCTTCCCGCGCGCGGCCGAGAATGTGCCGCAGCACGCGGCGCTCGATGTCGAACAGGTCGCGCACCCGTTCCTTGAGGTAGGGGTCGGGCACGTTGCGAAACAGCCGTTGGCGCTGGTTCATGATCTGGGCGAACGCATACGCCGCCGTGTGGCGCTGTTGCTCGATGGCGTCGACGACGCTGGTGCGGAGCTTGGGATCGGCGATGAACTGCTCGTGAAACGCAAAGATGACCGCGGTCTCGTCGCCGAGCTTGCGGGCCGCCGCGGCGCGCAGCTCAGCCACTTCCTGGCGCGAAGCGGCTAGGGCCGCGTCCAGGTTGCGGACCTGGGCGGGGATCTGCGCCGGGTCGATCGTCCGCTGCGGGATGCGGTACTCTTCCGTGTCCAGCACGAAAGCAGGACCGATCGCCACGCCGGGCGAGGCGTTGATGCCTTTCTTCGTGATCATGGGCCGCGCTGACCGCGGCGTCGGCGGCTGCCACGCAAGCCGCGTAATGCCGTCTTACCTTGCCTAAAGTTCGCCGAAGCCTGATTCCACGAGGCCGGCGAGCGCCGCGACGCATTCCTGGGCGTCCGCGCCCTCGGCCACCACGCGTACCTTTGTGCCGTGCGTGGCGACGAGCATGAGCATCTCCATTGGGCTGCGCCCGTCGGCCCGCCGGTCTTCACAGTGCACGGTGACCCCCGCGTGAAAACGCTGGGCAATGTCCACGAACTGCATGATGGGCCGGAAATGCAGGCCCTCCTTGTTCGGGATCGCAATCTCTCGTTCCACGACCACGCGCGCGCCCATCCATTCCGTCGCATACACCCGCACGCCGGCGGACGGGTTACGCCACCAGCGCTTTCTCGTCGGCCTCCTTCAGCAGATCGTAGATCCGTTCCGCCGTGTCGAGCTGCCGTAAAAACTTGCGAAAACGCTCCTGCTGCAGGTGCCGGAAGATCAGGTCCATGGCCCGCAGGTGCTCGTCCGCCTGGTCCGCGGGGCTGACGATCAGGAAGACGATGTGCACCGGCTGCCCGTCCAGCGAGGCGAAATCGACGCCCGCCGAGCTGCGGCCGATCGCGGCGACGATCTGCCCCAGCCCCTCCACCTTGGCATGCGGGACCGCAACCCCCTTGCCGAAGCCCGTGGTCCCGCGCGTCCGCTCGCGCGTCACGATCGAGCGGACGATCCCGTCGACCGCGCTCGCCTGAAGCAGCTTCGCGTCCCCCAAGACCTGCACCAACTCGCGGATAACGCCGTTGCGGTCGGTGCCGGCCAACTCCGCCACAATACAATTGGGCCGGACCAGATCGAGCAATTTCATACAGGTCTCCGGTCTCCCCGCACCAAGCGCCGGCTACGGAGTCGGTACCTCGCCCGTGCCCCGGGGAGGATGCTTGCGGTTGCGGTGTTTTTCCTTGTACCGGCGTAACTGCTCCTCGATTTTATCCATCAGCAGGTCGAGCGCGGCGAAGGCGTCCTGGTGCTGCTCCGTGGCGACAAAGGGCGGTGCGCCCGCGGAGTGCACGATCACCTCCGCGTGGTGCAGGCCGTCCTTCCCGTCCAGCACGACCTCGACCAATTGGATCCGGTCGAGGAAACGCGGCAGGCGATCGGCCTTCTGCTCGCAGTACTCCTTCAGCGCTTCGCTGACGCCCATGTGGCGGCCGGTGACGGTAACTTGCATGAAACCCTCTCCTGTGTCAGGCCCGCACTGCGCGCTCGCGGCCCAGCAACGCGCGGCTACCTTCCGGCCTGGGTGCACGCATCCCCAGGCCAGACACACCCCGGCCCGCTCTGGCCGCCGCTACGTAAGCGGACAACCGGGCAGGAAGCGCCGCCGGAGGCTCTGCCTGTTCCACACCTTTCACGATTACGGCGGAACTGTATCCGATCGCCCGCGCGGCCGTCAAGGCGGTCGTCCACCTTCCGGGGAGCGTCAGGCGAATCCCATTACCCGGAATAGTCGCCCGCGAGTGAACGCCGGGGCCGTGGGCCCGGGCCACTCCTGGAAAACGCCCCGTGTACTCGCGCGCAAATACTGCGCCGTATTCAGACTGGACCCGCGGCCTTCAGGCCGCGCGGACCAACCGGCCCGCATGAGTGTCGCGGCTCAGCTAAGCTGCGATTCCAACGAGGCAGTACGCTAGGAAAGCCGCGTCGATTCGCGCACGACGAGCACGGGCGGAACCAGCGTTTGCTGCGGGGCGTCCTGGCGGGTCTTCGTGATCCGCTGCAACGCAGTCTCGATTGCGCGGCGACCAATCTCCTCGCCGCAGAAATCGACCGTCGTCAGCCCCGGCGTGAGCCGCGCGCCGAGCGCCTCGTTGCCCTGGCCGGCGATGGCGATGTCCCGGCCCGGGTGCCGCCCGGCGGCGAGGGCCAGGAGCATCAAGTCGACGGCGAGGAAGTCGTCGTCGGCGACGATCGCACGCAGCGCGCCCAGCCGCGCCGGCACGGCCGCGAGGCCGTCGCCAGGCTTCAGGGCGAGCGTGGCCCTGTCCGCATCGACGTGCTTCTCGCGACAGACTTCATGGAACCCAGCCAGACGCTGCCCGGCCTCCGGCGTCTGGGCCTGGTGCACGTAAAGGACATCCGTGGCGCCATCGCGCAGGACGTGGTGGCCGATCAGACGGCCGGCTTCGACGTAATCGGGCCCAAACGTGTCGCACGTGCTTCCCGCGCCGGCATCGCAGGCCACCATTGGCCGCGCCTCCAGCGCAGTGCGCAGTTGCGCCATGACGTCCGGGGGCAAGGGAGCGCCGAGCAGCACGCCATCGACGCGCTCGTTGGCCAGCGTGCACAGGGCTTCAAGCGCAGCCTGTGGATCGGCGGCGAACTCGGCCACGTGCACGGCGTATCGTTCGCGCGCAGCACGTGTGACGACCCCGCGCACATAGGCGGCCGCGAAGGCCGAACGGAAATCGTCGACCACGACGGCGATCGCGTACCGGCGCCCGGTGGCGAGGGCGCGCGCCGCATGGCTCGGAACGTAGCGCAAGTCCTGACATGCGTCCAGGACGCGCTGCTTCGTCTGCGCGCTGATGTCCGGTTTGTTATTGAGGGCTCTGGAAACCGTCCCGCGTGACAGACCCGTGTGCCGGCTGATGTCTTCGATGGTTACCTTACCCATGGCCCGGTCCAACCCGTTTCTGGTCCCCGCGTGGGCGGGGGCCGCTCCGGACTCCGACCAGTGTACAAACTCCCTGCCGCCTATTCTACCTCACCTGGAGGCCGGTTCAATAATCAAGCGGGGCTGTTTTTGGGGTACCGGTCAGGTCTGCCCCCTCGGCGGCCGCGCCACCGCCCGGGGGCCTGGCACCCATTTTGACGCCGCCTGGGCCGCGGAAGGCCGGCTGCCGCCGCCGGCCCGGTGTTTTTCACTTTTGGAACAGCTCGCCGAGCAGCGCTGTCGCGTTCTGCCGGCCGATCGCGACGTGGCCCGGCAGGGCGATCAGCGGGGCGGTCGTGAACTTCAGCACGCTGTGGTCGGCCTGGTTCGGGTCGCTCGTCATGATGTCGTCGGTGACCGCGCCGGTCGGGTCGTAGGTGTCACGCAGCCCCGCCATCAGACCAATGTGGTGGATGGCCGCGTTTCCGATGGCGGTGCCGGCGGTCGCTGGGTCATTGGGGTGGAAGGCCGCGATGATCTCGGCCACCGCGATCACCGCCCGCCCGGAGACCGTCTCGTTGCGCGGGTCGACGAAGTTCGACAAGCCCCAGAACTCTAGGTTGCGACCCAGTGCGGCGTGGGCCAACTGGCTGGTTGTGTCGAAGTAGATCGTGTTGTGCGGCCCGGCCGGCGGATTCGGGACATCATCCGACGACAGGACTTGGAAATTGTACGGCGCGAGCAGGGCCGCGACCCGGCTGACAATCGTGGTCTTCAAGACGCCGGTCGTAGCGAGGTCACCGACGCTGAAGGGCTGGATGATGAACTGGGGCGTGTCGGCCACGCTGACCGAGCCGGGGCTGGTTCCGCTGAAATCGAGGTAGATGATCTGCTGACGCGCTTGGGAGTCCGCGAACGCCCCGTGCTGAATACGGACGCGCACGTTGGGCAGCATCGCGGACCCCAGCGCATCCATGACCACGTAGAAGCTCGAGCTGGGGTGGCCGATAACGAGCTTGGAGTCGCGTGAGAAGAGCACCAGGCCCTCCTCGTACCACGCGTACAGCTCCTGCTGCCCGTCGAGAAGCAGCACGCTGAACCCAGTCTGCGTGTAGCTCTCCATGTACCCGGGCACCGACAACAGGCTGATGAACAGCCGATCGCCGATGTCAACCGGCCCGAGGTCGACGATCTGACGGTTGTTGGGGTCGGACAGCGGCGCGGCAATGACCGACGCCTCGGCCTGCCCGCTCGCGTTCCGCAGGAGCGGAATCACCGGCACCGGCCCGCCCGTGAATGAGCCGGGGAAGTCACTGAGCACCTGGATCGTGGCGCTGGCGTACTTCCGCACGGGGACTGTCTGGTCGGTGCGCACTTCCGTCCACAGTGCGTATTGCCGGCCGCTCCCTGCGGTCATCAGCCGCGGGTCCCGCAGGTCTAACGGCACCGGCAGCCGCAGGTTCAGATCGTTGATGAGCTCGTTATCGAGCGCATTGGTGTCCAGTTGAATGTCGTTCCGCGCTGCCACCGCCGTCAGGATGAGCTGCGCGTTGGGAGCGAAGGCCACGGCGGTGACCGGCGAGACGCAGGGTTGCAGCGTGCGCACCAGCGTGGCGTCGGCGGTGTTCCAGACCCGGGCGGTGAAGTCGTCGCTCCCGCTGACGATCTGCTTGCCGTCCGGCGAGAAGCCGACCGAGTTCACACGCTGGGTGTGTCCGCTGAACCGGCGCGGCTGGGCGCCGCTGCTGATCTGCCAGAGGTTGACGAGCTTGTCCGCCCCGCCGGTGAGAACCTGTGTGCCTTCCGGCGAAAAGGCCACGCTGGTGACCGCGTCGGAGTGACCGGCCACCTGGACGCCGAGGTTGAAGACCGGGGCAAACTCCTGGAGCACTTGCCCGCTCACGTTCCACAGCCGTGCGATGTGGTCGCGACAGCCGGTCAGCAGTTGGCCGGCCTGAGTCGGCGAAAAGGCCACCGACGTTACGCCGTCGCCGTGCACGAAGCGGTGCACTTCCGTCCCGTCAGTCGCGTTCCAGAGAATGGCGATGCCCGCACTGTCGCCGGACAGCACCCGCGTGCCGTCAGGCGAGTACGCGACCGAGGCCACGGCCGCGGCGTGCCCGGTGAACGTGCGGACGACCGTGTTATCGCCGGTCTTCCGCAACTCGACCGTGCCGTCGCTGCGTCCGACGACGAACGTGGCGCTGTTCGAGGTGAAAGCCACCGACTTGACCGGCTGCATGTCCGCGCCCATGTACGTGCGTAACAGGTCGCCACTGCCGACGTCGTAGAGGTTCACCGTCCCGTCGTCGCTGCCGGACAGCACGTGGCCGCTGTCGGCGGAGAAGACCGCGGTGGCGACGGGTTGGGAGTGGCCGACCAGCCGTCGCGGGTCCGTGTCGGCGGTACTGCTGTACACGGCGATTTGGGCGTCGCAGATATCGCGGTCGCCGTCCAGGCCGGCCCGGGTCGTGAAGGGCACGCCCGGGGTGACGACCGAGACCGCTTCGACCCATAACGGCGATCTGATCGAGCAGACGATGTTGACCTCGTCCGCGGGCGGGCTGCGCAGGTCGATCGTGGGCTGGGCGATCCCGACTTGGACGATGCGCTCGGCGGTTCCAATAATGCCGGATGTATTCGTCACGGTCAGGATCACGCGGTACGTGCCCGACGAGGCGAAGGTATGGAGGAGGACGGGAATGACCTCGCGGGAGCCGTCGCCGAAATCCCAGCGGTACCCGAGCGCCGCGTTCGGATCGTCGGGGTCATACGACGCACTGGCGTCGAACTTGAACGTCGCGGGGGCGCTCTCCGCCACAGCCGAATTCGGATCAATCGCAATAAAGGCGACGGGGCGGCTGGTGAGCGTTACCGTCCGTGTGTTCGAGGCTTGCGCGCCGCCATCGTCCGTCAGCGTCAGCAGCACGGTGTACACGCCCCGGGCTTGGAAGACGTGCAACGGGGAAATGTCGTGGCTGGTGCCTCCATCGCCAAAGTCCCAGAATCGGTCGACGATCACGCCGTCGTCGGAACTCCCCGAGGAGTCGAACTGGACCGACAGGGGTGGAACACCACGCGCCGGATCGGGAACGGATGTCATCACGACCGTCGGCGGGAGGTTGAACCCGGCATTCCCGCCGCCCGTCACGTTTGAGCAGCCGGTGAGGCTCGGTGGGAACAATACCAGCAGCAGAGCTACTCCGAGCAGGGCGACCGGAAGCGGTCTACGCATACGCAACTCCTGAGCATCGTCCTACAAGGCACCACGGCAAGTTCGAGATAAGTATGCGGGCGAGAGGGAGTCGCATCAAGGGGCCGTTTTTGGTATACTGCCGGTAACGCGGATCTGCGGGCAGATCCGGCTGTTCAGTTGGCATGGGTGACACGATGCGTCTCGGGGCTCTCAGCGTGCTTTTGATCGCCGGTGGGCTACTCCTGGGTGGATGCCCGACCCTCACGTCCGAGCAGGGGACGCCGACCCTGGCCAGCGGCCCGAGCGGTAGCACAACACCGGCCAGCAACGGCGGCGGTGCCTCCACTACGCCGGCCGCGACCAACTCCGGCGCGACCACGCAAACGGCGGGGGCCAGCGGCGCCACCTCTTCGACAACCACGACGCAGGCCTGCCAGAAGCCGCTTCAGGACGACACGTGGAAATCGGACGTCTTCCGTCTTGTAAACCAGGAGCGCGCGCGGGCCGGGGCTGGCCCGGTGGCGTGGAACGCGGCCCTGGAAAGCGAGGCGCTCGAGTATGCCTGCCAGTTGATCGACGACGACTTTTTCGCGCACGTGAACCCACGTACGGGGTCCACTCTCGCCGACCGCGCGGAACAGGCCGGCTATCAGTACTGGATCATCGGCGAGAACCTGGCCGCCGGCCAGCCCGACCCCACCAGCGTGGTCGAGGCCTGGATGAACAGCCCGGAACATCGCGAGAACCTCCTCAATTCGGCTTTCACGGAAATGGGCGTCGCCGTGCGCGGCGGCGGCGAGTACAACATCTACTGGGTGCAGGAACTCGGGCGCCCGCAGTCGGCTGAACCGTACCGCGAACCGCAGTAGGGGGCCGATGGTCGTTATCGGAACGACCGCAACAACGGGGTGCGGGTTCCTAGAATGCACGCCTCCGGCCGGTCAGCGGGCGGCGCGCCGCGCGCACGGTGGAAACGGTCCCGCCACCGCGCTATGACTTACTAGCGGGTCGTTGCGACAGGATGCCCGCTCGCTGCAACCGGCGATCGCGCGCCGGAACGCCTGAGGAGGCGGAAAGATGTTGTTCCTTTGGACTCCCCAACGAATTCGCATCGCCGTCTACTTCCTGGCGGCGTATCTCGCCCTATGCTGAAAGAGCGTGCGCGGGCCGGCGCAGCGCTGCGTCCGGCGGCTGGTCGGCTCGCGGCGGCCCAAGGGCGCGGCCATGCTGCCTGCGCAACCGTCCGATCTCGATCCGTGGATCGAAGTCCGCTTTGACCGCGCCGGCGGTCCCGGGGGGCAAAACGTCAACAAGGTCAACACGCGCGTCACGCTCGTCTTCGACTTTCAGGCCTGCACGTTGCTGAACGACGTGGAGCGAGCCCGCATCGGCCGCCGGCTCGTGGGGCGCCTGACGCACGATGGCCGGCTGCGCGTGGTCGCACAGCAGGAACGCAGCCAACGCGCCAACCGGACGAGGGCTGCCGCCCGCCTGCTGGAGTTGCTGGCTGCGGCGGTGCGCGTCCCCCGCACCCGCCGCGCGACGCGCCCGACGTTCGCATCTCAACGGCGGCGCCTGACGGCCAAGAAGCGGCGGGGGGACATCAAGCGGGCGCGGCAGTCGCACGGGCGAGACGAGTGAAGGCCGATACGCCGCGGGGCGGGTGCGGCAGCGCGCGGGTGGCTCAGGCGTCGATGTTGAGGCAGAGCACGGTCAGGTCGTCGAGGGGATAGCCCATGCGGCGCAGCGCCCGTTGTCGCCCGGCGATTTGGGCCAGGGCCGCGGTGGGTCCTTCGGTCTGGAGCGTTCCGAGCCAACTCGAATTGGCAACCGGGCTGGCCGCGGCGGGCCCGGGCGGCTCCAGCAGAGCCGTTGCTGCGGAGTCCGGTTCCTCAGTGACGGAGCGGACGCGATACGCCGCGCGGCGAGCGCGCGCGAGTTGGCGGGCAGCGCGACGGACCTGCGGCGGCACGTCGCGTGCGGCGGACTCGGGCGCGACGATGCGCTCCAGCCCGTCCGAATAGAAGAGGACGCTGTCGCCGGGCCGTAACTGGAGCGTGCGCACTTCGCACCGCATGCCGGGCGAGACGCCGACGATCGTGCCTTGAGATGCCAGGATGCACAATTCGCCGGCGCCGCTACGGTGGATGGGGAAAGGTGCTCCGCCGCGGGCCAACGTCAGCTCGTACGTCTCAATGTTGAGGACCGCATAGACGGCAGCGACAAAGGGACACTCGGTGAGCCGGGCGTCGAGGATGTCGTCATTCAGGCGTGCGAGCACCTCGTCCGGCGACAGGATGCGGTACGACCCGTTCTCGATTTCTTTCCCGCGCAACGCCCGCTTGATGTACACGGTGAGCAGCGCGGCGGGAATGCCGTGCCCCGTGGCGTCGGCCAGCGCGATGCCGACGTGGGTTTCGTCCAGGCGGTGCACGTCGTAGATGTCGCCGGAGACGTAGTCCACCGGGCGGAACACGAGGTCGAACGAGGCGGCGCCGAAGCGCGGCAGCTCCTCGGGCAGGAACTCGCGCTGCACCTGGCTGGCCAGCCGGAGCTGATTGGCGTAGCGCTTGGCGATGGTCTCCCCGTTGCGGCGGTGCGCGACCGCGTCGCGTTGGAGCGATTCGAGGCAGGGTCGCATCGCCAGCATCGCGTTCAGGCGGCCGGACAGTTCGTGATCGTTGTGCCCGCTAAAGAACGTGACCGGGAGCGTCGGCGGGAACGACAGCGACGGCAGCGCGGCGCCGCTGGCCCGGAGCACGATCGTCGCGCGCGGGCTTTCCGCCAGCCGGTCAAACAGCCGCCGCAGCGGGCCGGCGAGCTCCGTCGGATCGTCGGGCACGACGACCACGACGACGTCCGCAGGCGGCGTGCGGCCGGGCCGCACGGCCTCGGACAGCGGCCAGAAGGCGGCGGTGGCGGCGGTCCGCTGCAGGGCGGAATGGAGGCTGTCGGGGATGGTCTCGTCCGCGAGGATGACCTGGATGTGGGGCTGCGCCATGCTGCACCCGTCGTCCCGAGATCGGGGACGCCGCGCGGTTCGCTCTTCCGCCTGTAAGATCGGACGTTTTCGGGTGCGACTTGCTCAGCGCGGCGCATCCTGTGCGCCGGACGGGGTCCTTTCGTGACGCGGTTACTTTGTCACGGCTGCGGCGGGAGGTCCTTGATCTTGCGGGCCGGCACGCCGCCCCACGCTTCGTTTTCGCCGATCACCGTATTGGGAGGTACGACCGCGCCGCCGTAGACCACCGCCCCGCGTTTGATCGTGCAGCCGCTGTAGATGAGCGCGTGGGCGCCGATCATCACGTCGTCCTCGATGACCGTCTTGCGCAGCTCGAAGTGGTCGCGGTACTGCGTGTGGGCGATGATCGAGGTCATGTTGCCGACGACGACGTTGCGGCCGATCTCGGTCAGGTGCGGGTCCGGCATCGGCGGATCGAGCACCAGCACCGACTGGCTCCGCGGCCCGTAGACCCGCGCGACCAGCCAGCACATCGGCGGGAGGTTGGCGACGTGAAACAGCAGGAACGCCGGGAAGGGGGGCTGCCCTTTGGCCTTCACGAGCACCCCAAGCAGGGCCAGCGCGAGCATCTGGGCGTTGGGGCGCTGCCCGGGCACCAGCGCATAAGTCCCCTCCTGCGGCGACGGCAGTAGCGCGCGAAGCACCAGCAGCTCGCCGAGGTAGACGAAGTTGTAGACGATCAGGAACCGCGCCAGGAGTCCGCTCCACTCCAGGGCGATGTTCAGGTCGGCCCCGACCAGCGCCTGGTGCGGCCACGCTCGCATGCCCGTCAGAATCGCGATCGTGAGCGCGAACGACGAACTCCAGAGGAACAGCCGCACGACGGCTTCCAGGAGCAGGAAGCCGCGGAGGCCGGGGGCGGAGTCATTTGGCTTGGCCACAGTGGCGGTCATGCGTTGACCCTCCGGTAGGTTGGCAAGTTAGAGGCACCCGACCTGGCGAGCTTGGCGCTCTTGGCATCTTGGCGCCTGGGCGGTCAGCCGGCCACCGCGAATGTCACATCGACCTCAACCGTCGAATTCAGCGGCAACTCGGCGACGCCGACGGCGGCGCGGGCGTGTTTGCCGGCGTCGCCGAACACGTCGGCCAGGAGGTCGCTCGCGCCGTTGGCGACCTTATGCTGGTCGGTGAAGCCGTCGTTAGAAGCGACGTAGACGACGACCTTGAGTACGCGGGTCAGCTTGTCTACGCCGCCGGCCGCGTCCGCCGCGACTCCGATCGCATTCAGCGCGCAGAGCCGCGCGGCGGCCTGGGCGTCGTCGAGCGCATGCCCGCTTGAACCGCCGACCTTGCCCGTGTAGGCGACTTTGCCTTCGCGGAGCGGGATTTGGCCGCTCAGCAGGAGCGTGTCGCCGTGGCGTAGGGCGGGGACGTAGGCTCCGACGGGCTTGGTCACCGGCGGGAGGGTGAGGTTGAGCTCTCGTAGCCGTTCGCTGGGTTTGGACATGGCAGGAACACCTCTTTGCAGCGTGGGCAGCGCCCACCGCACTACTGACCGTCGGAATCTGCCGGTCGCCCGGCGACGATCCGGCAGCCTACGGCCGACACGGGGGTCGGCCGCTACATTCGCGAGCGCCCAGTTTACGCCTCGGGCGGCTGGTCCGCGGGCGGCGGGGGGGATGGCGGGGAGTCCGTGGCCGCGGGCGCGTCGGGCGGCGGTTCCGCGACGCTCTGCTCGTCTGGCGCCGGTTCCGCCATGCTCGGTGCGTCCGGTGCCGGCTCCGCGATGCTCTGTACGTCCGGCCCCGGCTCATCAGCACTCTGCTCGCTCGGCGTCGTTTCCGGCGGCTCTTCTGCCTCCATCAGCAGGAACAGGTATATCGTGCCGAACGTAAGCTCCTGCTCGGCCCGTACGCGGTGCGTGCGGATGAGCTCCAGCAGGGCCAGGAACCACCCCACCAGCTCGATCCGCTCAAAATCGCGGGCGAAGAGGGCCTGAAACGTCGTCGGCCCGTCCTGCTCCAGGAGCGCGAGAATCTCGCCGGCGTACAGCTCGATCGGCGTGTCGTCGTAGCGGACGGCGTGCTCGCCTGGCCCGTGCCCGATCGCGGTCATGACCTTTGTGAAGGCCGCCAGCAGGTCCCAGACCTGCGCTTCTTCGAGCTCGACGCCCTCCAGCTCTTTGGGCAGGTTGGCCGGGCAGCGCACGTAGCGTTTGCCGCGTTCATCCGCGGCCGAGCCGAGCGCCCGCGCGGCATCTTTGAAGCGCTTGTACTCCAGCAACTGCCGCACGAGCGGGGCGCGCGGGTCGTCGCCGTCGTCGAGGCCCTCGAGCGGCGGCGTGGGCAGCAGCGCCCGCGACTTCATCTCGACGAGCGTCGACGCCATCACGAGAAAATCGCCCGCGGCGTCCGGGTCGAGGTGTTCGAGCATCCGCAGGTGGGTGAGGTACTCCTCGGCGAGCCGGGCGATCGGGATGTCGTAGATGTCCACCTCGTCCCGGCGGATCAGGTACAGCAGCAGGTCCAGCGGGCCCGTGAAGACGTCCAGTTGAACCCTGTAATCGGACACGTGTATCGCACTCATTTGGGGTTCTGGATTGGGGCTGTGGCTCGATGCCCAATCCAGAAGCCCGAATCACGACCGCTTTCCCGCGGCTAGCTTTTCGCCACCACGATGCCGCACGCGTCATACACGTCCGCCATGACCTCTTGGGCCACGGCTCGGGCGCGTTTCGCACCGGCTCGCAGTATATCCTCGATGTCGTCCGGCCGAGCGGCCCACTGGGCCCGGATCGCGCGCTTGGGTCCGAACTTCGCCTCGTACAGCTCCGCCAGCCGCTTCTTCGCCTCGCCGTAGCCCATGCCGGCGGCGCGGTAGCGGCGGTCCCATTCCTGCACCTCCGCCGGCTCGGCCAGGAGCTTGAGTAGCGCGAAGACGTTGCACGTCTCGGGGTTCTTGGGGTCCTCGACGGGCGTGCTGTCGGTCTTGATGGCCATGATCTTCTTCTTGATCGCCTTCGCGTCGCCGAACAGCTCGATGTGGTTGCCGTAGCTCTTGCTCATCTTCTGCCCGTCGATGCCGGGGACGATGGGGGCGTCGTTGAGGCGTGGCTCGGGGCGTACGAAGACCTCGCGATAGGTCTGGTTGAAGTAGCCCGCCATGTCCTGGGTCATCTCGATGTGCTGCACCTGGTCCTTGCCGACGGGGACGAGGTGGCTGCGGTAGATGAGGATGTCGGCGGCCATCAGCAGCGGGTAGCAGAACAGGCCCATGTTGACCGCCAGCCCTTTGGCCACTTTGTCCTTGAACGAGTGGGCCCGTTCGAGCAGGCCCTTGCCCGTCACCGTCGAGAGGACCCACGCCAGCTCGGTCACTTCCGGCACGTCGCTCTGCCGGAAGAACGTCACCTTGCTCGGGTCCAGGCCCATCGTGAGGTACTCGACCGCCACGTCCGCCGTGAACTGCCGCAGGCGGGCCGCGTCCTGGATCGTGGTCAGCGAATGCAGGTTGGCGATGAAGTAGAAGCACTCGTGCCCGTCCTGGAGCTCGATGTGCTGCTTCATGGCCCCGAAGTAGTTGCCCAGATGCAGCGTTCCCGACGGCTGAATGCCTGACAACACGCGCATACACGCCTCCATCTGCCGCGACACGACGCCCGGGCGGTTCGCTCGCGGCGACACAGTAGACCAGCGCGTGCCGCGGGCGACAAGAGCAGGGGGGTACCCGCCGATGCTTGCACGCACGGCGACCGGTCAGCCCACCAGCTCCCAATTGCAGAAGCCGCGCACGTAGCAGAACTGGAGGAAGAGCCCGGCCGCCAGCATACCGGGCAGTACGAGCCGCCAGCCCGGGCGCACCAGCCGGCGCGCTACGAGCACGAAGCACGCCAGCGCCGCGAGCTGGTACCGGGCGATCCCGACCAACCGCCCGCCCGCCGCCGGATCGGGCAGGTAGGCCAGCAGGAAGATGAAGATCGGCAGCAGGAACGCGACGCGTGGAATCCGCCCGGGCCGGCACAGCCCGACCACGCCGAGGATCACGATCAGCAGGTTGAGGAGCTGGTTCCACGTGCGGGCATGCAGTAACTCGCCGAACTGGCCGCGCAGCGTGACTTTGACCGGCTGCAAGCTTGGCTGGATGACCGGCGTGAGCGCGAGAATCCGATGCCACGGGTTGCGCACGTGCTGCGGGGCCCAGTAGGACTGCGCCGCGAAGTACGCGTCGGGCCGGCCGTAGTGGTGCCAGAGGTTCAACTCGTGCAGCAGCAGGCCGCTGATCGAGAGAAGCCCGATCGCCGTCCAGCGGACCAGCCGGCGTGGCCACGTTCCCTGGTGCGCCTGGATGATCGCCGCGATCAGAACCACCGCCGCCAGCGCGACGCCGGTCGGCCGTGTAGCCGTCGCCACGGCCGACGCACACGCGGCCAGCAGCAGGTGTCGGCGGTACAAGAACCACAGCGACACGGCGACGCAGGCGACGAAGAACGCGTCGGCGTACCCGGCGGAGAAGAACATCGCCGGCGGATAGCACGACAGGAGCATGACCGCCCAGAACGCCGTGCGCGCGTCCGTGCAGCGCCGTGCCCAGTCATAGAAGAACAGGATGGCGATCAGCGCCGCGACGTGCGACGCCACGATCAGGGCCACGTCCGGGCTGAAGATCAGCGCAAATGGCCGCGCGAAGATCGAATAGCCCGGGAAGAACGCGACGGTGTCCGTGATCTCCGGCGGGTAGCCGTTCATCATGATGCAGGCGTAATGGCCGCTGTCCCAGCGCACCAGGGGGACCGGCGACCACCACGGCGCGTCGGCGCGGGTGCGATTCTGCGGGGCCAGGAGCGCCACGACGAGGATGATCGCGCGCGTGCCCAGGAAGCCGGCCGCGGCCAGCCCGACGCCGTAGCGCTCCAGCCTGTCGCTCACGGGGTTCATGCGGGGTGCTGGGGAGGAGGGTTGTCGGCGGGCGGCGCCGCGCCGGCGGTGCGGAAGCGCACCAACATGCCCGCGGTCCGGTTGGATGCCAGTTGGGCGTGCTCGAGCAGCTCGACTTCGGCCTCGTCGGGCAGCACCTGCGACAGTGCGCCGACTTCCGACTCGTAGGCGTGCAGCAGCACGGCGCCGCCGGGATTCAGATGGGCCGGCGCCTCGTCGAAGAGCCGGGCGACCAACTGCTGGTGGTATTTGAGGACCGTGCGCGGCATCGCCAGGCCCGAGCGCTGCCGAATCCACGGCACCTGCCGCAGCAAGTGTTTGGCGACGTTCGTGAGGGCGTTGTCGCGACGGAAGCTGTAGGGCAGGTTAAACGCGATCAAGTCGAAGCGACCTTCGACCGACGCCAGCAGGTCGGATTCGTAGCACTCCAAGCTCACGCCGTTACGCCGCGCGTTGGCCCGCGCCGTGCGGACGGCGGCGCGCGAGATGTCGACGGCGACGACGCGGCGGCCCTCCTTGGCGAGGCAGATGCCGACAATGCCGGTGCCCGTGCCGAGGTCGAGGACCCGCTGGCCGGGCCGGGACTGCGTCAGCGCGAGTTGGGCGAACGCGCGGCTGTCGGCCTGGGCCTCCGAGACCCACGGCGGACACCGGACGGCTACGTTCTCCGAGAGTTCGCGCGCTTCACCGGGCACCACGGGCGTACTCCTTCGCAACGGGCCGGCGACCCGGGTGCGGGCCCAGGCGCCGAAGGTCATCACGTTCCAGCCCTCGCGTTGCAGGAAATCCCGGAGCTTGGGCGAACGCAGAGAGCGCAGCTCCATCGCCCGCTGGCGCGCCGTCGCGTACCTGTGCAGCCCGCGCGTCGGGTAGCGCGTGTCGCGGGCGTCCGGACCGAGGGCCGGGTGCAGCAGCAGCTCGACGCTGCCGTAGGGGGCCGCCTTCAGGCCGCTCAGCACCGGCCGCAGGCTCATGTCCGACGTGTAGCTCACGCCGACGAAATAGTCCGTCGTGAGCAGACCGAACTTGCCGGCGGCCGTCGCGTTGATGCGGGCCAGGCGGTTGAGCACCAGGTGCCGGACGATGTTGGAGTTCACGTACGGCTGCAAGTGCTTGCGGAACCCGCCGGCCCCGTAGGGCAGCTCGCGGACCAGCCGCACGCAGGATACGCCGTGCTCGCGCGCCAGCCGGCAGGTGAGACGGAAGATGGGCGGGATCATGTGCACGTGCTGGTGCGAGTTCAAGTGGTCGATTGACACGCCGTCGCCGAGCACCTTCGCGATCTGCGCGCGGAATTCAATCTCAATCTGCTGGAGGCCAGCGACCGTGCGGGCCAGCCGCATGAGCCAGACGAAGCCCGCGCGCAGCGCGCCGCGCTCGTCGAGCAGCAGGGGCACCTGCGCGCGCGGCGCCACCGGCTCCGCTTCGTTGAGGCACAGGTGGATGCCGACGCCGAGTTGCGGGCAGGCCGGCAGGACGTCTGCCACCGCGTGCGCGTACGCGTAGCCGTTGGCGCGCAGGCACGTGCTCGTCAGCACGCCTTCCTCACAAGCAGTGCGAATCCCCTCATTGAAGGCGTACAGCAGGCCGAGGTCGTCGGCTTCGAGAATCAGCGACCGGCGGCTGTGTCGGCATAGCTCCCCCGCCGCGGGGTTGCGTACGAGCGTGGTCGCCGCCGGGCGCAGCGGTGGCGAGTCCGTACAGTCGGGAACGGTCGCGTCCACCTGGCTCATGCCGGATCTTCGATCAAGTCCTCTGGGTGATGCACACGGAGTCGAGTCCTGCGCCGCAAGCGTCACGCGCGGCGGCGACCAGGCCGAAACGACGTAGCCTATTGTACCCCGCCAGTTCGGTGGGAGCGTGACCTGGGCTCTGCGCGGAGTGTGCCTGCCTAGCCGCCGCCCGCGGCCTGTGCCGCGGGGAGGTTACAGGCCGTGCGCGCTTTCGACCGAAAATACCTGTTGGGACCGTTTCGTTTTCGCGGTGGAGCGATAATAATGGCCTTGCTAGACCGGCGGAATCTTCGTGCGCGGTGCGTGAGAGGCAAGCCGGCATTTCCAAACCGAAGGTGAGAGGATGAGACACAGTCTGTTCACACTCCTAGTGGCGTTAACGCTCCCGGCCTTGCTCGCATCCAACATGGGTGGGTGCGACACGAGCTTCTTCTTTGGCAACAACGGCGGCGATGCCAACGACATCGACAACGGCGGCGATGCCAACGACATCGACAATGGCGGTGGCGGCGGGCTCACCGCCGTGAAGACCGGCATCACCATGCACTGCCAGGCGGGGCTCCGCGCCGGAACCGATATCCTCGTCTACGGCACAGGCTCGATCACCGGCGTCAACTACATCAAGCCGGCCCTCGGCGACACGGCGGGCCGCGGCATCACCAGCGGCGACACCTATAGCTCCTACGCGTTCGCCGTCGCGGGAAACAAGATTGCGCTCGTGAACGATTTCCAGGTGACGATCTTCGACACCGCTGACGGTACGTCGAACACAATCCCCAAGACAGACATTCGCTTGGCCAGCACGGATCTGGAGGCGAAGACCATCCACGGCAACGGCCAATACGTCGGCGTCGTTTGCGATGCGGGCGATGTCACGGACGGAAACGTGCTCAAGGCGATCGACACGACGGGTGCAACGCCGGCGGTAATCGCCTTTACGAAGGGGCCGACAGGCATCCAGCAGCTCGCGGTGGACGGCGCGCGTGTGATCGTGTCCACAAACAGCGACGCCTTCTACAGGTTCGACCTCGCGCAACCCGACGCGGATCCGGTCGTCTTTGACGTCTCCGCCCAGGGCGGCATCGGCGGCGACTACTGGGTCGCGGACGGCGGGTTTATCTTCTATCGCGACTCCGACAACAACAACGCGAAGCTGCTGGACACAAGCAACGCGGCCAACACGCCCGTGACGATGACGGCCAATCCTGCGGCGGGTGCGTTCGCCCTCGGCGGCGGCAAGTTCTGCTACTTCGCCGACCGCGACGCGGACGATTCGCACGGGAGCCATAATCGCAGTGCGATCGGCACGGTGCCGGGGCCCGGTGCGACGCTGGCCGGCAACACCATGATCGACGGCTCCACCGCCAACAACAACTTCGTGGGCTGGGGTCAGACCTGCGACATCACACCCGGCGGCAACTACACCTTTATTGGCGGCTGGGGCGACATGGGCCAGGGCGGCTATCTCCAGTACAGCACCGGCGGCACCTTCACGGTCATCGCCGATCCCACCGGCGGCGACGCGTGGGGCTGCCCCGGTACCGATCCGACGTGCAGCGACAAGTTCTGCGGTTTCAAGACGGGCGCTTCGACGACCACCTCCTGCGACGAGACGCAGGTCGGGTACGTCTTGCTGCCGTAGTGGCTTGCCTGCCAAGTCTGTGACATGAAACCCGCCCGCGAGGTCGCGCTCGACGGCCTCGCGGGCGGGGTTGTCAATGTACGGGGCGGAATCAGGGGGCCGCGCGTGAGTTTGCCAGCGCGCGGAGCATCTCCAGTGTATTCGCCTGGAGCTGCGCGACGGCTTCGGCCCGGGCTTGTCGTGCGACGCGATCCCAGGCGATGCCCACGGCGCCAGGCAGCACGTTTTCCTCCCGTTTGGCTTCGCCTTCGGCCGTCGCCAGGATGAAGCCGGAGCGCGTGTCCACGAGTACCGCCTGGCAGACCGTGTAGTGACCGACGGCGTTTCCGGGCACGCAGAACAGACCGACGATCGTCCAGTACGCCATCGCCAGGTCGTTATAGCCCTCCTGGGCGTCGTCGTCCTGCATGTAGACCAGCAGCAGGGGCGCGTGGAGCATCGCGGCGGCGTCGCGCAGTGATTTGAGGCTCGGCTTGCCCGGCGCGAGCAATGCGGTGACGACCTGCACCTGCTCGATGAGCGGCGTTTCCGAATTCGAGGTGGTCGCGGTCAACTTCCGCCAGCCCGCCGCCTCGTCGCCGGCCGGCACGGCCAGCGCGGCGGTTGGCTCCTCGTTGCGGTTGTAATACGCGTAGCGTGGGGGCGCGGTGAGCTTCGCGACGGCCAGTACCGCCGGGAATGCGGGCCGCACGTCGGCCTTCAGGTAGGTTTCGATAGCCTGGTCGGTCAAACTCTCCAGTTCCGGCGAAAGCACGCTCATCTTCACGCCGGGCTTGACGACGCCCTTGTAGCTCGAAGCGCAGCCGGTGGCCGCGCCCAGCCCCACGGCCGCGACGCTGAGGATGAAAAGCGACATTCGCCTCGACATGCGCGCACCCCATTTCTCGAGTCGATGCGCCGGCCGCCGCGGCCGGACACGCTACTTGCTCAGACAGCGACCGTAGATACAGGTTGGGCGCGGAAATGCAATGGCCTTGACAAATCCGGCGGACGCTTTGCCGCTCGCCACGCCCATGTTTCGCTTGGCCCGGCCGGGTCCCGCTCGTCGTCTTCTGTGGGGCGCCAGATTCCCTCTCGGGTGCCGAACGCCGCGGCTGGTGGGGATGGTACACTACATGTGATGCACTGCCTATTGCTCATGCTGGTCGCCGTCGCGGTGTCGCCCGCACACGTGGTCGAGGAGGCGGGCGTGCGCGTCTCCACGAGCATCCGGGCCAGCGTGTACGCGTACGAGGTGCGCAACCAGACGGATCGGGCGATTTGCGCCTTCGCGGTGCCGTACAGCGACGGCTATGACTTCACCGCCCCCGCGGGCTGGCAAGTCGCCTCCACCGACGGGCTGTTCCGCGCCTGGACCACGGAGCCGTTTCGGGCCATCCGCCAGGGCGAGAGTGCCCGCTTCTCGTTTCGGGTCACGAGTCACGGGGCCGTCCTGGGCTACGTCCCGCTGTCGGTCGAGTGGGCGAGCGGCGAGTCGCTCACGCTCCCGGGCGCATGGGGGGCCTGCGCACAGCCGGCCAGCTACGGCGTGTTCATCGCGGCCGTGGTGCTGGCGCTCGGCTTCGTCCACGCGCTCGTGCTCGCCCGGCGGGAGCGCCCCGGTCGCTCGGCCGCTACGGCCCTTTGAGCGTCTCGGTCGGCGGATAGTGCTCGGCGATAAGAACAGGCAGGGCCTCGCGCAACAGTTGCGTGCACTGGGCTTGCGCGTCGCCGTACGCTGCGTCGTCGGCGTAGGACGCCGCCGCTTCGATCTTGCTGAAGTATGCGTACCGGTCGCCGGGCCAGGCGAGAATCCAACGCACCTTCAGCCGGTCGGTGCAGTACCGCCCGCAGGCGTAGAACACGTAGGCGACCATCTGCCGCTTGTCGCCGCGCTCCATGTCCACGACCCGCACTGACACCGTATCCGCTTCGCCAGACGCCCTCGGCACCGCCACGTTGACGGTGGTCAAGCTGCGGATCGTCGTGCCCGTCTGGCGATAGCAGACCTCGGGCGTGTGCGGAACCCGGTCGGTCGGATTGCTGTAATACGTGACGAAGAGCGCGAGTCGCACGGCGTGCGGTCCAGGTTGACGCGCTTCAAGGCCCACCATAAATAGGTCATCCGCGCCCACCTCGCGCTGCTCGGCCGTCTCGAGGGGCGCCACGCCGGGGGCCGCCCGGAACGACGGTAGACGTTCGGTTGCGAACATGCGCAGCGGCCGCCGACAGGCCGCCGGGAGCTTGGTCCAGCCTCTCTCCAGGGCGCGCAGCCCCGGTCGCAGCCCAATGGCCGCGGCACAGAGCACCAGCACGCAGGACAGGTAGAGGCCCGCGGTCCAGCGCCGTCGTTGTTGGGCCGTGGTCATGCGTCCCTCGCTGCCGAGACGATCTCGGCCTCGCGCTCGCCCTCCAGCTCCTCCTCGTCCACGAAGATCCGGTCGAGCATCAGGCATGCCAGCGCGAACAAGGCATAAGCCAGAACGAGCGACACTCCCGCGGCGATCAGGCGCGGCCAGGGGCTTGTCGGATCGAAGTCGCCGTAGATCGAAACGGTCCCCCAGCTTAGCAGGCGGATCAGGTTGCATGCCAAGGCGATGGGAGCCGCCAGCACCGCGAGAACGGCCACCTGCCAGGTGGCGCGAACCCGGGCGAATACCACCAACACGCCGAGCACCACGTATGTCGGCAGGAGCGCGGCTCCTCGTCGCGGCTCTCCCAGGGCAACGGTTCCCGTACGCCCGCCCGCGACAAAATCGAGGTCCGGACCGCGCTGCACGACCGTCGCCCCCGGCAGTTGATCGAGCACCCAACTCGCGGCCGCCAACGTGTGCGTTTCGACGCGCAGCGTCAGCGAGGCGTACTGCCGCGCGCCCACCGGAATGCTCAGCAAGAGGACCAGCAGCATCGGCCCGCATAGGCGCAGCACGCGCCAGCCGCACACAGCGAGAACCGCACCCGCGAGGACGGGCACCAACGCCACCTCACACAGATAGCCAAACCGCAACGGCCAGATGTTCACGCCACAGAACGCCACGCCGCCCAGGATCAGGGCCAGGCCCCAGACCGATCCGGCGGTAAGCTGCGCCGCCAGGTACGCGCGCCGGCGCCAGGCGAGCAGCGCCACCAGGAGCGGGGCCACCAGGGCGTGCGCCCACTCCGCTTCCGCGAGCGAGTTGATTACGCAGTTCCTGAGCTCGATCCGGAAGACCAGACTAACGAGTATCGCCAGGAGCAGAAGCTGCGCAAGTGCCGTCCGGGCCGTGCGGTCGCGGCGGACCGGCGAGATGACGCTCACGCCCGCGTGGTCCGGCGCGCCGGGGCCGACCTCCGGCGTCGCCGACACGGCGTCCTTTCGCTCGCTTGCGTTCATTCTCTTGGTCCTCGATGGCTGCGGCTGCGCCGAGTCGGCGGCGTCCCCGGGCCCACGTTACGGCACGTAATAGGCGCGCGCATAACGGCCAGAGCAGAAGGTCCACCAGTGGTCATACAAGAAACGCTTCCGAAACCGCTGCGCGTCGAATTGCAGGTACGTGGAACGTGCCCAGTGCGTCACGTCCTCGACTGCCTGGGCACGCTGCGCGTCTGCCAGCATAACGGGTGCCTGCTCGGTTTCGTCCGTTTCCAGGTCAAACGCGACGACGTCGCCGCTGCGCGGCCAGTAGAGGATCTTTCGCGCCCCCTCGACGTACCCCAGCGGGCTGCCTTCATACCACGCCGAGAAGTATAGGCGGCGGGTAGGGGGGGCCGGCGTCAGCGCGTCGCGGCCGTCGAACCCGGCGCGCGCGAGGTCGAAGCCCAGCAGATGCAGGATCGTCGGCGTCACGTCCATCTGGGAGCACGGCCAGTCTCGGCGCAACCCCGCCTCCAGGTGCCCGGGCCACCGGAGCACCCAGGGGATGCGCAGCACCTCCTCATACGGGACCCAACGTATATGGCGTGCGTCGGGTCGGAAGCTGTCGCCATGATCGCCGAGAACGCACAGCAGGGTATGTCCGGTCAGCCCGCGTTCGTCGAGGCGCCGACACAGCGACTCCAGAAACGCGTCCGTGTAGCGGAGTGCCTGGGCGTAGCGCGCCCGGTCATCCTGCGCAGGTGCGGCAAACCACGCGGGAACCTGGTACGGATCGTGGGCGACGGACGTGATCAGCACGAGCAGAAACGGGCCTGAGGTCCGCGCCGCCCAATCAAAGGCCGGGCCGAGCAGCCGGAAGTCGTCCGCAGCGAGGTATCCGAGGTTCGCCGACGCGTCTTCCAGGTTCTCGCGAAACCACGCCCAGTCGAAGCCGAAATTCGCAAACGTCCCCGGCGCACACTCGAACGAGCCCTTGGCCACCTGGAAGAAAGCGCTGCGGTAGCCGACGCGCCGCAGCAGCGTCGGCAACCCCTCATACGCCTTGTCCACCAGCACGGCCTCCACGTAGTCGTGGTATGCGTCGGGCGCCGTCCCGCTTAACGCGGCCCAAAACGCCTTGCCGGTCTGGGGCATCGGAACACGCGCGTTGGTGAATTCCACGCCCTCCGCCGCGAGCCGCGCCAGCACGGGCATCGTCGCGGACTCAGCCGCGCCCCGCTCGGCCGCTTGGTACGACACGCTCTCGAGCAGCACGATCACGACGTTCGGAAGGTCCGCCGGGGCAGCGTCTGGCAACCCGACCTGGCGCTCGCCGGCCCGTGGCACACGGCGCGCGGCCGCTGCGGCCTGATCGTCGGCGGGGCCGACGACCGCGGTTCGGAGTGCGTGCGCGTGGCTGGAATAGCGGAGCGCTTGCCCCAGTGCGTCCCCGGAATACCGTGGCCCCAGCGCGTGGTCGGCCGCCGCCAGGATCATTGCGATGGCGACTGCCGCGGCGGCGCGCCGCGCGTAGCGGCGGCGCGGCCCGGCCACCGGCCTCGGTCGTACCAGGCGCCACCCAACCCACACGCCGCTGGCCAGGCCGCCGCCGGCGATCGCCGCGAAGAATACCGGTCGCTTGGCGACATGCGGTCGGACGGTGGGCCAGAACTCCCCTGGATGACTCGCGATCACCGACAGTACGCCCCCCTGGAGCTGGACGCGGGTGACCAGCATCCAGGCGGCGTTCAAGATGGACCATCCCAAGACGATGACGGCCAACGCCAGGGCGACGCGTGCGAGCAGAGTGCGTGGCCAGAGCGCGTAGCCGAGCGCCAGCGCGCCGGTCGCGGCCATAAAGAACACGCCGTCCGAAAGGGAAAGCGCCGCCCAGACTCGCAGGGGGCTCTCCGGCTCACAGGAGCGCACGACAATCAGCTTGGCGATCACCGTGCAGAGGAACCCGAGCGCCAGGATCGGCGTCTCCGGTCTGCGCGCGCACAGCCACCGCGGAAGTCTGGCGACCCCGCGCGAACTGCGCTGGCATGTAACCGAGCCGTCCGTGCCGAGTTCCTCTCGCAGAAGGCGTCCGGAAACAGGCACGCCTCCATTGTAACACCTCTCGACCGGCCGAGGGCGCACAGAATCGGCGGGCAGCCAGGCGCGAGCGACCGGGCCGGTAGCGGGGGGGGGGGTATGAGGTCGGAAGAGGTCACTCGCCTGGCGATGCGGGGCGTGGGGCGACCGGGGCGGGGCCGGAGCGGGCAGCGGGAGGCCGCATAAACAAGGCGGCCCGGCGTTCCGGGAGGAACGCCGGGCCGTAAAGCCGGCAATGACCTACTCTCGCCCGATCAGGACTACCATTGGCCGCGTGGGCTTAACTACTGAGTTCGGAATGGGATCAGGTGTTTCCTCACGCGTATGGTCACCGGCCGATCGTGTGCACGCCGCCCGGAAGGGCGACGGGAGCACTCAGAGTGAGTTCAACAGGTGGGTGCTGGGATCGCGCCGCGTCCTCTCTCGATGAAGGAAGTGCGGCTCACAGCGGATCATAAATGTGGTCAAGCCTTCGACCGTTAGTACCGGTAAGCTGAGGGCCTCTCAGCCCGTACACTCCCGGCCTATCAACCTGGTGGTCTACCAGGGGTCTTCAGCTCACCCGAAGGGAGCACCGAGTCCTGATCTTGGGGACGGCTTCACGCTTAGATGCATTCAGCGTTTATCCAATCCATGCTTAGCTACCCTGCCGTGCCGCTAGCGCGACAACAGGTACACCAGAGGCATGTACCACCCAATCCTCTCGTACTAGAGTGATGGCCCCTCAAGACTCATACGCCCACAGCAGATAGGGACCGACCTGGCTCGCGCCGGTCTGAACCCAGCTCGCGTACCACTTTAATCGGCGAACAGCCGAACCCTTGGGACCGCCTACAGCCCCAGGATGTGATGGGCCGACATCGAGGTGCCAAACGACTACGCCGCTATGGACGCTCGGTAGTCATCAGCCTGTTATCCCCGGAGTACCTTTTATCAGTTGAGCGATGACCCTTCCACACGGGATCACCGGATCACTAGGGCCTGCTTTCGCATCTGTTCGAGCTTTATCTCTCACAGTTAAGCCGGCTTGTGCCCTTGCGCTCCACGCACGATTGCCAACCGTGCTGAGCCGACCTTTGCACTCCTCCGTTACTTTTTGGGAGGAGACCGCCCCAGTCAAACTGCCCACCTAGCACTGTCCCCCGCCCGGCTTCACGGGACGGGGTGAGGTAACTAATAGCACAAGGGTGGTATTTCAACGTTGGCTCCCCGACGGCCGGAACCGCCGGATCAACGCCTCCCACCTATCCTACGCATGCGATATCAATTACCAATACCAGGCTGCAGTAAAGGTTCACGGGGTCTTTCCGTCTTGCTGCGGGTACACGGTATCTTCACCGCGACTTCAATTTCACCGAGTCGGTCCTTGAGACACTGCTCCAGTGATTACGCGGTTCATGCACGTCGGAACTTACCCGACAAGGAACTTCGCTACCTTAGGACCGTCATAGTTACGGCCGCCGTTAACCGGGGCTTCGGTTGCCAGCTTCGCCTTGCGGCTGACCGGCTTCCTTAACCTTCCGGCACCGAGCACGCGTCGCTCTGTATACGTCCTCTTTACGAGTTAGCACAGAGCTGTGTTTTTGATAAACAGTTCCCAGAGCCGATTCTCTGCGGCCTTCCGCCTTGCGGCGGAGAGGCTCCCCTTTTTCCGAGGTTACGGGGTCAAATTGCCTAGTTCCTTAAGGACCGTTCTCTCGAGCGCCGTTAGGATACTCTCCTCGCCCACCTGTGTCGGTTTTGGTACGGATCCGCACTTTGTCACCGAACGGATTTTCTCGGTCAGCCCGCCATGTGCTTCAGCAACAAAGCGGCCTCGCCCTTGCGGGTACCCTCTATTCTAGTAGTGGGCCACACTTGGGGCTGACGTCCCCGTCGGTTCAACCGCATACGGAGTGCAGGAATATTAACCTGCTGACCATCGTCTACGCCTTTCGGCCTTGACTAAGGGTCCGACTAACCCTGGGCGGATTTCCCTTGCCCAGGAAACCTTGGGCTTACGGCGAGCGGGATTCTCACCCGCTTTATCGTTACTCATACCGGCATTCTCACTACCACCGGCCGACACCACTCCTTACGGTATGGCTTGTATCTCCGGTGGTACGCTCCCCTACCCCTGCCTTGCGGCAGGCCGTAGCTTCGGCGCCACGCTTAGTCCCGATCATCATCGGCGCCCATTTTCTCGACCAGTAAGCTATTACGCACTTTTTAAATGGTGGCTGCTTCTAAGCCAACATCCTGGCTGTCTCAGAAAACGAACTTCCTTACGCACTGAGCGTGGCTTGGGGGCCTTAGCTGACGGTTCGGGTTTTTTCCCTTTTGAGCATGAACATTAGCGCCCACACTCTCACTCCCGGGATAGTCACCGCGGTATTCGGAGTTTGATTGAAGGGCGTAGCCGGAAAGGCCCGCCGTTTCAGTCAGTAGCTCTACCCCCGCGGTGTAGTTGTCCCGAGGCTGTCCCAAAAGACATTTCGGGGAGAACCAGATATCTCCACGTTTGATTAGACTTTTACTCCTCCCCACAGCTCATGCCAGAACTTTTCAACGTTCACGGCTTCGGTCCTCCAGGACGTTTTACCGTCCCTTCAACCTGGCCATGGGTAGATCACGTGGTTTCGGGTCTGTCGCATGCGACTAATCGCCCTATTCAGACTCGCTTTCGCTTCGGCTGCGTGCCGGAGGCACTTAACCTCGCCGCATACGACAAGTCGCCGGTCCATTATCCAAGAGGTACGCCGTTAGCCGTCCGGGCAAGCCCGGAATCGGCCTTCGACAGCTTGTAAGCATATGGTTTCAGGTGCTTTTGACTCCCCTAGCAGGGGTGCTTTTCACCTTTCAGTCGCCTTACTCGTTCACTATCGGTCGTGCAGGAGTACTTAGCCTTGCAGGGTGGGCCCCGCATCTTCAGTCAGAGTTCCACGACATCCGACCTACTCAATCGCCGTCGCTCGCCGTGTGCCTACAGGACTGTCACCTACTGTGGTCGCCCTTTCCAGAACGTTCGGCTGAGCTTGCAACGACTCATGGGCTGTTCCGCTTTCGCTCGCCGCTACTCACGGAGTCTCGGTTGATTTCCTTTCCTCCAGGTACTGAGATGTTTCAGTTCCCTGGGTTCGCCCCAGACGGCCTATACATTCAGCCGCCGGTGATCCCATCTGATTGCTCAGTGGAACCGGGTTGCCCCATTCGGAGATCTCCGGATCAAAGCATGTTTGACCACTCCCCGGAGCTTATCGCAGCCTACCGCGTCCTTCATCGCCTCTGCACGCCTAGGCATCCACCATACGCTCTTAGTAGCTTGACCACATTTATGAAACGCTGTGGCCAAACCGCACCTATCTCCACTGAGAGAGAACGGAGTTGAGGCCGCACGGCCGCCAGAGGCGACCGCCGGCACCGACTCATTAACCCGGCGTCGATACCTAGACACCCACCTATGAACTTTTCAAAGAGCCGCCAGCCTTCAGCTTCACGCCGTCAGCTTTCCTGCCAGTCGCAGGTTTCCACGCACCGCAGCGGTGCCCGGAAACGCACGCCTCAGCACGCCCGGTTGCCAATTGGAGCCGACCGGGATCGAACCGGCAACCTCCGCGTTGCAAACGCGGCGCTCTCCCAACTGAGCTACGGCCCCGGGATCCTTGACCAGGACACGCCTAGTCACATCGCCCGCGGCCTCAGCTTCCGCCACCGCGAGCCAGCCGCCACACGAGCAGGGCTAGTATAGCGGCCACCGCGATGTACTGCAACACGCCGAGATCCACGCAACTCTCCGGCGCTCGCCGACGGTCGGTTCGATGGGCCCGACAGGAGTCGAACCTGTGACCTCGTCCTTATCAGGGACGCGCTCTAACCAACTGAGCTACGAGCCCGCTGCGCCGCAGCCCCAAAGCGGCCGGAACTCCGCCGGTCAAAGCGACCTCTTGTGCTACGGCCGGCCGTCCCGCCTGGATTTCGCGGTCCGTCGCCGGCCGCATCGGCTTGCGGACCCGTAGTCCACTAAACCGCGGCGAGCAGTACACTTTAGCAGGGGCGCCGCCGCTGTCAAGGCTACGAGCGGCGAATCTCGGCCGAATCTTCGCGGACCGGCCGATCGGTGCGTAAGTGCTGCTTGGATAGACAGTTGCGATTCGAAATGCCGTTGGGGGCGCGCTGCTTCAGCGGCCAGCCGCCGCAGCAAGGGGCCGCTTCTTGGCGAACAGACCGAGGAAACCGCGGCGTTCGCTCGGAAGGGCGTCGGCGCCGAGGTGCGCCGTCGCCAGGCGTCGGGCCAGGTTGCGGATGGCGAGCCGGGCCGGACTGTTCGGGGCCGAGGCCTGGATCGGATTGCCGAGGTCGCGCGATGCCGTCACGTGCTTGTAGTCGTTCGGAACGACGGCGAAGACCGGACGCCCGAAGTGCTTCTCCACGTCCGCGGGCTTGATCCGCTCGTGATCGGCGTTCGAGCGGTTAAGCACCAACTCGATGCACTCTTCCTTGATGCCGGTATGCAGCAACGCATGGTAAATCCGCGTCGCGTTGCGCAGGAACGGCACGGCGAGCTGCGAGACCAGGAAAACGCGGCTGGACAAGTTCAGCGCGCTGAGCGTGACGAAGGTGAACGCCCGCGGCAGGTCGACGACGACGAAGGGGAACATCTGGGCCAGCGCGCGGAGCACGTGCTCCACGGCTTCGGGGTGGATTTGCTCGGAATCCTCCAGTGTCTCCGGCCGGGCGAGGAGCGAGACGTTGTTGGGCAGCGCGTCCAGCGCCGTTTCGACCAGCGTGCGGTCGATCTCCGCCCCCGTGCGACAGAGATCGGCGATCGAGAACTTCGGCGTGCGGTCGAACGCACAGGCAACGTCGCCGAACTGGAGGTCCAGGTCGACGAGACCGGCGCGCCGGCCGGTCACGTGCCCCAACTCCAGCGCGAGGTTGCACGCGAGCGTGGTCGTGCCGGCGCCGCCGTGCGCACCCATGATGGCGATCTGCTGACACCCTTCCGCCACGGGCAGGTGCCGCTTGCGGATGCGCTCGAGCGCGGCGTTGAGGTCGACGGGGTCGACGGGCGTGCGGACAAACTGGGTACACCCGGCGCGCATCGCGCCGATGATGAAATCCGGGTTGGTCTCGCCGCTGACGCCGATGACCGCGCAGTCGGGCGCGAGCTCGGCGATCCGCTGGATGGACATGAACCGTGGGCTCTCCTCGCCGGTATCGAGGTTGACGGCGACCGCATCGACGTTGGCGCACTGGAGGTGCTGCTGGAGCTGGTTCCAGTGGGCGCAGTGGTCGACGATGGTCACGTCCTCGAGATTCGCGAAGATGTCCCGAAACGGCGTGTTCGTGGCCGCCGCCTTGTCGAACAGGCAGATGCGCAGGTTCATGGCCATAGCTGTACTTCACCGTCCCCGGATGGTGCCGGGCCGCGCGGCGGACGCCGACGTTAGCGTGCGCGCTCGAACCACACGGTTTCTCCAGTAATGATCGGGGGAATCGGGGGCCTACTTCGCAGAATCGGGGGGAGTCCGGCGAGACAGGCGCTCGTGCCGCCTGGGGCCGCGTTTTATTGGGCTCGGAGCCCGGGTCACCAGGCACCGCACGAAGCGGCGGTGCCGCGACTTGCTGCAACACAACGCATTTGGAACGCTTAAGGTGAGGAATCCCCGTGACCGTGTGGGAGCCACGCGGCGGGTATGCACCGCGCCGGACCTGGCACCGGGCCGTCGCGGAGAGAGGTGGCCACCGTGGCCCGCAGGATACCGACCGCAGCGACCGCGCTCCTGGCGACATGTTTGCTGGGCGGAGGCGGTGCGCTTGCGGACCAGACCCGCCCGCCGCCGCGATTCAGCGACCTGCCCAGCGCGTGGAGGCTCGGAGAGCGGCTTCCGTTCGTGTCGCTCGCCGCGCACGACCTCGCGGGAGGCTTCGATTGGGCCGCGACGCCAGGCAGGATACGCCTATTGGAGGCACAGCCAGTTGCGGGGTGGCTAAGCGGCCTTTCCAGCGCGGGTCGCCACCCGGTGCCGCCGCCGCCTGCGGCGGACGACGCTGCGCGGGTCGTCGGACCGGGACCCGCCAGTACGCTTCTGGTGGCGACCGGTGCTGCGTTTGCCGCGCGCGCCGGCTGGCGCCGCGTGTGACGGACGCGTGTTGGCCACCGCGCAGGTCTACCGACACCGGGCGGCGCCGGCCGTCAAGGTGCCACGGAGATGTCCAACTCGACCGAGCGATGGTCGGAAGCCCATGACCACCCGTGGACGCAGCGGGTGACCCGGACTCCCGCGTTGAACCAGGCCTGGTCGATCGCGAGGACAGGCAAGGGTATCGGCCATGTGGCCACGTAGCCCTGCCCCGCCCACTCAAAGGCGTTCAGGAAGCGGGCCCGCAGCGGTTCGACGAAGACCGAGTCGGTTGGCGTGTTGAAGTCGCCGATCAGGAGCACTGGCTCGCCATCGAGCGTCGCGAGCAGTTGGTTGAGATCGCGAAACGGCCCGCTTCGGGATGTGCCGGGCATGTAGGCCACATCCACCACAATGACGTGGAGCGTCCGCGTCGGCGTAGCGAGCTGGCCGTGTAAGTAGTGTCCCTGCGCGGTGCGTTCGTTGGGGGCCAGGTACCCGTCTTCGACCTGCGTGAGCTCGCCCTTGGTCAGCAAACTGATGCCATAAGACAGCACGATGGCGTGATACTGGGGCATCTGCTCGGACCAGAAAACCTGCATCTCGGACGCCGTCTGCTGGAGTTCGGCCCGGACGGCGGCCAGATCGTGCCCCAATCGGGGCAACTCGCGGACCGACTCGACCAGTCCGATGATGTCCGGATCGCGTGCGCGGAGCTGCGCGGCAATGTCGGTCCAGCCGGCGACGCCGTGGGCTACGTTCCAGAACAGCACGCGCTGGCTGCCCGTCGGCGCCGGTGCCGCGGCGCGGTCATACCAGGTGTACGGGTAGGCCCAGATCAGGAAGCCGACGCCCGCGGCCAGCGTCGCCGCGGCCAGCCGCCAACGCCGCGCGATCAGCCACGACAGCCCCGCCGCCAGCACGAGGCCGCTGAGCACAATCGGCGGCGTAACGTAGTAGCAGTCCGCGATGAACTCGGATCCGCGGTCCTGCACGAGCAGGCGAATCAGAAACCCCACGAGGCAGATGGCCAGCAGAGACACCGGCGGGCCCCAAACCAGCAGCGCACGGACAACGCGCCGCAGCGTGACATAGCCCGCCTTCTGCGCCCGGACCCACTGCGCGCGGCGGCGTGTCAAATCCGAATGCCGCGAATTGTGCGGACGCACGCCTCTGACCTCCGTGGGTGCGGCGGGCCGCCAACTCAACCGGGCGCCGCCGGGCCGTCCTCCAGAATATCGCTCGCGGTCCTAATACCCTAGCCGAGTCGCGTTTTCGTCGTACAGCTTGCGGAGGACCTCCGGCGGCAGCGCGAGCCCGGCCAGCCGCGGGGGATCGTCCGCGTCGGCGTCCTCAATCGGGCTTTCTCCGCGGCGGTCGCTCTCCCAGAGCATCTGGTGGACCCAGTAGCGGCTGGCGTAGTGGTCGAAATCGTAGCTCGCCGCCACGACGAGATCGCTCCCGAAGAGCAGGCGGTCCTGGTTGCGGAGCACGAAGTCGCGGGCGGCCTCTGGCTGTCGGGCGACCCCGCGCACGACCCACTTCGTCGCGCTGGTGTCCAGGTGGAGGTTGGGGTAGCGGTCCAGGAGCGTCTGGAGGAACGGGAGGTCCTCAACGGACCCGCCCATGTGCGCCGCGATGACGGTCCGCGGCGCCACCGTCTCGAGCAGGTGCTCCAACTGCGGGTACTGCTCGCGTTTCGTCCCGTAGCGCGCTGCATCGGCGTACCGGCCGCCGCGCTCGAACCACTCGCTCGGGTCCCCCACGTGCACCATGAAGTCGTAGCCCAGGTCCAGGCCCTGCCGAATCAGCGGCTGAAAGAAGGGGGCTTGCAGCGTGAGCCCGTGCTCGCCGCGCAGGGGCGGCGCCACCCAGAACTTCATGCGCCGGGCGCCCTTTTCGCGGAACGCCTCCAGGTCCCCCAGCCACTGCCGGCCGAATTCGGCCGAGTTCTTCATCTCGCGCCACCGCGGAATCGCGATGAAGTCTAAGCGGCCCGGGTACGACGTGCGCAGCAGGTCCACTTGGTCCAGCGGCGTCATCGACACGATCTTGCCGATGTGATACCTGTCCGCCGCTTCGAAAAACGCCGGCGTGCTCGGCGTGTTGTGGACATGCGTGTGCACGTCGACGATGCGGCCGCCCACGCGCCGCGCGGGCACGGCCCGGTAATCCAGGCCGAGCCGGTTGGCCGGGGTGCGGCGGGCGCTGGTCGGCGTATCGGCATCGTGGCTGCTCATGGCGGCTCCATCACGGCGCCGCGGACGGACGCGGCGCGATACATAGAGCATAGGCGACCGCTGGCCGTCGGTCGATTCGGCCTGGGTCCGGCCGGCCGCCGGCGCCCGCGCGGCACGAACCGGGTGCTGTCGGGCTCGTACCGTCCTTAGTACAATCCAGTCGGTTTGGCCGGGAGTCCTGTCGAGGAGACCGTGCGATGATCGAGCTGATGAAGAAGACGTTGCTGGCCGGCGTCGGGCTGACGCTGATGACCAAGGACAAAGTCGAGGAAATGGCCCGCGAGATAACCAAGAGCGCGCAGATGTCGAAAGAGAAGGGCGACGAGTTCGTCAAGGAAGCCGTGACCCGCGCTCAGAAGGGCCGCGAGGACCTGGAGGCCGCCGTGCAGCGCGTCGTCAACGAGACGCTCAAGAAGACCAACCTGCCGTCGCGCGACGACCTCGCCCGTCTCACCGCCCGGATCGAGCAGCTCGAGCAGACGCTCGCCGCGAAATCCGGGTAGCGGGCCCCTTGTCACGCCGCACGGCCCGCGCGTGCGGGCGTGGCGGCCGACGACCATGACCATTCGCCGCATCGGCATTGTCTCGCGCACCTACCGGCACGTGAACCGGTACCGGCAGGTTCTCACCGTGCTCATGAAGTACGGCTTCGGGGACCTCGTTGACCGGCTCCGCATCAGTCAGTATCTCGAAGTGGGCCTCCAGCTCATCGCGCGCGAGCGGCGCGAGCACATCGCCGCCCTGAGCACCGCGGAGCGCGTGCGCATGGCGCTGGAGGAGCTGGGGCCGACGTTCATCAAGCTCGGGCAGGTGCTCTCGACACGCCCGGACGTGGTACCGGCCGACCTGATCGACGAGCTAACCAAGCTTCAGCAGCACGTGCCGCCGTTCCCGTTCGAGCAGGTTCGCGAGATCGTCGAGGCCGACCTGAAGCGCCCGCTCGACACGCTGTTCAGCCACTTTGACCCCGCGCCGATCGCGGCGGCCTCCATCGGGCAGGTCCATCGGGCGACCCGCTTCGACGGCGAGGACGTGGTTGTGAAGGTGCAGCGGCCGAACATCCAGGCGATGATCGACGTCGACCTCGAGATCCTGCTGCACCTGGCCACGCTCATCGAGCGACACGTCGAAGGCTGGCGTATGTACCGTCCCAGCCGGGTCGTCGAGGAGTTCAGCCGCGTGATCGAGCGCGAGCTGGATTTCGCGACCGAAGCCGCCCACCTCGAGCGGTTCGCCCGCCAATTCGCCGGCGACGACACGATCTACGTGCCGAAGGTCTTCCGCGACATGACCACGCGGCACGTGCTCACGCTCGAATACGTGGACGTGATCCCGGTCACCGACCTCGCGGCGCTGCGCGCCGCCGGCCTGGATCCGTGCGTGCTCGCCCGTCGCGGCACGGAGCTGACGCTGAAGCAGATCTTCGTGCACGGCTTCTTCCACGCGGACCCGCATCCCGGCAACGTGTTCGCCCTGCCGAACAACGTGATCTGCCTGCTGGACTACGGGATGATGGGGCGGCTGGACCGGCGCGGGCGCGAGCGTTTTGCCGACCTGCTGTATGCGGTCTCCACCCGCGACGAGGTCGCGGTGACCCGGGCGCTCCTGCAACTCACCGAGCACGACGAGCTCGAGCCCGACCCGGCGCGCCTCGAGCGCGACGTGGCCGAGTTCATCGACGTCAATATCCCGGCCACGCTCCGCGCCCTCAGCTTCGGCAAGCTCGTGCGCGAGTTGCTCAACCTCGTCAGCCGCCACCACCTGTCCATCCCGCCCGACCTGGTCACGATGATGAAGGCCGCGGCGACCGCCGAGCAGCTCGTCGCCCGGCTGGACCCCGAGCTGAACGTGATCGCCGAGGCCGAACCCTACGTCCGTCGGCTCAAGCTGGCCCGCGTGCGGCCGCAGCGGCTGTGGCGCGACGCCATGGACTCCGGCGGCGAGCTGCTGCAACTCGCCCACGAGATCCCCGGCGCCGTCCGCGACCTGTTGCGCCTGACGAAGCGCGGCGAGATGAAGATCGGGTTCGAGCACCGCGGGCTCGAGCACCTGCTCGACGTGCACGAACGCATCTCGAACCGCGTCTCGTTTGCGATCGTGGTGGGGGCGCTGATCGTCGGCTCGTCGCTGATCGTGCAGTCGCGCATCCCGCCGACGTGGCACGACATTCCGGTCATCGGCCTGGTCGGCTTCCTCGCCGCCGGGGGGCTCGGGTTCCTGCTGCTGTTGTCGATCATTCGGCACGGCCGGCTGTAACCGGCGCACGACGCGGGACCGCGTCGAGCGGGACCCTGTTTATGAGACAGCAACTGCTCTGCGGCGGCGCCGACGCAGGAATGCGAGTCCCACCAGTACGCCGCCCCCTGTCAGCAGGACGACGACCGCCGCGAGCAGCGACCGCACGGTGATCGAGTCCGCCAGCGTGGCAAATTGGAGCCGCAGCATCCGCGATGCCCCGAATACCTGCATCGCGACGGCCAGCACGACCAGCACGTAGCTCACGTACGTGATCCGCCCGCGCATGCCCAGCGCGACGAGCAGCAGAAGCAGCGGCGTCGCGTCGAGCAGGTAGCGCGGGCCGAACTGCACCCACCCGCTCCCGTTGAAACAAAGCAGCACGGCCGCCAACGGAATTACGCCGAGCAACGCCGCCGCCGCGAAAACCGACCAACGCCGCCATAGCAGGAAGAGATACAGCAGCGGAGGCGTCATCAGGAAGATGCTGTTGCCGTTGGGGTCGTAGGACAGCCGCCCGTGGGTGTCGGTTGGGAAGGTGCAGTTCCAGAAATAGTATTTGAAGTTCTCGGGGACATAATGCAGCGCGAAAGTGCCGTACTTCTCGTACGACTCCAGGAAACGCGGGTGGCCGCGCGTGCGAATCTGAATGCCGACGCCGCTTTCGGAAAAGCTGCCGAACCGTCCGTGGTTGTAAAGGCCCTGTACGCCCACCGCGAGGGCTGCGGGGACGCAAAAGGCGATCGCTCGTCGCAGCGCCGGGGCGACGCTCGCCGAGGCCGGCTCGGCCCGCCCGCCGCGGACGCGAATCCAGATCAACGCCAGGAAGAACAGCCCGAGCGTTGCGACGACGCTTCGTCCGAGGATCGCCGCCCCGAAGAACACGCCGCACAGCAGCCAGTCGCGCGTCCGGTTAGTCGGCGAGAAGGCGGCGATCAGCGCCAGCAGCAGGGCGCCGAGCGTGACAATCTGAACCGTGAACCAGATCTGGCCCGCGCACGCCAGCCAGAAGTGCGACGTGCCGAACGCCAGCAGCAAGGCCAGCGCGACGCGGCAGGAGCCCGACGTCGGGCACAGCCCCGCGCGGTTGGCCCGGCAGAGCAGCCAGTAGAACAGCCCGACGTTCGCTGCGCCGAAGAGCGCACCGATCAGCGTATCGCTCACGCCCAGGCCGAACAGCGCCACCAGCGGCACCATCGCCACCGCGGTGAGCGGACCCCAGTAGCCGTAGACCTTGCCGTTCCACAGCGCGAAGTCGTGATACACGATCTGCCGCAACTCCTTGTCGATGAGCGCCGCGCGGGCGGCCGGCGTGAGCGGGGTCGCGCCCGCCTCCGTGCGGCGGTTCACGCTCGCTTCCCGCAGCGGTCGGAGACGATCCATCTTCCACTGCAGGGCTTCGGGCCGGATGGCCAGTTGGCCGTGCAGCAGCGCATCGGCCATGTAGATGTGATGCGGGGTGTCTGACTGGCGGAAGTCGAAGCGGAAGTTCCCCGCGACGAGCAGGTACACGAATCCGCTGGCGGCGGACAGCACGAGCGCGACGGCGGCGACGCGCACCGGCGACGGAGACCGCAGGCCGTCAACATCGGGGTGGGCCGGCCTCGGCGTCCGGCCACGCGTCGGCTTTCGTCCCGCGGTCGCCATCGCGGGTCATCGTAGCGTGGTGCTACAACCCCCGGAAGCGTGCCGGTGCCGGACTGGTGACGCGGAGCGACCGTTACCGGTGCCGCGCCGCCTCGACCAGCGCCTCGAACAGCCGCCGGTGCTCTGGCCGGTTCGTCAGGTCCTCGGGATGCCACTGCACGGCCAGTAGGAACCGGCCGTCCATGTCTTCCGACGCCTCCAGAACGCCATCGGAGGTGAACCCGACGGGCCGCAGGCCGCGGCCCTGATGCGCGACGTCGACGGCCTGGTGATGGCGGCTATTGGTCTCGATCTCCGTCGCGCCGACGATCTGCGCGAGCCGCGAGCTCGGCGTGATCCGCACGGGGTGTGCGTTTGGGTCCGTCGTGCGATGCGTCAGCGGCTCCGGACGTTGGAAGTCCGGCAGATGTTGAATCAGCCGTCCGCCGCGCGCGACGTGCGCCACCTGGAAGCCCAGGCAGATCGTGAGGATCGGCAGCCGCTTTTCGTCGGCCCGCCGGAACAACTCCAGCTCGAAAGCGTCGCGCCGGGGGTTCATCACGTGCGTCTCCGGATCCGCCGGCGCCCCATAATGCTCCGGGACGATGTCCGACCCGCCCGTAAACAGCACGCCGTCGCAGCGCTGGAGCAATTGATCCAAAACCGCCGGATCGGCCTCCGGCGGCAGCGGCAATGGGCATGGCAGCCCGCCGGCCGCGAAGATCGCGTCCATGTAGGTCGCATTCAGGCTGAGCTGCAAGCGGTTTGGGTCCGACTGGCTTGGTCCGAAGCTGCACGTGATGCCGATGACCGGGCGCATGTTCTTCTCGCGTACTTGTGTGGCGCTGGCTGCCGGGCGGCCCTGGGTGCAACCCGCGACCAACAAGCTAATCATAGCGACGGTGAGCGCCCAGGCCGACGAGCCGACCGAGCGACCGCTCCGCTGGGTCCTGTGCGTCTGGCCGCGTGTTCGTGTGCTGGCCGCCATCGGTCTCGCTCCTTGGTCGCTTCGGGCGGGCGCGCTACTCTAGAGTCACATGGTACGAGATCGCGGGTTGGGCCGCCAAGACCGCCAAGGGCGCCACGCGGTTGGCATTCTTCATTATCCGGACCATCACTCAGCCATCAGTTATCAGCCGTCAGCTCTCGGCTCCCAGCCGGCGCCCATCAGGGTCCTGCGGCGTGCGCGGCTCGGGGGGCTGGAAGGTCGAGAGTATCAAGAGTACCAAAGTTTTGTGTGAGGCGGTGTGGTACTCTTGAACATCGGGGCGCTCCGGGGGCGATCAGCTTTCAGCTCTCGGCTGCCAGCCGCCAGCGGTCAGGCGCCAGCTCTCAACCAAGCACGCGCGGGGAGCATCTACGCGCGGACGGGGTAAGTACTCATCGGAAAGGGGTGGAAGGAAAGGCGGGGCGGGGACGTTGCGCGAGATTGGCGGCGGGGAGCGGGAATTGACACCTTCTGCGTGATAAGGTGGTAACGTCAAGAGGCGATAAGCGGCGCGCGGCGCGGCGGGGAATCCGACCGCGGGCTGTCCACCGCGGCGACTTTCCGCAGTTAAGCTGGTGGAGGACTGTTTCATGAGCACACCGGCACGGCCAACAGCGAGCGACTCGACGGAGACGCGCGAGCTGTTGGGCCGCGCGCGGGCCGGCGACGGCGGGGCCGTGGACGAGCTGCTGACGCGGCATCGGGCGTACCTGCGGCACGTGGTCGAGTTGAACCTGGACGCGCGGCTCCGCGGGCGGGTCGATCCGTCCGACGTGGTGCAGGAAGCCCAGATGGAGGCCAGCCGCCGGCTGCCGGCGTATTTGGAGCAGCCGCCGATGGTCTTCCGGCTGTGGTTGCGGCAGATCACGTACGACCGGCTGCTGATGGCGCGGCGGCGGCACGCGGGGGCGCAGAAGCGCAGCGTGACGTGCGAGGTGCCGCTCCCGGAGCGGTCGACCTTGCAGCTCGCCGGTCAACTGCTGGGGGCGGACGCAACCCCGAGCGAGCAGGCAGTGCAGCACGAGTTGGCGCGGCGCGTGGAGCAGGCGATCGCGCGGCTGTCGCCGGCGGACCGCGACATGCTGGTCATGCGGCATTTCGAGGGGCTGGACAATCAAGAGATCGCGGGCGTCTTGCAGATCGAGCCGGCGACGGCGAGCAAGCGGTACGGGCGGGCCCTGCTGCGGCTACGGACGCTGCTGGTCGAGGGCGGCGTGACGGAGTCGCAGCTATGAACGATGTGCCGCGGCGACAGAGCGAGGCCGTCGAGGAGCTGCTGGGGCAGGTCGCGGACGAGTACACGCAGCGGCTGGCGGCCGGGGAGAATCCGGACATTGAGGAGTATGCCGGGCGGCACCCGGAGATCGCGGCGGTGATCCGGCAAGTGTTTCCGGCGTTGCGGGTGATGCGGCCGGCGGCGGCGACCCCGGCGGCGGGGCGTTGGAGCGGGGAGGAAACGCGCGTCGAAGGCTGCCTGGGCGACTATCGCATTTTGCGGGAGATCGGCCGCGGGGGCATGGGCGTCGTGTACGAGGCGGAGCAGATTTCGCTCGGGCGGCGGGTCGCGCTGAAAGTGCTGCCGTTTGCGGCGGTGCTGGACCGGCGGCAGCTCGAGCGTTTCAAACGCGAGGCGCAGGCCGCGGCCCAACTCCACCACACGAACATCGTGCCGGTGTTCGCGGTGGGTTGCGAGCGCGGCGTGCACTATTACGCGATGCAGTACATCGACGGGCGGCCGTTGTCGGTTGTGATTCAGGAGTTGCGACAATTGTCGGGGCTGACGCCGAACGACGAGCGGCAAAGCACGACGCCGCAGTCTGCGGTCACGAGCCGCCTGGCCGAGGGGACGTGGGCGGGCGGGTCGTCGCCGGCGGGTTCGTCGGCGGGGGCGGCGCTGGCGGGGCCGCCAGCGAACGGGGCGACGACCGGCACCAGCGGGCTCGGTAGTGCAACGACGGCGCCGGCGTTCTTCCGGGCGGTGGCAGAGCTTGGGGTCCAGGCGGCGGGGGCGTTGCAGCACGCGCATGAGCAGGGGGTGGTGCATCGCGACATTAAGCCCGCCAATCTGCTGGTGGACGCTGAGGGGCACCTGTGGGTCACGGACTTCGGGCTGGCCCTGATGCGCAGCGATTCGGTGCTGACGATGCCGGGCGACGTGCTCGGCACGTTGCGGTACATGAGCCCCGAGCAGACGCGCGGCCAGCGCGCGCTGGTCGATCAACGCACGGATGTCTATTCGCTCGGCGTGACTTTGTACGAGCTGCTGTGCCTGGAGCCGGCGTTCGGGGCGCGCGACCGGCACGAGCTGTTGCGGCAGATCGCGGGGACTGAGCCGCGGCCGTTGCGGAAGGTGCGCGGTGCCGTGCCGCGCGAGCTGGAGACGATCGTCACCAAGGCGTTGAGCAAGAACCCCGAGCAGCGCTACGCGTCGGCGCAGCGCTTGGCCGACGACTTGCGGCGGTTTCTCGAGGACCGGCCGATCCTGGCCAAGCCGCCGACGGTGGTGGACCGCGTGGGGAAGTGGGCGCGGCGGCATCGGACGGTGGTGAGCGCGGCGGCTGCCCTGCTGGTCATGGCGGTGGTGGGCCTGTCAGTGAGCATGGTGCTGATCGCGCGGGAGCGGAGCGAGGCGTGGCGACAGCGCGACCTGGCGGTCGTGCAGCACGCGGCGGCCGAAGAGAACCTGCAACTGGCGCGGGAGACGGTGGACCGGCTGCTGATGCAGGGGGCGTCCGAAGAGCTGGGCGACGAGGTCCAGTTGGAGCGGGTCCGGCAGATGCTGGTCGACGATTCGCAGGCGGTCCGCGACTTGGCGACGTTGACGGGGAAGCTGCACGCGGACGGCGACTTGCAGGCGCAGGTCGGGCAGGCGTACCAGCGTGTCGCCGACATCAATGCGCTTCTCGGGCAGACGCAGCAGGCGGAGGCGGCGTGTACGCGCGCGATCGCGGTTTTCAAGCAGTTCTGCGCGGACTACCCGGAGACGCCCGCGTGCCGCCAAGGTCTCGCCAACAGCTATTTGGCGGCGGCCACGCTGCGCTGGGAAAGCGGTCGGCCCGCCGAAGCGGAGGCTCCGGTGCGGGCGGCGCTCGCGGCGCTGCGCGAGCTGACGGCCACGTCGAGCGAGCCCGCGGTGTACGGCCAGGAACTGGCCCGCGGACTGAATCTCCTGGGGCTGGTTTTGCGCGACCGGGGCTGCCTTGTGGAGGCCGAAGAAGCATTGCGGGAATCGATCGGTCACCGGACGCAGCTCGCCGCCAATGCGGAGCGGTCGCCACGCCAGCGGCTTGAACTGGCACGCTGCCTCCGGAACCTGGCCGACGTGCTGCTGAAAGCAGGTCGCCGGGAAGACGCGGCGGCGACCGTCCAGTTGGCCCAGATGATCCAGGAAGAGTTGGTGCAGGAGTACCCGAGTGAGCTGAGCTACGGAGCGGAGTTGGCCCACACGCAGCGCTGGTGGAACGAAGCGCAAGCCGCGCCCTGTCCAGGAGCGCCGCACGCCGAAGCCCAGCGGCAACTGCCCGCGTACCAGAAGTTGGTGGCGGAGCTTCCCGAAGTGCCGTGGCATCGCGAGCAGTTGGCGCGGGCGTACTGGACGCTCGGCCACACGCTGACGAAGGCCGGTTGCCCGGCCGAGGCCGCGGCCGCCCGCAAGCAGGCCGTGGCGTTCCAGGAACAACTCGCCGGCAGCTTCCCCAACGTGCCGCGTTACCGCGAGCGGCTGGTGGAGCTGTACCGACTGGACATGACTGCGCTGAGCGGTGCGTGGCGGCTAGCCGAGGCGGATGAGACGTGCCGGAAGGCGGTCGAGATGCAGCAGGCGCTAGTTGCCGAGTTTCCCGACCGGACGGCGTACCGCGTCACGCTCGACGAGTTGGAGGCGACACGCCGCGGGATTCTGGTGAACCTGCCGGCCGCACCGCTGGTCCGGTTGGACCGCGAATCGCCGCAGGGTGTGGCGGAGGCCGTCACACTGGCGCGCGCGACCGACCTGACGCAGCCGCTGAAGCCGTTCGCGCTGCTGGTGATTGGCGATCACCTGATTCTGGGCGGCGACTATGAGCGGGCGGTCACGGTCCTCCGGCAGGCGGTCGAGCGGGGCGGCAACGCTCCCTATTACTACAAATCGCTTGGCTGGGCGCTGCTCGCGTGCGGGCGCAAGGAGGAGGCGCGGGCCGCGTTCGAGAAGGCGCTGGAAGGCGTGCGTGTACGCACGTCAGCCGCGCTCCTGGACATGTGCTTCGACCCCACGACGGCGGCGTATTTTCTCGATCTGCTGAGCGAGCACGAGTACACCGGCCGGTGGAAGGACATCATGTTTCAGGGCGCGCGCTACGCTCCGGCGCCGTGGTTTTACGTCGGCTGCCGGCGTGAGTTGGAAGGGCGGCGCACCGAGGCGCGGGCGGCCTACCAGACCAGCGTCGCGCTGGGGCGCGCGCCGAATGCGCATCACACTGCGAACTGGGCCGCGTACCGGCTGACTCGGCTGGATGCGGAGGATACTCAGCACGAGCGCTGAGCGACGATCCGCCGGCGAAGACGACGGGGCAGACAACCGCCAACACGAATGCACCTGATGCAAGGAGGTGTGTCATGCGGAACGCGTGTTTTCTGTTGATCGCCGCTCTCGCGGCTGGGGCCGGGGCCGTCTCCTTCCTACGGTCTGGCCCGCGCAGCAACGCCGCCCCGGCGAACGATGCGCTGGCGACGGGCATCATCTACTACCGGTCGCAGTGGAACGACAAGCCGCGGATGTGGCACATGAACGCTGATGGCAGCAACAAAATGCCGTTGGCCGGCAACGTGGATGGCGAGCCCAGTTGGGGCTGGCATAACGGACATCGGTGGTTTCTGAGCGTGCGCGCGGTGGGTGCCGAAGCCGGGTCTGGCGGTGCTGCCCGCTATCAGCCGCTGGGGATTCGCGACGACGGCGTCGAAGTTCCGCTGGCGACCGGGACTGATTGGGAGCCTGGACCGTTTACGCCGCGCTGGCTGCCGGGCACCACGGACACTCTGGTGTCGTGGGTGGCACGGCGGTGCGACGGCGACGGCCGAGTCGTCGAGGGCGGGGTGTATGTGGCCCGCGTGCTGTTTGACGCGGCGGGCGACGTGCTCGGGCTGGCGGAGCAGTCCGAGCGCCCGCGGTTGCCGCTGCCGCTCGTGCGCGTGGCGCGCGGCGAGCCGTGGTACGCTGCGGACGTGCCGGACATCAGCAGCCACGATTGGTCGCCGGATGCGACGCAGGTGGTGTTTGGCTCGACGGCGGAACGGCTGTATGTCGCCGACGTGGTGGCGGGCGCGGCGCGTGAGCTACCCGCGCCGGGGCGTAATCCGGTGTGGTCGCCGGACGGGGCCTACGTTGCGTTTCAGTCGGGGGAGCCGCTGAGCGCCGTGGTCGTGGTGCGGCCGGACGGAACGGGGCTGCGGCCGATCCTCGAGCCGGCGCACAAGGAGCTCGCGGCCTGCGGTGATCCGGTGTGGTCGCCGACGGGAGGGCACGTCGCGTATCGGTGGCTGGGCGATGCGACGAAGGTCGTCGGGGAGCCGTTGGACATGGACGTCTGCCGGGCGCGGGCCGACGGTGACCGGGACATCGTGCTGACGACAGACACGCACGAGTTCATGCGGCCGGTTGCTTGGCGCGACTGAGCGGTCGGCCGTGCGTGGCTGGGATTGAGGCGGGTGACGGACGCTCTCTCCCGGTCGCGGCTTGGATAAGGGCGATGCTGCCCCCAGACGACGGGGCCGCGATGGCCGGGCGGAGCGCCGGCCGCTACATGGGATTGGCCGGCGAGGGCGCGCGGTTGCTACGTGCGGACGATCGGTTCTGCCCCTCGCTACCGCTCGGGCCCCGACGCCGCTGGCGTCTGATTGGGGGGCGGGTTCGGTCCGCGCCAAGGCAGGGTCCGCCGCGGAGGGCACCGCGCGGACATTCAGCTCGGGGGTCGGTTGCATCGGGTCCGGCAGATTGTATAGTACCGCGGTAACGCGGGAATTTGGCGCGGTCCCTGGTGGGTTGGCCGGGGGCCTCAGCTCGTTGTCGAGTGTGGTGTCGCGTTGGCGAGCGAGGGCAACAGCATTTTGGCGGGCGTGGGGCGTCTGGGCCGCGCGCTCGCGTTCGCCGGCCTCGTCCTGACGCTGTTGTTGGCGACGCGCGTTTCACTCGCGCAACAGCCGGGCCCCGCCACCGAGGGGATGAAGATCAAGCGCGTGGACCTCGAAGGCCTCCACGGCGTCAGCGAAGCCTACGTCCGGCGGCTGCTCAAGACGCGCGCGGACCAGGCCTTCGTGCAGAAGGACGTCGAGACCGACGTTCGCGAGCTGCTGCGGACGCGGAAGTTCGTCGCCGCCTACGCCAGCACGCGCGTCGAGGAGGGCGCGGCGGTCGTCGTCTTCACCCTGCAGGAGAAGCCCGAGATCGTCTCGGTCGAGCTCGAGGGGAACAAGAAGTTCACGAACGCCCAGTTGTACGAGTTGACGCCCGTGGCGGGGGCGCCGCTCGACCGCTACGAGATCAACCAGGCGCGCGAGAACATCCTCCAGAAGTACAAGGAGGAGGGGTATTACTACGTCCAGGTGACGATCGACGAGCCGGCGCTCGAGACCGAGCGTCGCGTGATCTACCGGATCAACGAGGGCCCGCGGGTCCGTGTCCGCCACATCCTGTTCGAGGGCAACCGGGCGTTTGCCGCAGCCCGCCTGAGCACGAAGGTCGAGACGAAGACGTACATCTGGATCTTCCGCAAGGGCACGCTGGACGAGGACAAGGCCAACCGCGACGCCCTGGCGTTGCAGCGCTTCTACCACGACGAGGGGTACCTCGACGCCCGCGCCGGCTTCCGCCTCGAGTTCGACCCGATCAAGCGCGAGGACCTCGACCTGGTGTTCGTGATCGAGGAGGGCGAGCGCTACAAGGTCAAGGAAATCACCTTCGAGGGCAACGAGGTCTTCGACGCCGACCGGCTGCGCGCGGAGGTCAAGCTCGGCCCCGACAAGTTCCTGCGCAACGAGGTCTTGCAGCAGGATATCAAGCATATCCAGGACCTGTACGGGCAGATCGGCTACGTCGCCGCCAAGATCGACACGCGCAGCGACTTCGTCGAGGAGCCCGCCTACGTCATCCTCCGCTTCGTGCTCGACGAAGGCGCGCAGTCGCGTTTCGGGCGCATCACGATCCGCGGCAACAAGCAGACCAAGGACGAGGTTATCCGCCGCGAGCTGCTGTTCTATCCCGGCGAGCTGTACAACACCGTCGAGGCCCGCAGCGCCGTGCAACGTGTGCGCGAGACCGGCCTGTTCAAGTCCGACAGCGTCGAGATCGTGCCGCTGGAGGACATCCAGGGCGAGCGCGAGGCCCTCGTGACCGTCGAGGAGACGGAAACGACGCAGTTTCTGATCGGCTTCGGCGTCAGCACGGACAACGGCCTGATCGGCTCGCTGAGCCTCGACAACCGCAACTTCGACCTCTTCGACTGGCCGCGCACCTGGGGCGAGTTCTTCCGCGGCAAGGCGTTCAAGGGCGACGGGCAACGCCTGCTGCTCCAGTTCGAGCCGGGCACCGAGGTCAGCCGCTTCCGCATCAGCTTCACCGAGCCGTACCTGTTTGACCGGCCGATCCGCCTGGACACGTCCTTCTATCTCTTTCAGCGCCGCCGCGTGGGTTACAACGAGGAGCGCGTCGGGGGCACCGTGAGCCTGAGCAAGCGCTTCCGCGGCGGAATCCTCGACAACTGGACCATCGAGGGCACGGCCCGCATCGAGGGCATCAACATCAGCAAGGTCGACACCTTTGCCGCCCGCGAGATTCGCGAGGCGAAGGGCGACCATTTCCTGACCTCGCTCAAGGGTGCGATCGTCCGCGACACCACCGACAGCCGGATGGTTCCCACCCAGGGCTACCGCGCGAGCTTCAGTTGGGAGCAGGCTGGGTTGCTCGGCGGCGATTACTCGTTCGGCAAGCCGGCGCTGAGCGGCGTCTGGTACAAAACGCTCCAAACCGACCTGCTCGACCGCAAGAGCGTCCTCGCACTGCGGGCCGACGCGGCCTACATCGTCGGCGACGCCCCCGTCTTCGAACGCTACTATGCCGGCGGCTTCGGCTCGCTCCGCGGCTTCGGTTACCGCGGCATTTCGCCCCGTGGCGGGATCAAGAACCAGCCCATCGGCGGCGATTTCATCTTGCTCACCGGGGGCGAGTATTCCTTCCCGCTCTACAGCAAGATGTTCCGCGGCGTGCTCTTCTGCGACATGGGCACGGTCGAGAAGAACCTGAACATCACGGGCTGGCGGGCGTCGGTCGGCTTCGGCCTGCGGGTGCAGGTCGACTTCTTCGGCCCGGTGCCGCTCGTCTTCGACTTCGGCTTCCCCATCGCCAAGCAGGAGCGCGACGAGACGCAGTTCTTCAACTTCTCCATGGGCGCGTCGTTCTAAGCGTGCTGCGTCGCGAAAACAGCGACACCGCGGGACCTGGGCCGGCGTCTTTGCGTGCCCGCGCAGGAAGCAACGCCTAGTTCACGTACGTTCGGGGTCCATTGCCCTATCGCATCCGGCTACCCATGAGTGCACCGAGTAGCGCGAGCAGGGCCAGCGCACCGGGCTCCGGTGTGAACGCGAGCATCGTCGGGCCGATCAGGCCCCCGCTGTGTGGGGTCACGAACACATCGACGAAGACGCCGGTGTTGCCGGCGTAGCGCAGCACCTGATGATCCGTGAGACTGCTCACGTAGAGGTTACCGTCCGGGCCGAACGCCAGCCCAATGGGGCTGTTCAACGCAGCGCCGCTCGTGAACGTGCCCAGGAGTGCACCCGTGGCGCCGGCGTAGCGGAGCACGCTGCCGGTGTCCCGGCTGGTGACGTACAGGTCGCCGTCCGGCCCGAAGGCGAGGTCGCACGGGGTGTCCAGCCCGGCGCTGGCGAACACGCCGAGCGGCGCGCCAGTCGTACCGTCGAAGCGGAGTACCTGGTCGCTGGCGTTGCTGACGACGTAGAGGTTGCCGTCACGCCCGCGCGCCATTCCGCGGGCATTGATCAGCCCGCCGCTGCCGGCGGGGATGAACTGACCGAGATAGGCGCCGGTCTGCCCGTCGAAGCGGACGACGTTATGGCCGGCGCCGTTGCTGACGAGCAGCGTCCCGTTGGCGTCCCAAAGAACACCGATCGGGCCGTTCAAGCCGGTGCTTGCGAAGACGCTCAAGAATGCGCCGGTTTGCCCATCGTAGCGGAGGATTTGATTGGTGAGCGCGCTGGCCACATAGGCGTCCCCGTCGGGGCCGAAGGTGACGCCCCAGGCCCCATCGAGGCCGCCGCCGGCGAGCGCAGCCAGCGGCGCACCGGACTCGCCGTCGTAACGGACTACGTTGTCAGAATAGTAGCCGCTGACGTACAGGTCGCGCTCGGCGGCATGCAGCGGCGCGCCTACCGCGAGCAGCAGCACCGCGAGCCACGCGCGCCGGGTCCCCATGAGCGGTCGCAGGTTCCGTGCCGAGCTGCGACGGGCATAAGCGCGCAAAGGCGCACGTCCTGCCCACGCGAGAAGTGTCATTCGATTTCCTCCAGAGAACTCTATCATAGCAAGCCGTGCTAGGCCGCTGCAAGCGCGAATTGGACGAATCCGAAACGGCGGGGGGCCGGGCGGAAGGTCGTCTCACCTGACGGGGCAATTCGGAAACACCCGTCGGAGGATAATGATGTCCGGGCGGGCGAGACGTGTCAGGATGGTCCTTACGGGGTCGGGAAGTCCTCCCCGACACTTGACCTACGTCGCGCCGCGCAGACGGGCCACCTCAATGCAGTCCTTGTCGCCGCGGCCGCTGAGGTTGATCACCACGATCTGGTCGCGTGGGAGCGTCGGCACGAGCTTGGCCGCGTAGGCGAGCGCGTGGGCCGGCTCGAGCGCCGGGATGATGCCTTCCAGCCGCGACAGCAACTCGAACGAGTCGAGCGCTTCCGCATCGGTCGCGGACGCATACTCCACGCGGCCGGTGCTGTGCCAGAACGCGTGCTCGGGGCCGACGCCGGGGTAATCGAGACCGGCCGACACGGAATGCACCGGCAGCGTCTGCCCGTCGTCGTCCTGCAAGACGTACGTGAGCATCCCGTGCAGCACGCCAGGTCGTCCGCGCGCGAGCGTGGCGGCGTGGCGGCTACCGTCCAGCCCCTCGCCGGCCGCCTCGACGCCGATCAGCCGCACGGCCTTCTCGCCGATGAACGGGTAGAAAATCCCCGCCGCGTTGCTGCCGCCGCCGACGCACGCGAGTATCACGTCCGGCAGGCGGCTTTCCGCTGTGCGGATCTGCTCCTTCGTCTCACGCCCGATGACGGCCTGAAAGTCGCGGACGATGGTCGGAAACGGGTGCGGCCCCATGACGCTGCCGATGCAGTAGTGCGTGTGCTCGACGCTGGCCATCCAGTCGCGCAGGGCCTCGTTGATCGCGTCCTTCAGCGTCCGCTGGCCGCTTTCGACGGGAATGCACTGTGCCCCGAGCAGCCTCATACGGTAGACGTTCAGCGCTTGCCGCCGCACGTCCTCCGCCCCCATGTAGACCACGCATTCGAGGCCGAGCATCGCGCAGGCGGTGGCCGTCGCGACGCCGTGCTGGCCGGCCCCGGTCTCGGCGATGACCCGGCGTTTGCCCATGCGTTTGGCCAGCAGCACCTGCCCGAGCGTGTTGTTGATCTTGTGCGCCCCGGTGTGGTTGAGGTCTTCGCGCTTGAGATAGACCTTCGCCCCCGCGAGCCGCTCCGTCAGCCGGCGGGCGAAGTACAGCGGGCTCGGCCGCCCGGCGTACTGCTTCAAATACCCATTCAGCTCCGCCCAGAACGCCCGGTCCGCCTTCGCCCGCTCGTATTCCTGCTCGAGCTGCCGCAGCGCGCCCATCAGCACCTCGGGCACATACTGCCCGCCGAAGGGTCCGAAGCGGCCGGCGGGGGCGGTTGCATCTGTCGGCGTTTGTGGCATGTGGGCTTCCTTTGCTCGTGAGCAGGCGATTCTATACTATTCCACACGGGCCGGCGCGGCGGGGCGGTGGGCTCACAGCCCAGACGGCCGTGGCATCCGGTGGTGTCACTCCGCCGCACGCCGCACGGGCAGGAGAATGTCCATGTTCACCATCTCACGCGGGCGGATCGCGGTTTCATGTGTCCTGACGGTACTCGGGTTGACGCTGGGCGCTGGTGGCGGACAACCGAGCGGTACCAACTCGCCGCCGGCGACGCAGACGACTCAACCGGCGCGCGAGCGGGCTTCCGCGGTCGCCGACGCCGATGTCGCGCAGCTCGTCGATGGCGGCACGGCGTTCGCGCTCGACCTGTACCGCGTGCTACGCCAGGGGCAGCAGGAGAAGAAGGAAACGACCCACCTCTTCTTCTCGCCCTACAGCGTCCTGACCGCCCTCACGATGACCAAGGCCGGCGCCCGCGGGGAGACCGAAGCGCAGATGTCGCAGGTTCTGCACGTCGGGCCGCTCGGCGACCGCCTGTACGTGACGGCCAACGCCCTCGACCTGCGGCTGACCGTGGCGCGGCAGAAGGCGGCGGAGAAGAAGGCGACGTTGCGGCTGGAAATCGCCAACCGCTTGTGGGGGCAGACTGGCAAGCCGTTTCTTCCGGCGTTCCTGGACCTGCTCGCGCGGGACTACGGGGCGGAGCTGGGTCTGTTGGATTTCGCCCGCGACGCCGAGGCCGCGCGCCGCACGATCAACGACTGGGTCGCCGCGCAGACGGAGCAGAAGATCAAGGACCTGCTGCCGGGCGGCTCGATCACGCCCGCGACGGCCCTCGTGCTCACCAACGCGATCTACTTCAAGGGCGACTGGCTCGCCCCCTTCAGGAAGGACTGGACGTACGACGGCGAATTCCACTTGCTGAGCGGCCAGACCGTGACCGTCCCGCTGATGAAAAAGGAAGATGCCCTGCGCTACGCCGCGGAGTCCGGATTCCATGCCGTCGAGATGGTCTACGCCGGCGAAGTGCTCGCGATGGATGTGATCGTGCCCGACGCCGGGCATTTCGCGGAGTTCGAGCGCGATTGGGACGTGAAGCGCCTGAAGTCGGTCCTGGCGAGCCTGAAATCGCGGCCCATGACGCTGACGATGCCGAAGTTCACGTGCATCTCGGAGTGCCCCCTGAAGAGCGTCCTGTCGAGCCTGGGGATGTCCATCGCGTTCACCGGGCAGGCCGATTTCTCGGGGATGGACGGCAGCCGCGACCTGTTCATCGACGAGGTCTATCACAAGGCCTTCGTCGCCGTCGATGAGACCGGCACCGAGGCCGCCGCGGCCACCGGCGTGCCGATGCGGGAGACCGCTCTGCCACCGAAGCGGTTCGAGTTGACGATCGACCGCCCGTTCATCTTCCTGATTCGCGACTTACCGACGGGCGCGGTCCTGTTCATGGGCTACATCGGCGATCCGCGCGGCCAGGGCTGATCTTGCCCCATCGAGGCTCCGCTGCCCGGAGCGCAAATTCACCAGCCACCCTGAAGCAGGACGGTTGTGAACATGAACGCGGTGAGTGTGAAGAGCACTGCGACGGCGCTGGCGGTGAAGCCGAGCAGCCAGGGGCGGGGCAACTGCAAGTAGTGGCGCAGACCCACGGACAGGTACACGCCGAGGACGAGCACCGGGACCGTCAGTGCAAGGCCGAGAGTAACGACGTCTCCCAACGAAGGCGCGATGTACAGCGTCAGGCAGCCGACGCCCACGATTGAGGCAACGAGCAAGGCCCCACACGTAATCGTGGCCGGGACCGCGGCGTAGGCCGCGACGCGTAGCACCTGCGCCGATCGAACACGGCAGCGACCGAGCGTCTGACGTAAAGAGACCAGCAGGAGGGTGGCCGCGCCGAGGATCAGGAAGGCGGCGAGCGCCACGTACACATAGGCAGGGCCCGCGTTGATGGAAAGGAGGGCCATTTCTACGGCGAAATCTGCAAGCAATCGAAAAACCGGCAGAGTCTGACCTCCAAAGAAGCGGGCTGTCGGTCCCCCCGGGACGCGGCTTGCAGACCAGAAGATGAGCCATAGCGCGCCAGCGACAGCGTGCGTCGTCACGAGGAACGCCGGGACGGCGGACAGGAGGAAGACGAGCAAGGGGCCGGCGCGGACGTGCTCGTGGATGGACACCCGCCTCCAGAATCGCCAAGGCCGCAGCCCGCTGAAGGCGGTCAGCAGCCACGAGCGAACCGGCCGCTCGCGCCAGCGGTATTCAAAAAGGAACTCGTTTCGCCGCCGCCGCGCCTCGATGATATCCCGCCAAGCGAATTGGAGGCCGCATTCGGGGCAGCGCGGCAGCGTGAGCATCCGCAGGTCGTAGCCGCAACGCGAGCACGGCAGCTCGAAGTCGATCGTGTCCCACTTCGGCTGGTCCCCGTCGAGCCAGCGCTCGATGCCCGCGTCTGCCTCGGGTGCAACTGCCTGCATCTCGCTTCGCCCCCTGCGCCCCACCCCCGTGGGGCCTGCCGGGGTCGTTCTACCGCCGCCGCCGCTTCTTCTTCTTGTCGTCCCGCTGCGGGTTGTAGCGCGTGGTGCCCTTGCCGAGCTTGGGCATGCGGCCCTCCATCGCGCCCATCTGCGTGAGCTGCTGCATCATGCGCAGCCGTCCGCCGATGCCCTGGCCGGCCATCACCTTCATCGCGCCGCGCATCTGCACGAACTGCTTGACCAGCCCGCTCACGTCCTGCGGCTCGACGCCCGCACCGCGCGCGATCCGCCGCCGCCGCGACGCCTCGATGATCTCCGGATCGGCCCGCTCCCGCGGCGTCATGGCGTGGATCATACCGCGGACCTGGTTGAGGTCCTCGTCCGACATATCCACGTCGTTCACCATCCCGCCGATGCCCGGGATCATCTTCAGGATCGACTTCATCGACCCCATCTTGCGCATGCTCTCGAGCTGCCCGAGGAAGTCGTCGAGCCCCATCGCCCCCTTGGCCATCTTCGCCTGGGTCTTGGCGACCTGCTCGGCGTCGAACGACTCCTGCGCCTTCTCGACCAGCGACACCACGTCGCCCATGCCGAGGATGCGGCTGGCGATGCGCTCGGGGTGGAACTCCTCGAGCGCGTCGAGCTTCTCGCCGACGCCGATGAACTTGATCGGCTTGCCGGTGACGGATTTGACAGACAGGGCCGCACCGCCGCGGGTGTCGGAGTCGAATTTCGTCAGAATGGCCCCGTCGAGCTCGAGCCGCTCGTCGAACGCCTTGGCGGTGTTGACCGCGTCCTGGCCGGTCATCGCGTCGATCACGAGGTAGATCTGGTGCGGCGAGGTCGCCGTCGCGATCTGCGACACCTCGGTCATCATATCTTCGTCGATCGCCAGCCGGCCGGCGGTGTCGAGGATGACCACGTCGCGGTCGAGCTTCCGCGAATCGCGGACGGCGTTGCGGCAGACCTTGACCGGGTTCTGGTGGCCGCGCTCGACGAAGACCGGGATGTCGAGCTGCTTCCCGAGCACTTCGAGCTGGTCGATGGCCGCGGGGCGCTTGAGGTCGGCGGCGACGAGCAGCGGCTTCTTGCCGCGCTGCATGACGTAACGGGCGAGCTTGGCACAGGTCGTGGTCTTGCCGGAGCCCTGCAACCCGGCCATCAGGATGATCGTCGGCGGCTGCGAGACGAAGGGGATGCGGGACTCAATGGGCCCCATGAGGGCGACGAGCTCGTCATAGACGACCTTGACCATCACCTGCTCGGGCCGCAGGGTCTCGATCACCTTCTGCCCGAGGGCCTTCTCGGCGCACGCGTCGCAAAACTGGCGCGCCACATCGACCTGCACGTCCGCTTCCAGCAGCGCCGTGCGGATCTCGCGCATCGCCTCGCGGACGTTGTCCTCGGTGATGCGCCCGCGGCCGCGGAGGCTCTGCAAGACGCTGCCGAGTTTTTCGCTTAGTACATCGAACATACGGGGCTAGTGTAGCGACGCGCGGCGCGCCGATAAAGCTGGGGCGGGACTGCCATTCGCTCCGCGTCCGAAAAACCAGGGCTCGGTTCTGACGACCGCGGTCGCGCCGATATAATCATGCCTTTCGCGCGGCAGCGCCCCGCGGAAGGCGCAGTCGACGACGAGGCCGGCGCTACCGACGCTGAGTTGGGTGATGACGTTCAACTCGCTGACTTTCCTGCTCTTCTTCGCGGCGGTGGTGCTGCTGCATCGGCTACCGCTCCCGTGGACGGTGAAGAAGTTCAATCTCTGGGTGGCGAGTTGCATCTTCTACGCCGCCTGGAACCCGCCGTTCGTCGTGTTGTTGTGGATCGGAACGCTGGTGCACTATGGGGCCGGGCGGGGCATCGCCGCGGCCCGCACGCCGGCCGGCCGGCGCGCCTGGCTGCTGTGCAGCCTGGTCGTGGGGCTGGGGCTGCTCGGATTCTTCAAGTACGCCCAGTTCCTGCTCGATAACCTCACGGTCCTGCTCGCCGCCCTGCACGTCGCGTATCACCCGGGGCGCTTGGACATCCTGTTGCCCGTGGGCGTGTCCTTCTTCACGTTCCAGGCTCTCTCGTACACGATCGACGTCTACCGCGGCAAGCTCCCGGCCTGCCGCAAGCTGCTCGACCTGGCCCTGTATCTGTCGTTCTTTCCCGTGCTCGCGTCGGGACCGATTCTGCGCGCCGGGCACTTCCTCCCGCAGTGTGCGCAGCCGCGTCAGGCCGGCGCGCGTGAGTTGGGTTGGGGTCTGACGCTGTTCACGATCGGCCTGTTCGAGAAGGTCTTTCTCGCCGACGGCATTCTGGGGCCCTTTGCCGACGCCGTCTTCCACGCCGCCCCCGTGGCCTCCTGGCGCGACGCGTGGTTGGGGGCGTTCGCCTATTCGGCCCAGCTCTTCTTCGACTTCGCCGGCTATTCCGCCTCCGCGATCGGCGTCGCCCTGTGCCTGGGCTTCGCCGTGCCGGACAATTTCCGCTGCCCGTACGCGGCGATCGGCTTCTCCGACTTCTGGCGGCGCTGGCACATTTCGCTGTCGAGTTGGCTGCGGGACTACCTGTATTTCCCGCTGGGCGGCAACCGCCGCGGCGCCGGCCGCACCTATCTGAACCTGATGCTGACGATGCTGCTCGGCGGTCTGTGGCATGGGGCCGCCTGGCGCTTCGTGGCCTGGGGCGGGCTGCATGGGCTCTACCTGGCGGCGGAACGGCCCGTGCGGGAGCGGTTCGGCGACCGGCCCTGGGCGGCGCGGTGGCCAGTGCGCCTGCCGGCCGCGTTCCTGACGTTCTGTTTGGTGTGCGTGGCCTGGGTGTTCTTTCGCGCGCCCGATTTCGAGACCGCGTTTGCGTTCGTCGGCAAGATGCTCCTCGGATCGGCCAACCCCTCGACCATCGGCGGCCTGCGGGCGCTGACCGCCGCCACGGTCATCGCGGCGATGTTCGTCGGCCAATGGCTGCTGCGGGACACGCCGCAGGAAGTGCTGTGGCGGCGGCTGCCGTGGTGGTTACGGTCCACGGTTCTCGCGGTCCTGCTGGGGGCCGTGATCCTAGCGCCTGGAGATGAGCGTGCCTTCCTCTACTTCCAGTTCTAGCCCGTGTGCGGCGGACCGCGCGCCGGACGCGCCTTGGGGAAAGATGTGGGCCCTGGCCGCGCTGCTGGTCCTGCTCCCGTTTGGCGCCTTCGAGTGGGTGGCGCGGGCGCACGGCTTCCGGCCGGCGCTGACCGACACGCCCGACCTGTGGGCGTATCAGCGGATGCAACTGCGTCCCCACGACGCGCGCGCCGTGGTCGTGTTCGGCTCGTCCAAAGCCCAGCTCGGCATCAACCTGGACGAGTTCGAACGCGCCTGCGGGACGCGGCCCATCCAACTCGCCATCGACGGGACCTCGGCGCACGCGTTTCTCGAAGAGCTGGCGCGAGACGAGGCCTTCACCGGCCTGGCGCTCGTGGAAACCGGCTTCCTGTTCGACAACAACGAGCGCCACGAGCGCCGCGCGCAGGAGTACGCCGCAAGCTACAGCTCCTTTCGCGGCTCGGTGGCCAGGCGTTTCGACTTCCGGCTGCACTGGTTCATCGGGCAAGCGCTGGCCATCGTCTCTCCGGACCTTTCGGCCCGCCGCATCACCGAAGCGTTCTCCGCCGGCCATTGGCCGCGGCCCTCGTACCTGCGCATGAGCCCGGACCGCGGACGGTTTGGCGATTACCAAATGGTTGATTCCGCGCTCCTCCAGCGCCTGACCGTGAACGAGTTCACGACCGGGGGAATCACGTTGAACGAGGAGCAGCTCGCGGCGCGCCTGGCCCGCGTCGAGGCCGCGGTGACGCGGATTCAAGCCCGCGGCGGTCGTGTAGTGATCATCCGCATGCCGCCGGCCGTCGCTGCGCGCGACGACTCCGACGCGGCGCGCTGGGAAGCTGTCAAAGCCCACACGTCGGCGCTGTGTCTCTCCGCGGCCGACGACCCGGTGCTGGCGTCCTTCAAATGTCCGGACGGAAACCACCTCGACTACCGGGACGCGGCGCGGTTTACGCGCGCCCTCGTCGCGGTGCTGCGGACGCGGCTGGCCGAACGCGGCGACACGCGGCTGCAATGACTGGGCGGTGCGACTGGCTCCGGCGGTGATCGGCTTCCGTTGTGCCGCGCGCTCGGTGCGGCGCAGAGCGCGAACCGGGGACGGCTATTCGCCCCGCGTCCGGAAGTTCACCTCGACCGACTCCAGCTCGACGCCGTCCGCGCTCTGGAAGCTGTTGAACTTGCCGTGGTTGAGCCAGAACTGGTACGACCAGGCGGCCTTGAGGTGGACGGGCATGGTGAAGACCTTGTGCTCGGCGTCGTAGCTGACGTCGCCGGCGCTCTCGGGGTAGTGCGGCCCGCCGCCGACGACGGACCAGGCTTTGTCCGTCATGGGCCGGTCGAAGAAGACCTTGATTTCCGTGAGGGCGGGATCAACGTCCGTGGCGCCGTTGGCCGGGATCATGCGCACGACCTTGGGCGCGCGGGCCGCCGACTCTCCGGACTCCTTGGCGTAGTCGTTGAAGAACTCGACCACGCGCGGCATGAACGCGTCGAACGTCGCGTAGCGCTCGCGCTGTGTCTCGTACTCGCCCAACAGCTCCGCGAGCTTGCCGGTCCAGCGGAACCCGCGTTTCTCGTTGCTGCGCGCCTCGTCGTCGGCGGCCTTCTTGCCCTCCGCCGCCTTCACGTACCGCACGACGCACGCCCGCACGAGCGATTCGTACATCATCGTCTTCCACGTGCCGTACGCCTGCTCGCGCATCGTGCTTTCGCAGTGCTTGAAGAGGCTCTCGCTCGCCGGCGCGAGTTGCTTGGCGTACTTGTCGACGAACGGGTTCGTGTAGCTGTGGCAGAACTCGTGCGCGATGGTCGAGACGTCCGCGTCGCTGAACACGGGCACGCCGTTGTCGTCGAACTTGCTGGCTCCGATGATCGGGGTGATCTCCTCCCGGTCGTCCGGATAACGCACCCCCACGCCATAGTTGCACGGCCCGTTGAGCAGGCTGAGGATCACGTGGAACCGCGCGCCGGGCCGCGCCCCGAAGAACTTCTCGAACCAGCCGACGTAGTCGCGCTCGGCCAGCTTCCGCGTCAGCCGCTCGGCCGCCACGTCGTATTGCTGGCGGTGCTGCCCGACGAACTCGTTGAACCCCGCCTCCTTGACGAAGCTGCGGGCCTGCTCCAGGAACTCGCCGGCCTGCTTCGTCGGCCAGCGCTCGTCCAGGCGCGCCGGCCGCGGCGCCAGCGGCAGCTTCGGCTTGAGGCCCTGCGTGTCTTCCAGGTGCACCGCCATACTCATGACGGCGTCGTAGCTGACGCCGTGCTGCGCGCGCAGCTCGCGGGCCAGGCGGACGACCGCATGATCGCGGAACTTCCCGAACTGGGCGTCGACCTCGTCGGTGTAGGGCGACTTCGCGTTGGGCTGGTTGTACTCTGGGCTGCCGGCCAGCCGGAAGATGAGGCTCAGCAGCTCGACCCGCGCATCGACGCGGGCCTCGAGCTCGTGGGCCGGCTTTTTCTCCTGCGCGGCTGCGGTCAGCCCACCGACGATCAGGATTGCGGCTGGAATGAGATGCGTCCGGACTCTCATGGCTGGCGACTCCTTTCGGTCGGCGCACAGTTTACACGTTTGCCGTGCGCGGCGTGCTACCTGGTCGCATTGTATGGCTCCGGTGTTGCGCGGTCAGCGGGTTGCTGGCCGGCCCACGCGCGACATGTGCCTACGGCGAGACGGTTAGTCTGCCGACGGCTGGCTCGCGTCGGCAATGCGGCTCAGGCCGGCCAGAGTCTGCCGGATGCGGGTGGCCCAGCGGTCGCGCTGCTCCGCGATCACGCTGGCGAGCAAATCCGTGAAGCGCGGATCGAATTGCTGCCCGGCCTCGGCCTGGATCACCTCCAAAGCCCCGTCGATGCTGCGGCTGGGGCGATGAGCGCGGGCGCTCGTGAGTGCGTCGAACGTCTCGGCGACGGCCAACAGCCGCGACCCGATCGGGATCGCGTTTCCGCTCAGCCCGAAGGGGTATCCCGCGCCGTCGAAGCGCTCGCGCAGGTGGCGGATGATGACCGTCTCCGTCTCGAACACGCGCAGCGGCCCCAGGATCTTGCACGTCAGCAGCGGCACCTGCCGCAGCACGGCGCTATCCGCCTCGGACAGCGGCGCGCGGCTTTGCAGGATGCGGTCGGGCACGCCGATCTTCCCGAGGTCGTGTAGCATCGCCGCATTCGCGACGGTGGCGCGCAGCGACTGCGACCAGCCCGCGGCCTGGGCCAGCGTGTTCACGTAGAACGTGGTGTTGCGCGAGTGCCAGGCGGTGTGCTGATCGCGGGCCTCGAGGGCCTGTACCAGGGCCCAGATGCTCTGCAAGCAAAGTTCCTTCGCTTGCATGCTCAACGCCACGACCTGCTTTTGCAGGCGGTCGAGCTGGCCAACCTCGAGCCCGGCGTCCATCACGACGTCCCCGGCGGTGTCGGACCGGACCACCTGGTTGCGGCCGGACCGCTTGCCGAGATACAGGGCGTGATCCGCGCGGTTGATCAGGTCGGAAACCGAGTGCACGGTCGCCTCGGACGTGGCGGCCACGCCGATCGAGACCGTCACCGCCAGATCGGAGCAACTCGGCACGCGCAGCTCGCGCCCGAGCGTGTCCCGGATGCGCTCGGCGAGCTGCGCGGCGTCGTCCACGCTGGTCTCCGGACAAATGACCGTAAACTCCTCGCCGCCGTAGCGGGCGACGATGTCCGTATCGCGGACCAGCCCGCGCAGCAGCCGGGCGACGTCCTGGAGCACCACGTTCCCGGTCTCGTGACCGAACGTGTCGTTGACCGCCTTGAAGTGGTCGAGGTCGAGCATGAGCAGCGCGACGACCCCGCCGTAGCGCTGCGTGCGCGCAAATTCGCGCCTGATCAGCTCGCGGAACTCCGCGTGATTCGAGAGGCCGGTCAGCCCGTCCGTCAGGGCGGCCCGCCGCAGCCGCTCTTGCAGCTTGCTAATCCGCACCCCGTTGCGCACGCGGGCCTCCAGCTCGTCCACGTCATAGGGCTTCACGAGGTAGTCGTCTGCCCCGGTGCGCAACGCCTCGTGCTTTGCCTGCCGCTCGTCGCAGGCGGAGAGCAGAATGATGTACGCGCCGCTGATCGTGGGGTCGGCCCGCACCCGCTGGCACACCTCAATGCCGGTCATCCCCGGCATGAGCAGGTCGCACAAGACCACGCGCGGCTGGTGGCTGCGAATCTGCAACAGCCCGGCTTCCCCGTCGCCCGCCTCTACCACCGTGTACTCGCACTTCAGCATCCGCCGCAGAAGCAGGGCCCGCTGCGCGGGATCGTCCTCGATGACGCAGATGTCGATCAGATCCGGGCGCATCTTCGTTCCACCACTCTCGGTTTCGCACAGAACGCGGGAAACAGCGCGTGCTCACGCGAGATTCGCGCTGGTGGTGCGGCCGCGTACCTTGCCGCGCCGCCGCCGATTCCGTACACGGACACTCTGCCCGCGGACGGCCCTGCGGACCGTCAGACCGGCAGTGCGTCCCCTCTAAGCATTCATATTGTCTGTCGCTGGCGTGAGGAAACTGGCCCGGAACCGGGCCGGGGGCGCCAGCCGATAAACCTCCGGGCGGCCGGGGGGCCGGCTTGGCGCTTGCTGCAATGTCTGATATTCATGGCACGCGGACCCTGTCAGGACACCGCGCCATGACGCCTTTTGTGCCGCCTGGGCCGCATTACGACCTCGCTTTTTTTTGCCGCCTGAAGTCCGAGGGGCGAAGATTCGCCATGCTGACCGCCTACGATTATCCGACCGCAGCCGTTGCGCAGGCCGCCGGCGTGCACGCGTTGCTGGTGGGCGACTCGCTGGGCACTGTTCTCCTCGGGCATCCCAACACACGCGCTGTGCCCCTGTCGCTCATGCTCGTTCTGGCCGAGGCCGTCCGCCGGGGGGCGCCGCACGTCTACCTGGTCGGCGACATGCCCTACGAAGCCATGAGCGGGGGGGCCGAAGCCACTGTTACCGCGGCGAAACGCTTCCGAGCCGAGGCCGGTTGCGACGCCGTCAAGTTCGAGGCCGCGTCGGGCGACGAACGGCTGGTGACCAGGCTTGGCGGCGCCGAAATCGAGGTCATCGCGCACCTCGGACTCCGGCCCCAACAGATCACATCCCCCGACGGCTACCGTGCCCAGGCGCGTGACCAGCAGTCCATCGCGAGCCTCGTGGCCGACGCGCGGCGTATGGCGGACGCAGGCGCCGCGATGTTGCTGCTGGAAGCGGTCCCAAACGAAGCCGCCCAGGCCGTTGTCGCGGCGGTCGGCGTGCCTGTGATTGGGTGCGGAGCCGGCCCGGCGTGCGACGGGCACGTGCTCGTGACACACGATATGCTCGGCTGGGGGACGATTCGGCCGCCCCGGTTCGTGCCCGTGCTGGCGCGGGTCGCCACGGTGTACGAGGACGCCATACGGCGCTACGTGCAGGACGTCACCAGCAGGCGCTACCCGGGTCCGGAGCATGTCTATCACATGCGAACACCGGCTGGCGAGGCAGGCCAATAGCCGGCCCAGACGGCGCCTTGCGCGTGGGCCGTCGACCCGTCGGGGACCGAGTCGAGGTCGCTACGGCTGGGGCTATTGGGTTGTGCGTGAATCGACCGGCGACACCAGACGATGTCGCCCGGTGGCTCACGTCTGGCCAAGCAGCGTCATGCGGCCGCGCAGTTCTTCCTCTGCCTGGCGCCAGTCGGATTCGGGGTTGCCCGGTGCCCCGTTGCGGGCCAGGTAGATTTCGTACGCCCGCGCGCGAATCTGCTCGTCGTGCGGGCCTTCCGCCACGGGGATGGCGCGGGCGTCCATCGTGCGCGCTCTCGGACGGGGAAACCGTGCTACTTGTGCCGGCATCTGAATCCTCCTTTGACGGGGTGTGGCCGTCTACGCCTATGCTCTGTCGGCGCTTATACATATCGGACAAGTTCCGCGAAAAATATTCGTCCTCGTTTACGCTGGATTGGCCGCGATCACCTCTTTCTATACGCCGACGCTCCCCGTGCGTTCGGCGGCCGGCGCCCGATCGCGGTTACGGGGCCGTTTTATCGTGACCGTGCGCGCTACGATGGCCCCCATGACAGGTCGAATGCGCCTAGGATGCCTGCTAGAGTCCCACAAGCGTCGCGCTTGGCAGCGGCGCGCGGCGTAGACGGATCGCACGGAGACCACAAAATGCGCGCATACCAATTCGACGCGTTCGGGCTCGAGAACCTGAGGCTCGTCACGCGCGACGCGCCGCAGCCGGGGCCGGGCCAGGTCGCGGTAAACGTGCAGGCGCTCAGCCTGAACTACCGCGACCTGCTGGTCGTTACGGGCGCGTACAACCCGAAGCTCAAGCGGCCGGCGACGCCCATCAGCGACGGCGCCGGCGTCGTGTCCGCGGTCGGGCCCGGCGTCACGCGCGTCCGCGTCGGCGAGCGCATCGTGTCACACTTCATCGCCGACTGGCTCGACGGGCCGTTCCGTCAGGAGTACGTCGCGTCGACCCTGGGCACGCCGGGCGCCGGCCTCGCCGCGGAGCAGGTCCTGCTGCCGGCGGAGGCCGTGTTGCCGCTGCCGGCGGGCTACGATTTCGCGCAGGCGGCCACGCTACCGATCGCGGCGCTGACCGCGTGGAGCGCGCTCGTAACCGTGGGGAACGTGCAGCCGGGGCAAACGGTGCTGACCCTGGGCACGGGCGGCGTGGCGATCTTCACGCTGCAACTCGCCAAGAAGCTGGGCGCCCGTGTCATTATCACGAGCAGCAGCGACGAGAAGCTCGCGCGGGCTCGCCAGCTCGGTGCCGACCACACGATCAACTATCAAACGACGCCCGACTGGGATGCGGCCGTGCTCGAACACACCGGCGGCGTCGGCGTCGACCTCACCGTCGAGACTGCGGGGCCCGGCACGCTCGACCGCTCGATGAAGGCCACGCGCGCCGCCGGCACCGTGGCGCTATTAGGCGCACTCACCGGCCGGCAAGGGCTGGTCACGACTGGACTGATCCTGATGAAGCGCCTGCACGTCGTCGGCATCATGGTCGACTCGCGCGCCGCCTTCGAGGCCCTGTCTCGGTTCCTTGGAGAGCACCGCATCGAGCCGGTGATCGACCGGCGTTTCAGCTTCGACGAGCTGCCGGCCGCGCTGCGCTTCATGCAGGAGGGGCAGCATTTCGGGAAGATCGTGGTGACGGTCTGAGCGGTGGCCGCTACGGGGCGGCGGGCGAGCGCCGGACCAGTTCCGCGGCCGCGCCGGGTGTGACGGCGGAAGCGAGCTCGACGCCCGCCGCTGCAGGCTTGCTCGTGTGCCGGCGTGGTCGCCAGTGTGACCCCAGCGCCCGCAACTCCTCCATGTATACGTAGAATACGGGGGTCACGAACAGCGTCAGCAACTGCGAGAACAGCAGCCCGCCGACGACCGCCAAGCCCAGCGGCCGGCGCGACTCGGCCCCCGCGCCCATCCCTAGTGCGATCGGCAGCGTGCCCATCAGGGCCGCCATCGTCGTCATCATGATCGGCCGGAAACGGATCACGCACGCCTCGTAGATCGCATCAACTGGTGACTTGCCCTCGTTGCGCTGCGCCTCCAGCGCGAAGTCGATCATCATGATGCCGTTCTTCTTGACGATGCCGATCAGCATGATGATGCCGACGAAGGCGTACAGGCTCAGTTCCACGTGAAACAGCATTAGCGTCACGAGCGCGCCGAACCCGGCGAACGGCAGGGCCGACAGGATCGTGATCGGGTGGATGAAGCTCTCATACAGCACGCCCAGGACCATGTAGATGACCAGCACCGCAATGAGCAGCAGCACGGGCAGGTTCTTCAGTGAAGCCTGGAAGACCTGGGCCGTCCCCTGGAAGCTCGTGCTGATCGACGGGGGCAAAAGCCCCGCCGCCGCCTGCTTGACGGTCGCCGTCGCATCGCCCAGCGCGTACCCGGGCTTGAGGTTGAACGAAACGGTGACCGACGGCAACTGCCCCGAGTGATTGACCGACAAGGGCCCGACGCTCGGCACGAGCTGGGCCACGGCGTCGAGCGGCACCAACTGGCCATTGGCCGCCGGGATGTACAACAAGGGCAGTGCCGCCGGGTTGTCCTGCCATTCGTTGGCCAGCTCGATGATGACCTGGTACTGGTTCTCGGGGCGGTAGATGGTCGAGATCTGCGTGGCGGCATACGCGTCGGACAGCGCGGTCTGAATCTGCACCGCGGTGATCCCGAGCGTGGAGGCCTTGTCGCGGTCGATCTGCACGCTGATCTGCGGGTTCTTGAGTTGCAGGTCGGTGGTCACGTCCTGGAAGCCGGGCAGGGCGCGTATCTTGTCCGCCAGTAGCGGCCCGTAGCGATACAACTCGTCCATGTCCGGGCTTTGCAGCGTGAACTGGTATTGGCTCTTGGTGAACTGCGCGCCGATCTGGATCGGCGGGGGATTCATGGGAAACGCGCGCAGCCCCGGCAGGCGCCCGAGCTTTGGTCGCATCTCCTGGATGACCTCGTCCGCGGACAGCTTGCGTTGGTTGCGCGGCTTCAGCCGCACGAACAGCCGGCCCGAGTTGGCGGCACCGCCCGCGCCGCCCGGTCCGGACGCTACGCTGGACATGAAGGAATCGACGTTCTCGTCGGCCTTCACGATCTCGGTGAGGGCGAGTTGGGCGCGCACCAGCGCACTGAACGAGATCCCTTCGATGCCCTCGGTGCTGATCATGAACCGGCCGGCATCCTCGCTCGGCAGAAAGCCCGTCGGGCTGTGCTTGAATAGCAGGTAGGTCGCCCCGAGCACCGCCAGCGAGAACAGCATGACCAGCGGCCGCAGGCGCAAGGACCACCGTAGCCCGAACTTGTAGGCCGCCAGCATCCCGTCAAAGACGCGCTCCGACGCGCGGTAGAGCGGGTTGTGCCGCTTCGGCGCGTGTGCGAGGAACCGGCTGCACAGCATCGGCGAGAGGCTCAGCGAGACGATCATCGAGACCAGCAGCGCCACGCTGATCGTGATGGCGAATTCGTTCAGCAGCCGGCCCACCATCCCGCCCATGAACAGCACCGGGATGAACACCGCCACGAGCGAGATCGTCATCGACACGATCGTGAAGGAAACCTGGCGCGAGCCGTGGAAGGCCGCCTCCATCGGCCGCTCGCCCAGCTCCATGTGCCGGACGATGTTCTCCAGCATGACGATCGCGTCGTCGACGACGAACCCGACCGACAGCGTCAGAGCCATCAGCGAGAGGTTGTCCACGCTGAAGCCCAGCAGGTACATCACCGCGAACGTCCCGACCAGCGACATCGGAATCGCCAGGCTCGGGATCAGCGTGGCCCGCAGGTTCCGCAGGAACAGGAAGATCACCAGGATCACGAGCCCCAGCGTCAGCACTAGCGTGAACTTCACGTCGTCCACCGACGCGCGGATCGACGCCGAGCGGTCGTACAGCTCGTTGATCGTTACGCACGCCGGCAGTTGCTCGCGGAACGACGGCAGCAGGGCCTTGACCGCGTTGACCACCGCGACGGTGTTCGTGCCGGGCTGCCGCTGGATCGCCAGCACCATCGACCGCTCGTCGTTGAACCAGGCCGCGGTCTTGTTGTTCTCGACGCTGTCGATCACGTGCCCCAGCGCTTCGAGGCGCACGGGGTTGCCGTTGCGGTACGCCACGATGAGCGGCTTGTAGTCCGCCGCTTCCAGCAGTTGGCCGTTGGAGTCGAGCGTCAGCGCGGTATGCTCGCCGTAGAGCGTTCCGACCGGCAGGTTCACGTTGCCCCGTATGACCGCCTGGGCCACGTCGTCGATGCCGACCCCGCGCGATGCCAGCGCCCGCGGGTCGAGCTGGATGCGCACCGCGTACTTCTGCGATCCGTACACGATCACCTGCGCGACGCCGCTGACCATCGAGATCCGCTGGGCCATCAGCGTGTCGGCGTACTCGTTGAGCTTGTACAGCGGCAGCGTCGGCGCCGTCAGCGCCAAAAACAGGATCGGCTGGTCCGCCGGGTTCACCTTGCGATAGGACGGCGGCGTGGGCATGTCCGGCGGCAGGCGCTTCGCGGCCCGTGCGATCGCGGCCTGTACGTCCTGCGCCGCCGCGTCGATGTTCCGGCTCAGCTCGAAATCCATCGTGATGCTGGTGCTGCCCTGCACGCTCGACGAGACCATCGACTCGATGCCGGCGATCGTCGAAAACTCGCGCTCCAGCGGCGTGGCCACCGACGAGGCCATCGTCTCCGGGTTTGCCCCGGGCAGGCTGGCCGACACGGCGATGGTGGGCCGGTCAATGTTCGGCAGATCGCTGACCGGCAGGAAGCGGTACCCCATGATCCCGAAAACGAGGATCCCCACCATGACCAGCGTGGTCATGACTGGCCGACGGATGAACAAAGCGGCGATATTCATGCGTGCGATCCCGGCGCGCTGGCCGGACTCTCCTTGATCTCCACCTTCGCCCCTGGAACGAGCCGCAGTTGCCCGTCGGTGACGACGGTCTCGCCCGCGGCCACCCCCCGCTCGATGACCACCCGGCCGTCGAGCGCGGGACCGGTCGTGACCGGGCGCGATTCGACGGTGCGATCGACCTTGACGACGTAGATGAACTGCCCGGTTTGCCCAATCTGCACGGCCTGCTCCGGCACGACCACCGCTCCCGCGCGGGTCGTCAGCGCCAGGGCCGCGTTCACGAACTGCCCCGGCCACAGCCGCCGCTCGGCGTTCGCGAACGTGCCCTTCAGCAGGATCATGCCGGTCGTGGCGTCCACCCGGTTGTCGAGGAACGTCAGCTCGCCGCGCTCGGGCGGGCCGGCGCTCTGCGGTATCTCGGCCTCGACCCGCAGCGTCCCGGCCGCCCGGTACTTCTGGATGTCGGCCAAGTGCCGCTCAGGGACCGAGAAGGTGACGTAAATCGGGCTGAGTTGGTTGACCACGACCAAGTCGGTCTCGTTCGCTTTGAGGACCGCCCCGACGTTGACGAGCCGGCTGCCGGTGCGGGCGTCGAACGGAGCCTTGATCGAGCAATACTCCACCTGGAGGCGCGCATTCGCGACGGTCGCCTGGTCCGCCTGCACCTGGCCGGCCAGTGAGGCGGCGGCGGCGAGGGCCGTCTCGTATTCGCGCTGGGTGGCGACCTGGCGGGTGTACAGATCGGTTTGATACTTCGCCTCCCGGTCCGCATCGTTCGCCATCGCCGTGTCTTTCGCCAACATGCCCTCGGCCTGCCGCAGGGCCGCTTCGTACGGCCGCGCGTCCAGGCTGAAGAGCAAGTCGCCCGCCTTGACATCGTCCCCTTCTTGAAAATGGACCGCGGTGACCTGCCCGGCGACTTGCGCCCGGACCGTTACCGTGCGGTAGGGCTCCACGCGGGCAATCGCCCGAATCACTACCGGCACGTCTTCCTGCACGGCGACCGCCGCCATCACCGGCACCGGCGCCGCGGCGGGCCGTTGCCCTTCGCCTGCCGCCTGCGACTTCGTGCACGCCGGCAGCGCGAGCGGACCCAGCAGAAGCACAGCGAGCATGGTCTGACTGCGCGCCCGGGCACGGTTTGACCGCACCATTCCCGGGGCGAGCCCTGAAAGCCTTGCCATCGGCGGTATTCTCCCAAACGGTCCGGTGCCAGTCGTACCTATCGGGGGCACTCGCGCTGGACACCCTAAAACCGTTATTGTAGGCGCTCGCCGCCGCGAACGAAGCCCCCCGGCGCGTCTCAACCCTGTATCCACGGCCTGACCCGGGCGTCAGCCCGTGACGGCCGGCCGGAATGTCAGCGGTCAACCGAACCGCCCGCGCTCCCGGGCCTGCCCGTGCGTGAACAGCGGCTTCTGGAAGCTGGTGATGTACCCCTGCTGCTGGAAATGCAGCAGCAGCGCCTCCACCGTCGGGAAGATCTTCGTCGCCGTCTCTGTGATGAACGGCGACGGCTCGACCTTCGGCTCCCAGACGATATACACCTCTTTCGTCCCCTCGAACGCGTGTTGCAGCTCGCGCTCGACCCCCGACGAAAGCCCCGGCTTGCCGCTGGGCAGCTCCGGTATGAAGCTGACGATCATGTCCGACTGGTCGATCAGCTTGAAATCCCGCGCGTAAATCTGCGCGTCGATGTCGCGGGCCACCCACATGACCTCGGTGGCGTCGAACTCCACGTCGTGCCCGTGCACCGGGACCGTGAACTTCGTCTTGCCCTCGCGCATCGCGACCCCCGCCAGCGACAGCAGGCGCTTCTCGTCCATGTCCCCCGGGTCGAACGTGATGAAATGCTCGGCGATCACCGCCCGGAACGCGTCGATCTCCGCCAGCGTGTCCGGCATGTCCATCACGTGCGTCATCGGGAACGACGGATACACGCGCTTGGTCTCCGGCTTGAAGATCAGCCGGTACAGCGACTCGACGCTGTTCTGCTCGACTCCGCGCGCGAAGACGTAGAAGCACCCGTGCCCGCGGACCGCGCTGGCCAGCACCTCGGTCGCGAGGATTTCCTCCTCGCGCCACACCAGGATGTCCTTGAGATTGTGCGGCAGGTCGAAGTCGCGCATCAGCCGCTCGTGGATCGAGTCCACGTTGTCCACCAGCGTGATGTACATGTCCGCGTCGAGCGCGAGCATCTGGTCGTGGTCGAACGCCGGGAACAGCCCGTGCTTCCAGCGGAACGAGCCGTGTGTGTTGACGATCACCGTCTCGTGCTGGTCGATCTCGGCCAGGATGTCCTTGAACACCGACCGCCGGATGTTGGACAACCGTGTCAGCGGCAGGTCCAGAATCCGCCCCGGCCGCACGTCCGGCGCCTCGTGGTACATCATGTCGCCGATGTGGAAGCGCCGCACCGACTTGCCGCGCGCCTCGGCGAGCTGGGCGACCTTCTCGATGAACGGCTTCTTGTCGACCCCGACCTGGCCGGTCATAACGACCCGCCGCCCGTGCGGGTGCGTTCGGCCAAAAAGCTCGGATTGTGCGTCTTGTGTCATGTGCTGCGCTACCACGGCCGAGAGCTGCCGGCGGGTCGCCGCCGACGGTGAACGCTCGTCGCTCCCGAGCAATCCTGTATGATCTTGGTTTCGCAGCGAGTTGGCAATGCCCGCCCGCCCGAAGTTGCGGTCGTGGCGGAATCGGCGGACGGGTGGCGTTCAGGTCCGTATGGGCGATCCGAGCGCGCTGGTTCAACTTCCGGCGTGGAATCGAACGCCCGCAAGACCCGTGGGGGGCGAGCCTGCCGATGCCGCTGCTGAACCGCGGCCGGGCGGTGGCGACCGCCTGATAACGCGTCGCGGCTGCGCGGGGCCGGCCCAGTTCGAAGTCTGTTGTACCGGACCAGCGCCGCGGCCTGACGGCACCGGCAGAGTGGGTCTGATCACGTCGGCTCGAAACCCACGGAGCGACGCGTTTTATCCGCCGGCGCTCGCGCGACGGCGCGTACGCGGTCTCTATTCCCGTATCCCCAAGGAAGATTGGAAGTCGCGCCGCGCCGGGCCCTAGCATTCCTTGGATTAACTTGATTCGCACCTGCGTCCTCTGGAAGGGGGACGCCACGAGGAGATCGGAGAGTCGTATGGTCAAGCGAAGATATCGAAGATATGTCGGTACATTCTGTGTGACGGTTCTGGCTGGACTGATGCTCGGCGGCTGCCCGACGGACGGCACTGCGCTCGGTGCCGGCGCGCTGGGCTTGCTGAACTCGGGACGCGACCTGCTGGCGCTGCCAATCGGCGTCATTATCGGCGAGCTGATTGCTGGAGCCCACAGCGCAAACGTGTCCATCGATCCCAACACGCTCGTAGCCGGGGCGGTCAACGAGATCGTGGGGGGCGAGCTCGTCAAAGCGGGCGCGCCCGGCGCACAGGGTCCGACGGGTGCGACCGGTCCCGAGGGTGCGGCTGGCTTAACTGGCGCGGCTGGCTTAACTGGCCCGGCTGGCGCGACTGGTCCGGCCGGCGCGACTGGTTTGACCGGCGCGACTGGTTCGGCTGGCGCGACCGGCGCAGCGGGCGCAACTGGCCCGGCCGGTGTGGCCGGTGCAGATGGCAAGGACTTCTCCGCGGTCGCACTCGGTTGCATCGACAATGGCGGGGCGCCTTTGAACGGTTACGGCTACAACGCCACGAAGGTGACGGAAACGAACGGTATCTACGCCGTTGCGCTGATCGGCTACGAGTTTCGGGCCGGTTTTGATCCAAACAACTTGGTTGTGCTGGTCACGCCGGACGCGCTCGTGCAACAGCAGATTGTGACGCATTTCGACGCGGAACTGGGCCAGTTTGGGTTCCTCGTGGAGTTCCGGGACCTGTGGCTGCACCAGACCAATACGCCGTTCTGTTTCGTGGTGTACGACGCCTCGGTCAATCCGTACCCGAACTAACAGGAGCGTTCGATGAGAACTGGGATTGTCATTCTGACCAGCGCCCTGTTGGCCGTGCCCGGGCTGGCGGCCACGATCACCACCGAGCACTTTGGTTCGATGGCCGACGTCGAGGCGCTCGTTACGGACGGCTTCGAGTTCCACGCCCGGGGCGACACGCAGAAGCTCCAATTGACCCGGACCGATCCGCTGGCGCAAGCGGAGCAGCCGTTCGGTCTTTGGAACAACGGCGTCCCGCACGCCTTCAAGGTCGTCTTCAGTCCTGCGGGCATCGCGGGCATCAGTATCGACAACGTCTACACCGTGGAGACTCCGGTCTCGATCAACCCGGCGACGAACGGGATTCTGGTGACGGCCTGGACGCCGGCTGCCGGCCGCGCCGTGGCCGTCGAGGACCTGATGATCACCACCTCTGATCTGATGATGTACCCCGTGCCCGGCCTCGCCGCTGCGCCGGTGCCGGATTATCTGCTAGTCAACACGGACTTGAACCTGGCCGGCGGCTTCATTCTGAGCGGCACCGTCCGCTTTGACTGGACGGGCAACCTGCCGCCGCCCGACGAACAGTGGTTCGACGTCACGACCGTTGTCACACCGGAACCGGCCGGCCTGGGGCTGGCGCTGCTCGGTGCCCTCGTGGGTCTGCAACGGAGGCGGTAGCGAAGAAAGAACAGGCTCCCTGTATTGACATACCGCGGCGGGCACGTGGCTGTGCGTGCTCCGCCGCGGTTTCTTCTTGGTAAACCGGACGTCTTTCAGGGGCGGTGCGTGGAGCCGCTGTTCCGGGAGGCTCGGCAGACAAATCTGACCGGGGCGCGCCCGGCAGGGCAACCGCATTCTCGGCAGTTCTGCGGTTCGGCCCGGGCGACCGAGCGAAGTCACCCGCGACGGTCGCTCAGGAACGGGGTTCGCCGGTGGCGACAACCCGTCTTTCCGGGTTTCGAT
>Ga0182017_10000064_pt1 | contig 74346 bp, 67 predicted proteins | sample 712E3DmetaG_FD_120492 | JGI IMG/M metagenome (GOLD analysis project Ga0182017, IMG submission 120492) | Permafrost microbial communities from Stordalen Mire, Sweden - 712E3D metaG | ecosystem: Environmental > Terrestrial > Soil > Wetlands > Permafrost | place: Sweden: Stordalen | collected... | reverse complement strand
GGTGAGCATGGTCGGCGAGAGCGGATCGTCTCGGTGAGCGTCGTAACCGATCGACACCAGAACGAGCTCGGGCGAGAAGGCTTCGACCGCCGGGTAGGCGATCTGCTCGAACGCCTCAAGATAGGAACGGTCGCCGGTGCCGCCCGGAAGGGGAATGTTCAGCGTCGTTGGATTCTCGCCACCGGGGATGTCTTCGCCGCTCGACGTCTTGGGGCTCGGCCCGCCGGTTCCGGGGTAGTAGGGCCAGGCGTGAAGCGACACGTAGAGAACGCTCGGATCGTCCCAGAAGATCGCCTCGGTCCCGTTCCCGTGATGAATGTCCCAGTCGAGAATCGCAACCCGCTTGAGCCCCAGCTCGGCCTGCGCGTGGCGCGCGGCGACGGCGATGTTATTGATCAGGCAGAAGCCCATCGCCTTCTCACGCGAGGCGTGATGGCCGGGCGGGCGAACGAGCGCGAAACCGCCGCGGCGCACGGCCTCTATCGTGATCCCGGCGGCGAGCTTGGCGGCCTTCGCGGTGGTAGGAGTGACGTAAGTGTCGAAATCGATCCACCGCGTCTCTGTGGTCTCAGCGAACAGGCTGTCGAGGTACGCGGGCGTGTGAACGCGCTCCAGATCTTCCCGCGTGGCGGGCTCGGCCGTGATGTGCTCGGCGACGGGAAGGAGAACCTCCAGCCGCATCTGCGACTCGGGGTGATACTCCGGCGCGATGTGAAGGCGAACGTCCTCTTCGTTGATCAAGGCTTTGATGGCGCGGCCCTCCAGATTCGGCCTGTACCGGCGACTTCTCTTCGCGCGTGAGCGGGTTGCCCGAGCGAGAAGCCGATTCTAACCCGGTAGAGCCGGTTTCGGTCTTACTGGTGCAGGCCAGATAACAAGCGACGGCTCGAGACTCGCCGCCGGGTCGTCTCTCAAGTGACCTCGGATCGCTCCGATAAGGTGTCACACGAGGAATATGAGTTCGAAGACACTCGTCATCGCTGAAAAACCGTCCGTCGGCCGTGATCTGGCCGGCGCGCTTCCGGGCACCTTCGCCAAATCCGAGGGCTATCTCGAGTCCGACACCCACATCGTCACCTGGGCGGTCGGGCACCTGGTGGAGCTCGCCACCCCGGAGGATTACGACGAGCGCTTCAAGCGCTGGCGAATGGCCGATCTCCCGATCGTGCCGGAGGCCTTCAAGCTGAAGCCGCGCGATTCGAAGTCCAAGAAGCAGCTCAACGTCGTGCTCAAGCTGATCAAGCGCGATGACGTCGACAATGTGATCAACGCCTGTGATGCCGGGCGCGAGGGCGAACTGATCTTCGCTTACCTCAACGAGGTCTATCTCGAGTCGCGCGGGGCAAAGCCGAAGCCCGTCCAGCGCCTTTGGATCTCGAGCATGACCAGGCAGGCGATCAGCGCGGGCTTCGAGAGCCTGCGCCCCGGCGAGCAGATGAGCTCGCTCGAGGCCGCCGCCCGCTCGCGCTCCGAGGCCGACTGGATGGTCGGCATGAACGCCACTCGCGCAGCCACGATTCGCGGTCGCGCCTGGGTTGGCGGCGTCGTTTCGCTAGGCCGGGTCCAGACGCCGACGCTGGCGATGATCGTGGCCCGCGAGCGCGAGATCCAGGCCTTCGTTTCCGAGCCCTACTGGCTCGTTCATGCGGATTTTGACCTCGGCTATCAGGGCCTCTGGTTCGAGGGCGACGAGACGAGGATCCTGGAAGGAGAGCGGGCCCAGTCCATTGCCGACAAGGTGGCCGGCGCAGAAGGCGTGGTCGCCTCGGTCGAGCGCAAGGAAGCAAGCGAGCGCGCACCGCTCCTCTACGACCTCACCTCACTGCAGCGCGACGCCAACCGTCGCTTCAGCTTCTCGGCCCAGAGGACGCTCAGGGCGGCGCAGTCGCTCTACGAGAGCAAGAAAGCGATCACCTATCCGCGTACCAGCTCGCGCTACCTCTCTGGCGACATGGTGTCTCTGCTCAAGCCTACGGCCGCCACGCTGGAGTCGATCCACGAGTACGCCGAGGGGGCGCGATTCGTTCTTCACCTGGAGGAGCTGCCGTTGGGGCGGGTCGTCAACGACGCCAAGATCACCGATCACCACGCCATCATCCCGACCAATGTCGAGCACGACATCGAGGCTTTCTCCGACGACGAGCGGCGCATCTTCGATCTCATCGCGAAGCGCTTCCTGGCCGCTTTCCATCCGCCGGCGCGCTACGCCAATACGACCATCGTCACCGAGGTCGAGAGCGAGCGGTTCCGCACCCGCGGCAAGGTCACGCTCGAGCCGGGCTGGCGCGCCGTCTACGGCCAAAGCGCGACCGGTAGCGGCCGCACGGCCGAAGGCGAGGACGAAGACGGCGAGAGCGGCGAGCTCCCGGCTCTGAGCGAGGGTCAGAAGGTGCTCTGCAAGAGCGCCGAGAGCGAGGCCAAGGAGACGAAGCCGCCGCCGCGCTACAACGAGGCCACGCTGCTGATGGCGATGGAGACAGCAGGCAAGCTGATCGACGACGAGGAACTGCGCGAGGCAATGAAGGAGGGCGGCCTGGGCACGCCGGCGACGCGAGCCGAGACGATCGAGACGCTGATCCGGCGCGAGTACATCGAGCGCGCGGGCAAGGAGTTGCAGCCCACGCCGAAAGGCCTGCAGGTAATCACGATGCTTGACGCGCATCCGCTCACCTCGGCCGAGCTGACCGGCAGCTGGGAAAAGCGCCTCGGCGACATCGAGCACGGCTCGGGCGATCGGGCGGTTTTCATGGACGAGATCGAGCGCTTCACGCGCGAGACAGTCGAGAAGATCGCCGCGCTGGACAAGGAAAAACTACGTCCCGAAAGGGTCGAATTGGGCCCCTGCCCGCGTTGCGGCGCCGAAACGGGCGAGATCATCCGCGAAAACTCGCGTGCTTACGGATGTACGAGTTGGAAGAGCCGGGAGGAAACCGGCTGCGGCTTCGTAATCTGGAAAAAGGTGGCCGGGCGCTCAATTACGCCCGAGATCGCCCGACAACTACTTGCACAGGGACGTACAAATGACGTAATATCTGGATTCCGAAGCCGAGGCGGCAAACATTTTCGCGCGCGCCTCGTCTTGAACGCCGAAGGACAAATCGAGTTCGAGTTTCCCACGCGCTCGCAAAATGCCCAACCGGCCGCCGCGGAATAGAGAATAGTCGGAGTCCGTTTGCAGTAGGTGAGCCCAGAGTGGGCTCGCGAGCCGCGAGGAGAGACCAGAGCGAATGATGGTTCGCTGCGGAGATAATGGGAAAGAAAGGACGTCGAGGGTCAGTTGACGCAAAATCACCTGCAGGAAGTACTTGAAGGTAGCGAGAGCGTCCGCGTATTCGTGGACGCCGCTGAGGAGCGCGGCACGATCGAGCCGGCCGAGATCGAGGCGCTCGTAGTGGAGCACGACCTCAACGAGATCGAGCGTGAAGACCTCATGCGCGAGCTCGAGAAGATAGGCGTGGAGATCGCTCAGCCGGCGGCGGCTGCCAGCGAGCATGTCGAGCCGGCGGAGACCGTCCCCGTCGAGGTGCCGGAGCTTTCCGGTGCTGCCGACAGTCTGCAGCTATTCCTCGCCGACGTTGGTAAGCACAGGCTGCTTACCGCCGCCGATGAGGTGTCTCTCGCCAAGCGTATCGAGCGCGGCGACGCGGTCGCCAAGCGCTGCATGATCGAGTCGAACCTGCGACTGGTCGTCTCGATCGCCAAGGGCTATCGCGGCCTCGGTGTTCCTTTCCTCGATCTGATCCAGGAAGGCACGCTCGGCCTCAACCGCGCAGTCGAGAAGTTCGACTGGCGCCGCGGCTTCAAGTTCTCGACCTACGCGACCTGGTGGATCCGCCAGTCGGTGCAGCGCGCAGTGGCCAACCACGCGCGCACGATTCGCGTTCCCGTTCACGTGGTCGAGCGCCAGCAGAAGCTGTCGCGGGCTGCGCGTCGGCTCGAAGTCGAGCTGGGTCGCGAGGCGACGCGGGACGAGCTTGCCGAGGCGACAGGACTTCCCATTCAGCACGTGGACGAGGCGCTCGGCGCGGCTTCGGCCTCGGTGTCGCTGAACCAGACTGTCGGTGCCGATGACGAGGGCGAGCTCGGCGATCTCTTCGCCGATCGCGAGGCCTCCGATCCGTTCGACGAGGCTGAAGAGTCGCTGCGCAGGCAAGGCGTGCGCAAGGCGCTCGAGGCACTGCCCGAGCGCGAGCGGCGCATTCTCGAGCTTCGCTTCGGTTTCGAAGGCGAGCCCTGGACGCTAGAGGCAATCGGCCATGAGCTGGATCTCACGCGCGAGCGTGTGCGTCAGCTCGAGGGCCAGGCCCTCGCGCGGCTCGGGGCGCTACGCGAGCTCTCTTCGCTCGCGGCAGCCTGAGCAACGGCAAAACCCGGTTGTGGGCCAGTTCCGGTTCGTGCGCCGAATCGGTGGGATGTTCTGCGGCCTTTTAGAGCGGGCTGTCGCTAGTCTCCACTCGGCCGGGCAGCAATCAGGGGAGGCAGCAGTAGCTCGAACAGGGACAGCAGTTTTACTTGCCGCGCTCATGCTCGCGCTCACGCTTGTGGCCGGGTGCGGCGGCTCCGGTAGCAGTGCGAAGGCGCCGAAGATCGTGCTACGCAGCTTCCCGACGCTGCACGTAGAGGTCAACACCGGGGTGGACTCGCTCGACCCCGGCCTCTCCTACACCAGCGGCTGCTGGCAGAGCCTCTGGAACGTCTACCTGAGCCCGTACGGCTATCAACACGTAAACGGCAGGGCGAGCTCCCAGATTGTTCCGGTCCTGGCCGAGGCGATGCCCGACATCTCGAAGGGCGGTCGTATCTACACGTTTCGCCTGCGCGACGGGCTGAGCTATTCGGACGGGAGCCTGGTGCAGGCCGCCGACTTCGCCTATGCGATCCGCAGGCTCTACTTGCTCGATTCGGTGGGGGCGCCGCTTTTCGACGACGTCGTAGGATCGGGCGTCGCCGAGGCGCGCCGGGGATTGATCTCCGGTATCGAGACCAACGACTTCACGAGATCGATCACGGTGCGCCTGAAGCGGCCCAGCTCGACCTTCATCGACGCGCTGGCGAGCCTGTTCGCGGCGCCCGTCCCGCCGGGCACGCCGAGTCGCGATCAAACGCTCGAGCCGATCCCCTCGACCGGTCCGTACAAGATCTCGGAGGTCAGGTGGCCGAAGGCATTCACGCTGGTGCGAAACCGCTATTTCGAGCCGACCGAGACGGTGCCGGCGACCAATCCAGATCGGATCATCGTGGACGTCGTCGACGGCGGCAAAGTAGCGCTCGAGCAGCTTGCGGCCGGGGACGCCGACTATGCGGCCGTGCCGATCGCGCCGGCTTCGCTCGAGCAGGCTAAGCGCAAGAGTCGGCTGCAGCTTCGCGCCTACACCGATGCCAGCACCCAGTACTTCTTCATGAACACGACACAGCGGCCTTTCAACGACGTCCGCGTCCGCCAAGCCGTGAACTACGCACTCGACAGGCGGCAGTTGGTTGAGATTTTCGGGGGCCAGGCCGTGGCCAGCGAGAACATACTTCCGCCGCCCTACCCGTCATATACACGGCATGACCTTTACCCGTACAACCTCGCCAAGGCGAGAGCGCTGGTGCAACAGGCGAAGGTAGGGGGAACGCGCATAACCGTCTTTGCTCCAACGCAACCCGTGCAGGCGCGCGCGGCTGCCCTCTACCTCGTACGCCAGCTCCGCGCGATCGGCCTCAAGCCACGCTCCGCGGTGACGCTGTTGCCCCCCGCTCATTACTGGACGACCGTCGGCAACAGGAGCACGCGGGCTCAGATCGGCTACTCGCTCTGGACGCAGAGCATTCCCAACCCGCTTGCCTGGTTCGAGCCCCTTCTCGACGGCGGCGAGACGAAGGCGCTTGCGAATACGAACTACTCCTTCGCCAACTCCGCGGATCTGAACGTGGCTATCAATCGTCTGGCGCGCGATCCGGAGCTCACGCCCGACGTGAACGCGCAGTGGGCCGCGCTCGATCGGCGGACAATGCGCTGGGCACCGCTGGCGCCGTTTCTGAACCCGCGCTCGTTCGACGCTTTCAGCACGCGCATCGATCTCCGTTGCTACGTCTCGAACACTCTCTACGGGGTCGACTACGGCCGGCTATGCCTCAAACGAGGGTCTGCGGCCGGCTAGCGCGAACTGGGAATCGGCTCCAGTTCACGTATTTCGTGCATCTCCCGCATCAGGTGGGGGATCCGGCAATCCCTGGATAGAGGGAGAGGAAGGGGTTCTGGAAGACCGATACCCAAACCGTGGACGCTGCCGAGCGAAGGGAAATCCTGAGCCGTTATATCGATCACTCGAGACGTTTCGAGGAGGTTGCGCAACGGCGAGCCGGAGCGACCAGCGGTGAAGTCATTCCCTTCGGCGCGCCGCTTCGCGTCGAACAGGAGCCCACGAGTCGCGAGCTGGAAGTGCTTCAGTTGATCTCCGACGGCCTGGTAAATCGCGAGATCGGCGCTCGCCTCTTCCTATCAGAGGAGACGGTCAAGTCGCATGTCCGCCACCTACTCGCCAAGCTTCAAGCTCGGTCGCGGGCCCACGCCGTGGCCGTCGGCTTCCGGCGCGGGCTCATTACTTAGATTCCCGAGGTTTTCCCCAACCTGTGGATATCCCTCGATCGGGGGATGCTTCTGTGCCTTAGGAAGTAAAGGATCGAAGCTCTTACCAAGGCTTCATGCATCCGCCGAATGCGGCGACGTTTGCAATCGCGGACAGAAGTGCAACGATCTTGAGTGAAATAAGACGCATGTCAACCTCCTCGTTAATAAACGACTCCGAGAAAGGCCTACCCCTGTGAAGAAGGTCGGCACCCCCCTGAAGGCCGACATTACAACAGAACGGCGGCTGTCGTCGCATCAACAGACGCTGGCCCTTCGCAGTCATGGGGCTCTTCTAGCGCTCGGAGCGGCCGCACTCTCGTCGGTCCTTCTCTACCGCGGCTATCACCTCGGACCTCTAGTGCCCACGGCAATGATGGCCGTGGCCGCTTATATCTGCGAGAGGCTCGATGTTCGACTGAGTCCTCATCTCGAGGTCTCCGTGAGCTTCTTGCCGTTAATCTTCGCCGCCGTTGTTTTAGGACCCCTTTCGGCGGTAATCGTCGCCTTCGTTTGTCTATTAGGCGAGTTGGGACGACCCTGGGAGAGATGGGTTATTTGGTCCGGTACTCGCTGTCTCGTATTGGGAGCTGCAGGACTTGCGGCCGTATCGATTAGTCCCGAAACGACTCTCGGCGGACTTTTCGTATCTACGCTAATCGCATCTGTAGTTACCGTTAGCGGCGAATCGGCTGCGGGTGCGATAACGCTCTCGATTCGAGAGAAATGGACACCCCGCACTTACTTCTTTGAGCTACTACAAGTGGGCCTCACCGGAATGGTCGTATATGTTCCAGTGATAGCCGGACTCGCGTACGCGTATGTGCACGTTTCGCCGTGGTCGGCAGTGATCTTTGTCGGCCCGGCTATTGCGGCGCAGCGCTACTTCGTTCTCTATCGCGAGCAAGCGCGTGCCACTAACGAGCTCGAATCCGCAGTCGCGAAGTTATCGAGAGTAAACCTGTCGTTTGCAACCGCGCTAGTCACAGCCCTCGACGCCAGAGATCACTACACTGCGGGCCATTCGGCCGCCGTCGCAATCTACGCGCGCGATATTGCGATTGAGGCCGGGCTATCACAGAGCGAGCGGGAAAAGGCTCACCTATGTGGGCTTCTCCACGACATCGGAAAGATCGGCGTGCCGGTCGGTGTGTTGGAAAAGAGCGGCTCGCTGACAACCGGTGAGTGGTCGGCCGTGCAAAGTCACGCCGAGGTCGGTGCCTCGATACTCGATCGGATCGAGGGATACGAGGAGATAGCCACCGCCGTCCGTCATCACCATGAGCGTTTTGACGGCGAGGGTTATCCGGGCGGGATCGCGGGCGAGGCGATACCGCTTCTTTCGAGAATCGTGGCCGTCGCCGACGCCTACAGCGCGATGACCTCGGAGCGTCCCTACCGGATCGCGCTGAGCGGCGAGGAGGCGCGTGATCGCCTCGAGCGCGAGTCCGGCAAGCAATTCGATCCGGCGGCCGTTCGAGCGCTCGTTGCGGTGCTGGACGGAGCCAGCGAGGCTTACGTGGCCGGCACTCACACGAACTTCGAGTTGGAGATCGGTGAGCTGGTAGCGATGGAGCTCGGAAAGTCCTCGTCCGCTGCGCCGGAGCCGAGCCTAGTCTGAAGACACCGAGTAGCGGGAAGCTTCGGTCCGATTGCGTACGCCGAGCTTTTTGTAGATGTGGCGAAGGTGAACCTTCACGGTCACTTCGCTGATAAAGAGCTCATTGGAGATCTCCTTGTTCGAATATCCGTCGGCAGCGAGCTGAAGTACTTCGCGTTCGCGCCGCGTAAGAGCCTCGTCCGACAGGGGCGGCGATGCGCTACCGGCCGGAAGTTCAATAGCGAACTTCCTAGCGAGACGCTCGTCGCAAGCGGCGCCGAGAACTGGCGCTATCCGCGATGTGGTAGCAGGATCCGATGCCGCCAGTGCGAGCAGCTCGGGGCATGCGCGGTATGCCCAGACAAATGTGTTCCATCGCTCGTACTTCGAAACGAAAGCCATTGCGTTCGCGAATAAGGTGCACGTCTCGGAAGAGTCCGATCGCTTGGCAACCACCGTACGCACGAGAGCCGTCAGAGCACGCGTGTCGATATTCTTTGTGGTCGCGTCGGCATCGTTAGCCCATTCCGTCGCTGCCTCGAGCCTCCCTCGACAAGCGTAATAAAGGGCGCTCGCGCTCTGAGCCAAACCTTGCCATGACTTAGGCCCGATTAGCCCATCTTCCTGCACCATTACGTTGTCATCGAAATCATGCGATATAGAACTAATCACTCTGCGCAGCGCTCTTGTGTAGGTGAATACGTTCAAACCACATCGATCTCCCTTTCGATCGGCTGCGTCTAATAAAAGCAAAGCATGCCTGTATCGACGAACACCAATGGCAATTGCGGCGCGTGCGCATAGGGCTAGTGGAATACCAAATGACAGACCATAGTCGTCTAGGCATTTCCACGTATCTTGAATCAAGATATCGGCTTCCGAGTAATGCGCGGCCTGAGTGAGATAGTCGCAATAGAAAATCGCGAAGCCCGTGCGGATTTGGGGATGGACGCGATTAAGTAGTGGGAGCGCGTCCTCAAAACGTGGTTGCTCGGAGGACGAGAACCCGAGCAGTTGCGTAGATAAGAGTGCGTGTGCCGAAAGCGCTCGAACGAACGATTCTGGTCGACCGTCCTGATACTCATAAAGCTGATCAACGAGAGAGGAGGTGTCGTCGCTCTCGAGCTCAATCGCTGAGAGGAAATCCGTCCAAAGGCAATGCAACACGGCGCTTCGATCGGGCGCAAGAGTTCGTGCTGTGACCATGTGGTGGCGGGCGGTGTCCTGGCGGTTCGAAAAGTAAGCACTGCGACCCGCAATCGCATGAGCTCGCCAGCAAAGCGGAGACGACTCGTCAAAGTGATGCGTGGACTGCAGTGCAAGCGCATACGCCTTGGCGAGATCGCCGACGACGAACGCGACCTCGGCTTCGGCGAGGTCGAGAAGGGGGGAGACGAGCTTACGCTCGCGCCCGAATTCTGTCCAGGACTCGAGCGCGGCTACGCGGCTGCCGTCGAGGAGTGCTGGTAGTGAGAGCTCGATCAGACGGGGCAGGAGGTCGGGGCGATCGCGGTCGTGGATGAGTTGCCAGACGTCGTCCCAGCGCTCGTCGACGAGAAGCGCCTCCGCGAGCTCGTCCATGAGCTCGATGCGGTCGGTGCGCTCTTCGAGGCGCTGCTCGAGGAAGCTACGGAGAAGTGGATGGAGCGAGCGCTCGTCCTTTCCGCTGGTGCTGTGGAGAAACCCGCTCCGCTCGGCGTCGGCTGCAAGATCGAAAGCCGAAGGCCCAAGTCGCTCTAGCAGGCTCTTGCTGATGTTGGGCGCGGCGGATATCTGGCAGAGAAAGCGCTCCAACTCGGGAGATGTGCCCACGTAGAGCTCTTCGGCGAAGTAGTCGTAGAGACTTCGAAGGAGGGCATTCTTGGGCAAAGTGGAGCCTTGCGAGCGTGCTGCGAGGCCAAGAATCGCCGGCCAACCGCGGCAGACCTGTATCAGCTCAGCTCGTTGCTTCTCGCTCGCGATCGGGGAAAGGACTTCGCTTGCTTCTTCGGGTGTCATCTCCAGTTGGTCGCGGCGAAGCTCAAGCAGCTCGCCGTAGAGGCGAAGGCGCGAACTGGCCCAGGAAGGACGCTTGCGACTAGTGATGAGCAGGCGCAGCGGCGTCTCGCGCACCAGCGTCCCGATGAATCGCTCGCATGCTTGCGACACCGCGAGCGCTTGGTAGTCGTCGATCACAAGCCGAGCATCGGCGGGCCAGGCAGCGAGCTCCTTGCTCAGCATCTCGGCGAGAAGTAACGCTTCGGCTTCGGGGTTGGTCGAGACGCTGAGCCGCGTTAGCATTCGCTCCCCGGCACCGCTGACAACCGTTGAAACGACCGCAGCAATCCGCGCGGCTACGGCCGCGATGTCGAATCCTTCTGAACCGACCGAATACCAGGCACCGGCGATCTTGCGGCTCGAGATCCATTGCCTGGCCAGCGTCGTTTTCCCGAAGCCTGCCGGCGCTATCAGCGCGATTACGCGGGCATCGGAGTCGTCCAGCTTCTCGAGTAGGCGCGATCGTTTGATCAGCTGCGGCTCAAGCCGCCAGCCCTCTCTCTCGCTCGTTGTCGTGACGGTCACGCGAATACGCTAACCGGCTTTGTATCTTCCCTTGCGAACAGCGCGCACGCCAGCGAGCGAGAAGCGCCCGCGACCGAGAGGCCGCGGGCGCGTCGGTCACCCTCCTAGGAGAATTGGATCGGAGAGGGCTCGCATGAACGGGTCATTGCCGGTGAGCCTGTAGTAAGCGCCGGGGATTTGCCGTCGCCGCTCGACGCCGAGCTTCTGGCGAAGCGTGTCACAGTGCGCCTTCACCGTACGTGCTGAGATGCCTAGATGCCGCCCTACCTCTTCGTTTGAGCAGCCGGCGGCGATCAGAGCGACGATCTGCCGCTGTCGGTCGGTGATCGCCGGCGACGTGCGGATTAGTTGTAGATGCATGACTGTGAGCCTAGGGCGTCGCTAATCGCACGGGAAGTACTCCGAAGGCGTATTCGGTGGCGTATCTTTTGCCACTTTCGCCGGGCGACCCGAGCGCTCGAATCCTGCGCTCGGTTAGGGTTCGACGCGATGAAGGTCGGGATTATCGTGCCCTATTCGTGGTCGTACTGGGGAGGCGTGCTGGAGCACGCCCAGAACCAGGCTGTCGCGCTGCGCGAGCTCGGGGTCGAGACCAGGACGATCGTCGGCAGCGATCCGCCCGGCCGGCTCACGCGCATCCTCCACCCGCGCAGCGGCCGCCACGATCCGCCGCCCGAGGGCGTGATTGCGGTCGGTCGCTCGGTGATCGTGCCGGCCAACGACTCGCTGCCCAACATCATCCTCGCTCCCGCTGTCTACCCGCGCCTGAAGCGCGTGCTCGAGCGCGAGCGCTTCGACCTGATTCACGTGCACGAGCCGATGACGCCGGCGATCGCGGTGATCGCCCTGGCGCTTGCTCGTTGCACGACCGTTGCGACCTTCCATGCCTCGGGCAATCTCGGCTGGATGAAGGTGGGCGTGCACCTCTGGGGCCAGCTGCTCGACCGCCTCGACGCCCGTATCGCCGTCTCCGAGCAGGCCCGTGCCTCGATCGCGCGCTGGAAGCCGGGCCACTACGAGATCGTCCCCAACGGGATCGTCGTTCCCGAGCAGGCCGAGGCGGCAGGGCGCGAGAACAAGATCGTCTTCATCGGCCGGCACGACCCGCGCAAGGGCCTGCTGACGCTGCTCAAGGCCTGGCCCGACATTCACCGGCGCACGGGCGCCACCCTGCGCGTGGTCGGTGCCGATCCGCTCTCGGTGCGCCTGCTGCTGGCCCGCCACCGGCTGCACGAGGCGGGGCTCGAGGTGCCGGGCTTCCTGAGCGAGGAGGCGCTCTCGGCCGAGCTGGCCAGCGCCAAGCTGCTGGTCGCTCCCTCGCTGGGAGGAGAAAGCTTCGGCATGGTGCTGACGCGCGCCTTCGCCTCGGCCACGCCGGTGGTCGCCTCGGACATCCCCGGCTACCGCGACGTGTTCGAAGAGCGCGCGGGCGTGGCCGTGCCCCCCGGCGATCACGAGGCCTTGAAGCAGGCCGTGATCGGGCTGCTGGAGGACGAGCCGCGCCGCGAGCAGATGGGCGCGGCCGCGCGGGTGATCGCCCGCGAGCGCTACGACTGGCGTGACATCGGAAGGCGCCTGCTCTCGATCTACGAGCTGGCGATCGAGGGCCGTTTCGACGCCGACGCGGCGGCGAAGTAATGAGGGCGCCCAGCATGAGAACGCGGGTCATTGCGGCCTCTCTGGCGCTCGTGCTCTTGCTGGGGGCGGCGGGAGTAGTGCTCTGGTTCTACGGGCCCAACTGGTCGACGCTCGCTTCCGACTTCGACTCGGTGCGCTGGAACTGGGTCGGCGTCGCGCTCGGCCTGAATCTCCTCTCCATCGCCGCCCGCGCGCTGGCCTGGAAGACCGTGATCGACCAGGCCGTCGAGCCGCCTCCGCCGGGCTACCGGGCGGTCGTCGCGGCTTTCTCGATCGGACTGTTCGCAAACGCCGTGCTGCCGGGCAGGATCGGCGAGGTGGCCAGGGTGGCCGTGCTGTCGCGCCGCGCCGGAAAGAGGAAGGGCGTCTGGGCGACGCTGCTGGGGACGGTCTTCGCCCATCGCGTCTTCGATCTCTTCCCTGTGCTCGGGCTGATCGCGTTCGTGCTCGCGACCGCCCGTCTGCCGCAGTGGGCGATGACGACCGTGGAGCTGTTCGTGATCGTCGGCCTGGCGTTGTTCGTGCTGGCTTTTCTGGTCGCTCGCCGGCGCGGGCACTCGACGCTGGACGAGCTTGGCCCCGTGCGCCGGCTGATCGAGATGGCGCGACAGGGCCTCGGCGTGATGCATGCGCCGCTGGCCGCCGTTATCGCGGTCGCTTTCCAGATCGTCGGCTGGGGGCTGCAGCTGCTGGCGGTCTACACGGCCATGCGGGCCTTCGACATCCATGCGCCGCTCGCGGCGGCCGGGCTGGTGTTACTGCTGATGAACGTCGCCATTCTCTTTCCGCTCTGGCCCGGGAACGTGGGCCTGTACCAGGCCGCCGTGGCGGCGCCGCTTCTCTCCTACGGTGTCGCCACCTCCCACGGGCTGGCCTTCGGCGTCGGGCTGCAGGCGATCGAGTCTTCGGTTGGGATCGGGCTGGGGATGATCTTCCTGGCTCGCGAGGGGCTGAGCTACGCGATGCTGAAGGAGATGCCGGAGCCCCGCGAGGTCAATCTGCAGACGGAGCCTCGGCGGGGCCGGTTGCGCCCGAAGAAGAGATCGAGCGCAGACGATTCGGACAAGACCTGAGGCGCGCCGATCGGTGCCAGCCGCCGCTCACGTCAAACTGCGCTGCGGTGGAAACAGTAGAGATCGATAGCGAGCAGGCCAGGGTCGTCAGCTGGCGACTGCACGTGCTGGTCGAAGCCGGCTACCCGATCACGCTGGCCGAGCGCCTGGCGCACAGCGAGATCGATCTCCATCGCGCGGTCGAGCTGATCCTGAGCGGTTGCCGCCATGAGACGGCCGCCGAGATTCTTCTCTAGACGTCAGAGGCGTCGCGCTTGCCGTGTGAGCTGGAGTCGGCGTCCGGGTCGTCCGGGCGGCGGTGCGTCTGCCGAGCGCGAGCCTGGAGCGACGAGCGCACGCTCTCGGTCTCGATGCCGAGATTCTCCAGCCGCGCCCGCAGCTCGAGCTCGAAGCCGGCGACGCGTTTCTCGAGCGCGGCCCAGCTCTTCTCGGCTCGCTCTCGCATCTCTTCGAGCGCGCCCTTCAGCTGCTTCTCGATCTTGCCCGCACTCTCGGCGCTGAGCGCGCGCAGGCGGTCGTCGAGCATCGTCTGCGCCCGGCGGTTGTAGGCCTCGACACCGCGCTCGAGCTCGCGGTGAAGGCGCCGCGCGGCTTCCTCGCGCGCATCCGTCATCGCGTTCTCGAACTGGCTCGCGTGATCGTCGGAGACGCTGCTCACGGTGCGGTCGGTGAAACGCTGTAGCTGCTCCAACTGCTTGCGCTCGATCTCCACGGATCCTGCCTGGATGCGCCGCTGTATCTCGACCTCTTCGCGCTCGACGCGCTCCATCACGTCGCGCTCGCGCCGGGTGAGCCGCTCGACGATTTCCTGGATGGCGCGCCGGCGCTCGTTGGCGAACTTCTCGAGCTCGTCGTGATTGCCTGCCAGGGCCTGCTCGATCGACTCGGACATCTCCTCGCGCAGGCGGGCGATCAAGGCCCGGTGCTCCTCGCTCTCGGCGGAGATGCGCTCGCCGTCGACCTGAATGCGGGCCTTCGCTTGCTGAACCGTTCCTTGCACGCCGCGGATCAGCTCGCTCACCTCGCGCGAGATAGCGGTCTCGCTGTTCCCGAGATCGCGTTGCCAGCTCTCGATTCGCTCCTCGACCTCGCGCTGGGTCTTGGCGAGCATCTGCGCGAGCTTTTCCTTCAAGGACTGCTCGGCCTCTGTGATCGAGTGCCGCCTCGTCTCGGCCATCGCCCGCTCCTGCTCGGCCAGCTGAGAGGAGGAGTCGGCGCGCGCGCGCGCCAGGATTCGCTCGAGCTCTCCAACTCTCGACCTGACCTCACCGTCGAGCTCGGTCCGAAGCATCGATCGACTTCGCTCCAGCTCGTGCTCGATCCGGCGCGTTCGATCGAGCCCGACCGCCATGGCGATCGCTCCCAGCGAGGCGCTGAACGCGGCCGTCGTCGCCACGGCGCTGATCGCGAGATCGCGGCCCGGCCGGAGCACGACCGCGACCCAGCAGGCCAGAGCGAGAATCCCGATCAGGACGGCGAAGGCGATCGCGACGCGCCGTGTCTCACGGCCGAAGGCCGCGAGCAGCAGGGCGACCGCCGCCAGGACGATCGCGACCAGACAAACGATCTGTAGGCCGGTGACCAGGCTCACGGACTTCATCGTACGGCTTATTCGGCAGGCAAGGCGCACCTAAAGGAACGCCGGACTTGACTTCTCTTGTCACAATGTGGCCTCGATCACGTCGAAGGGAGGCAAGGTGGAAGGCGGCTTCAATTTCCCGTTCGGGGGCGACCCCGAGGAGCTCATGCGCCAGCTGCAGGAGTTCACAGAAAAGCAGACAGAGGCACTTGCCGAGCAGCAGCGCGAGCAATTCGCGACCTTGACGCTCAACACCGCTGTGGAGCTGACCGCCGCGGCGCTGTCGCAGGTACAGGCGCCGGGGTCGATCGACGAGCAGGCGACCTCGATGCGTGACGCGATGCGCGTTCTTTTCCCGGAAGCGGTGGCGCTCGTCAGTGCCGCCCGGCAGGGATTCATGCGCGGTCGCTAGGCTTCAGTGCGTGAGAACGAAGTCGGCATTTGAGTTTCGGCGGGTCGTCGACCTGCCTCCTTACGCCTTCGCTAAAACTGACGCGCTGAAGCTCGAGCTGCGCCAGGCGGGCGAGGACGTGATCGACCTGGGCTTCGGGAACCCCGACCTTCCCTCGCACCCGCTCGCGGTCGACAAGCTGAAGGAAGCGGCCGAGATCGGGCGCAACCACCGCTATTCGCAGAGCCGCGGTATTCCGCGCTTGCGCAAGGCCGTCTGCGACCTCTACGAGCGCAAGTTCGGTGTGCTGCTCGATCCCGAGACGCAGGCGATCAACACGATCGGCGCCAAGGAAGGCTACGCGCATCTGATGTGGGTGCTGCTCGGGCCCGGTGACGCGGCGGTCGTTCCGACCCCGACCTACCCGATCCATCGCTTTGCGCCCATCTTCGCCGGCGCATCCGTCTTCGACATGGCGATGCAAGAGGGCGACGACCTCTTCGGCAACATGGTCGAGGCCTTCGAGCGAGCCGATCCGCGGCCGCGCGTGATCATCCTCTCCTTCCCGCACAACCCGACGACGCTCACGGTCGAGCTCGATTTCATGGAGAAGGCGGTCGCTTTCGCGCGCGAGAACGAGATCGTGCTCGTAAACGATTTCGCCTACGCCGACCTCGCCTATGACGGCTATCAGCCTCCCTCTCTGCTCCAGGTGGAGGGCGGCAGCGAAGTGGGCGTCGAGCTGTACACGCTGACCAAGTCGTTCTCGATGGCCGGCTGGCGCGTCGGCTTCGTGCTCGGGAACGCCGAGATCATCGCCGCGCTGGCCAGGCTCAAGTCGTATCTCGACTACGGCACTTTTCAGCCGATTCAGATCGCGTCGATCGTGGTCATGAACGAGGCGCCCGACTATCCGAAAGAGCTCTGCGAGATCTATCAGTCACGGCGCGACACGCTCTGCGACGGGCTGAACCGGATCGGCTGGGAGATCGAGAAGCCGCGCGGCTCGATGTTCGTCTGGGCGAAGATTCCGGAGCCCTATCGCAGCCTCGGCTCGGTCGAGTTCACGGTCAAGCTGATGAAAGACGCGGACGTGGCGGTCAGCCCCGGCGCCGGCTTCGGCACGGGCGGCGACGAGCACGTTCGCTTCGCTCTGATCGAGAACGAGCAGCGGATTACCCAGGGCGTGCGCGGTATCAGGCGCGGCCTGACAGAGCTCGGCTAGAAGCACGCTCCAGCCTTCGCGCTACGAGAAAGGGCGCTCCCCTTTGAGAACGCCCTTTCGTGTCGTCACGTCGGACGAGCAATCGACCTCGCGCCGCCCACCGAGGCGGACGGCGCGAGGCGTTCGTTTACTACGAGACGCGGATATTGTCGATCACGGAGTCGCCGCCACCGTTGAACGACAGGCCCATGCTCTGCACCTTGTTCAGCTCGCCGATGCAGCTTGAGGACAGCGAGGTCAGGTCGAAGTTCCAGGTTGTCGGGGCCGTGAACCAACCGGGAATGCTCTCCTGGCACCAATCCCAGGAGTCTCCGAGCTGGAGAACAAGTGTCGCGTTGGTCCCGCTAGAGCTCAACAGGTCGACACTCAGCTGAGTTCGGCTGGACATATCGATCGGGCTCGCGAAGATGGCTCCGAACCAGTAGCCGCCGGTGCTGTTCACATCTAGCCCGTAGGAGCCCTCGGAGTGCGTGGCCGTTTGCGAAACCGTGCCGGTATCCCCCGACGTGAAGGGTCCCCAGCCCTCGGTTCCGCTCTCGAAGTCGAACAGCATTTGCGATCCATGCGGATTCGGCTTGACGGTGATGTTTACGTCGGCCACGTTGGACAGCCGGCCGACCTTGTCCTTAACCGTGTAGGTCAGCGTTCGCTTGCCGTTGAAGCCCGCAGCCGGGGTGAACGTGAGCACCCCGTTCGCGTCGACCGAGTAGGTCCCCGCATCGATCGAGCCGCTGGTTTGCTGGCCCGGCGTAGAGGGGTCGAGATCGACTGTCGCCGGGTTGATCTGACTCTTCGGCGGGTAGGCGATGTCGTTTGCCGTGAGGTCGACAGTCCCCGCGGTCTGGTACTCGGTCGTGAGTGTGTCGTTGTCCGCCACCGGCGGGAATGTGAGCGGCCGCCTGCTCGACATCATCTTGCCGAAGTTGGCGATCGTCGTACAGACCGGGCTGGGGCAGTACACCGTGTAGCCGTCGTAGTCCGGATACAACGCTGGACCACTGTCCTGGATGTCCGACAGGATCCAGTAGAGAGCCCCGCTGCCGCCGTAGCGGTACACGGTGTCGGTCCACGACTTGTAGACGGGATTTCGAGTTGCCTTGTCCGACCAGCCGTACTCGCCCAGCATCGACGGCTTGTGGATGCTGTGAGCGAGCTTGATGTGCTCCTTGATCCAGTTCGTCGACCAGGAGGCGTCGGTGCTCTTGCCCCAGCTGTTCGGATAGAGGTGGTAGGACATCACGTCGATCGTCGGCAGCTTGGAGATGGCGAGCTCGTCGACGCCCTCTCCCGTGCTGCAGTCGCGCGTCCAGTCGCCGCTCGCCCCGGGCTTGTTGGGCTCGCAGAGGAAGCCCTCGCTGCCCGAGCTAACCAGGTGGTTGCGGTCGATCGACTTGATGTAGGCCGACATCTCGGCGGCCCAGTTGGTGATCGTTGTGGTGTTGCAGTTCGGATCGGCCGGGTAGACGCCCGAGCCCTTGCAACGCGGCTCGTTGCCGAGCTCCCAGGTCATGATCGTGGGGTCGTCCTTGTACTTGATCCCGGTGATCGAGTTCGTGTGGTTGAGCAGGTGATTGATCCAGGCCTTGTACCACTGGCGGATCTTCGGATTGGTGTAGAAGTCGCTGTGGTACGTACCGCCGGCCCAGCGGACGTACTGGTCCATGCCGCCGAAGTCCGACCAGTTGTTGGTCAGCGGCAGAACCAGCTTGAGGCCACGCGCCTTGGCGGCCGCGACCACGTAGTCGAGTCGCTGCAGGCCGTTGGCGCCGTCGTTGTAGGCGGGCTTCGTGCCGTCCCAGTACTGGAAGTACACGCCCTTGTCGGCGCCCCAGACGGAGTTCGTGCCGTCCTGGTTGCCGATGTCCATCCAAGCCCACGTTCGCACTACGTTGAAACCGTTCGCGGCGGCCTTGTCGAGCACCGCGTTGGTCATAACGTTCGGGCTGTAGTCCAAGTAGTAGTTGTTGGTACCGGCGAAGCGAAACTGTTTACCGTGCAGTGTCAGTTGCGACCCTTGACGCTGAACGAAATCGCTTCCTTGGCCACCAACGCAGCCGATCGCGCTTGTGCCGGCCGAGAGAAAGAGCACAGCCGGAAGCGCGATGAACAGTGTGATCGCCGATAGGCGAAACTTCCTGAACATGTAGCGGATCCCCTCCTAGTTGTTGCGGCGAACCGGTCCATAAACCGGTTTAACGGGGCACCTTTGCGCATCGCGGCAAAGTTGTCAACCGGGCACTGAAAACGTTTGCTGCGCTCGCTCTTCCACGGGGGCGCTGCGGGCCGATCCCGGCGCGCAATTCGAGCCGATCGCATAGCATCGCCGCGTGGCCGCGGATCGCGACAGGAGCGGGCTCCGAACGGTGGAGATCGCCGCGCTCGCTCTCGTCACGCTCGTCTCGGTGGCGGCGGGCGTCCTGCGCTACTCGGGCGTGCCGGCGCTGCTTGCCTTCTCGGTCGCCGCGCTCGCGCTGGCCGGGCTGGCCTGGACGGTGTCGTTTGCCACCGAGCAGGTGGGGGAGCGCTTCGGCCCGGCCGTCACCGGTGTGCTGCAATCGACGCTGGGGAACCTGCCCGAGTTCTTCGTCGTCCTCTTCGCTCTCTCGGCCGGCGAGACCGAGGTTGCGCAGGCTTCGCTGATCGGCTCGGTGCTGGCGAACGCCTTGCTCGTGCTGGGGCTCGCGCTCGTCGCGGGCTCGTTCCGCAGCAAAGACAAGGTGATGCGCTTCGGGCGCCGGCTCCCCAACGACACCGCGACGCTACTGCTGGTCGGAGTCTTCATCATCTCCCTGGTGGGCGTTTCGGTCGCGGTCGGCGGCGGCGCCGCCCACCACGTCAAGGCCATATCGGTGATCGGCGCCGCCTGCCTGCTGATCGTCTACCTGACCTGGCTCTTCCCCTACCTGCGTTCCGACGCCGGCCCCTCGCGCGGCCGGGCGAGAGTCGGGTTTGCCCGGGCCGCGGCGATGCTGGTTGTCGCCGGTGTCGGCGCCGCCTTCGTCTCGGACTGGTTCGTGGCCGAGCTGCGGCCGACGATGGATCGGCTCGGCATCTCCGCCGCCTTCGCCGGAATCGTGATCGTGGCCATCGCCGGCAACGCGGTCGAGAACGTCGTCGGCGTCACGCTGGCCTGGAAAGGCCAGAGCGATCTCGCCATCTCGGTGATCAAGAACTCCGTCTCGCAGGTTGCCGCCTTCCTCTTCCCGCTGCTCGTCCTCTGCTCGCTCTTCTTCGCGCAGTCGCTGACCTTCTCGATCGCGCCGGTCTTCATCGTTGCGCTGCTACTGACTGCGATCGCGGTCTGGCAGATCACGGGCGACGGCGAGGGAACTATCTTCGAGGGCCTGGCGCTGGTCGCCCTGTACGTGATCCTGGCGGCCGTGACGCTCTACGACTGAGCCCGCGTCTACGGGTTGCTGCCGAATTCGTGTTTGTTCCCGTCAGCGTCGCGCTGACTCTCCGCGCTCGTGCCGATTGAAACGATTCCCCAGCTATGTAAATCTGTGAATGACGGGGGCAATCGAGGTGAGGGGAGAGTCCAATGCTTACGAGAATCAGAGTGCTCGGCTTAGCTGTGCTCGTCGCCGGAATTTGCGCCGTTGCGGTTCTGGCGCAGGCGGGAGGAGCCGCCGCTAGAAGCCTGTCGGCTCAGGCCGGTTTCGTGCCGCGCGTCGCGCTGCCATCGTCGCTTGCTTCCACTCGCACGGCCGCCTCGGTGACGGCCGGCATGAACTGGGTCGATGGGGCTCTGAACGAGAACGCGACCTTCCTTTCCGGTCTCCCCCCCAACACCTCAATTGGGATGGACGCCGCCTTCATGAGCTACTACGCCTATACCGACTCCAGCGGTTATCCGAACGGCGTCTTCCCCCAAGCCGGCGACATCTACTACATGGCTGTCGTTCTAACCGTGATCGGTAACCCGGGCGGCGGCGGTGAAGTGGCCAACGACCAGATCCAGCTTCCGAGCAACACCTCGCTGGCGATCGATTCGACGCACCCGACGTACTGCTACTTCTACAACTCGGTCGGCACGGTTCTATCGAGGCCGACCTGCCCCTCGCCTAGTGTAGGGGGGGCTCTTCCGATCTCACTCGGAGGCGCTCCAATCGCCAGCTACGACACCTTCGAGGAGGACTTCCCGGTCAGGACGACGGTGCCTCTGAACGGCCTCTGCAGCCAGACCTGGGCGAACGGCTCTTCCATCCTTGGGACGGTCAACCCTGCCTGCGTGCTCAACTACAACGACTGGGCAATCGGCAGGTTCAGTTCGACGAAGAACGAGTTCGACTATGAGGGGATCTGGGATCCGGCCCAGACACTGGACACGTCCATCAGCTCGAAGCCGGCTTCCAGCACCACCTCGACCTCGGCCAGCTTCGCCTTCAGCTCGAACACGAGCGGCGCCACGTTCGATTGCGCTCTCGACTCGGGCTCGTGGGCGGCATGCAGCTCGCCCAAGGCTTACTCCGGGCTCACGGTCGGCAATCACGCGTTCAAGGTGCGGGCGGACAGCGTAATTAGCTACGACGGGATCGCACAGACTCGACGCCGGCCAGCGCCAGCTGGACGATCACGAGTAGCTCGGGAGGCGGTTCGGGCAACGGCTCAGGCAACGGTTCGGGCAACGGCTCGGGCAACGGCTCGGGCAGCGGCTCGGGCAGCGGCTCGGGCAACGGCTCGGGCAACGGCTCAAGCCCGGCCGCCAAGACCAGCGGCTCCGGCAAGATCTCGGCCGCCCACCTGAGCAAGAAGAGCTTCAAGCCCTCCGAGGCCGGAACGGTCAAGCTTTCCTACACCGTCTCCCCGAAGAGCAAGCACCTCACCTTCTTGCTGAGCATGAAAAAGGGAGCGAAGTGGCTGACCGTCCGAATCACTAAGAAGACGGGGAGCTTCAAGGGCGCCTACACGATCACGATCAAGAAGCTGTTCGGGAAAAAGCCGATCAAGGCCGGCAGCTATCGCCTGAAGCTGTCCGCCGACAAAAACAGCAAGTTGCTTTCGTTCAAGATCAGCTGAACCAAACTTGCTCATAGCCGCGGGAAGTGAGGCGCCGGCAAGCTCCGGCCGGGACGGGCGCGGTCGAGTTCCGGGGCGACTGAGGAGTCAAGGCTTCTAGAATCGATCCTGTGATCGAGCGCACGATCGTTCTTCTCAGTCCCCGGCCCAGGCGCATGCTCTTGTGCCGGTCGGTGCGGCGCCTGATCGGCGGCGAGACGCTCGAGCGCGCCTGCGATCTCGCTGCGCGGCTGAACGGCGAGGGCAAGCGCGTCACGCTCGGACTGCTCGGCGAGGACGTGGAGACGGAGAGAGCGGCGCGGGCGATCGCGGCCGAAGAGCGGCGCGCGCTGGAGGAGATCGAGGCGCGCGGGCTCGACGCGGCGCTGAGCGTAAAGCTGTCGGCGCTCGGGCTGGAGGTGGACGGGGAGCTTTGCTTCGAGCTTCTGCTCGCTCTGGTCGCCGCCGCGGACGAGAAGGGAAGCGCTGTCCTGATCGACATGGAGCGCGCGGACGCGGCCGACACGACGCTTCGCCTCTACCGGCGCCTGCGCAAGCTAGGCCACGACAACGTCAGCATCGCGCTGCAGGCTCGACTGCAGCGAACGCTCGGCGACATCGAGGCGCTGGCCGAGCTCGCTCCCAGGGTCTCGGTCTGCAAGGGCAGCTACGAAGTCCCGCCCGAGGACGCCGCGGTGAGTGAAGGGCAGGTGCGCGAACGATTCCTGCGCGCGGTCTCGCGGCTGGCCGACTCGGCGACTGAGATCGGCATCTCCACGCACGAGCGCGCGCTGATCGAGGAGAGCTGCCGCCTGCTTACCGTGGCCGGGCGCAAGCGCGACGGCTACGAGGTTCAGACCCTGCTCGGAGTAGCCCCCGAGCTCGAGAACGAGCTGGTTCGGGCGGGCGAGCCGCTGCGCGTCTACGTCCCATACGGCGAGGACTGGTTTCCCTACGTCTCGCGCCGGGCGCAGAGGATCGGCCGGCAGTGATCTGGGCGAGTGCCAGGGGTTGCCGCGTCACCGACGGCGAGGGGCGCGAGTACCTCGATCTCTCGGCCGGCTTCGGCGTCGCGGCGCTGGGGCATCGCAATCCCCGCGTGATGGCGGCGATCGGCGAGCAGCGGGTGGTGCACGCGCTGGGCGATCTGGCCGAGGCCGAGGCGACCGTCCGCCTGCGGCACGCGCTGCCGAGCCCGGCCAAGCTCGGCCTGAGCGGCGAGGACGCGGTGGAGATTGCGCTCAGGACGGCGCTTCTGGCAACGGGCAAGCCCGGTATCGTGGCCTTCGAGGGCGCCTATCACGGAACGGGGCTTCTGGCGCTGGCGGCGACCGGGCTGGAGCGCTTCCGGGCGCCCTTCGCCGCCTGGCTGCCCGGGCCCGTCTATCGCTTTCCCTTCGGAGAAGATCCCGGGCCGCTGCCGGTCGACGCGGGCTGCGTGATCGTCGAGCCGATTCAGGCGCGGGCCGGGGCGCGCGTTCCGCCCGACGGCTTTCTCGATCTCTTGCGCAAGCGTTGTGACAAGGCCGGCGCGCTGCTCGTCGCCGACGAGATCTACTGCGGGCTTGGGCGCGCGGGCGAGATGCTCGTCTCGGGCGAGCTGGCCGATGTGTATTGCCTGGGCAAGGCGCTCGGCGGCGGGCTGCCGCTCTCGGCGGCACTCTTCCGCTCGGGGCTGGAGCGGGCCTGGGAGCTCGGCCCGGAGGACGTCTACACGCACACGCACTCGGGCACGCCGCTGGCCTGCGCCGCCGCGCTGGTCGTGCTCGACGAGGTTCCCAGGCTGCTCTCCGAGGTCAAGCGCAAGGGAGAGATCTTCGCCCGCGCCGGCTGGCAGGGCGCCGGCCTGATGCGCGCCCGCCGCGGCGACGCCGCCAAGGCGCTCGAGCGCGGCGTGATCGTCGTCCCGGCCGGGCTGGGAAACGAACTGATCTCGGCCACGCCGCCGCTCACCATCTCCGACGAGGAGATCGAGGAAGCACTGGGACTGCTCGAGGGGTGCTAGGCGCTCATTTCCGGGACAAGTTCCAGGGCACCAAGGATCTCCGCCAGCCACCGAGCCACGCGCCCGCGGGGTGATTCGAGATTACTGTCCCACCGGGTCAAGATCGAGCACATATCCGGAACGGACCTGCGGTACGCCCTACGGCGAGTCAAGCTAGGACGGAGCGGATTTCCGAAATAGCCGCGGCTTGACAATCGCCATATCTGTTGCTATCGATATTACGCATATTGCGATTTAGAACTAAAACGATTCTGTTTATTCCGCTGGCTCTTTTAACTCTTGCGGTTTCCGTCCGGTGTGGAGACACCCCGACGAAAACGACTGTTCCTAATGTAAGCGGTCAATATATAGAAGTCGCTTATAATCACCTTCGAAGAGCCGACCTTCGCGTTTCTACGGTCGGGCCCCTTTCTTTCGAACATCGTCTTTACTTTCCTCCTCCGCCCGGGTCGCCTTCCGAGTTACGCCTTCCTTCATCGACCGTTCAATCGCAAGTACCTAGTGCTCACCGTACTGTGAGCACTAAATCTACCGTTGTATTATCCAGTCCGGGCGCGCTGGTTTCGATCCCAGGTAGTTTAGATTGTTCGCCGCCCCCGAGTACTGTGCCTCGTTTCGTCGGTCATACACTTTCATGGGTAGTTGCTCACGATAACTGTTTTTCGATGAAAGCTAACGTACTACCACGTCTTCACTTCGCAGATCAGCCCGATTTGCTCGATAACTATGTTATTACTAAGCAATCACCAGTGGCAGGCGCTTCTATATCTAGTAATGGTATACCGTTTGTCACTCTCATTGTCATTGTACGAAAGTAAGAACGAGTCTACTAACCGAGACAACAGGTGGTCGATAGCATGAAATAATGTCTCTGCTTAATAATAGTTGTACTCGTATCGCTTATTATAGTTCCAGCCGTTAACGCGAGTTATGACGACCAAGCAGACGTTTACTAGACTTACGGCACCGGAACCGGTCAAAATGAACCGCAATGGGAAGTCCGTGCCACTATTTTGACTCCAAAAGCGATCAATTCGGTGATACCGAGTGGCACCAGCTTTGTTACCTCTGTGCAGGTGAGCGAGGGTTACCGACTAGCGCGCCGGCGGCGTAGTGGCCTCGGCCTCGATCGTCTTCCTGATCTCGGGCGGTAGATCGGTACGGCAGCCGCAATGCTCGAGGTGCGCCTTATGCCACTCGACGCGTTGCTAGAAGGTCGCGCTCTTCGGCATCTTGTTGGCCAGATGCCATTCCCTGTTGATCTTCCCCATCTACTCGCCTGCTCGGACTCGCTCCAAAAACGCGAGAAACCCGTCCAGGAAGTCGCTCAGGCTCTGCCGAGTCTGCTCGTCGATCAGCTTTCCGTCCTCGTCGAACAGCGCGGCGGCGCCCGACACGTGCAGCGATCCGGGGTAGCCGAGCGCCTGTACGAAGAGCAGGACCTGGCGCAGCTGTAACTGAGAGCGCACAGTCCCGAAGCCGCCCGTGCTCGCCCCGACCAGCCCGTACGGCTTGCCCGCCAGCGGCGGGCCCGGCGGGCGCGAGGCCCAGTCGATCGCGTTCTTGAGCACGCCCGAGGGGCCGAAGTTGTACTCGGTCGCGCCGATCAGGAGCGCATCGGCGCGCTCGACCGCGTCGCGCAGGCTCGCGACCGGCTCGGGGTAGCCGAGCGCGCGCACGTCGTCGTTGTAAAGCGGAATATCGGCCAGCGAGACGAGCTCGACCTCGGCCCGTCCGCTCAGGATCTCCTGCGCCGCGACCAGCAGGCCGCGATTGAAGGAGGCCTTTCTCAGGCTGCCCGGGATGGCGACGATGCGCAGATCGCTCAATTGATTTTCCTTTCCGCGAGGATCAGAAGCTCGGCCGGGACGCGTTGCTCGAAGCGGGTGAAGGCGCGCTCGCCGGGGAACTCCTCGAAGGCGCGCAGGTGCAGGTTGGCGCCGGCGAGCGCCATGATGATCTGACCGATGCGCCAGAGCCCCATCCCCTCGGAGGTGACCGGGGCGAAGTAGTCCTCGCGCCAGTGCAGGATGGCGTCGAGGCAGCGCCTGGCGGGGTGGATGTCGAACAGGATCAGGCCGCCGCCGGGCCTGAGCCCGCCGGCGATGCCGTGCGCGAACTCGTTGATGTTGCTGACGCGCGCGAGTGAGCCCACCCCGGCGTAGACGAGATCGAAACGGCCGCGCTTCAGTTCCAGCGGCAGCTCGTCCAGGGGCGAGTGCACCCAGGCCACGCTCGGCCCACTCTCGCGCGCACGCACGAGAGCGTTGGCCGACGGATCGACCCCGGTCAGGAACGCGCCCAGATCGACGAACTGCAGCGTTTGCCCGCCGGTGCCGCAACCGAGGTGGCAGACCGAGCGCTCCCGGAGGTTCGGTAGCAGCTCGACGACGCGCTCCGGCAGGCTCTCGTACTCGCGCTCGCGGCGTTGGTGGATCTCGTCCCAGACCCTGATGTTCTCTTCAGTTGGCTCCACCGGGCCTCCTAAGCCGGAAGCGAGAATCCGCCGTCGACGATGATCGTCTGTCCTCGAATCATCTCCGCTGCGGGCGAAAGAAGAAAGGCCACCACAGCGGCGATGTCCTCGGGCGCGACCATTCGCCCGGCCGGCGTGCGCTCGCGGCCCATGCGCAGCATCTCCTCGCGGTTGGGGAAATGCTCCAGCGCGCCGGTCTCGACCAGGCCGCCGGAGACGGCGTTGACGCGTATCCCGCGCGGCGCCAGCTCGACGGCCAGGTAGCGGACGAGCGCCTCCAGCGCCGCCTTGGAGGTGCCGATCAAGGCGTAGTTCTTGAGCACGCGCGAGGAGCCGAGGCTGGAGATGGCGACGATCGAGGAGCCGGGCGCCATCTGCGGCGCCGCCACGGCGGCGAGTTGTAGGAAGGCACGGGCGTTGGCGTTCAGCGTCCAGTCCCAGTGACGGACATCGGTCTCGAGCGCGGGGCGAGCGACGCCGGTGGCGGCGTTGTGGACGAGCGCCGCGAGCGGGCCCAGTTCCGCGACCTGCTCGAGCACTCGCGTGGAGCTGATGTTGCCGCGCACCAGCAGCGGCTCCGAGCCGAGCGCCTCGATCTCCGTGGCCGTCTTCTCGGCGGCGCGGTCGCTGCGCAGGTAGCCGATCGCCACCCGCGCGGCGCCCTCACGCGCCAGCCTGAGCGCAATCGCCTTGCCGATTCCGCGCGAGCCGCCGGTGACGAGCACCGTGCCCGCTTTCTGCCGGGCCGTTTCCTTGCCGCTCTCGGCGCCTGTCATTGCTCTCTCGGCAGCGGATCGGCGGCCGTCGCCGAGCTCGGGATCTGCTCCCAGCCCGGTTTCGATCGTGCTTCCAGTCCGCCCTGTTCGGCCTTGGAGGAGGCGTAGCCGAGCCGGTCGAGCAGTTCCAACTGCTGTTCAGCGTAGGCGCGCGCCGGATGTTCCGCGGGCAGCTCGGCTACCAGCTCCTGCAGGCGCGCACGCAGCTGGAAGGCGAAATGCGGTGTCGCCGCCGCGACCAGCGCTTCCAGATCGTCGCGAGTTGCCTCGGCCATGCCAAAACCCTAGCGTAGAAATAGGCGGATTCCGACTCTGAGTGTCGCGTTAGGAGTTCGTCGGAAGCAGCTTCGACGCACTTCCTGGCTGATCGCAACGGGGAACGACATACGCCCATTTACCTTTGAAACGAAAATGTGTCGCCAGACCGTCGAAGTGCGATACGACATCGGGGTGGCGCCGGGACCCGCACCAGTTGCTCCAATCGATGGGGGTCGCGAATCTCTGTTGCCCAGATGAGAGCCGGAGGTGTACCGGGATTCTCAGCGGGTTGTGTTGGACCTTCGCGCGCTCTCGGCTCTGCTCGATCTCGAACGACGCTCGTCCCGAGGCGATGCAAGCCGATCCGCTCCGGTTGAGAAGAAAAGCGAAAACAACCGCCGTGCCCGACGCTCCCTCGGCTTGCAAAGAGAGAAGGAGAGTCCCGGCGCCGCATTTCGGCACATTGCCAGACACACCCTGGCTCGCCTTCGAGTGGGCAGCGCAGCCCGCGAACAACGTGCCGAGAATCGCGGCCGAGACCACGATCATCAGTGCAGTGAACCGGCGCCGGGCCCCCACCTCGAGCCGATCCTAACGTACCGCTTTCTAATTGACAAAATTCCCGCGTCTGGGTGCGGAGCTCTCACGGAGCTTCGGCCTCGTATAATCGCGGCCAACATGATCGCCGTGTACGTAATCGTCGCTGTTGTTGTCTTGGCCGCAATCTGGGCGGTCCTGATCTTCAACCACCTGGTGCGGCTCGGCAACGAAGCCAAGCGCGGCTGGTCGAACATCGACGTGCAGCTCAAGCGCCGCAGCGACCTGATCCCCAACCTGGTCGAGGCCGTCAAGGGCTACGCGGCGCACGAGCGCGAGGTGTTCGAGGAGGTGACCGCGGCCAGGACGGCGATGCAGCAGGCGACCGGCCCGGCCCAGGCCGGCGAGGCCAACAAGCAGGCGAGCGCTGCCCTGGGGCGCCTGTTCGCCGTCAGCGAGGCCTACCCGCAACTGCGCGCGAGCGAGAACTTCCAGAAGCTGCAGGACGAGCTGACCGACACCGAGGACAAGATCGCGGCCGCACGGCGTTACTACAACCAGACCGTCTACCAGTACAACAGCCGCCTGCAGAGCTTCCCCGACCTGATCGTGGCCAAGCTCGGCGGCTTCCACGAGCGTGAGTTCTTCGCCCTCGAGTCGCTCGCCGAGGGGCAGCTGCCGGACGTCGACTTCTCCGGCGGCACCGCTTCACAATGACGCTCGAGGAGCAGATTCGCTCCAATCGCATCCGCACCGGGATGCTCGTGCTCTGCTTCGGCCTTGTCTTCGTCGCCATCGGCACCGCGGTGCAGGCTCTCTACGGCGGCTACGCGCTGATCATCATCGCCGCCATTGCCTTCGCGTATGCGATCTTCGCCTGGTTTGCCAACGGCAAGATGATCGCCTCCTGGACGGGCGCCCGGCCGGTGACCAAGGAGCAGTACCCCGATTTGGTGCGCGCGGTCGAGAACGCCTCCATCGCCGCCGGTCTCGAGCAGACGCCGGAGGTGCGCGTGGTCGACGATCCCTGCCCGAACGCCTTTGCCGCCGGCGGCTCGCCCAAGACCGCCTATGTCGCCGCGACGACGGGGCTGCTCGCGATGATGAACAAGCGCGAGCTCGAGGCGGTGATCGCGCATGAGATCGGGCACGTCCGTAACCGCGACGTGCGCCTGATGAGCCTGGCCGCGGTGCTCGTCGGCGTCATCGCTCTCGTCGCCGACCTCGCACTGCGCTTCGCCTTCTTCGGCGGCGGAAGGCGCCGCAACGGCAACCCGATCCTGATGATCATCGGGCTGGCGATGCTGATCCTGGCCCCGATCGCCGCCTTCGGCATTCAGATGTCGCTCTCGCGCCGGCGCGAGTACCTGGCCGACGAGGCCTCGGCCGAGACCACCGGCGACCCCGAAGGGCTGGCGATGGCGCTCTGGAAGCTGAAGCAGGACACGACCGAGCTCCGCCACGCCAACCGCGCCACCGCCCACCTCTACATCGAGACGCCGCTGAACAACGTAAGCGGTGTGCGCTCGGCACTGAGCGGCCTGTTCGACACCCACCCCTCGCTCGACGCCCGCATCGAGTCGCTCGAGAAGATGGGCGGCTTTCAGCTCTCGGCGCTGACCGGTTCGCAGCCGGCGTTGAGCTGATCGGACTCAACACCGCGCTCGGGGTACTAGCCTAAAAGCCTGTCCCGCCAGGGAGGCAGACCCGATGCGGCCGATTCGAGGCGCCGGCAGTCACCCGAACCGCTCGCCGCACTACCAGTGCGCCTTCGCGGCTAGTGCGACTCCTGGCAGCCAGGCCTCAACCACCTCGATCGCGCCTCCCTAACGGGATAGGCTTTCACTGTGACCTCGCGAGATAAAAAGACCCTGAGCTCGCAGCAGAAGACGGCCCTGATCTCGGTCGGCGCAGCGGTGGGCCTGATCGCGCTCAAGGTAACGACGGGCCTGATCACCGGCAGCCTGGCCTTTCTCTCCGGCGCGCTGGACTCGGGCCTCGATCTGGTAACGGCTCTGATGACGCTCTTCGCTGTCGGGCTCGCCGCCAGGCCGGCCGACGTCGAGCATCCCTGGGGCCACGCCAAGGTCGAGCATCTGGCGGCGCTCGCGGAGTCGTCCCTACTCTTCCTGGCCAGCATCTGGATCGCCTTCACGGCGTCGCAACGACTCGCCAGCTCCAGCCCGCCCGCGGTCGACGCGACCTGGTGGGCGATCCTCGTGATCCTGATCGTGATGTTGGTCGATGCCGGCCGAACGGTCATCTTCGTCCGTGCCTCGGTCCGGCTCCGCAGCGCCGCGTTGCAGTCGAACGCCCTCAATTTCATCGGCGATCTGGCCGGCTCGACCGGGGTGCTCGTCGGGCTGATTTTCGTCCGCGCCGGCTATCCCAAGGCCGACTCGATCGCCGCCATCTTCATCGCCGTGGTCGTCCTTTACGCGGCCGCGCGACTCGCCTTCAAGAACGCCGACATCCTGATCGACCGTAGTCCGCGCCTCGAGACGGAAGAGGTCAGGGGGGAGATCGCCGCTCTCGAGCCTCCCGTCGATCTGAAGCAGCTGCGCGTGCGCGAGGGGGGTGGGCGCTACTACGCGGAGGTCGTGATCGGCGTCCCGCCCGAAGCCGTCGTCGGCGAGGGGCACGCCGCCGCCGATCAGATCGAGAAGGCGCTCGAAGGGATGCTGCACGGCGGCGAGGTCGTCGTTCACGTCGAGCCCGAGAGCGAGGCCAAGCTGACAGAGGCGGTGCGCGCGGCGGCGATGAGCGTGCGTGGTGTGCGCGAGATTCACAATCTGACCATCGCCGACCTGGAGGGCCGGCACGAGGTCTCGCTGCACCTCAAGCTTCCGGGAGATCTGATGCTCGACCAGGCTCACGAGCTGGCCTCGCAAGTCGAGCAGGCAATCATGGACGCACGTCCCGAGATCGCCGCCGTGGTGACTCATCTCGAGCCACTGGACGAGGAGGTCACGGGAATCGCCGCGCCCCGTGTTCAGACGCGCGACTACGGCGACGCGATTCGAGCGGTGGTGCGCAAGGTGACGGGCGCGCCTCCGAGGGCGGTTCGCTTCGTACGTACCGAAGAGGGCCTTGTCGTCAATGTGATCGTGGCGCTCAATCCCGAGATCACTCTCTCGGAGGCTCACAAGCGAGCGTCCGAGATAGAGCAGGAGGTGCACCGCAAGTGCGCCGGGATCAAGCGGCTGGTCATACACACCGAGCCTTAGGGCCTATTCCGCTAGGCCCGCACGACCAATGCGACCGATTCGCAGCGCCAGCAGTCACCCGAACCGCTTCGTTACGGAGGTCGCGGCGGATAGCCTGTGAGTATGCGGCTCGTAATCGACTGGGACGGAACCGTCACCGTCGCCGACACGATGGATCTGATCGTGCGCGAGTTCGGCGACGCCGAGCTCGTCGATCGCTTCTCGGATGCCTTCATCGACGATTCCAAGCCGCTGCCGGTGACGCTCCAGCACGTGATCGAGAGTGAAATGGCGACGATCACGACGCCCTTGGAGGAGGTCATCGATTGGCTGATCGAGCACGTCGAGCTGCGTCCCGGTTTCGTCGAGTTGGCCAAGCGCGAGCGGCCGCTACTACTTTCCTCCAATATCCGCCAGCTGATCGAGCCGCTGCTCGAGCACTTCGGCGTCGAGGCGGATCTACTCGCCAACGAGCTCGTCTCGGACGGGGAGTCGGGCTGGCGCGTCCATTTCGGCGGAGAGATCTGCCCGGTCTGCGGCGAGCGCTGCAAGCGCCCGAAGCTGCCGCCCGGCGAGGTGGTCTACGTGGGGAACGGCTACTCAGATCGTTGCCCGGCGCTCGCCTCCTCGCGCATCTTCGCCCGTTGCGGCCTGGCTCGCTATCTCGACGCGATCGGCAAGCCCTACGAGCCCTTCGGTGACTTTCATCAGATCGCCTCAGCGCTCGAACGCTCGGTCTGACGCCCATTCCACCAGGTTCGCGATCTCTTCCGGAGTGGGCCCAGAGACGGACAAACGGGCCCGAGGGCCCGTTTGCGTTCGAACGTTCGCTCTCGCAGCCGGTTAGGTGCCGTAGAGGTAGTTCATGAGACTGTCGTACGCAGTCCAGCTGGGCAGGCCCAATCCAGTCTGACGCGTGATGCCGGCATCCGAGCAGGCGCCGTAATCATCCTGAGGCGTCGCTGCCAGCGCGGTGAAAGGCGTACCGGTGATTCCGGCGGTGTCGAGCGCTTTCCAGGTTGCCTGGAAGTTGTCGGCGACGACCGCCAAGGTGCAGGTTGTGGCCTGAATGTTGACGTAGCCGAGGACGTAGCCGTACATCGCCTCGGTATTTGCCGTCTTGACCTGCTTCTGCAGCGTCTTGACCTGCTTCTGCATCACTTTGACCTGCTTCTGCAGGATCTTGATTTGCTTGGCCTCTGGCGTCGCAGCCCCGGCACTGCTGATGGGGATCAGTACTGCTGCCAGCAGCAGGAGCGCGACAAGCGTGCGTTTCAAAAGAGCTCTCCCTTCGAGAGAATGCGGCGATAAGCGAATCTGAGTCTATTCCTTCTGCCGGGGGGAGTCTGCGCCCGGCGCGGCAGCGGCCGAGGCCGGGTAATCTTGACTCGTCGAGCGAGCCGCGACCGAATCGATTGATGGAGGCGAGCCGCATGGGTACGACCGTTCTTCTTCTTCACGCTTTTCCGGTGGGCCCGGAGATGTGGGAGCCGCAGCTCGAGGCGCTTGCCGGCTATGAGGTGCGAGCACCCAGCCTGGTGGGGCGCGGCGAGTCGGTCGACGGCTGGGCGAAGCAGCTGCTCGCCGAAACGGACGGCGACCTGGTCGCGATAGGCGCCTCGATGGGTGGCTACTGCGCGCTGGCGATGGCCAAGCGGGCGCCGGAGCGTCTGCGCGGGCTCGCGCTCGTCGGCTCGCACGCCGCGGCCGATCCGCCCGACGGGAAAATCTGGCGCGATCAGTCGATCGCTCGCGTGCGCGAGAAAGGCTCGCTCGCGCAGTGGCAGTCGATGCGCGACTACGCGCTCGGGGCCGATGCCGAGTCGGCGGCGGCGAGGCCGCTGGAGAACGGCATCGCGGCCCATGACCCCGAGGGCGTCGTCCAGGAACTGGTGGCCATGATCGGCCGCGAGGACACGACCGAGGTGGTCAGGACGCTCCCCTGTCCCTTCCTGGCGATTGCCGGTGCGCTCGATCAGGGCACGGCCGCCGAATCGAAAAAACTGGTCGAGTTGGCGCCCGACGGAGAGCTAGTGATCATCCCCGGGGCGAATCACCTGGTCAGCTTCCAGCGACCCGATCTCGTCAATCCGGTACTGCTCCGATTTCTCGAGCGCTGTACCGCGTAATCCTTCCGATACCGGCACAGCCGCTTCGAGCAGCAGCTGGCGCAGCATGAGCGCGTTCGCCGGCGCCTGCGCGACCGGGCCCTGCAGTGGTCCCGGCGGCGGGCTCGAGTTGTTGTTGTTGAAGACGGCGAAAAGCTGCCGCGCTTGCCCGCTCAGCTCGCGCAGCGGCTCGACCCACTCGGCCAGCTCCTCGCGCGTGTAGAGATAGTCGAAGCGGTCGGCGGCGCTGCCGCCGCGATGCTGCCAGGTGGCGGCGTTACGGCCGTGGAAGCGAATGTAGGCGACGTCGCTGGTCAGCTCGGCGACGGTCGGGATCACCGATTTGCTCTCCAGCCGCGGCGCGTCGACGATCACCAGCGCCATCCCCTTCTCTTTGAGGAACGAGAGCGTCCGGGCGCGGTTCGCTTCCTCCAGCCAGCTGGCGTGGCGGAACTCGACCAGCACGGTCGCGTCCCGAAACTGCTCCTTCGCCCAGGTCAGGTAGTCGAAGGACGAGTCCTTGCAGACGATGTAGGGCGGAAGCTGGAACAGGATGCCGCCCAGCTTGCCCGCTTCGCGAAGCGGCGCGATCCCGGCCAGGAAGCGGCGAAAGACCTCAGCGCGAAGCTCCTCGGGCGGGTGGAAGATGCGCCCCTGCTCGTCCGCCTCGGTCGCCGCGCGCAGATCCGCCGGCAGCTGCTCGACGCGTACCGGATGCCTGGTCATCAGCCCGAAGGCCTTGACGTGAAAGAGGAAGCCGGGCGGTGTGCGCTCGGCCCAGCCGGCGCTCATCCCGGCCCCCGGCAGCCGGTAGTAGGTCGAGTCGATCTCGACGGTGTCGAAGTGCTCGGCGTAGTAGCGGAGCCGGTCCTTCGAGTCCAGGCCGCGTGGATACCAGTTCTTCAGCAGCGCCACGTCGGCGAAGGAGCAGGTGCCGATGCGAACTTCGCTCATAGGGGAACGATATGCGCACTGGGGGTTTTTCTCGCTCTGCCGGCCACGAAAGACCTCTGGAGCAGGCGACCACTAGAATCGAACGCAGTGGACAGGCGACCGATTGCGATCTTCGACTCCGGCATGGGCGGGCTGACCGTCTTGCACGAGTGCCTGGTGACGATGCCGAACGAAGACTTCATCTACCTCGGCGATACCGGCCGCTTTCCCTATGGGCCGAGGCCGCTGGAGGAGATTCGCGGCTTTGCGCTCGAGATCGGGCGTTTCCTCGAGCACCAGGGCGTGAAAATGGTCGTGGTGGCCTGCAACTCGGCCACCTCCGCGGCGCTCGCCGAGCTCCAGGCCGAGCTCCAGGTTCCGGTCGTCGGCGTGATCGCGCCCGAGGCCGAGGCGGCCGTGCAAGCGACGCGCAATCGTCGCATCGGCCTGCTCGCGACCCAGGCCACAGTCGAGGCCGGTCGCTACGCGTCACTTGTGCGCTCGCTCGATGCCGGGGTTCGGTTCTTTCCCATCGCCTGCCCGGGCCTGGCCGAGCTGATCGAGAGCGACACGCCCTACGGCGCCGGCACCGTCGATGCGGTCCGCTCCTATGCCAGGCCGCTCAAGCAGGACAGTGTCGATACGGTGATTCTCGGCTGCACGCACTATCCGCTCATCCGCCATGTGCTCGAGCGAGCCTTCGGCCGCGACGTGACGCTCGTTTTCTCGGCCGAGGAGACGGCGCGCAAGGTGGCCGAGACGCTGGCGCGGAAAGGAATCGCGCGCACGAGCGAGCAGGAGGGCGTCTGCCGATTCATTACGACCGGCGATGCCGAGCAGTTCCGGCTCAAGGGCGAGCGCTTCCTGCAGTTCCCGATCGCCGAGGTCGTCTCGTTGGCGGGGCTCGGAGCCGCCACGTGAGCAGGACCGACGATAGGCGTTCCGACGCGCTCCGGCCGCTCAAGATCGAGTGCGACTTCCTCGAGCAGCCGCACGGCTCGGTGCTCTTCGCTCAGGGTCGAACGATCGTCCTCTGTACCGCCTCGATTCAGGAAGGGGTTCCGCGCTGGCTGATGGGTCGCGGCCGCGGCTGGCTGACGGCGGAGTACTCGCTACTGCCGGCCTCGACCGGCTCGCGCACCGCGCGCGAGGCGAGCACGGGCAAGCAGAAGGGGCGCACGGTCGAGATTCAGCGCCTGATCGGACGCTCGCTGCGGGCGGTAGCCGACCTGGAGGCGTTGGGCGAGCGCACCGTCTGGCTCGATTGCGACGTTCTCCAGGCCGACGGCGGAACGCGCTGTGCTTCGGTCTCGGGTGCCTACGTCGCGGCCAACCGCGCCCTCGAGCGCTTCGGTCTCGGCCGCGTGCTGACCGACTCGGTCGCCGCGGTCTCGGTGGGGATAGTCGAAGGCGAGAAGCTGCTCGACCTGGACTACGGCGAAGACTCGAGCGCCGAGGTGGACATGAATTACGTCACCACCGGCGACGGGCGCCTGATCGAACTGCAGGCGACGGCGGAGACCGTTCCCTTCGCCCGCGAGGAGTTGGACGAGCTACTCGCCCTGGCCGCGAGCGGAGCCGAGACGATCAAGGCGGCGCAGGAAGAGGCGCTGAAAGCCGCAGAAAGTCCGCCCGCTGCGCGGGCATGACGACTTTCCGCGCTGAGCCTGAAGGAAGGCCGTTGTGAGTCGCAGCCGCGCATCTCGGCTGCGACGCCCGGTGTGCTCCTCGCGCCGGCGGATGTGTCCGGGGCGCGGGCCAGAATACCGGGGTGCTACCCGTCGTCGCCCTGAAGCTCGGTTCGGACGCCGCTTCCGTGCCGCGTTACCTCGAGGGCGAGCGGGCCGTGCTGGTCGGGGCGAGCGTCCGTGACGAAGCGGGGCAGAGGAAGCTGGCGGCCGACGTGGAGCTCGAGCGCGACGTGCACATGGTCGAGATCATCAACGGCCTGTTAGGGCTGAACGGAGTGACCGGGGCCCAGTGGGTGCAATAGCTCTGAACGCTGTCTTTGCCTCGCGCAACCCCGACAAGGCCCGCGAGCTCGAGCAACTGTTACCGGGCTGGCAGGTCGAGCCGCTTACCGGCGGCACCTTCCCACCCGAGACGGGAACGAGTTACTACGAGAACGCCCGCGGCAAGGCTCTTTACGGTCGCTCGCTCGAGAAGCGCCCGCTCTGGGTAATCGGCGAAGACTCGGGCATCGAGGTGGCCGCGCTGGATTGGGGGCCGGGAGTCTTTTCGGCGCGCTTCGGCGGCGACGACCCGGTCGGCCGCATGCTCGCGGCGCTCACGGGTATCGAGGGTGAGGGCCGCCGCGCCCGCTACATCTCCGAGCTGGTCGCCATCTCGCCCGAGCGAGAAGAGCTGCGCGGCAGCGGAGCCTTGCTGGGTCGGATCGGTCACGAGCCGCGTGGAAGCGAGGGATTCGGCTACGACCCGATCTTCCTTCCCGAGGACGAGGAGCGCACCGTGGCCGAGCTCGGCAATGTCTGGAAACGCTCCAACTCGCACCGGGCCAGGGCTGCGCGGGCGCTGCTCGAGGCGCTGGCAGCTCGCTAACCTCGGCATCGGGCACGGGGACGTCGGTGAGGGCGGGTGAGCGCCGGCCCTAGCGCAGCTCGGTCGAGCTCGGCGCGGTGTCCTGCGCTTCCGGATCCGCCGGCGAGGGCTTCAGGGTGGTTGTTATCTCGCTGTCCTCGGGCGGTGGTAAGGGCTCCAGGACTGTGGTCATCGCGATCCCCTCGCTCGCCGGCACCGGCGCGGCCCGCGCCGCGCGCGCCCGCGCCTCGCGGCGCTGTGCCATCCACCAGTTGACCTCCGAGCCGAAGACGATCACGTTGGCCATCACGTAGAGCCAGAAGAGCAGGATCGCCGGCCCTCCGAGCGCGCGCAGGACGACCAGGTCGTGCGAGACGAGGCGGAGGTAGAGGGGCAGCACCTGGAAGGTGGCGGCGAGGATCAGCGCCGCAGTGACCGCTCCGGGCAGGACGTCGTGGAAGGTGAGCTGCACGTTCGTCAGCACGTAGTAGACGGTGACGAGGAAGAGCAGCAGCCCGGCCAGCTCCACCAGGAAGGTCAGCGGGAAGGCCACGTACGCGTTGCCCAGGAAATGCCCCGTGTAGCGCTGGAGCAGGTAGACGCCGAGCGTGCCGGTGACGAGGGAGGCGACGACGGTGACGAGCGAGGCAACGAGAAGCACCAGCGCGAGCGCCTTGCCGCGTAGGAACGGTCTGTTCGGCCGTCCGTAGACGATGTTGAAGGCCGACTCGAGCACGCTGAAGAGCGAGAGCGAGCTCCAGAGCAGAACGACGGCGCCGATGATGCCGAGGGCGGCGGCGTTCTTGCCGATCGAGTTGAGCGCATGGTCGATTGACACCACCGAGGTGCCCGGGAAGATGTGGTTGAGCGAGTGCTCGAGGCTCTTTCTGGAGCCGCCGTGCCGGGGCGTTATACCGAGCAGGGCAATGGCGAGGAAGAGCATCGGTACCAGCGAGAGCAGCGCGAAGTAGGCGATCATCGCCGCCAGGTGCGTGCCGCGATCGGCGAAGAACTTCTGGAACAGGCTGCGTTTTCGTACCCGCATCGATACTCAGTATCCCTGCTCGGAGGCTATTTGGGGGAGTTCCCAGTGCTAGCTGAAGTCGCGAACAAAGCATCGGCGGCAGGAGCCGGCCTGGCAAGTCCGCCCCGGAAAGCCCCCCAGCTGCTACCTTCGGCCCGCGTATGGATGCTGGGCAGGCACTCGCCGAGCTGACCGAGATCTCGTCGCAGATCGACTTCGCTCTGATCTTCGACGCTCGCGGCGAGCTGGTCGAGGCCACGCTCGCTGACCGAGAGAGGGCGGAGTCGGTGGCTTTCGGCGCTGCCGCGCTGCTCGCCTGCACCACGCGGGCAGGCGGCTCCGAGCGCGGCGAGCCGATCCAGGTCGAACTGACCTATCCGGAGGGCAGTCTCCTCTTCGTTCTCCAGGACGGCCTTCGCATCGTCGCTCTTACCTCTCCCGACCCCATTGCGGGGCTCGCCTTCTTCGAGCTTCGAGCCTGCCTGCGCAAGCTCACCGACGCCAAGCCGAGATTGCACCGGCTGGCCGCGCTCAAGGAGCGCCTGGGGGCGAAGACGAGTGGAAGCGGGCCGTCGAGCCCGGCTACCCAAGAGGGTTCCAATGACCAGGCGTAACAAGCTCCTCGCCGGATTAGTAGTAACCGCGGGCTCGGTCGCCGGCGCCTTCTACATGCGCCAGCAGCTGCAGTCGGGCACGCCCGAGCGGGTCGGCCTCTACTTCCCGGACGGTACGCTGCTGGAGCTCGGCCCCGAGGATGCGGCGGCCGAGGAGTTACTCAAGCAGGGTCGCGAGCTCGTGGCTCGTGCCCGTCCGGAGGGATCGTGAACGAGCAGGATTTGACCAAGATGTTGGTCGAGCGCGCCTACCTCGAGGGCGATTTCGTCCTGCGCTCGGGCCGGCATTCCAAGTACTACCTGGACAAGTACCGCTTCGAGACGGTGCCCGAGCTACTCGAGGCGCTCGGTGAATTGATCGCCGCCGCGGTCAAGGAGCACGAGCCGGACGCCGTCCGCATCGCCGCTCCGGAGCTGGGTGCGGTTGCCCTTGCCGCCGCTGCCTCCCTTGCTTCACGGCTGCCTTTCTTGATCGTGCGCAAGCAGGCAAAGGGGTACGGCACCTCGAACAAGCTCGAAGGTATAAGCGAATCGGGAGAGCTGGTCTGTTTGGTTGAAGACGTGGTGACATCTGGTGGAGCCGCGCTTCAGGCTGTCGAGGCGGTCCGCGAAGCCGGTCTCGTCTGCCGTACAGCCGTCTGTGTCGTCGACCGCGAAGAGGGCGGATCCGACGAGCTCGCGCGCCACGGAGTGCGTTTATGGCCGCTCTTCCGTGCGAGTGAACTTCAAAAAGTGGCAAAAAGTGCCGCAAACCCGCATGGTTGAGCGAAATGGCTTAGCCTGTTAGGGTCTGACGGTAGAAAAGCTGTCGATGAGGAGGAGAGCACGTGACGAAGCAGGAGTTCGTTGATCTGGTCGCCCAGAAGAGCGGTTTGACGAAACGCGATGCCGGCGATGCCGTAGACGCCGTGCTGAGCGTGGTCGCCGACTCTCTCAAGGCCGGCAAGGACGTGACCTTCACCGGGTTCGGGAAGTTCTCGGTTGCCCACCGCGCAGCACGGACGGGAGTCAATCCCCGAACCGGCGAGCGGCTGGCGATCGCCGCTTCCAAGGTGCCCAAGTTCACGCCTGGAAGCTCACTGAAGCAGGCTGTCCGCGAAGGATAGTCAGCTGTTGGATAAGAAGGTTTGAGCGAGGGTCGCGTCGAGCGGCCCTCGCTCTTTGTCGGGCCGGGCGATGTCAAGTGGTCAGTAGTCTGATCGCGCCGCTAGCCTTGGCGGGAGTGGAAGACAGCCCCGAGAACGCTGCCGCCGATCAACCGGCGGCGCAAACCTTCGCCGACCGGCTGGTCGAAGCGGTCGAGCGCAAGCGAAGCCAGCTCGTAGTGGGGCTCGATCCGAGGCTCGATCTGCTGCCGCTGGAGTTGCGCGGTGAAGCTCAGCACAGTCCCGAGGGCATCGCCGACGCCTTCTCGCGCTTCTGCCGCGGGATCATCGACGCGGTTGCGCCCTACGCCGTCTGCGTCAAGCCCCAGCTCGCCTTCTTCGAGCTCTACGGCTCGGCCGGGATGCGGGCGCTCGAGGACGTTTGCGCCCATGCCCACGACGCCGGCCTGCTCGTGATCGCGGACGCCAAGCGCGGCGACATCGGCTCGACGGCCAGAGCCTACGCCGGTGCCTATCTCGAGCCGCGCGGGCTGCATCCGCCGCTGGCCGACGCGCTGACGGTGAACCCCTATCTCGGGCGCGACGCTCTCGAGCCGTTCCTGCTCGCCTGCCAGCGCCACGGCGGCGGCGTCTTCGTCCTGCTCAAGACATCGAATCCCGGTAGCGCAGACGTGCAGGACTTGACCCTGTCGGACGGTAGCCCGCTCTGGCACCAGGTAGCGCTGCTCCTTCAAGAGCCGGCCGAGACGCTCGTCGGCGCGAGCGGTATATCGAGCCTGGGCGTGGTTGTCGGAGCGACCTACCCGCGCGCGATCAGCGAGGCCAGGCGCCTGCTTCCGCGCTCGATCATTCTCCTGCCGGGCGTCGGGGCGCAAGGGGCGACCCCCGCAGACGTGGCCCGCGCCTTCACCAGCGGTCCGGCCAGCGCGCTCGTGAACGTCTCCCGTTCGGTCATCTTTGCCTACCGCGCCGAGGAGGGTCTTGACTGGCGCGATGCCGCCGGAACGGAGGCCGCGCGCTTACGCGATGAGATATGGGTGGTCTCAGGCTGGTAAAACGTAACGAGTAATGCGTCGAGATAACCGCCAACTCGCGCACTTCGGCGTTCCGCTCCTCTTTCTGCTCGCCGTAACCGTCGTCGTTCTGATCCTTCGCGGCAGCTTTTCGGGCGGGTCGCAGCCGCAGGCCGGCTCGTCGAGCACGAAGAAGTCGACGACCACCTCGGTCTCGACCGCGCAGCAGACCGTTAAGACGAGGATCTACACCGTCCAGTCCGGCGACACCCTCGGCGCAATTGCCGTACATTTCCGCGTCACAGTGGATGACATCATCGCCCTGAACCCAGGAATCCAGCCGACTGCGCTCCGGGTCGGGCAGAAGATCAAGGTCGGGAAGGCGCCGATAGCGAAGTGAGGCGCCTACTCCTCGCGCCGGCGTTGCTTGCGCTGGCGCTCGCAGTCATTCAGCCCGCCGCCGGCGCCGCTGTGCGCGCGCCTAAGGTGGATGCGCGCGCCTACCTGGTAGAGAATGCCGTCACCGGCGACGTGCTGATGAGCAAGAACGTCAACGCTCGTCTGCCCATCGCCAGCCTGACCAAGCTGATGACGGTGGGCGTTGCGTTGCAGCATCTGAGCGTCGATCGATATGTCACCGTCTCGGCCCAGGCGGCCCGGGTCGGCGAGGAGAGCGTCGAGCTGCGCGCCGGCGAGCACATCCTGGTCGGCGATCTCGTGCGAGCCGCCCTGATTCAGAGCGCCAACGACGCGGCGGACGCTCTCGCCGACGCTGCCGCGGACGGAAATCGCGCTCTCTTCATCAGTTGGATGAACCAGGAAGCGCGGCAGATCGGCCTCACGCGGACCCACTTCGCGCGGCCCGACGGTCTCGATGCGCCAGGGCACTACTCGAGCGCCCGCGATGTCACCGTCCTGGCCCAGTGGGCGATGACGATGCCGGAGGTGAGTCAGACGGTTCGCCTGCGCAGGAGCACGATCTCCGGCGGTCGCGTGCTCACGACCTGGAACGACCTGCTCGGCACCTTTCCCGGAGTCGTCGGCGTCAAGACCGGGCATACCGACGAAGCCGGCTGGTGCCAGGTCACGCTTCTCGTCCGCGGCGGAGTCCAGATCTACGCGACCATCCTCGGTTCGCCCAGCCGTGCGCAGCGGGACCGCGACCTGACGGCCCTGCTTCGCTTCGCTCTCACTCGCTACGGGCTCGTCGAGGTCGTCACGGCCGGAAGCCCGCTGGCGACGGTGGCCAGCGAGTACGGTGGGCCGGCCGTTCCGGTCGCGGCCTCGAGCTCGCTCTCCTTGCCGCTCCGCCTCGATCGTCCCCTGGTCGAGAAGCTCGTCTTGCCGCGCACCCTCTCGCTCCCGGTCAAGCGCGGTCGGCCGGTGGGGGAGGTGCGCATCTACTTGGGCAGAAAGTTGCTCGGCGAGAGAAGGCTGGTTGCGCTTCGCTCCGTCGGACGGCCGGGCCTGCGCGACAAGATCGGCTGGTACGGAGGCCAGACCCTGCACGAGCTATTCGGTTGGATCTAGGCGTTTCGGAGCGGAACCTCACACGCTCGTGGTCCGGACCGTCTACTCTTCCGGTCGCATCTTTCCCGGACGACCGCCCACCCATCAGGAGGGCAACCGATGCTCGTCACCGTCACTCTCAACGCCGCCATCGATCGCACGCTCACGGTCCCGAATTTCCAGCGGGGCCTGCGTCACCGTGCCAGCCAGGCTCTGACGCTTGCCGGCGGCAAGGGCATCAACGTCGCTCGGGCGCTGAAGGTGCTCGGGGTGCCCGTGGTGGCGACCGGGCTGACGGGCGGGCGTACCGGCACGCGCGTGATCGAGGAGCTGACGCAGGAGTCGATCCTCAACGACTTCGTTCGCATCGAAGGCGAATCGCGCACCTCGACCGCCGTCGTCGATCCGGTCACCGGCTCGCACACCGAGATCAACGAGTGGGGGCCACACGTCGAGCCCGAGGAGCTCAAGATGCTGCTCGAGAAGCTCGTTTACCTCTCGGCCGACGCCGAGTGGGTCATCTTTGCGGGCACGCTGCCGCGTGGGGTCGACAACTCTTTCTATGCCGACGCGATCAAGGAACTGGCGCGGCGGAAGGTGCGCTGTGTGCTCGATTCCGAGGGAACCGCTCTGCGCCTGGGCGCCGAGGCCGAGCCCTTCGCCGTCAGCCCCAACCAACACGAGGCAGAGGGCCTCGTGGGGCAGGAGTTCTCCGACGAGGACGATTTCGTCATGGCGCTCGAGACGATCGGCGAGATGGGCCCGCACAACGTCCTGATCAGTCACGAGGGCGGCTGCTACGCGCTGCTCAAGGAAGAGCGCAAGCCGAAGCGCTATCGAGCCTCGATCGCCCGCGTCGAGCCGGTGTCACCGGTTGGCTCCGGCGACGTGCTGCTGGCCGGATTCCTGGCCGCGCGCCGGGCGGGCCGCTCGTTCGAGGAGGCGCTTTGCGAGGCTGTCGGCGCCGCCACCGCCTCCACGCTCGAGACCGGCGCCGGCTGTTTCGACCCCGAGCAGGCCGCGGAGTTCGCGCGCCAGGTCGAGATCGCCGAGCTCAAGCCCGTCGCCACCCGCTAGGAAGTTCGGATTCGGCCGGGCCGAGCGGCGCGGCTTATATGATCGGAGCGTGCGCTGCTACTACCACTCCGACGCCGAGGCGGTTGGCGTTTGCTCGAGTTGTGGACGGGGCCTATGCGCCAAGTCAGCCGTCGAAGTCGAGGGGAAGCTTGCCTGCAGGGGCTCATGCGAGGAGGCGGTTGCGCGGGCGGCTCGACCGACCGGCGGCGAGCGCTGGTGGCAGAAGTACGATGCCTACATTGCCGCTCTCGGCGCCGTCTTTCTGGCCTGGGGAGCCGTTGCCTGGCCGAACCATCGCCTGCACCAGCTCGCGCTCATCCTCTTCGCGATCGGAGCCGCCGTCGTCTGCTGGGGGTTGGTCAACCTTCCGCTCGCTCTCGGCGCTGTCTCGCTAGGGCTCGGCTCGGTAGTCGCGCTGCATCCTCACCGGCACGGTCTCGCGGCGCTCCTCTTTCTTCTTGGTGCGCTCCTGGTCGGGTGGGGATTCGTGCGCCTGAGTCATAGACTCAAAACGAGCAGTTCGGGTTTCGCGCGCAGCGAGTAGACACGGTCGCCCCGTATGCAGGCGGTGTCGAGGCACCGCGCGAGTTGGGAACACACGGCCGGGCTCATCTCGGTAACCATACGATCATGAACCTCCGCACATTCGGCCTCGGCGCCTTCGCAGCGACCTGCGCCTGGAGCGCGCCCGCACCGGCGCCGCACATGCCCGCGCTGGCACGGGTACTGGGAATTCAGCGTCGCCTCGCGCATCAAAACGGCGTTGCGCTCACCTTTGACGACGGTCCGGATCCACGCACTACGCCGATCGTCCTCGAGCTCCTCGCGCGGGCGCAGGCGACCGCCACCTTCTTCCTCGTCGGCGAGCAGGTGGAGCGCCATGGCGATCTCGCAGCCGAGATCGTCGCGGCAGGGCACGAGATCGGTCTGCACGGCTATCGACATCTCCCGACGCTTCTACGAACGCCCCGCGGCCTGGATGCCGACCTCGATCGTGCCGAGGCGGTCATTACCGCCGCGACCGGGCGCAGGCCGGTCCTCTACCGACCGCCCTTCGGCGTCTTCAGCACAGCCGCGCTACTCAGCGCGAGACGCCGCGGCTGGACGCCGCTTCTCTGGTCGCGCTGGGGAAGAGAGTGGGAGCGCGGAGCCAAGCCGGAAGCGATCGTGCGCCGCGTCACTACATCGCTCACGGCGGGCGATATCGTCCTGCTCCATGACGCCAGCTACTACGGATTGGCGGGATTCGCCGATCTCGGCGCGGAGGCGTTAGCGGCGATACTCGAACTGCTCGCGGAGCGCGGTCTAGCCTCTGTCGCCGTCAGCTAAACGTTGCAACGGCGCACAAAGCGGGCAGAGGTTCAGGTCCTGCGGCGCTCACTCGTCTTAGTTCGCAGAGGCGGAGCGGAGCAGGTTATCGACGGAAACCGCGCTGAGATGATCGCGCGCAACGGACGCAAGCAACTCGTCCAGGGTCGTCTCCGCAGCCGTCTGACCCTCGCTCAGATCGAGGACGATTACTTCGCCCCGGCGAAAACCTTGCGGCGTGACGAGCGAATTGGGATCGAGATCCGAGCCGGTGATCGGAAGCTCGCCCTGCCGGCGCGCGAGCAGGTACTGGCCGAAGTTGAGCTCGGCGGGCGCAAGGTAGTAGTGGGCGTCATGGAGCCTAAGTGCGGTAGCAAGGTTTTTCAGACGGCCACGAGTGCCGAGCCAGCTCATCGGCCTACCCGAGTTGAGCGCAGGCAGCGGCTCATCCTGCGCGAGAGCGATCGAGCGAAGAAGCTTGTGATCGATCGGTGAGGAAAACGCAAACGACGCGTGCGCGCGGTGCGCTCTCAACTCTTCTTCGAGCCGGGGAACCGTCGAAGGCGGGGCGCTGATGACGAGGCCGATTTCAGGCTGCAAGGTCGACACGGCGTCGAGCGGCGCAAGATCGAGCGGGCTTGAGGCCAGAGCGTAGGGAAGGTCGGTCGACAGAGCCCAGCAGGGCAGAGCGAGCGCAGCACAGGCGAGCGCCGTACGACTCAGAAGTCGAGGCCAAAGCGCGGGCCCCGAAACGGGACGTGGAGTCACGGCCAGAGCAAGGCCGGCGCAGGTCGGCGCGGAAACCGCCGCCTTTGCAGGCACGCGCGGGTGTTCGAGCACGCTCCGAAGCGAGTCCGTGAGATCGGGCGGCGAGAGCGCCATCCAGCCCAGGCCCTGCTTGGCAAGCGCCTTCGCGGTCAGACATGCGTGACCGGGCGGAGCACCGTAAGCGATCACGGGACAGTCGCGAGCAAGCGCCTCGAGCACGGTAACCCCGCCGGTTGCGTGAACGAGTACGTCCGCGGCGGCAAGAAGGTCGCTCATCCTGTCGGTGAAACCCCAAACCGAGACGCGAGGCTCGGAAGCCATGACTAGCTCTAGGTGTTTCCTGACGCTCTCGTTCCGCCCGGCGAGACAGATGACAGAGAGATCATCGACCGCCAGAGCTGCGCGGGTCGCCTCCTCGAGCTTGCCGACCCCCCAGCCGCCGCCCGAGACGATCGCGATCGCTCCGCTACCCGGCAACCCGAGCGCGCGGCGAGCCTCGACACGCGTCCTCGGCTCGTGGAATGCGGGTGCGATCAGAGGCCGAGCCTGGCGCGCGCTACCAGGGCCCGCGAGGCGCTCGACCTGCTCGATGCAGCTCTCATGCATGACCAGGTGGAGATCGGCACCCGGATGCACCCAGAAGCAGAGGCCGTCGAGATCGGTGATCGTCGCGACTACCGGTACGTGAAGACGCTTGCTGCGGCGCAAACCGCCGAGCACGCAAGTGACTGCTGGATAGGTGGAAACCACGATGTCGGGGTCGTACTGCTCGACCATTCGAAGCAAGGGGCGCGAGCCGAAGGAGAAGAGCGTCAGCCGGCCGATACCGCGGAAAAACGAGGAGCGCCTGAACAGCTGGTAGAAGAGCCCGTAGGGGCGAGCCATATGCCCGAACTGCCAGCGGTAGCAGTCGCGGAGGATGAAGCGCAGGACGTGCCCGAGGCCGTCGAGAGCATCGAGAAGAACGACCTCGAGCTCGGCGTCCTCACTCTCCAGCTCGGCGACGAGCGCCTGGGCGGCCGCAACGTGACCTTCGCCGACCGGCGCGGTGAGAACGAGCACGCGCCGCCGCTCGGATTGGGGTTGCTTGCGAAGTTCCCGTCGAGCGTGGAGTCGGCGAACGAAGAACCTGGCGAGCCAGAAGCCGGCCAGCTCGACGGCGAGAAGCAGTAGTCCGACTATCAGGATGAGTAGCAAAGGCGCTGGTTCTTTTGCCTGTTAAGCCCACCGTAATAGCGGTGGGCGGGGATTGACAACTCTAGTTCAAGTCGCCGCCGCTGAGCTTGTCCCACTGTTCGTACCTCGAATAGCTCGCATGGTTGCAGAAAGGACCGCGCCGCACAGAACCTCCGGCTGAGAATGCAAGATAGCGCTCAGCCTTGCTACGATTGATTGTCACTTGAAAGACTTTGGTGGCATCCGGATTTCTTGGCCCAGGCGACCTTATGGCGCCTGGGTTTTTTGCGTTGAAGGGGCGGGGTGAGTCAGATGGATCTGGAGCGGCTTATTGTGGGGACAGACGAGCTCGATGCTCTCTCGATTGAGGAGAAGTTCGCCAAGCAAGGGCTGACTTTCGATGACGTCTTGCTCGTACCGGCCGAGTCGGCCGTGCAACCGAGCGAGGTCTCGACGGTAACGCGGTTGACGCGCACGATGACGATCAACATTCCGATCGTCTCGGCGGCGATGGACACCGTGACTGAAGCCAGGCTGGCGATCGCACTGGCGCGCGAGGGCGGCCTCGGCATCATCCACCGCAATCTCTCGATCGCCGATCAGATCGCCGAGGTCGACAAGGTGAAGCGCTCGGAGTCGGGCATGATCGTCGAGCCCGTGACGCTGGGCCCCGACGACCTGGTCGCCGACGCACTCGACCTGATGGCTCGCTACCACATCTCCGGCGTCCCGATCACCAGCAAGGATGGGACGCTGGTCGGCATCCTCACTAACCGCGATCTGCGCTTCGAGCAGAACACCGATCAGCTGGTCTCAGCCCTGATGACGCACGCGCCGCTCATCACCGTCCCGATCGGCACGAACCTCGAGCAGGCCAAGGAGATCCTCTACAAGCACAAGATCGAGAAGCTTCCGGTCGTCGACTCGGACGGCAAGCTCCAGGGCCTGATCACCGTCAAAGACATCCAGAAGAAGATTCAGTATCCGCTGGCGACCAAAGACGGGCAGGGCCGCCTGATGGTCGGCGCGGCGGTCGGAGTCGGGGCCGATGCGCTGGAGCGGGCGGAGGCGCTGATCGGGGAAGAGGTTGACGTGCTCGTGATCGACACGGCGCACGGGCATTCCAAGGCCGTCATCGACACCGTGCGCGAGGTCAGGAAGCGTTGGGCCGACGTTCAGATCATCGCCGGCAACATCGCCACCGCCGCGGCGACCGAGGCGCTGATCAATGCCGGCGCCGACGCCGTGAAGGCGGGTATCGGCCCGGGCTCGATCTGTACGACTCGCATCGTCGCCGGCACCGGAGTGCCGCAGGTGACCGCGATCTACGACTGTGCCAGGGCTGCCGCCAAGCACGGCGTGCCGGTGATCGCCGACGGCGGTATTCAGTACTCCGGCGATCTGGCCAAGGCGATCGCTGCCGGCGCCGACTGCGCGATGCTCGGCTCGCTCCTTGCCGGCGTCGACGAGAGTCCCGGCGAAGTCGTCATCTACCAGGGCGAGCGCTTCAAGGAGTACCGAGGCATGGGCTCGCTCGGCGCGATGAAGGCCCGCTCCTTCTCCAAGGATCGCTACTTCCAGGCCGACGTCACGGAGGTCTCGAAACTGGTTCCCGAGGGGATCGAGGGTCGTGTCGCCTACAAGGGGCCGCTTGCCAACCTCACCTACCAACTGGTCGGCGGCTTGCGCGCGGCGATGGGCTACTGCGGCGCACGCACGATCGAGGAGATGAAGAAGAACACCAAGTTCATCCGCATCACCGTGGCCGGGCTGCGTGAGAGCCATCCGCACGGGATCGCGATTACCAAGGAAGCTCCGAACTACCCGACCTCGGGATCCTGATGGCGGGCGAAGAGCGGCCCGTACTCGTCCTCGATCTCGGGGGCCAGTATTCCCAGCTGATCGCTCGGCGCGTGCGCGAGGCGCACGTCTACTCCGAGCTCGTCTCCTATCAGCTCTCGCCGGAGGAAGTGGCGGCGCGAAATCCGCGCGCGATCATCCTCTCGGGCGGGCCCGCCTCGGTCTACGTCGAGAACGCGCCCCGCGTCGACAAGGAGCTGTTCGAGCTGGGCGTTCCCGTGCTCGGCATCTGCTACGGCATGCACCTGATGGCGCAGGACCTGGGCGGCAAGGTCGAGCGAACCGGGGTGGGGGAGTTCGGCAAGACGGAGATGCGGATCGAGGAGGGAACGCTGTTCAGCGCCGAGCTGGCCGGCGAGCAGACCGTCTGGATGAGTCATCGCGACTCGGTCACCGCTGCTCCTCCCGGCGCCCGCGTAGTCGCCAGCTCCGCCACGACACCGCTCGCCGCCTTCGAGGATCCGGAGCGCGGCCTTTATGCCGTCCAGTTCCACCCCGAGGTCGTGCACACCACGAACGGCCAGAAGATTCTCGAGCGCTTCCTGCACGAGGTGGTTGGGATCGCGCCGGCCTGGACGCCGGCCAAGGTGATCGACGAGCAGATCGCACGTATTCGCGAGCAGGTTGGATCGGAGAAGGTGATCTGCGCTCTCTCGGGCGGCGTCGACTCCTCTGTCGCGGCGCTGCTGGTCTACAAGGCGATCGGTGAGCAGCTCACCTGCGTCTTCGTCGATCACGGCTTCATGCGGAGTGGCGAGGCCGAGCAGGTGGTCGAGGCCTTTGGCGATCACTTCAAGGTTCCACTCGTGCACGTGCAGGCGCAGGAGCGCTTCCTGGCTCGCCTCGAGGGCGTCGAGGAGCCCGAGGAGAAGCGGCACCTGATCGGCGCCGAGTTCATTCGCGTCTTCGAGGAGGAAGCGGCCAAGCTGGGCGAGATTCACTTCCTCGTCCAGGGCACGATCTACCCGGACGTGATCGAGTCGGGCGGTACCGCGGGCGTGGCGGCCAAGATCAAGAGCCACCACAACGTCGGCGGCCTGCCCGAGGAGATGGAGATGGAGCTGGTCGAGCCGCTCAGGCTGTTGTTCAAGGACGAGGTGCGCCGCGTCGGCGAGGAGCTGGGCATGCCCGAGCGCCTGGTCTGGCGCCAGCCCTTCCCCGGCCCTGGGCTGGCCATCCGCATCATCGGCGAGATCACGCGCGAGCGCCTGGACATCCTGCGCGAGGCCGACGCGATCCTCCAGGACGAGATTCGCGCCGCCGGCTGGTACCGCAAGCTCTGGCAGTCCTTCGCCGTCCTGCCCGCCATTCGCTCGGTCGGCGTGCAGGGCGACGAGCGCACCTACGCCTACCCGATAGTGCTGCGCGCCGTCACCTCCGACGATGCCATGACCGCCGACTGGGCGCGCCTTCCCCATGAGCTATTGGAGAAGATTTCGAGCCGCATCATCGCCGAGATCCGCGGCGTGAACCGGGTCGTCTACGACCTCAGCTCGAAGCCGCCCGCCACTATCGAGTGGGAGTAACCGACGAAAGTTCGTCTCCCTTCGGGAGGCATGAAGACTTTCGCCGGTGTTTATAAAGGAGGGAACGCGCCTGCGGCGCTTATGCCCCGTGTGATCCAGGGGGCGAGGGTGGGCTGGGCGTTGTTGTGAGCGGGGCTCGGTTCGTAGGGGGTTAGGGACGGCGTTAAGTGAGCCGCGCCCGCGCAGGTCGGTCTCCCCGCGAAGAGTTCGCCCGCCTGCGGAGGGCATGGCGACTTTTCGCGGCGAAAGGCAAATACGACCGAGAGATGGCGTTTCTGAGCCGCGCCCGCCATGTCGGTCGCGGCGGCGGGGGAAGCCGGTCATTCGTCTTCGCAGGGCTCCTATCCCGTACTTACGCGCTCCTGGATTTGACAACCAGAGGCTCACCTCATAATATGCCCGCCTTATACAAGGTATTAGCTAAATGTATAGATAGCTCTATCCTTTTCAGCTGGCAAACGAAGGGTGAGAGAGGGACGCGAATGATTGAGACCATCACGATCATCGGTGGCCGGAGTCGCTCTGGCGGGCCGGAGGCTGTCGAACGGATCGAGCTCAAGATGGGTGATGTAGTGAGCATCGTGGGCCCGACCGGATCGGGCAAGACCACGCTGATCAACGACATCGAGCTCTTTGCCGACGACAACACTCCCAGTGGTCGGCGGGTGCTGATCAACGGCGAGCGACCTCTGGATGAATACCGAATCGATCCGGCGCACCATCCGATCGCCCTAATCACTCAGCACACGACCTTCCTCTCCGACCTGCCGGTCGACGAGTTTCTCGCCACCCATGCGCGCATCCGCAGCGGATCGCGTTCGCAGATCGACGAGATGATCGATGGGACCCTGGCCTTCGCCAACCAGCTCACCGGCGAGCCCGTACCACTCGACGCGCGTATGACCGAGCTCTCGGGAGGTCAGGCGCGCGCGCTGCTCATCGCCGACGCCACGATCATCTGCGACACGCCGATAGTGCTTCTCGACGAGGTCGAGAACGCCGGTATCCACCGAAAGCGAGCGCTCGAGCTGCTGCGCGAGCACCGCAAGATCTTCATCTTCGTCACGCACGACCCGCGTATCGCGCTTCTCTCCGACTACCGCATCGTCATGAAGGGCGGCGCCGTGACGCACGTGCTGACCACAAACGCCGAGGAGCATGAGCTCTGTACTCGGGTTGGTCAGCTCGACGACTTCCTCTCGCGCCTGCGGGAGAAGATCCGCCTGGGCGAGAGACTCACCGCGCAAGAGGCGGAGGTGCTGTCATGAAGCTCGTCATCTGCGCCGGCCCGGCCACGACCGGAAAGACAGCGGTGCTTCGCCACATCATCTCCAGGCTGCTCAGAGACGATCAACGGCCTGCCTTCTTGAAGATCGACGTCCAGTACGCCGAGGAGGACGAGATCCTCGCCCGCGAGTTCGGCATACCGACTCGCAAGTGCTACTCGGGCGAGCTCTGCCCCGATCACTACAACGCGATGGTGCTCGGCGACGCGCTCGAGTGGGCCGGCGCCGAAGAGTGCGACATCCTACTCGTCGAGACCGCCGGTCTGTGCCTTCGCTGCTCGCCTTACGTAGATGGTGCGCTGGGCCTCGCGGTGCTGGAGGCGACCAGCGGCATGAACCTGCCGCTCAAGGTGGGCCCGATGCTGTCGCTCGCCGACGTGGCCGTGATCACGAAGATCGATCGCGTCTCGCAGGCCGAGCGCGAAGTCTTTCGCGCCCACATTCAGAACGCCGCGCCGGAGGTGCAGATCAGGGAGGTCAACGCCCTGCACGGAATCGGGATAGACCCCCTGGTCAAGAGCGTCCGGGAGACACCGGAGGCCGCCGAGCAGCTGTACCTGCGCGGAAACCCGCCGGTCGGTACCTGCACGATCTGCGTCGGCAAGAAAGAGGTCGGCTGGCAGTCGCACTTCGGCGTCATCCGCGCACTCGACAACCAGGTCTTCTACCGAGGGCAGTGAGATGGGCGACATCGTCTATTTCGACAACGCCGCGACCTCGCCCCTCGATCTCCGCGTGGCGGAAGCGATGCGGCCCTGGATCGGTGAGACGTTCGGGAACCCGTCAAGCCTGCACGGGTTTGGCCGGCGCGCGCGCCAAGCGGTCGATCGGGCCCGCGAGCAGCTCGCGGCCCTGTTGAACGCCCATCCCGGTGAGATCGTCTTTACCGGTAGCGGCACCGAGGCCGACAACCTGGCACTGATCGGCGTGGCAACGGCCTACGACCCGGGCGATTGTCACATCGTCACCAGCTCGATCGAGCATCCGGCGGTGCTCGAGACGTGCCGTTATCTCGGGCGACGAGGAGTCGAGGTTTCGTATCTGCCGGTGGACGGCGACGGGATAGTCGATCCGGCCTCGCTCGAGAGCGTGCTGCGGCCGACAACCCGGCTGGTCTCGGTCATGGCGGCGAACAACGTCGTCGGCACCATCCAACCGATCGCGGAGCTGGCGCGGATCGCGCACGAGCATGGCGCTCTCTTCCATACCGACGCCGTACAGGCTGTGAGCAAGCTACCCCTCGACGTGCGCGCGCAGGAGCTCGACCTGCTCTCGCTCTCGGCGCACAAGCTGAACGGTCCGCAGGGCGTGGGTGCGCTCTTCGTCCGTGACGGCATCGAGCTCGAGGCTTACGTCCACGGCGGCGGCCAGGAGCGCGGTCTGCGCTCGGGCACCGAGAACGTCGCCGGCCTAGTCGGGCTGGGTCGGGCCGCCGAGATCCTCGCGGTCGAGATGTCCGAGGATGCCGCGCGATTGGTGAGCTTCTCCGATCGCATCATCGAGACGCTCGCCGAGAAGATCCCCAACGCCTATCTGATCGGACATCGCTATCGGCGCCTGCCCGGTCACCTCTGCCTGGGCTTCCGAGGGCAGGAGAACGAAGGCATCACACTGCTTCTGGAGCTCAACGAGGCGGGCATTGCCGCGTCATCGGGCAGCGCCTGCAGCGCCCAGCACGTCGCCGAGTCGTCGTATGTCCTGACAGCCATGGGATTCGACCCGATCCGGGCGCGCGGGTCGCTGCGCGTGACTCTGGGCCGGTTCACCAGCGAGGCTGAAGTCGAGCGGTTCCTGGAAATCCTGCCGCAGGCGGTCGCATCGCTTCGGCCCATCACCAGCCATGTTCTCTTGAGCGCATAGGAAGGAAACGAACGATGACCGTAACGCTGAGCGATCTACCCGGCTTGAACTGCGGTTTGTGCGGGTTTAGAGGCTGCGACGCGATGGCCGAGCGCCTCGCCGAAGATCCGGAGCTGGTCAAGCGCTGCGTTCCGCTGGCGAGCGGCTACGGAAAAGTTGGCAAGCGCCCTGAATCGGCCGCGCCGAAGCGACCGCAGGCCGCCTCGACCCAGTTCGCCTCGACCCAGTTCGCCTCGACGCGGGCGGCGCCGGCCCCGGTGGCCTCGTGCGCAGGCTGCGCAGTGGCGGAGCCGAGCGCCGTTCAGCTCAACTCCGGCCCGGTCGAAAAGAAATGGCTCGACAGTCTCGGTCGCGAGTTCGACTTCGTCCTCGAGTGCTTCCCCGAGGAGCCCGGCCCGCGCGAGATCATCATCCCGCACAATCCGCTGCTGACCAGGGAGATGGAGATCGAGGTCGGCGAGACGTTGATCGGTCGTCCGCTCGGGATGTCCTGCGGATGCCCGATCACGCACTGCGGAATCGTCCAGCAGGTCGATCGTCGAACGGGCGTGATGGTCTGGTGCGTGACGGGCCCGCTACGCCCGCGCCAGGAGGGCTTCAAGGATCTCGGCTACTACATCGCCGAAGGCTACGAGGGCCTGATCAAGGAGTCCCGTTGCGAGGTGCAGATCGGGAGACGCTACTTCTTTCAGCCGCGCATGTGCATGCTCCAGTGGCGCCACAGCGGCCTGGTCAACTACATCAACCGCACGGACGATGGCCTGCAGATTCGCATTGAGGGGCTCTGGATCGGATGAGCTCAGCACACCCTGCCGTGAGAGAGAAAGGCGAAGGAATGAAGATTGCCGACGACGTCACCCAACTGATTGGAAACACGCCTCTCGTGCGCCTGAGGCGAATCTCCGAGGCCGGCGGCGCCGAGGTCGTGGCGAAGCTCGAGTTCTTCAATCCGGCCGGAAGCGTCAAGGACCGGATCGGCATCTCGATGATCGAGGCCGCCGAGAGGAAGGGCCTGATCGGGCCCGACACCGTCATCCTCGAGCCCACGAGCGGAAACACCGGCATCGCCCTGGCCTTCGTCTGCGCCGCGCGCGGCTACAAGTGCGCGCTCGTGATGCCCGACACGATGAGCAAGGAAAGGCGGATGCTGCTCAAGGCCTATGGGGCCGACCTTGTGCTGACGCCGGGCGCCGACGGCATGCCCGGCGCGATCCGGAAAGCCGAGGAGCTCGCGGCCTCCGACAAGCGCTACTTCATTCCGCAGCAGTTCGAGAACCCGGCCAACCCCGAGGCGCATCGGCGCACGACCGCCGAGGAGATCTGGCGCGACACCGACGGCAAGGCCGACGTTCTCGTCGCCGGGATCGGCACCGGCGGCACGATCACGGGAGTGGGTGAGGCCCTGAAAGAGCGCAAGCCCGGTTTTCGCTGTGTCGCCGTCGAGCCCGATTCCTCGCCCGTGCTGTCCGGCGGAGAGAAGGGGCCGCATCCGATTCAGGGAATCGGCGCCGGCTTCGTGCCCGAGATCCTGAACACGGCGATCTACGACGAGATCGTACGAGTCAAGGGCGAGGACGCTCTCTTGACCGCCCGCCAGGTCGCGCGCGAGGAGGGCCTGCTTGTCGGGATCTCTTCGGGGGCGGCCATCTGGGCGGCCGGCGAGGTTGCCAAGCGGCCCGAGAACAAGGGCAAGCTGATTGTCGTGGTCGTGCCCTCGAACGGAGAGCGTTATCTGTCGACCGTGCTCTTCGCCGACCTAGCCGACTAGGCAAGACAGGCACACGTACTTAAGCCACAAATCGATGAACGAACACGTTTTTTACGCGTCAACCATCACGAGCGGTCGAGGGATCTGGCCCGACGACGCCGCCGCAACCGGAGCTTCTGCTTGCCAGGTGCGAATTCCAGCCGCTAACCGGTTCCGTCCCGGGACGGGGAGCGGGAAGATGGAAGACGTGGCGCCCGCCATTCGGCGGGAGCAAGAGGGCCTCCGAGACTTGGAGCCCTTTTCGTTCCCGGGACGAGATACGCCGAATTGGCGGGAATGGAGTGACAGTGAGCGAGTATCAACCGGAAACCCTTGCGCTTCATGCGGGGCAAGAGCCGGATCCAACCACGGGCGCCCGCGCGGTCCCGATCTACCAGACAACCTCGTACGTTTTCGACGACACCCAGCACGCGGCTGACCTGTTCGCGCTCAGGGTGCCCGGGAACATCTATTCGAGGATCAACAACCCGACCAACGCCGTGCTCGAGGAGCGAGTGGCAGCCCTGGAAGGAGGGGTTGGCGCGTTAGCCACCGCCTCCGGGCAGGCCGCGAACACCTACGCGGTGTTGAACATCACGAGGGCGGGCGACAACATCGTCTCGGTCTCAACTCTCTACGGCGGCACCTACAACCTGTTCGCGCACACACTGCCGCAGTACGGCATCGAAGTACGTTGGGCCGACCCCGACAAGCCGGAGCGATTGGCCGAACTGGTCGACGACAAGACGCGACTCGTCTTCGCCGAGACGATCGGCAACCCGAAGCTGAACGTCGTCGATCTTGCTGCCTGGGCCGACGAGGCGCACGCCCTCGGCCTGCCGCTGATCGTCGACAACACCGTTCCGACGCCCATTCTGTCGCCGGTCTTCAAGTACGGCGCCGACATCGCCGTGCATTCCGCCACCAAGTACATCGGGGGGCACGGCACTTCGATCGGTGGCCTGGTGGTCGACTCGGGGCAGTTCGACTGGACGGTCTACGCCGAGCGCTTCCCCGGATTGACCAAGCCGGATCCCTCTTACCACGGTGTCGTCTGGACGGAGGCACTTGGGCCCGCCGCCTACATCGGCCGGGTGAGGACCGTACTGCTCAGAAACACGGGGGCGGCGCTTTCACCCTTCAACGCTTTTCTCTTGCTGCAGGGGCTGGAGACACTGCCGCTCAGGATCGAGCGTCATTCCAGCAACGCCCTGCGAGTGGCGCAGTATCTCGAGAATCATCCAGGCGTCGCCTGGGTCAACTATCCCGGGCTCGAGTCGAGCCCGTACAAGCAGGTCGCCGACAGGATCCTGCACGGTGGCTTCGGCGGCCTCGTTACCTTTGGCATTGAGGGCGGTCTCGAGGCAGGGACTCAGTTCATCGAGAGCCTGAAGCTCTTCAGCCATCTGGCCAATATCGGCGACGCCAAGTCGCTCGCCATTCATCCGGCGACCACCACGCACGCGCAGCTGAACGACGAAGAGCTGACGGCCTCGGGAGTAACCCAGGACACCATACGGCTCTCGGTCGGAATCGAGCACATCGACGACATCGTCGCCGACCTCGAGCAGGCGCTCGCGATCGCCTCGCCGCTGACGGCGGAGGCGATTTAGGAAAGTCTCGCCCGGCGCCATCGACCGGGCTGAGGCAAAGCGGGTCCGCCTCCGCCAGTAGGCGGACCCGCTTGCGCTCGCTATCTAGGCGAGGCTGTCGCGGCTTCGACCCCGGTCGCAAGCCAGTGGTCGAGCCCCGAGAGGGTCGCATCGACCTTCGAGAAGAGGTCGTCGAGAACGACGCGATCGGCTACCAGCGGCGGCGCCAGCATCAGCATCGCCGGGCCGCGGTCGTCGGCGCGCGTGGACAGGCCGACGCGATTCATGGCGGCGGGAAGGACTCGCCCGCAGACCTCGGTCTTCTCCGAAGGCGTGAACTCGCGTCCCGTATCGCGGTCGGCGAAGAGCTCGAGCCCATAGAAGAAGCCCGCGCCGCGAACTTCTTTCACCGAGCGGTGGCGGCGCGCTAATTCATCCAGGCCGGCGCGGAAGTAGGGCTCCAGCTCGCTGACGTGCTCCGGGATCCGCTCGTCGCGCAGCGCCTTGATGTTGGCGACGGCGACTGCGGTCGAGACCGGGTGCCCTCCCCAGGTGGCGCCGTGCGTAAAGGTCGCGATCTCCGAGTCGAGCAACTCGTCGACGAGTGGCCGGCGGATGATCATCCCGCCCAGCGGCGCGTAAGCGGACGTGACGCCCTTGGCGAAGGTGACGATGTCGGGCTCTGCGCCGACTCGCTCGAGGCCGAACCAGCGCCCGAGACGACCGAAGGCGCAGATGACATCGTCGCTTGCGAGCAGTACTCCGTGGCGGTCGCAGATGCGGCGCAGCTCGCGCCAGTAGTCCTCGGGCGGCACCAGCACGCCGCCGACGTTCTGCACCGGCTCGGCGATCAGGAGCGCGACCGTCTCGGGCCCCTCCTCGATGATCGCCTCCTCAATCGCGCGCAGGCAGGGAAGCTCGGCGGTGGGGATATCGCCCGACTGCTCCCAGCCGTAGGTGTTGGGCACGTTCCGGAACCAGGATAGGAGCGGCTGGAACGGCTCGCGGAGGCGGGGAATGCCGGTAGCCGAAAGGGCTCCGAGCGTGGTGCCGTGGTAGGCCATCCGGCGCGACAGCACCTTCGTCCGCAGTGGCTCGCCCCTGCTCTGGTGGTACTGGCGCGCGAACTTGATCGCCGACTCGTTGGCCTCCGAGCCGGAGTTGACGAAGAAGACGACGTCGAGGTCGCCGGGCGCCAGGCCCGAGATCAGATCCGCGGCCTCGAGCGAGGGCGGATGAGCGGCCGACCAGTTGGTGGCGAAAGCGAGACGCTTGGCCTGATCGCCCGCCGCGGCGGCGATGTCGGCGCGGCCGTGACCGATGTTCACGCAGAAGAGTCCCGAGAGCCCGTCCAGGAAGCGATTGCCGTGCTCATCCCAGAGATAGCAGCCTTCGCCGCGTACGAATACCGGTCGCTCTGGATCACGCCAGGCGGCCGCCGAGGCGAAGTGCATACCGAGGTGTTGTGTTTGCTGGCAGTCGGACGCAGCGCGCCCGTTTCGAGAAGCTCCCATCAGGCCGCCGTCTTTCCGAAATTGCTCTCGTCGAGGTGCGCATAGCGCTCGAGGTGGCGCTTGGGGAACTGCAGCGCGTCGCGCCGGAAGGGCTCGGCCAGCTCCTTCGGATCAACCATGATCTCGATCACGACGGGAGTGCCGGCGGCGAGGGCTTCCTTGTAGGTGTCTTGCAGATTGGCCGGGTCGGTCACGCGCACCCCGAGGGCTCCCATGGCCTGGGCTATCTCGGCGAAGTTGAAGCCGCCCACGCCGTGGCCGATGTCGGCGCCGACATAGCGGTCGTCGTAGAAGTCGATCTGGTTCTTCTTCTCCGCGCCCCACTCCTGGTTGTTGAAGACGCAGGCGACGACCGGCAGCTTCTCCTCGACGGCGGTCATCACCTCGTGCAGGCTCATGCCCCAGGCGCCGTCGCCAATGATCGCCACCACCGGGCGATCGGGCGCGGCCACTTTCGCTCCGAGCGCCGCCGGATAGGCAAAGCCGCAGTTACCGAAGCCGAGCGCCGGCAGGAACGAGCGGGGCTTTGTGAAGCGCAGGTAGGCGTTCGCGACCGAGCAGATGTTCCCGATGTCGCTCGTGACGATGGCGTCGGCGGGCAGCGCGCGGGCCAACTCGGCGACCGCGCGGCGCGGGCTGATCGGGCTGGCGTCGGAGGAGGAGATCGACTCGAGCTCCTCCGCCCAGGCTTCCTTGGCTTCGCGGATCTCTGTCAGCCGCGACGGATCGGGCTTGCGCCCCTTAAGCGAGGCTTGTAGGCGATCGGCGATCGCCCCGGCGGCTTCTCTGGCGTCGCCGATGATGCCGACCTCGAACGGCCGAACACGGCCGATCTGGCGCGGATCAATCTCGATCTGGATGATCTTGGCCGTCTTGGGGAAGTAGTCGAAGCCGTACTGTGGCAGAGTGCCGAATCCGCTCACGCGAGTGCCGATGGCGAGGATCACGTCCGCCTTCGAGAGCAGCCCCATCGCCGCCTTCGAGCCCTGATAGCCGATCGGCCCCACGGCCAGCTCGTCATCGAACGGATAGGCGTCGGTGTGCTGATAAGAAGCCGCCACCGGCGCGTCGATCAAACGGGCGAGCCGGCGAACCTCGTCCGCCGCCGCCGACTCGGTCACGCCCATGCCGGCGATGATCGCCGGGCGCTTGGCGGCGGCGAGAATCTCGGCGGCTCGATCGAGCGCCGCGCTCTCTCCCGGGCCTCTGTTCGAGACGCGGTAGTGATCCGGCTCGAGAATCGCGAAATCGCCTTCCGCGTAGAAGAAGTCGCGCGGGATGTCGATCTGCACCGGCCCTCGCTCGGCGAGCGCGATGCGGAAAGCGGTGCGGAAGGCCTCGGCCATCCGGTCGGGTCGGCTCAGCTGAAGCTGGTACTTGGTGATCGTGCTGAAGATCGGGAGCTGGTCGACCTCCTGGAAACCGTCGAGACCGCGGCCGGAGCTCATCGCGGAGGGAGTGACGATGACCACTGGAGAGTGAGCGTGGTAGGCCGCCGCGATGCTCGTCACCATGTTCGTGATGCCGGGCCCGTTCTGGCCGATACAGACGCTGGGCCGCCCCGTTACTCGCGAAAAGCCGTCGGCCATATGCGCGGCCGATTGCTCGTGGCGAACGGCGACGAAGCGAATGCCCGCCGCGGGGAACAGGTCGAGCACGTCCATGTAGGCGGAGCCGACTATCCCGAACACCTCGCTGATGCCTTCCGCTCTCAGGGTCTCGACCATCGCCTCGCTGCTAGTCATGTACGTCACGCTTGATCACTCCTTGCTCGGGCCCGTCGGGCCGCGCCAGTATTGATAAAAGAGACTCTTTCCTCACGCCACGCCGATCATCGAGCCGATGTGCGCACGTAGCGCAGTGAATTCAGGCAGCAGGCGCGCATCCCCTCCGCTGCCGTTCAGGGCGGGCAGCAGCACGGGCTCGTCGTAGACGATCCTCCCCGGGTGGGGGCTCAGGACGACGACCCGCGATCCCAGGAAGACGGCTTCCTCGACGCTGTGCGTCACAAAGACGATCGATTTCCCGGTCGCCCGCCAGATCTCCTTCAGCTCCTGTTGCAGGCGCTCGCGCGTGAGAGCGTCGAGCGCGCCGAAGGGCTCGTCCATGAGCACGATCGCCGGGTCGTTGGCGAGCGCGCGCGCGATCGCACACCGTTGCTGCATGCCGCCGGACAGCTCGTAGGGGCGCTGGTCGGCTACATCGGCGAGGCCGACCAGCTCGAGGTAGCGGTCGGACAGCGCCCTCAGCTGCTCGCGCGAGATGCCGTTCATGCGCGGTCCGATCTCGATGTTGCCGCGCACTGTCAGCCAGGGAAAAAGTGTCGGCTGCTGGAAGACCATGCCGCGGTCGGCGCCCGCTCTCTCGACCAGCTCGCCGTTCACCAGCACCTTGCCAAGCGTCGGCTCGAAGAAGCCCGCGATCAGTTTGAGCAAGGTCGTCTTGCCACAGCCGGAGGGCCCGACAAGACAGACGAACTCGCCGGACTCGATCGAGAGATCGACGCCGACGAGCGCCGGCGCCGATCTCTTCGTGGTTCCGAACAAGTGCGTGACTCCATGCAGCTCGATGCGCTCGGGGGTGGAGCCCTGGACGGCCGCCGCCGGTTCGCTCTTCTGCGGCCGCTTCATCCTCTTAGGGCGCTCACCCACGCTGATCACTTGCCAGCGGCCTTGGCGACGAACTTGTTGGCCAGCGCCGCCCGGAAGACCGAGAGCGCCGGTACCGTGTCGACCTGACCCTGCTGCTTCAGGAATGCGGCCGCGCTGGCGAGGTTGACGGCCAGACCACCCGCGGCTCCGGGTTTCCCGAGGTACTTCGAGCCTGCCTGCTGGCTGGCGTTCAGGAAGATCAGTTGCTTGGCCTGCGAGAGGGCATCGGCACGCGTGATGTCGAGTTGCCGGGCGATTGAGGCGGCGGCCTTCTTCGGGTTCGTCCGGAAGTACTGGACCGCGCGCGATTCCTGCTGGACCCAGGTCTGGACTACGCTCGGGTACTTCTTCGCGAACGCTGTCGCGACGATCGCCAGGTCGGCCGTGAGCTTGCCGCGTTTGGCGAGGACGGCGCTGGTGATCAGCACCTTCCCGGTCTTCTTGATCGTGGCGAGCGTCGGGTTCCAGACATAGGCGGCGTCGATGTCGCCGCGCGTCCAGGCCGCGAGGATGTCCTGCGGCTGCAGATCGACGATCTGCACCTTGGTCGGATCTACACCGGCCCCCTTCAGGGCAGCGAGCAAGCTGTAGTGCGAGGTCGAGCCGACCGGCGTACCGACCTTCTTTCCCACCAGACCGGAGATGCTTGTGATTCCCGTTCCGTTCCGAGCCACAAGCGCTTCGGCAGCGCCGATGACGTCAAAGATCCACGGTACTCGATACTTCAGGCCGATGGAGATGCCCTTTGCAACTGGGCTACTTCCAGCGAGCCCGATGTCGACGCCGCCCGCGGCCACCGCCGTATTGACGTCGGCGCCGGAGGCGAACTGCGACCACTTGATCTTCGTATTCGGGAAAGCCTTCTCGAGCCAGCGCTTGTCTTTGACGATCAAGTCGCCGTTGGGAATGAGCTGATAGGCGATACGAATTTGGGACGGAGCGGAGCTCGGTTTGGCCGAGCTCGAGCTGTACGCCGCTAGGGGAAAGGCGACGAGCGCTGCGACGAAAGCGAAAGCCAGAAGGCCTGGCTTCACGAGTCGAAGGCGTCGTTCTGTAAGACGCGCAGACAACATGGACAACTCCTTCTTTCTTGGCTAGCTGACACAGACCGGATTTTGTATGTGAACCAATCCTACATAACGAAATTACATAATACATATAAGAATTCTTGACGTGTGAACGAGCGTTCGCCATCATGCAGCGGGCAGATTCGTCCGCTGGGACGGTTTCTTCGAATGTGCTTGGGAAGGAGTTTTCGATGGCTCACGGCGAGGCGGATAGCTCGGACCCGGCTGGTGATGGCCGGGCGCGCAACCTGTGGTTGGAAGAGGCGCTCGAAGGCGAGGAGGACGCGCCCGCCTTGGAAGGCGACGCCCACGCCGATATCTGCATTGTCGGTGGGGGCTTCACGGGCCTCTGGACGGCGCTGCGGCTGAAGGAACACGATCCCTCGCTCGACGTCGTGCTGATCGAGGCGGACGTCTGCGGCGGCGGCCCGAGTGGTCGTAACGGCGGGCTTGTCCTATCTTGGTGGGCGAAAATCCAGGCGCTTGAGCAGCTCTGCGGCACCGAGGAGGCGCTGCGTCTTGCCCGCGCCTCTGCCGCAGGGGTGGCCGATATCGGCGCTTTCTGCGCAAAACACGGTATCGCCGCAGACTTCCGGCACGAAGGGTGGTTGTGGACGGCGACAAGCCCGGCACAGATCGGCGCCTGGAACGATTCGATCACCCGGCTCGAGGAGCTCGGAGAAGAGCCGTTCGTTACGCTCGAGCCAGAAGAGGTCGTGCGGCGGGCGTCGTCGCCCGCGCACCTCGCCGGGGTGTTCGAGTAGACGGCTGCGATAGTGCAGCCGGCCTCGCTTGCGCGCGGGCTGCGGCGGGTCGCAATCGAGCGCGGAGTTCGTTTATTCGAGCGCTCGCCGATGCGTCGGCTCGAGCGCACGCGGCCGCCGCTGGTGCGCACCGACTCCGGGAGTGTGCGTGCGGAGCGAGTCGTGCTCGCGCTGAACGCGTGGGTGGCCGCTCTGCCGGAGCTTCGGCGATCGCTTGTCGTCGTAACGAGCGACGTCATCGCCACTCCGCCGATCCCCGAACGCCTGCGTGACATCGACTGGCCGGACGGCGTAGGTATCAGCGACTCACGGTTGATGGTCAACTACTGGCGCTCGACGCACGACGGGCGCATCGTCTTCGGCCGAGGCGCAGGCGGCCTTGCGTACGGCGCCCGTATCGGAACCCGCTACGACGGACCCACGCCTCGGGCCGGCTGGGTGCTGGACAGCTTCCATCGTCTTTACCCGAGCCTCGGCGACGTAACAGCCGAGAGCTCCTGGCGTGGCCCGATTGATCGCTCGAAGGTCGGGCTTCCCTTCTTTGGCCCGCTCGGCGGTCACGACTCCATCCTCGTCGGGGCGGGCTACTCGGGGAACGGCGTGGGCCCGAGTTACCTCGGCGGGCGCATCCTCGCCTCGCTTACGCTCGGGCTGGACGACCAGTGGGCAGCCTCGGGGCTCGTGCGGCGGCCGGGAGGACTTCCGCCGGAGCCGGCGCGCTACCTAGGCGGCAGAGGCGTGCGAGCTGCCGTAGCGAGGAAAGAGCTGACCGAGGACGCCGGCCGCGAGCCGCGGCGTCTCGACCTCTTCCTCGCCGGCCTTGCTCCCGCGGCGCTCGTCCCCCTCAAGCAACGCTAGAGACACGGGCGGAGAATCTCCATAAAGTATTCCGATAGTATTAATAAGCATCTTTGACTGATGAACGGGCGCACGCCATCATGCACTGGGTGGATTCATCCGCTGAGGCGGTTCCTTTGGCTGCGTCGAGAGAGGACGGGATGGCCCTAGACGACGGAGAACATACGACCGGGCCGGTAGGTCAACCCGTCGTAGACAGTGCGAGCCAGGCATCGTCTCGCGCGCTCCTCGCGGAGAAGATCGACGCGGAGGTTCCGCGGTCGAGCTTCTGGCAGCGCTGGGGCATCGCGCTGGTTCGAATAGGCCTGATCTTCGCGGTGTTCGGAGCCTGGTGGCTGGTCGCGCGCCTGGAGATCTGGCCGCGCTACTTCGTGCCGACGCCCTCCGCCGTCTGGCACAAGTTCATCCTGACGGTGACCGTTCACGACGGTACCCACGGCTACGGCGGCTATTACCTCTGGCAGCTCGTGTGGGCCAGCATGAGGCGGATCCTCCTCGGTTCGGGAATCGCCATCGTGATCGGTGTTCCGTTCGGGCTGATGCTCGGCGCCAGCCGCTGGGCGCGGGTCGTCCTCGAGCCGTTCATCACTGTTGTTCGGAGCCTCCCTCCGCTCGCCTACCTGATGCTGCTCATCATCTGGTTCGGGATCGGCGAGGAGCCGAAGGTGATCCTCCTCTTTTTAGCTGCGTTACCGCCGATAACGCTCGCCACTGCCGACGCCGTGCGCAACGTCCAGCAGGATCGACTGCTGGCGCTGCTCACGCTCGGCGCCTCGCGCATGCAGGTCGTCCGGCACGGCCTCTTCCCGTCGGTGCTGCCGGAGGTGATTACCGGCATCCGAGTCGCGGTCGGATTCGCGTTTACGACGATGGTCGCAGCTGAGATCTTCAATGGCATGCCGGGGATCGGCGCCATGGTTCTGAACGCGCAGCGTTTTCTCCAGACCGACGTGGTGATCCTCGGCATCATCGTGATCGGGACTTGCGGCCTTCTTCTCGATGCGATGATCAAACTGGTCGACCGCCTGCTCGTGCCCTGGCGTGGGCAACTTTGATCCGCCGGGTTGGCTCTACTCGCTTTTCGGCGTGAAGCAGCCCAGCATCGATCACGTCGTCATCGCCGTCTCCGATTTCGAGCGCTCGAACCGCTTCTACGCCGAGGTGCTGCGCGCCGAGGTCGTCGAGCTCAAGCGAGGGCGCGTTGCCTATCGCTTCGGCGAGCAGCAGCTGAACGTGCATGGCCCGGGCTCGGAGCTGGCGGAGCCGAAGGCGAAGATTCCGGCCGGGCCCGGTGCGAGCGACCTCTGTCTCGTCTGGCCGGGCACGATCGACGAGGCGCTGGAGCACCTGTGGCGAAACGGCGTCGAAGTGGAGCTGGGGCCGCTGGAGCGCGAGGGGGCGCGGGGGACCGGCACGAGCATCTACTTCCGCGACCCCGACGGCAACCTGCTCGAGCTGATCGTCTATCCGACCTAGCTGCGCAGAGAAAAGCCCCGGTCGGGACTAGGCCGGAGCTCTTTCCAGCTATTCGTTAACTAGCCCAGCGCTCTCTTCTACGACGATCTCTGCGGAGAATTCGAGCGGCGCGGCTGTCCGCTACTTCGCCTGGAACCCGAGCAGCGAGTGGCTCGCCTCGGCCGAGAGTGCTACTCGATAGTGGCCGGTCGCGACTGTCGCGTTGCCGAACAACTGCTTCACCGTCAGGCTGTGCGAGCCGCGGAAATCGCCGTCGCGCTTGACGTTGCGTACCAGTTGCCAACTCGATCCGCTTTTCCGCTCGAGCCGGTACGTGAAGCTCGCGCTGGGTGAGGAGAAGCTATAGACGAGCTTCACCTTCGGCGCCTGCAAACGAGCGAAAGCCTTCTTGGTCAGTCGCGCGGAGATCTTGGCGGCAGTGGCGATAGGAGAGGAGGTCGTCGAGGTCGGAGGCGGCGACGCAAGTGCCTCGAGCGCCGCCTTCGCGTCGATCAGGCCGTGAGCGGAGTTCTTGTCCGTCGTCTGGCGAGCGGTCGACTCGATCGCGTCTACGACCTGGGTGGCCGAAGCCGTGGGAGCGTAGGACAGCGCCAGCCCGGCCAGGCCGGCGACGAAGGGAGCGGAAGCCGACGTGCCGCAAAAGTAGGTGTAGTTGCCGCTCGGATGAGAAGGGCTTGCGGGCCAGGTCGAGTTGACACAGCCGGGCGCGTCGACGTCGACCCAGGAGCCGTAGTTCGAGCCCCACTTGCCGTAGCGGACGTTGTGGTTGGAAGTCGAGTAGCGCGTGCTCGTCTCGTCCACGGCGCCGACGGAGAGCACGCCTGGATATGCGGCCGGGTAGTCGGGCTTGGTGGAGTTCTCGTTTCCGGAGGAGGCGACGACGACCACGTTGTGCTTGATTGCGTAGCTCACGGCGGCGGCGATCGCGCGCGACCCCTTGGGCAACCCGAGCGACATGTTGATCACCCGGGCGCCGTGCGTGGTCGCCCAGATAACGCCGGAGGCAACGTCGCTCCAGCTGCCGGAGTTGTCGGCGCCGAGCACCTTGACCGGCATGATTCTGCACTTCCAGCAGACGCCGGTGATGCCCTTGCCGTTCCCGCCCTGGGCGGCGACCACGCCGGTGACGGCCGTCCCGTGCCCGTTGCCGTCCGAGGTGTTTACGCCTCCGTCGACGAAGTCGTGCCCGGGCACGAACGCGCCGAGATCCTCTTGCCTGCGGTCGACGCCGCTGTCGAGAACGGCGATGACGGTGCTCGCGCTGCCGGTGCTGAGCGACCAGGCGTCGGGAAGGTTCAGGTTCTCAAGCTGCCAGGAAGTCGAATCGAGATAAGGATCGCTGGTGCTGACTTCGTTGGCCTGGGCGCGCCCGTCTCTTTCGACGTAGGCGACGATCGGCGACTCGCCGAGCCTACGGACGGCTGCCTTCTCCGCTCGCGCCGGAACGCCGGCGACGGCTATCCCGAGCTGGCCGATGCTGCCCAGTCGCCGCGCTCCAACGCGAACGAGAGCAGCGTTCTGCGCGGTCGCGCTCGCATGCTCGTCGAACTGGACAAGCAGGCGCGTCGTCGTGGCCGTTGTCCGAGCAGGCGGGGAGGCGGCGGCCTGACCGACGGAGCCGACCACCGGAAGGACGGCGAGGAACAGGGCAAATGAGCGGAGTACCGCGAGCATCACTACGGAGATCGCCCGGAAGAGCCTGGAATCGGGCGGTAAGACGCTCTCTCTGCCTACTCACAGCGAACCTATTCGCCCTACTTCGACCGGGAAAGCCCTAGCCCGTTCGGGGGATGCCCCTACCGGCCCGAGAACGCTCGAGACACGCGATCCGTTGCCGGCCCGTATCCCGATCCGGCGAGGTTCGGGCCCGTATTCAAGTCGCACGAACGCCTGCCGATCGAAGAACGCTGTAGCGTTAGCCGTGCGGCGGGCCTGCCCGATCGGAGTTGTAGAGCGTGAGACGGCTGCCATCGACACGGCTCCGACTCCCGCGCATACTCATTGAGCGCAGGATATTCCCAGGAAAACGTGAAAAACTTTGAGACCAACGTGGAATCAGGCGACGACAGAAGATTCATTCCGGCTCCACCTCCCGCGCCCGCTCCGGCGGGGCGTCCTCCTCGCCCGCCTGCGAGGCCGAACCGGCGTCCCCTTCTCCGCCTGCTGGCGGTGGTCGTGCTCGCGCTGCTTGCCGGCGCCGTAACCTGGCTGATCACCGATCACAGCGGCAAGTCCTCGAAGTCGAGCAAAGCGACGACGAAAGTCGTTTCGGAGCAGGGCCTACAGACGCTGATCGCCTCAATCGGCCGTCCGGTCTACTGGGTCGGGCCTGAGCCGGGAGCGCGCTATTCGGTCGAGCAGCGCTCGAACGGGCAGGTGTACGTTCGCTATCTCACCGGCCAGATGAAGGCGGACACGGCCAAAACTCTGACGGTTGGCACTTACCCGAGGAATAACGCTTACGCGAGCACGGTCGCGCTCGGCAAGAAAAGCGGCTGGATCCAACTTGCGACCGGTACCGGCGGGCCGGCTGCCTTCATCAGCGGCGCCCTGCCGCGAAACGTCTACCTCGCGCAGCCGGGCCTCGACTATCAGATCGAGGTCTACGATCCAACGCTCGGTCGCGCCGCTTCGCTCGTAAAGGCCGGCCGCGCGCTTCCGATCGCACAGGGCGAGCGCCTGGGGCTCACGCTCGCGGCTCTGAAGCGGAAGGTGGCGACTCTCTCGTCGCCGGTTTACTGGATCGGCCCACGGGCCGGCGTGACTTACGAGTACACGCGCAGTCCGAACGGAAACGTCTACCTGCGCTATCTGCCGAAGGGAGTTGCGGTTGGGGCCAGCGGCGCCTACCCGACCATCGGTACGTACCCGGTGGCGAAGGCGTTCGCCACGACGAAGTCAGCGGGCAGGCAAGCCGGAGCGACGCGAGTGACGCTGGCCGGGGCACAAGCCTTCTACACCAAGGCGAAGCCCACGAGCGTCTACGCTGCCTTCGCCGGCTCTGACTACCAGATCGAGGTCTACAACCCCGTCGCGGCCCAAGCTCTGGCAGCGGTCAAGGCTCGGCTTCTCAAGCCGGTTAGCTGAGGAGTGAGAGCCAGCGCGGAGGTGCGCGCGACTTGGCACAAGCGGTCACATGGCGCGGATGGGCTCATGGTCACCCAGTTCCGGATTGCCCTCGACGATCCAGTGGGAGCGAGGTCGGGGAAGTATCGTTCTCCTACGAGGCCTCTTCTCAGCCGTTCTCTCGAGGGTTGAAGAAAGGCGCGTGAGTAGAGCTCTACGCAAAGGTGATTGATTCTGTGTTCGAGCAGTACCCGAAAACTCGCCCCCCGCTTCCAGATCGGATCGCGACCATCTATGCAGAGCAGTACCGGTCCAATCGCGAGGGCGATACGCGAGCTTCTTCGGCTGCACAAAGGATGGAATCCTGGATGCACCGGCAGGTTGCCCGAGACGTGCTCGCTCGGCCCGACGAACGGAGGTCGACTCTGGAGATAGGGGCCGGGACGCTGAACCAGCTTCCTTACGAGCCCGATGTGGGTCCTTACGACATTGTCGAACCATTCGTCGATCTCTACTCGGGCTCTCCATCCTTGCCGAGAATCCGTAACGCTTGGTCGGATATATCGCAGGTTCCTGATCAAGCGATCTACGATCGCATCACGTCCGTGGCGACGCTGGAGCACATCTGCAACCTCCCCGAGGTCGTCGCGCGCCTCGGATTGCGGCTCTCTCTGACTGGCGGTTTTCGCGCTGCGATACCCAGCGAGGGTACGCCCCTCTGGGCGCTGGGGTGGCGTCTTACCACGGGCCTCGAGTTCAGGCTCAAGCACGGTCTCGATTACGGCCTATTGATGAGGCACGAGCACGTGAACACTGCCGGCGAGATTCGAGACGTCCTGAGGTTCTTCTTCGGACAGATCGACTGTCGCGTCTTCGGGCTAGCCAGATCGATCTCTCTCTACCACTTCTATGCCTGCAGTAACCCGGCAATCGATAGGTGTAACGAATACCTTCAGCGCCTACAGCGCACGGCTAGCGCACTGGCCTGAGGCGCTCGCTTCGTCACGTGGAGGAGGGAGTCTTACGCGGCATTTCGCCGCGCAGAAGCGCAATTGATCCAGGCAGGCTCGCAAGGGCGAATGCGAAGCCGTTGAGCAGCGAGAAGACGGCCGCATCGGTAGCGCCGACCCCCGCCCGACCAAGCAGAAGAACGAAGCCTCCTTCGCGGATCCCTAGCCCGCCGATCGAGAAAGGGAGGAACGAGAGCAGGACGACGAGCGGCAGAGAGGTGACGAGCGCCGAGGTTGCGATAGGGAGCCCGATCGAGTGCCCGATCGACCAGGCGGCGGCCACGCCGAGCGCCTGGAAGACGACCCCGAGCAGAAGCGTTTTCGCCAGCACAGCGCCCCTAAACGAGGCCCGCACGGCTACGAGCGTCTCGGCGGTCGCGGGTTGGAGTCGAGCGGGGAGAAATCGTCGCAGTCGGCTGCTCGCTTTGTCCGCACCCAGCACCGCGGACACGAAAACCATAAACAGGGCGCTGACGATGGCGAGCGCGAGCAGGAGAGAGCGAGGCACGGCGCCGGGGTCGGCGGCCACGAAGGCCCAGGCGACCGCGATCAAGCAGACGAGAGCTGAGGCTCGGTCGATCACCACGGTCGCGAAGGAGCGCACACGCGTGCCCTGGCGCCCGACCACGAGTGCGCGTAGGACGTCACCACCGACCTGGCTGGGCAAGAAGTTGCTCGTGAAGACGCCCAGGAAGTAGGCGCTCAGGGCACGGCGCCAGGAGCGATCGACGTCGCACGCCTGTAAATAGAGGTGCCAGCGAAACGAGGCGAGCGCGGAGGCGAGAAGCAGAGCGAGCACGGCGAGCGCGAACCAGGCCCACTCACCCTCGGCGAGACTGTGTAGGGCGTTGGAGAAATCGATGCGCGTGGCAACCAGCGCGAGTAACCCGGCGCTTACGACCACGCGCACCCAGAACGAGCCGGCGAGCTTTCTCAAGACTCTCTTCAAAGTCGGGCTTTCATTCGGAAACGAGTCCCGCATAGTTTCACGAGGCGCAGCATAGTGTCCTCTCCGCGGACTTCGGCCTGCAGTTGACCGCGGAGATTGCGCTCCGCGCCGCGTGTCAGACTAAGGCGCTGATGATCCTCGTCGTTGCCTGGGTCCTCTTTCCGCTGCTGTTGAGCGTGCTCGCGCTCGGTTGCGGCCTGCTTTTGCGCAGCGCGAGCGGATATCGAATTCCCGCGGTGTTGCTTCTCCCGGGCGGCGCCGCCGTGATGATCGTGGCCGCGAGCCTGGCAACCGCCTCGGCGCGCACGGCTTCGTTAGCTATTCCGCTCGTCGTAACGCTCGCCGTCGCCGGGCTCGGGCTCGCGCTTCCCTGGCGGCCGCGCCGAGGCGATCCCTCGCTTGCGCTCTCGGCACTGGCTGTCTACGCCGTCTACGCGGCGCCCGTCGTGCTCTCGGGGCAGGCGACCTTTGCCGGCTTCATCAAGCTCGACGACACAGCGACCTTCCTCGCCTTCACCGATCGCGTGATGCAACACGGACGCAGCCTGGCCGGACTCGCGCCCTCGAGCTACCGGGCGGCGCTGGCGGTCAACATCCCTGACGGCTACCCGCTCGGAGCCTTCCTTCCCCTGGGCATCGGTACTCACCTGGTCGGTACAGACCCGGCCTGGCTCTACCAGCCCTGCATCGCCTTCTTCGCGGCCATGCTCGCGCTCGCGCTCGCGGCGCTTCTGACGCCGCTCGTCCGCTCATGTCGGTTGCGCGCGCTCGTCGCCTTCGTCGCTGCCCAGGCGGCGCTCATATACGGCTACTCGCTCTGGGGAGGGCTGAAGGAGCTAGTCGCCACCTTCCTGGTCGTGGTCGCCGCCGCCTTCGCCCCGACCGCCGCCGAAGAGCTTCGCTCGGTCCGGCGCCTGCTCCCGTTCTCGTTCGTCTGCGCCGCGCTGTTCGCCGCGCTCAACGTGAGCGCCGGCCTTTGGTTGCTGCCGCTTGCACTGCCCGCGTTCGTCTTCGTTGCTCGGCTACGAGCCAGGCGCCTGACGCTCTCTTTGCTCGGAGGTGTCGGTATCACCGCGCTGCTTTCACTACCGACGATCGTGATCGTGCGCGCCTTCCTCCATCTCACGACCTCGAACCTGCTTACGCCGGAGCAGCGTCTCGGCAACCTGCCGCGGCCGCTCAATCTGCTCCAGATCTTTGGTATCTGGCCGAGCGGCGACTTCCGTGTCTGGCCGTTCGATCACCTGATCACCGAGCTCCTGATCGCCGTGGCCGCGCTGGCGGCGGCGGCGACCGTGGCGCTTGCGCTACGCCGGCGCCAGTATCGCCTGCCGCTTCTTGTAGTCACCGTCGTGCTGGTGGCGCTGCTGCTCGAGCGCGTCTCCTCGCCCTGGCTGGCCGGGAAGGCTTACGCGACCGCCTCGCCGGTGCTCGTATTGACGGCGCTGGCGCTGGCGGCGATCGCCTTCGAGCGCGACATCAAGATCCCAGCGTCGCTGCTCGGGGCGCTGATTATCGGCGGTGTCCTCTGGTCGAACGTGCTCGCCTACCACGACGTCTGGCTCGCGCCGCGCGCCCAGCTGCAGGAACTCGAGCAGATCGGCGACCGCTTCTCCGGTCAGGGCCCGGCTCTGATGACCGAGTATCAGCCTTACGGCGTGCGTCACTTCCTGCGCGGAATGGACGCGGAAGGTGCCTCCGAGCTCCGCGTTCGCCCGATTCCGCTGGCGAGCGGGAAGATGCTCGACAAGGGGCAGTACGCCGATCTCGATCTCTTCTCCACCAGCGACTTGCTCGTCTATCGCTCGCTTGTGCTGCGCCGCTCGCCGGTCGAGAGTCGGCCGCCGGCTCCCTACGCACTCGTCTGGCGCGGTCGTTACTACGAGCTCTGGCAGCGGCCCGATCCGACCACTCCGCAGGTGCTCGAGCACTTCGGCCTGGGTGACTCGTTGCATGCGGTCGCGGTTCCGTCCTGCGCCGAGGTCAGGCGACTGGGGACCGTGGCGGCGCAGGCGGGTGGCAGTCTCGTCGCCGCGCCGCGCACGAACAGCGCCTTGCTCGATCTGGCGAGAGTTGTGCTCCCGACCGGTTGGCTCCCTTATTCGGCCGGCCAGATGGTCACGCCCACAAGCGACGGCACGTTGATGGGCAGCATCACGCTCAGCAGGAGCGGCACCTACACCGTCTATCTAGGCGGTTCCTTCGCCCGCACCGTCACGATCTCGATCGACGGCCGCCGCGCCGGCTCGCTTCGCGGTGTTCTGACCGAGGCGAGCCAGTGGACGCCCTTCGGCACGCTGCGACTCTCGGCGGGCAGCCACAGCGTGAGCTTGCGTTACAGCGGCTCGGTGCTGACGCCCGGCAGCGGCGCAGGTCCGTTTATGCTCGGGCCGCTGGCACTGAGTCTCGACGAGCCCTCGCGCCTGGTGAGCGTCGCCCCGACCAACGCCCGTTCACTCTGCGGCAAGAGCCTGGACTGGATCGAAGCCGTCGGGCCTTGAGACTTCTACTTTTCGCTCTCGGCGCCCCGTGCGCTCCGGTGCCGCTGCTCCTCTTCCAATAGCGCCAGCCTCTGGGCCAACGTCGCGTTCTGATCGGACAGGCGCGAGATCACGATCGAGTAGTGCAGCAGCATGACCAGCACGAAGAAGAGCAGCGCGGCGAAGAAGACCGAGGGTGGATAGCCCTTGACGCCCAACCAGCCGGCGATCGTGTTCAAGCCCTGGCGCCAGACCGCCAGTACGAGCAGGACGACGCCGGTGAGGAGCCAGATCAGCGAGTAGCGCTCGCGCAGGTGCCGGCGCCGGATCAGCTCGAAGACGACGCCCAGCATGGCGAGCGCGCCGATCGAGGCGATGATCGAGACCGAGAGTGGTGTCGTGTGTGTCATGCATCCTCCTGCGGAACGTCGGCGGGGCGGAAGAGCTCGACGAAGAGTGCGAGCAAGACCTTGACGATGTAGTAGAACGAGCGCAGCGCGGTGATCGAGGAGCGCCCGGCGCTGCGCTCGCGCATCCGCACCGGCACCTCCTTGAAACGCAGGCGGTGTTTGACGACCATCACGATCGCCTCGACTTCGGGATAGTCGTGCGGATAGTCGGCGGCGAAGAGCGCGATCCCGCGCCGGTTGACGGCGCGGAAGCCGGAGGTGGTGTCGGTCAAGCGCTGCCGCGCGATCGCCGATACGGTCAGCGCGAACAGGCGGATACCGAGCCGGCGCACGAACGAGGAATGAAATGCTCCCTCGCCGAGGAAGCGCGAGCCGATCACGAGATCGGCTTCCCCGGCCAGCACGGGCGCCAGGATGGCCGGCAGCTCGGCGGGATCGTGCTGCCCGTCGCCATCGATCTGGACGGCGAGATCGAAGTCGTTAGCCAGCGCGAAGCGATAGCCGGTTTGCACGGCGGCGCCGATGCCGAGGTTGAAGGGAAGCGTGGCCACGTGAACGCCGCGGGCGAGCGCGATCTCGCTCGTGCGATCGGAGGAGCCGTCGTCTACGACGACGATCTTGAAACCGGGGTCGAAGGCGCGGATCTCGTCGATCACCGCCGCGAGCGATCCCTCCTCGTTGAAGGCCGGCACGATCGCCAGGCGCCGCCGCTCTGCCAGCCCGGGAAGAGCCGCAGCGGTCATCTCGAGGTTCCCCAGCCCGAGTTGTCGCCGCCGGAGAGGGATAGAGTCGGGGCGGCGACGTTCTCGATGGTCTCCATTGCCTGTGAAGTATGGCAACGCGGCCCGACTCATCGGCAAACAGAGGCGTGCAGATGGGCGAGCCCGTCTGCGAGACGTATCCCAGGGCGCGGGCTGCGCATATTCGTGCGGTTAGAGCCAAAGACTCCCAACCGGCGACACCGCTTTATCGTTTCTGTCGTGGTTTCCCGTTAGGGAAGCGGGATCACGATGATGCTGCGGCTGGAATACGTGATCGTATCGGCGCCGCTGGACCTGTAGTTGAGCGTGAACGTGTTGTTCCCGTTAGTCAGCCCCGTGACGAGGTATGTCGCACTCACCTGGTTCTGGACTGTGTCGGAGTTGGTAGAGCTTCCTGTCACGCCAACCATCACGGACTGAGCATCGTTCGCGGCGATGGTCGTAGCGCCGCTGACTGCGAAGGCCTCGAACCCCTGCACCACGCCCATGGAGCGCGTACCGGCCGCTGTGATGTTCGCCGTGACTGTCACGAGGGCCTTGCCCGACGTGATAGCCGCCGTGGTGGCCGGGTTTACACCCGGGGTACCGCCCAAGGTGGCGGTGTAGGTCGTGCTCGTCACCGTGCCAGCGGCGTTGTTGGTGGTCGATACGGAGCCGACGGGGCCCGTAGCTCCGGTGACGCCAGTCGCTCCGGTGGCTCCGGTCGAGCCGGTCGGTCCTTGAGCACCGTTGGTCCCGTTGGTCCCGTTGGTGCCGGTGGCGCCAGTGGCTCCAGTGGCGCCACCAGAGCCAGTGGCTCCGGTCGGTCCTTGGGTCCCGTTGGAGCCGTTAGTTCCGGTAATACCGGTCGCTCCGGTCGCTCCGGTTACTCCGGTAGCGCCGGTCGCTCCGACCGGACCCTGGATGCCCTGAATTCCCTGGATGCCCTGGATGCCCTGAGATCCTGTCGCTCCAGTCGCGCCGATGGCACCTGTGGCGCCGACGGCTCCGGTTGGTCCCTGGATACCCTGGGCGCCGGTCGATCCGGTTACGCCAGTCGCGCCCGTAGCGCCGTTAGATCCGTTCGTGCCGTTACTGCCGGCGGCGCCGGTTGCTCCGGTAGCGCCGGTTGCTCCGACCGGGCCCTGGATGCCCTGAATGCCCTGGATACCCTGGGCGCCGGTTACTCCGGTTGCGCCAGTGGCACCGGCCGCTCCGGTAGCGCCGTTGGATCCGTTCGTGCCGGCGGCTCCAGTTGCTCCGGTAGATCCGGTGGCGCCGTTAGATCCGTTCGTGCCGTTACTGCCGGTTGCGCCAGTGACTCCTGTCGCTCCAGTCGCGCCGACGGCTCCGGTTGGTCCCTGGATGCCCTGGGCGCCGGT
>Ga0182017_10000063_pt1 | contig 74441 bp, 51 predicted proteins | sample 712E3DmetaG_FD_120492 | JGI IMG/M metagenome (GOLD analysis project Ga0182017, IMG submission 120492) | Permafrost microbial communities from Stordalen Mire, Sweden - 712E3D metaG | ecosystem: Environmental > Terrestrial > Soil > Wetlands > Permafrost | place: Sweden: Stordalen | collected... | reverse complement strand
GCGGCAAGTCACCCATCCGGGTCAATCGCGGCTTGCTAGGCCGAACGAGACCGCGTCGCGGACAACGACTATTCACTTGTAAAAGACGGGACGCTCGCGAAACGTCCCTTCCGCTCCGGTGCTGCGCTGAGTCGCGGGAGGGTCCGGGACTTCACAGGCAGCCGCGGCCAGGCAGTAGCCGGTGCACCGGGCGTCCTCCGTCCGCGGGCGCGGAAGCTGGGCTTTGAAGAGGCGGCCCAACCTACGCGGGGCAGACGCACCCGAGCACGTGTCTCGAACCGGGTCAGCAGGTGTGGGGTGCACGGTTCACCGATTCAGAGCCGGTGCCACACGGGGCGACCGGAGCCGGTGCCACACCGCCGAGCGGGCCGTCAAGGCAGGCTCTGGCACTGCGTGAGCACTGATAGTATTACTCAGGAATGGAGGAAAGAAAGTCGAAAGGGCGATGGTGTTGGCGGGTGGCGGAGTTTGACGGCGGCTGGCGGGAATTGGCGGAGAAAGGGAAGAAGCTGGCAGGTCTTAGCTGGCAGCTCTCAGCTATCAGCTTTCGGCGATCAGCCGTCAGCCACTAGCGATCACCTCTCAGTCCTCTGCCGTCAGCGTGTGGCGATGCGAACGACGGGCAGCATGGCGCCCGGCGACGACGGCCCTCTGTCCCATTGTGCCGTTCGCGTGGACCTCGTCGGCATGGATAAACGGAACCACGTTGTTCCAACCCGCCCTGGCCGACCAAGCGAGGGCAGCCGCCGTAGTCGCCACAGCGATTCGCACTATGCTCATGGCTGCTTCCCTGGTTCCAGGGGCCGCGGGGGCGGAGCTGGTAGCTGCATTGCCTTGACGTCTCGGTCGTTCGCCAGCTTGCTGAGCCCCGCCTTGGTGAGCCAGCCCTCGAAGAAGAGGACATCGTCGCCCAGCGACGTTACGTTCGCCTCTAGCGCCGATAACCGACCTAGCACCCGGTCATCTAGCGCTCGTCCCCTCCTGAACGTGCTGGGAGTCCGGTCGCCCATGCACACGTCCGGCCCCTCGATGCTAACGGCCACGAGAACCTCCGGCAACCTCTCGAACGCCTGCTCAACCGCAGGGTGAACCTTCGGCAGCACCCCGTTGATCTTGGCGCTTCCGTGTTGATACACCTGTTCCTGATCCGCCTCTGGGTAGGGCTTGTCGTCCAGGCCGATTGCCCGCACGTCCTTGTTGTCCGCCAGCTTCTTGAGCCCCGCCTCGTTCACGTATCCCAGGAGCGCTGGCCGGTCCGGAAAGCGAAACCAGCCGCGGAAGTCAACGGCGGTCAGCTTCGACAGCACGGAGTCCTGGAGCTGCCTTATCGCGCCCCGGCCCGCGCTGGTGGTGGCCTTCTCCTTCACCCCGCCTTCGAGGTATACCACTACGTACACGTAGCCGAAAAACGCCTCGGGTCCCTCGCCGTCAATGACGTCGACCCAGTCCGGCGCCCGCTCGAGGTTCTTGTCCAGATAGTCCTGACGTGCCAGCGCCCGGCGGACATCCGGGTGGACCTTGCCCTCCTTCTTCACCCAGGTCGGCTCCGGCACGCCCATCGCGCCCCGCTCAGCGGCCGGAACCGACTCCCGGCCGCGTATTTCCAGCTCCGGGGGCGTCCCCGGCGGCAACTCGACGCCCACCGCGTTGAGAACCGGCTGACTCGGCGGCGCCGGTTGCGTTGCCGGTCTGCCCGGCGCCCGCGCGGGGCGCGATTGTGGCATAGGCGGTTCGGCCAGGGCCCAACTGCACAGCGCGACCGAGAGGGCCGCTAACCCCCAGATTCCAACGGCTTTTGCGTTCATGGCCACACCCTTTCCGCTCGGGACCGGATCGCGTGAGCCGCCGCCCGGTCGGCCCGCACAGATCCTGCTTTTTCGGACCCTCTACTATGAACGGTGCCTCGGGTTTTCCGAAAGTCAACCGAAAAGCGCAAGAAACTGCTCCCGGCTCGGGTTTCCTCAACCACGATGCCTGCCCCATGTGCCCTCGCCTCCGCTGCCGCAGGCGTTTACCGGGAGTGCCCGCAGCCCGTTGCCCGTACACGATCTGCCGCCTCCGACTCGCCCGCCGGCCCCCACGCCGAGCAGTGTTCCTAGCCGGCATTTGGCGTTGGCCATTCACCATTCCCGCTGGCCCGTCGCCGGGACCCGTGCTATCCTCGCTTCGACGGTGCCGACCGTGGCGAACCGCGTCGCCCACGGGGGGCGACGCTACGATCGCCGTCGCCCGCGGAGGGGCGACGCTACGAACGGCGGCACGGAGGACGACCGCGACGATGCCCTCGCTCGACCTCACCCGCGAGCACCCCGACCCTCTGGCGGACATGCTGCCGCCGCTCGTGCTCGATCGCCAGCGGATCGTGCACTCGGCCGCCTTCCGCCGGCTCCAGCACAAAACGCAGGTCTTCGTCGCACCCGAGAGCGACCACTTTCGCACGCGGCTTACGCACACGCTGGAGGTCGCGCACCAGGCCCGCTGCCTCGCGTCGCTGCTCAACCTCAACGCCGAGTTCGCGGAGGTCGTCGCCCTCGCCCACGACCTCGGCCACCCGCCGTTCGGCCATGCCGGCGAGAAGGCCCTCAACGAATGCCTCCGCGATCATGGCGGCTTCGAGCACAACCGCCACACGCTCCGCATCGTCGAGGAGCTGGAGCACCCCTACCCCGAGTTCTACGGCCTCAACCTCACGCACGTGGCCCGCGAGTGCCTCGCCAAGCACGACACGCCCTACGACCGCCCCGGCCCGCACCCGCTTCAGGACGGCCGCCCGCCGCCACCCGAAAGCCACGTCGTGGACCTCGCCGACCGCCTCACGTACGCGCTCCACGACTTGCAGGACGGCCTCTACGCCGGTTTACTCGACCTGCCGCACCTCGCCGACGTGCCCCTGTGGCGTGCGGCGTACACCGGCCCCGAAACCGGCCCGCCGGACGCGTCCCGACGCCACCTGCGCGCCGCGACGGACCGCATCCAGGCCCGCGTCTTCGCCGATCTCGCTCAAACCGCGCGCAATTCCGGCGCCCCGGCCGCGCAGCTTTCCCCCGACCTCGAACGCGAGCTCCAACAGCTCGCGGCGTTGCTCTACACGCACCTCTACCGCAGCGAACAGCTCGTGCGGGCCGACGACCACGCCCGCCGCATCCTCGCCGCGGTGTTCGACGCCCTCGTCGAGCACCCCGCCCATCTGCCGGACCGCTTCCGGCGCCGCGTGGACGAGCACGGTTTGCACCGCGTCGTCACCGACTATGTTGCCGGCATGACGGACCGCTTTTGCCTCGACGTCTACATGCAAATCTGCGAAACCGCCCCCGGCGCGTAGCCTGCCGCTCCGCGCATGCGGCATCGCACTCAGGCTGGAGCCGCGGCCTTCAGGCCGCGCGGAGCACTCGGCCGCACCGCGCCCTCGTCACGGCTTCAGCGAATCCGGCGCGGACTGCGTCAGCACGTCGAACAGCCGATCCACGACGTAATCGATCTTCTCAGGCGTCAAATACGTTCCGGCGATGATCTGCTGCCGAACCTCCGCCACGTGCGGGTCGTCGATGACTTCGACATCCCCGGCGGCTGAAACGCCTTTGATCTCGACGGTATCTTCCGGCCACCCGGCAGGATGTGCCGTGGGCGGCCGGCCCGCCCGCTCCGCCGCCGCGCCGCCCGCCAGCGGGTGCACGCTCAGGCGGTCACTACCGATCGCCGCTATTGGAATCATTCTCTTGTTCTCCATGCGTCAAACCCTCGCTCATCTGCGCGGCGGGCGAACACCCAGGTACCATATCCCGCTGCGCCGGCCTCTTGGGCCGTACCGGTCCGCCCCGCCAACCCGACGGGGCCACAAACCGCAACCGATGCTGTTCGTGCTACCGGTTCCATGCACTGTACTTCGGCACTTAACGGGTGCGATCTGAAGAAAACCTCGTCGTAAGTCTTTAGCCCTACGTTACTTACCGATCTTAACAGTATCGGGGGCCGATTGTGTTAAGTTGGGCAATATGGAACCGTTCTCGGGATGTTCTTGCGCCATATTCGGAACTGTTCATTCTCCTGCCGACCCCACGCCATGACCCCGAAAACGGTGCTGAACGCCATCCGCCGCTTATCACGTTAACACGTTTTCTCCGTGTCTCCGTGTTGAGCGACGCGCGCCCGCCCCGTTTGCGACCGCCGCCGCGGAAACCTATCATCCACCCCCGCGAAACTCCGACTGCGATGAACCTGCTCGGATGACCTTCGGCGCGATCCCCGGTGCCTCCGGTGTTATAATTCGCTCAGGAGGCCGGCATGAGCGACGACTTTGCTTGGCTCACTGAGCACAGCCGCGAGAACTACGAGAAGTACGCGGGCAAGTGGATTGCGGTGCTGGACGCGGAAGTCGTCGGCGTCGGCGACACGGCGGTGGAAGCTGCGGACCGGGCCGAGAGCGAGCACCCCAGCGGCGACTACATTCTCGAAAAGGTCGAACGTGATGTGGACGTGATCTATGCCTGTCTTCGCATGGCGCAACGAGCCGACCCGCCACTTCGGCGAACAGCCCGTTCCCTTCGCATCGGTGGGGATCAAGGACCCAAATGAGCGCTGGCGCACGTTCTCGCTAATCGTCGATTCCGGCGCCGTGGTCTCTTTGCTTTGCCGATCCGTCGGGGACTTGCTGCACATTCCGATCGAGTCCGGCCAGCGTGTCACGGTCACGGGCGTGGGTCGGAGAGAAAACGAAGTGTTCGTGCACAAGCTCGTCGCGCGCATTGGCGAGGGCCCGGAACTACCGACCCGGTTCGCGGTCGACTTTGATCCTTCTCGCCGGGAAACGCGATTTTCGGTGCCATGACGCTTATCATCCGCTCTTCGCGTTGGCAGGTACCTGACTGAGAATAACGAAGGTGCGATGAAATGGCCGAAACAGCGTTCATGGACAAGCTCACCGCCCTCTGCAAACGCCGGGGGTTCATCTACCAATCCAGCGAAATCTACGGCGGGATCGGCGGGTTCTGGGATTACGGCCCGCTCGGCGTCGAGCTGAAGCGCAACATCAAGGACCTCTGGTGGCGCGACATGGTCACCAACCCACCGAACGGCGCCGACGGCCACGAGGTCGAGATGGTCGGCGTCGACTGCTCCATCATCATGAACCCCAAGGTCTGGGAGGCCAGCGGCCATGCGACCGGGTTCGCCGATCCGATGGTGGATTGCCGACAGTGCAAGGCGCGCTTTAGGGCCGACAAGATTTGGCAGTTGCTCGTGTTACAGGAGGAAGCTACCGAGGCGTTTTTCAAAGCCCGTGAGTTCGAGCGCGATAATCCCGGTAGCAAGGTCAACACGGAAGCTGGTCTGCTGCTGGCAGTTGGGGCCGAAGCGGACGGGGCGGCTGAGGTCATGAGTCGCGCGCAGTCTCTGATCCGAAGCGAGGCGAAGAAACGGAATGTCGCACCGCTCAAGAGAGCCTCAGTGACCGACGTCAAAAGGAAGGCCCTGTTCGCAGTCGCCGAAAGCGACAACGACGAATCGACCGGCTACCTGGGAGTCTTGGCGCGCCCCGTGCAAGTGGCGCTCGAAATCCAGGTGTGCCCTAACTGCCAGTCTGTCGGCACGCTCACAGAGCCGCGCGCGTTCAACCTGATGTTCCAAACGTACGTCGGCGCCGTCCAGGACGACTCCGCCAAGGCCTACCTCCGCCCCGAAACCGCCCAGGGCATCTTCGTCAACTTCAAGAACGTCCTCGACACGACGCGCGTGAAGGTGCCGTTCGGCATCGCCCAGGTCGGCAAGTCGTTCCGCAACGAGATCAACCCGCGCAACTACACCTTCCGCTCGCGCGAGTTCGAGCAGATGGAGATCGAGTTCTTCTGCCACGCCGCCGACTCGATGAAGTGGTACGAGTTCTGGCGGAAAGTCCGCTTCGACTGGTACGTCAACCTCGGCCTCAAGAGCGAGAAGCTCCGCCTCCGCGATCAGGGCCCCGAGGAGCTGGCCCACTACTCCAAGGCCTGCGCCGACATCGAATACCTGTTCCCGTTCTCCGACGAGCACCAGGAGCTCGAAGGCGTCGCCCATCGCGGCAACTACGACCTCACGCAGCACGCCAAGCACAGCGGCAAGGACCTCACGTACTTCGACGACGAGGCCTGGGAACGCGATAAGGCCAACTTCGGCGGCGACAAGGCGAAAGAGAAGACCGCCAAGAACGCCGAGCCTTATCGCTTCCTGCCGACCGTCATCGAGCCGTCGGCCGGCGCCGACCGCGCCACCCTCGCCTTCCTCTGCGAGGCCTACACCGAGGACCAGGCCCCCGACGAGAACGGCGTCATGCAGACGCGCGTCCTGATGAAGTTTCACCCCAAGCTCGCCCCGATCAAGGTCGCCGTCTTCCCGCTCGTCAAGAAGGAAGGCATGCCCGACATCGCCCAGGCGATCTACCGCGACCTCAAGCAGCACATGACCGCCTTCTACGACGACAAGGGCGCCGTCGGCCGCCGCTATCGCCGCCAGGACGAGGTCGGCACGCCGTTCTGCATCACCGTCGACGGCGACACGCTGAAAGACGGCACCGTCACGATCCGCGACCGCGACACCCTCGCCCAGGTCCGCATCCACAAGGACGCCGTCCGCGACTGGCTCCGCGAACGCCTCGGCCGGTAGGTCGGCACGCGCCAGGACCGCGTAGGGTGCGTCCTCGACGCACCGACGATCGCGCGCTGTAAAAGCCCCCGCCTGCCCGCCGCCGCGAATGTAGATTCATGTCGCTTGCGGTTGTCCGCCTTTTGCGGCGGGCTTATCCTTACCGCCGCGCCTCGTACGAGCGCGCCTTGCACGGACCAGGACTCGTTCTGGAGGACCAGACATGCGCGCAGCAGCCTTGCCGCTCGCCTTGGCGGGTGTGATCGCTCTCGTGTGGCCCATCGCCCCCGTGTTGGCCGGGACCACGTCGTTCACCGGCGCCGCGGCCGCCCAGATCACCGGGTTCCGCGGGGGCGCGCAATCCGGCCAGGACTCGGACAGCGCCACTTTCAGCGACCCCAACGGCACCCTGCCGCTCCAAGTCGTCGCCCGTCTCGTCGATCCCAACAACGCGAGTACCGCGGGCGCGGACGCGGCCGGCGTGGTCGGTGCGCAGCTTGCCGACCCGCGCACGTCCAGCGGCGGCGCGGACACCGACGAGTTCGCCATCGATCTCGCCCTCAGCAGCATCTCCACCGAGATTAGCTACACCGCCCAGGCCACATCGGAGGAATTGCGTAACATCCTCTACGCGCCCGGCGAGCTCGGCCCCGAGTCCGCGGGTGCGACCGTCCAGCTCGAAGGCCGGGTGTTCGTCGACGGCGCCGTGGCCATCTTCGCCGACCAATCCGCCATGAACTTCACCGGCGCTTTCACCCGCCTCCGCGTCACCGTGACCAAGCAGGTCGAAGGCCAGAGTCCAGAGCAGGTCTTCCTCGGTACGCTCGAGCTCACCGGCGGCGCCGATCGACAGGTGACTCCGACCCACGGCGGCAACTTCCCGACCGCCGGCATCTTCACCACCGACCTATCATCCGTCGATGCGAGTCTCAGCGTTTTTCAGGTGATGGTCTTCCCGAACCTCGCCATCAATTACCCGTTCGACGCCGTCGTCGGTCAGGCCTTTACGCTCCACGCCGTCGTCGAGGTCGATGCCCAGAACGTTCCCGGCGGCGTGGGCGTCGCCGCGGTCATCGGCACGCCCTTCAGCTCCCTCAACAACGTCGTCTCGCTGACGCGCGGCAGCGCGCCGGCCGCGAAGATGTCCAACGCCCTGCAACAGGAACGCTCCCAGCCCACCGGCGAGCCCACGTTCGCCACGCAGAACCCGCAGCCCGGGTTGTTCGGCTTGTTTTCGCTCTGCGGCCTGCTGGGCTTCGAGTCGGTGTTGGGGTTCGTCGCACTGGTCGGCTTGCGGGTCTGGAACCCATATCGGCGGGGCGGAAGGCGGCAACGCTAGACCATGATGTTCTACCTGCGTCTGATCGCCACCTCGCTCCGCAGCCTGGACTCGCACTTCCTGCGCTCGCTGCTGGCGACGCTCGGGGTCCTGATCGGCGTGTCCTCGGTGGTCGCGTGCATGTCGATCCTCGAGGGCGCCCAGAAGGACATCTTTGACCGTTTCAAGTCGATGGGCTCCAACGTGCTCTATGTCTTCCCCGAGGCCGCCCGCGTCGAGGGCCGCTCCGTCGGCCAGTCCCAAACGCTCACGCTCGCCGACATCACCGAGATTGAGCACGAACTCGCGGAGGGTGTTGACCGCATTGCCCCCGAAGCGGTCGGCGCGGCGAGCGTCAAGTGCTTCCAAAAGTCCGGCGACTACACGCTCGTCGCCACGTCTGACACCTACTTCGACATCAACGCCTTCAAGGCCCAGCACGGTCGCATCTTCACCAAGAGCGAGTCGGAAAGCCCCGACGCCGCCGTCGCCGTCCTCGGCGCCAAGGTCGCCGACAAGCTCTTCGGCGGCGCCGACCCCGTCGGCCAGACCGTCAAGCTCGGCGGCGCCGGCTACCGCGTCATCGGCGTCACCGAACGCAAGGGCAGCCTCGGCTTCATGAACGTCGACGAGAGCGTCTTTATCCCCATCGACGCCGGCCTCAAGCGTTTCTTCAACCGCAAGTGGCTGAACCGCCTCACCATCGCCGCCAAGGACCCCAACAAGCTCGAAGAGCTCCAAAAGCAGTTGCAGCGCGTCCTCCGCCGGGCGCACAAGGTCGGCGTCGGCCAGCAGGACGACTTCATCATCTTCAACCAGGAGGAGGCCCTCCGGAACATCACCGGGGCCATGCTCGTCTTCAAGGTCGTCTTCTACAGCATTGCCGGCATCAGCCTCGTCGTGGGGGGCATTGGCATCATGAACATCATGCTTGTCTCGGTCACCGAGCGTACCCGCGAGATCGGCGTGCGCATGGCTGTCGGCGCCCGCCGCAGCGACATCATGCTCCAGTTCCTCGTCGAAGCCCTCGTCATCAGTCTCGTGGGGGGTAGCCTCGGCCTGCTGCTCGGCACGATGTTCGCCGACGTGATGGCCAAGGTCCTTAAGGAGATGAACTTCAAGACCGCCATCAACGGCACGGTCATCGTCGCGTCCCTCGCGACCGCTACCATCGTCGGCGTGATCAGCGGCCTGTACCCCGCCTTCAAGGCCAGTCGCCTCGACCCCGTCGAATCGCTGCGTTACGAGTGACCGCGACCGGGCTCCTGGGTGTTCGCGGTCGAACCGGCACCGTCGCCCCGGGGGACAGAGAGGGAAGGGTGCCCCTCGCAAGGCGTCCCTTCCCCCTCGACCACCGCGGCTCCCTTCGCGCTGTGTTCGTGAGAAGCGAGAGTGAATCCGTGCCCGGTACGCCGATCTGCCGCGGTCGCGAACGCCGCAGTCACACGCTACATGCACCCCATATATTCCAATAATGCGCTACGTTTCGGCGTTTGACCACCCGAATATGCGAGTTTTCGCGGTTATCGCCGCGCCACCCGCGCGGCTCGTACCTACTGGACCGCCGTCGGCAGGCTGACCCGGGTTTCGCCGGCCGACTCCCCCGGCCCCGCCGCCCGCCGCGACCGCAGCGCGACGCCAATCAGCAACAGCGTAGCCAGCCCGTACCCGATGGCGATCGGAAACGCCCGGTAGGCGAAAGTCGCCGTCCCCGTCGCCGCCGCCTTCACTGGCTGCCACAGGAACAGCTCATGGATCACGTTGCCGTCCAACCAGTACGCGTGCAGCACGCCCAGCGCCGTCAGCACCGCCGCCACCCCGCACCAGATCGCCGCGGCCGTATATCGCCGGTCGATCAACGCCGCCGCCACCGCCGTGATGAGCAGCGTGACGACGATCCACGCCGAATTCGCCCCGGTCAGCGCCAGAAGCCCGGGCAGGTACTCGACCAACGGATTGTCTGAGTGCAACAGGCTAGCCAGCGTCGGCGCGCCGGCCGCATTACCACCTGCCACGAACAGGTAGTTCCCCAGCGTGATGACCAGGATCGCCGCCAACGCCGGGAACAGCGAAACCGCCACCGCCGGCGCGTGCTCGCGCGGCGTAGCCTGAAAAGCCTGCGCCGTGATGATGATTCCGATGTACCAGACGATCGCGGCTCCGGCTTCGATCGGGATAAGCGCCCCGATGAAGGACCCGAGCCCCAGCAGGAAAATCGCCGTGAAGAACACCCCGTTCAGAATCGAATAGCCGGCCCGCGCGCCCAGCGCCTTCCAACCCGGGTGCCCGATGTAGATCGTGGTCGGGAAGCACGACCCGAACAGCCCCGCGGCGATCGTTCCGATGCCGTTGACGGCGAGCGAGGGGGCGGTGGAGAACCGGTCGCCGCCGGCTTCCGCCGACTCGATGTTCTGCAACGAGCCCAGCAGGTTCAGCACGCCCATCGGAATCGAAACCGTCAGGAAATTGAGCAGCAGCCCTTTCGCCTGCAACGCCGCGAGGATTTCCGGTCCGCAGAACACCGGTGTGATCCAGCCGAACTTCTTGAGTGACTCGCCCAACGCCGCCCCGGACATCTTCACGCCGCCGAACCACTCCCAGCCGAGCGCCGTCATTCCCCACGCGATCACGGTACCGAACAGGATCGCCAGGAACCCGCCGGGCAGCTTGAACGGGAACTTGTAGTGCGCGAAATATGCCAGGAGCAGAAACATCAGCGGCAACAGCCCCACCAGCGGCCGCGTGTAAATGCGAAACGCGAAGTCCGCCGCGATGAACGTAATTCCCACCGCCGCCAACACGCCCAGCAGCGCCGCCCGCGGGGTTACGCGCCGCAGGCGCTCCGCGAAGAACGCCCCGCCGAACTCGATCACGCCGCTGACGAGGCAGGCCAGCAGCCCGGCCTGCCACGCCAAGTTGTAGTCGCCGCTGGCGCGGTATACCGGGCCCATCACGAAGAACGCATACGCAATCACCGACGGCGTGTTAATCCCGAACGGCAATGCCGTGCAGCCCGCGTTGCGATCGCGCCGGGCGACCCAGTGCGCCTGCAGGCCGTAGAACACGTTCCCGATCACGAGGCTGATCGCCACGCCGGGCAGCATGCGTTTGAAGATGAAGTCTTGCGGCATGCCCGCGACCGTCGTGCACAGCGCGACGATGAGCAGCACCTGCACGAGGTTGTCGACCATCAGCCCGAAGAACCCGTCCAAATCGCCGCGCGTCCAGATTGGATAGCGAAAGGGTTGCGCCTCAGACATGCGTCACTCCATCAGGCCCCGGAGACCGTGCCGCGGGGCATCCTACGACCCCGGCGCCACGACCTCAAGACCGCACCATCCGCGCCGGCGCAGGCGGCCTACACACGCTCGTAAGGCAGGTAGTCGGGGTACCACATGGACTCGCGCACGAGCGGTTCGATGTCAGCGTCCGGAACCATGCGGCCGATGTTCAGGCGCTTGGCCTCGCGCACGACGTTGATCGCGATGCGGGCGCTGATCTCCCGCAACTTGCTCTGATCCGGATACAGCGCGTGGGCCTCAAGACGATCGGGGGTGATCGTCTCGGCCAGCGTCTTGGCCGCGATCATGAAGAACGACTCCGGCACTTCGCTCGTCTCCGCAACGATCGCGCCCAGGCCGACGCCGGGGAAGATGAACACGTTGTTGCCCTGGCCGATCACGTGCGTCTGGCCGTTGTACTCGACCGGCGCGAATGGGCTGCCCGTGGCGACCAGCGCGCGGCCGTCGGTCCAGCGGATCGCATCGGCCGGCGTGCACTCCGCCTTGGAGGTCGGGTTGCTGAAGGCGTAGATGATCGGGCGCTCGACGTGCTTGGCCATCTCACGCACGATCTCCTCGGTGAACGTGCCGGCCCGCGCCGTCGTCCCAAGCATGATCGTCGGCTTGACGCGCTTGACGACCTCGAGCAGGTCGAACGGGCCCTCGCCCTTGAAGCCGTACTCGGCCCTTTCCTTCGCGGTCATGGCGAACGGGCGTTTCTGCGTGTCCTTGATCGGCGCGCCGTCGTGGACGAGCCCGACCGAGTCCACAAAAACCGTTGCCTTGTGCACCTTCGCCTGATCGTCCGTCTCCGCCAGCATCGCGTCGCGGACCAAGCGGCCGATACCCACGCCGGCCGCTCCGGCTCCGACGAACAGGATCCGCTGGTCGGAGAGCTTGCTCTTCGTAATTCGCAGGCCGCCATAGAGCCCCGCCAGCGCCACCGCGGCCGTCCCCTGGATGTCGTCGTTGAAGCACGGAATGCGGTGGCGATAGCGGTCGAGCACCATGAACGCGATGTTCTTGTGGAAGTCCTCCCACTGCACGAGGGCGCGCGGAAAGACCTCGCGGACGCCGTTGACGAACGCCTCCACGACGCGCTCGTAGGGTTCGCCGCGGAGCCGGCGGTGCGGCCAGCCCGCGTAGAACGGGTCGTTCAGCAGGTCCGCGTTGTCGGTGCCGACGTCGAGACTCACGGGCAACGTCAGGCCGGGGTGAATGCCGGCGCCGCCGCAGTACAAAGCGATCTTGCCCACGGGGATGCCCATCCCGCCGGCGCCCTGGTCGCCGAGGCCGAGGATGCGCTCGTTGTCCGTTACGACGATCAGGCGTACGTCCGCTGGAGCCGCGTTGCGTAGCACGTCCGGGATGTGGTCGATGTCGTCGGGGGTGATCCAGACGCCGCGGGTGCGGCGGAGGATGTGGCTGAAGCGTTGGCAGGCGAGGCCGACGGTCGGGGTGTAGACGATCGGCAAGAGCTCGGCCATGTTCTCGACGAGGACGCGGTAGAAGAGGGTCTCGTTGAGGTCCTGGAGGGCGACGAGGCCGATGTACTTCTCCAGGTCGTTGGTCTTGGCCTTGAGGTGCTCCTGCTCCAGGGCGGTCTGCTCCTGGATGGTCAAGACGCGGCACGGCAGCAGGCCGCGCAGGTTGAACGCGTCCCGTTCCTCGTTCGTGAACGCGCGGCCCTTGCTAAACAGGGAGCTTCGCAGCAGCTCTCGACCGCACAGGGAGACCTGCACCTTGCCGTTCTTCAGCACGAAGGGGTGGTGGCACTTGCTGCTAGTCGTCATTATTCGCTCCTGGTCGGGCAGGTATCGGTTGGGCGCACCTCGAACGACGAAAAGGACACGATACCCGCAGCCCCCCTGCCAACGCAAAGGGGCGCGGCCGCAGCGCCACACTCGTCTTGGCGGCGAGACGTACTTCCGTTAGCGTCTGCGACCGTACTCGGAGTCGCGCGTGTCCGAGCAGTCGGCGACAATCCGGCGGCGTTTCGACCTGCGCGGGCAGGTGCAGGGCGTGGGCTTCCGTCCGTACGTCTATCGCCTGGCCGCGCGGCACGCCCTGGCCGGCTACGTCGCGAACAACAGCAACGGGGCCGTGATCGAGATTGAGGGCCCCCCTACCGCTCTCGACGCCTTCGAGCGCGATTTGGTGACCGAGCTGCCGCCGCTGGCGAGAATCGCCGCGCTGGTGCGCGTGGAGCTGGCCCCGCAGGGCGACATGAGCTTCCGCATCCGGATGTCGGAAGCCGACCCGGCCCAGCGGCCCGAAGTGACGCCGGACGCGGCGACGTGCGGCGACTGCCTGCGCGAATTACTCGATCCGGCGGACCGGCGGTACCGCTATCCGTTCACGAACTGCACGAACTGCGGCCCCCGCTACTCGATCATCCGCGACGTGCCTTACGACCGCCCGCAGACGACGATGGCGGTCTTCGAGATGTGTCCCGCGTGTTCGCGTGAGTACCACGACCCCGCCGACCGGCGGTTTCACGCTCAGCCGAACGCGTGCCCGGTGTGCGGGCCGCAGTTGCGCTTGCTCCGGTCGGGCTCCGCGGGTGCCACGGCTGTGTCGGCCATGAGCGAGGCGGCTCGCCTGCTTGGCGATGGCGCGATCGTCGCGGTGAAAGGCATCGGCGGCTACCACCTGGCGTGCCGGGCCGATCGGGAGGACGTGGTCCGGCGGCTGCGCGAGCGGAAGCTGCGCGACGGCAAGCCGCTGGCGGTGATGGTGCCCAATCTCGAGGCGGCGCGGCGCGTTTGCCGCCTTTCGCCGGCCGATGAGGACGCGCTGCGGTCTGTCGCGGCGCCGATCGTGCTCGCGCGGCAGGCGCAGGGACACGGGCTGGCACCGTCCGTCGCCCCCGGCTGCCGCGATTTCGGGATCATGCTCCCCTACGCGCCCGTGCATCACTTGCTGTTCGCCGAGGGGCTCGGACCGCTCGTCATGACGTCCGCCAACCTCGCGGGCCAGCCGCTGACCTACCGCGACGAGGACGCGCTGACCGAGCTCGGCGACGTGGCGGACGCGTTCCTCGTGCACGACCGGGAGATCTTCCGGCCCGTTGACGATTCCGTGGTTTTCACGTTTCGGGACGAGGTAGTCCCAATGCGGCGGGCACGCGGATACGCCCCGCGGCCCATTCGCATGGCATTCGCAGGAGAGTCCGCCATCAGAGCCCCAAGCGCAAGCGCGGGGTTGCCGGAGCAGCGGACGGTTTCTCAGGAACCCGTCGCTTGCGCTCCGGGCTCTGATACGTGCGCCAGAGTTCTCGCTGTCGGCGGCGAGCTGAAATCGACCGTCTGCCTGCTGAATGGCAGTGAGGCCGTGCTCAGCGAGCACCTCGGCGATCTCACGCGGCCGGAGACATTTCGGCATTATATGCATGCCGTCGAGCGCCTGGAGCAGCTCTGCGGCTTTCGGCCGGACGTCGTCGCGTGCGATCTGCACCCGCGGTATCTGGCGACGGAGTACGCGCGGCGGCTGGACTTGCCGGTCGTGCCCGTACAGCACCACCACGCCCATATCGCGAGCGTAATGGCCGAATGGGGCGAGACGGGCCCGGTCGTCGGGCTGTCGTGCGACGGGACGGGCTATGGCACCGACGGCGCGGTCTGGGGCTGTGAAGTGCTCGTCTGCGAGCGCGGCGATTTCGAGCGCGCCGGGCATTTGGAGTATTTCCCGCTCGTCGGCGGGGACCGCGCGGCGATCGAGACGTGGCGGCCGGCGGCGGCGCTCGTGCGGGCAGCATTCGGCGAGAAGTGGCCCGAAACTTGGGGCGCCATTCGCCTCCTACGGCCGGCAGGGGCCCCGGCCGCTACACCCAACGACGATGAGCTGCGCGTGTTTGAGCAGCAGATCGTGCGCGGCGTGAACGCGCCGGCGACATCGAGCCTCGGCCGCGTGTTTGACGCCGTCAGCTTCTTGCTTGGCCTGTGCGACCACAATCGGCACGAGGCCGAGGCGGCCATGGCGTTGGAGGCGGCCGTCGGTGAACGCACGGCGCCGGTAGCCCCCCTGCCCTACCGCGTCACGACGACGGGCGACGCCATGCAGCTTTCGCTGCTGCCGACGATACGGGCCATCGTCGAGGCGCGGCTCGGCGGGAGCCTCGCCCAACCGGACGTAGCGCTGCTGGCGGCGCGATTTCACGAGACGGTCGCGCGGATGCTGTGTGACGCGGCCCGCGCAGTGTGCCTGGCGCGCGGCGTCACCAAGGTCGCGCTGTCGGGCGGGTGCTTCGCCAACCGCTGGCTGCTGGGCCGGCTGATCGAACTGCTGGAATCGACTGGCTCGCGGGTGCTTTACAACCGCCACGTACCGGCGGGTGACGGCGGCATCGCGCTCGGACAGGCGTTCGTCGCGTTGTGGTGACCGGCGTGAAACGACCGGCCTCGAAACACCGCTTGCATCGCAGCCCCGAAAGTGCTACACAAGAGGTCTTGGCAATCCCGAGACCGGCCACTGGGGGCGGGTGGCATCGGCTTGACGGTGAAGCCCGCCGCAGACGGACGCAACCGCGCGGGGGAGCCGAAGGGCGTGCCAGACAAGCTAATGGTTCGCTTCGCGGCATACATTAGGACCCGGATCGCCGAGCTCCCGGAGGCCGGCTGCAGCCATGCTGCGCGCCGCCGTCCGGTGGACAACGGTGACGGTCCAGGAGAATCGTGCTTATGAGCAATCGTCGCATGGTCACAATCGACGGCAATCAGGCCGCGGCCCACGTCGCCCACAAAGTCAGCGAAGTGATCGCCATCTACCCGATCACACCCTCCTCGCCGATGGGCGAGTGGGCCGACGAGTGGTCCGCCCTCGGGCAGCCCAACATCTGGGGCACGGTCCCGCACATCGCGGAAATGCAAAGCGAAGGCGGCGCAGCGGCGGCGGTGCACGGGGCCGCCTCCACCGGGGCGCTGACCTGCACCTTCACCGCGTCGCAGGGCCTCCTCCTGATGATCCCGACCATGTTCAAGATGGCCGGCGAGCTCTTGCCGACCGTCTTTCACATCACCGCGCGCACGCTCGCGACGCACGCGCTGTCGATCTTCGGCGACCAGGGCGACGTGATGGCCTGCCGCTCGACCGGCTTCGGGATGCTGGCATCCGGCTCTGTCCAGGAAGTCATGGACATGGCGCTCATCACGCACGCGGTGGCCTTGGAGAGCCGCATCCCCTTCATGCACTTCTTCGACGGCTTCCGCACGTCGCACGAGGTCATGAAGGTCGAAGAGCTGACGATGGAGGACATGCGGGCGATGATCGACGAGCGGGCGGTCACGGCGCACCGCCAGCGCGGTCTGACGCCCGACCGCCCGATGCTGCGTGGCTCGGCGCAGAATCCGGACGTGTACTTCCAGGCGCGCGAGACGGTGAACCCGTTTTACGCGAAGTGCCCCGAGATCGTGCAGCAGGTCATGGACCGCTTCGCGAAGCTCGTTGGCCGCTCCTACCACCTGTTCGACTACCACGGCGCGCCCGACGCCGACCGCGTCATCATCATCATGGGCTCGGGGGCCGAGGCGACGCACGAGACCGTCGATTACCTGAACGCCCACGGCGAGAAGGTCGGCCTGGTGCGCGTCCGCTTGTACCGCCCGTGGGTGCCCGAAGCCCTGCTGGCGGCGATCCCGAAGACGGCGAAGGCGATTGCGGTGCTGGATCGCACCAAGGAGCCCGGCGCCGAGGGCGAACCGCTGTACAAGGACGTCTTGACGGCCTACGGCGAGAAGCTGGCGGGCAACGGCGGCACAATGCCGCGCATCGTCGGCGGCCGGTACGGTCTGTCGAGCAAGGAATTCTCGCCGGCGATGGTCAAGAGCGTGTTCGACAGCCTGAAGACCGCGAAGCCCAAGAACCGCTTCACGATCGGCATCAACGAGGACGTGACCCACAGCAGCCTCGAATACGACCCGACCTTCGTCACCGAGGACAAGGACGTCGTGCGGGCCATGTTCTTCGGGCTCGGCTCGGACGGCACGGTCGGCGCCAACAAGAACTCGATCAAGATCATCGGCGAGGACACGCCGAACTTCGCCCAGGGCTACTTCGTGTACGACTCGAAGAAGGCCGGCTCGATGACCGTCTCGCACCTGCGCTTCGGGCCCAAGCCGATCCGCTCGACGTACCTGATCACGTCGTCGAACTTCGTCGCCTGCCACAACTGGGCGTTCCTCGAAAAGTACGACATGCTCCACGCGCTGGTGCCCGGCGGCACGTTCCTGATCAACAGCCCGTTCCCGCAGGCCGAGACGTGGGACCGCCTGCCGCGCAAGGTCCAGCAGGACGTCATCGACAAGAAGCTCAAGGTCTACGCCATCGACGGCTACCGCGTCGCCAAAGACACCGGCATGGGCGGCCGCGTCAACACGATCATGCAGACCTGCTTCTTCGCGATCTCCGGCGTGCTGCCGAAGGACCAGGCCATCGAGGCGATCAAGAAGTCGATCAAGAAGGAGTACGGCAGGAAGGGCGAGGACGTCGTCAAGAAAAACTGGGAGGCCGTCGACAAGACCCTCGAAAACCTCTACGAGATCAAGGTCACGCCGCAGCCCACCAGCAAGCTGCCCATGCGGCCGGCGGTGCCCGACGAGGCCCCGGAGTTCGTCAAGAGCGTGCTGGGGCCGATGATCGTATTCCACGGCGACGACTTGCCGACCAGTAAGCTGCCGTTCGACGGGACGTTCCCGACGGACACGGCCCAGTGGGAGAAGCGCAACATCGCGATGGAGATCCCGGTGTGGGATCCCGAGGTCTGCACGCAGTGCGGCAAGTGCGCGATCGTCTGCCCGCACGCGTCGATCCGCCTGAAGGCCTACGACGCCGCCCTGCTCAAGGGCGCCCCGCCGACGTTCAAGCACGTCAAGTACATCGGCAAGGAGTTCGAGGGCTACGTGACGACCGTCCAGGTCGCCCCGGAGGACTGCACCGGCTGCGGCGTGTGCGTGGAGGCCTGCCCCGCCAAAAACAAGAAGGAACTGCGACTCAAGGCGATCAACCTGGCCTTCCAGCCGCCGCTGCGCGAAAGCGAGCGCGCCAACTACGCGTTCTTCCTCGCGCTGCCGGAGATCGACCGCAGCAAGATCCGCGTCAACACGGTCAAGGGCTCGCAGCTCCTCCAGCCGCTGTTTGAGTACTCCGGCGCCTGCGCCGGCTGCGGCGAGACGCCGTACCTCAAGCTGCTCACCCAGCTTTTTGGCGATCGGGCGGTCATGTCGAACGCGACGGGCTGCTCGTCGATCTACGGCGGGAATCTGCCGACGGCGCCGTGGGTGATCAACCCCGCGGGCCGCGGGCCGGCGTGGTGCAACTCGCTGTTCGAGGACAACGCCGAGTTCGGCTTCGGCTACCGGCTGACGATCGACAAGCACGCCGAATACGCCCGCGAGCTGGTGGTCAAGCTCAAAGAGGCGATCGGCGTAGACCTGGCGGACGGGCTGGTCGGTGCGGTGCAGAAGACCGACGCGGACATTGACGCCCAACGGAAGCGCGTGGCGGCGTTGAAGGAGAAGCTGGCCCACCTGCAAACCGGTCCGGCAGGGCCCGACGCCAAGCGCCTGCTCGAGCTGGCCGACATGCTCGTCAGGAAGAGCGTCTGGATCATCGGCGGCGACGGCTGGGCCTACGACATCGGCTACGGCGGGCTCGACCACGTCCTGTCGATGGGCCGCAACGTCAACGTCCTCGTGCTTGACACCGAGGTGTACTCAAATACGGGCGGGCAGTGCTCGAAGGCCACCCCGCGCGGCGCCGTCGCGAAGTTCGCGGCGGGCGGCAAGCCGCTGGCCGCGAAGGACCTGGCACTGATGGCGATCACGTACGGACACGTGTACGTGGCGGCGGTCGCGCTGGGTGCGAACGACGCCCAGACCGTCAAGGCGTTCATGGAGGCGGAGGCCTACGACGGGCCGTCGCTGATCATCGCCTACAGCCACTGCATCTCACACGGCATCAACATGCGGCTGGGGTTCGACACGCAGAAGCGCGCGGTCGAGAGCGGGCACTTCCCGCTCTTCCGCTACAACCCCGAGCTGGCGGTCCAGGGCAAGTACCCGCTCCAGCTCGACTCGAAGAAGCCGAGCATCTCCTACGAGGACTTCGCCTATCAGCAGACGCGCTTCAAGATGCTGACCAAGAGCAAGCCGGAGGACGCCAAGCGGTTCCTGGCCCTGGCCCAGCAGGACGCCACCCGGCGCTGGCACCTCTACGAGCAGTTGGCGGCGATGCAGCTCATCGGCAACGAGGATGCGAAGCCCGGGCCGTCGCACGAGTAGCGAGTTAAGAGTAGCGCGTAACGAGTACAGACGGTCGTCCTAACTCGTTACGCGCTACTCGTTACTCTGAACTAAATTTAAGGACGCAACCATGGACCTCTCGACCACCTACATGGGCCTGAAGCTCAAGAACCCGCTCGTTCCCTCGGCCAGCCCGCTCACCGCCGACGCCGACTCGATCGCGCGCCTCGGCGACCAGGGCGCGGCCGCGATCGTGCTCCACTCCGTCTTCGAGGAGCAGATCCGGCACGACGAGGCCGAGCTTGACCACTTTGCGAAACAGGGCACCGAGAGCTTCGCCGAGTCGCTGACGTACTTCCCGCAGGCCCAGGAGTACCGTCACGGGCCCGACGAGTACCTGGAACTCATCCGCAAAGCCAAGCAGGCCGTGGACGTTCCCGTGATCGCCAGCCTCAACGGCGTGACGGCCGGCGGGTGGACCGAGTACGCCAAGAAAATGCAGCAGGCCGGCGCCGACGGCATCGAGCTCAACGTCTACTACATCGCGACCGACGCCAAGCAGACCGGCGTCCAGGTCGAGACGCTGTATGTCGACATCCTGAAGGCGGTCAAGGCCGCAGTGAAGATCCCCGTCGCGCTCAAGCTGGGTCCGTACTTCAGCTCGCTGGCGGCGACCGCCAAGCGGCTCGACGAGGCCGGCGCCAACGCCCTCGTGCTGTTCAACCGCTTCTACCAGCCGGACATCAATCTCGACAGCCTCGAAGTCGTGCCGGACCTGGTGCTCAGCACGCCGTTCGAGATGCGGCTGCCGCTGCGGTGGATCGCGATCCTGCACGGGCACGTCAAGGCGAGCCTGGCGGCGACGACCGGCGTGTCGAGCGGCCGCGACGTGGTCAAGCTGCTGATGGCCGGTGCCGACGTGACGCAGATGTGCTCCGTGCTGCTGCGCAAGGGGATCCGCGAGCTGGCGACGATCCGCCACGACCTCGAGACGTGGATGGAGGAGCACGAGTACACGTCCGTCGAGCAGATGAAGGGCAGCATGAGCCAGCGCTCCTGCCCCGACCCGGCCGCGTTCGAACGCGCGAACTATATGAAGACCCTGAACAGCTACGTCTAGACGGCGGCTTTACATCGGTACGGAAAGGCCCCGTTCCTTGTCGGCCGCGGCCGGCAAGGGATGGGGCCTTTTGCTTTCGCCCCCGCCCAACTGCTGCCGGCTACCCCGCCCCGCGGCGCGCTTGTATACTAGTTCATGAGGTGTTCTATGCATCCGAAGCCGCCGGGCCCCCCGTCCGATATCGCGAAACTCGTCGAACGGCAGATGCGAAACTGGGAGTTCGCCCGCGCCCAGCGCGTCACGCCGGAGGCCGAGTCGCGCCGGCCCGAGGTCCTCGACTTCGTCGCGATCTCGCGCACCGCCGGCTCCGGCGGGCGCGAGGTCGCCACGCTCCTGGGCGAGCGGCTGAACTGGCCCGTGTTCGACTACGAGATCCTCCGCGCGATGGCCGGCAATGACGAGGTCCGTGCCCGCCTCTACGAGAAGCTGGACGAACGCGATGTGAGCTGGCTCGAAAGCACCCTGCGGGCCCTCATTCGCGGCGAGTTCCGCCAGGAGGACTACTTCCACCGTCTCACCGAGACGATCCTCGCGCTCGCGCGCCGCGGCTACTCCATCTTCCTCGGACGCGGGGCCGATCTCATTCTGCCGCGCGACCGCGGGCTGCGAATCCGAATCACGGCGTCGCTGGAACGCCGCACGGAGCGATTCGCCCTGCGAAACAACATCGCCGCCGCGCTGGCCCTCGCGGAGGTCGAGCGAAAGGACCAGGAGCGAACCGAGTTTCGGCGGCACCATTTCGGCCCGAACGCCAACGAAGTCACGTGTCACGACCTGGCGATCAACCTCGATCGCATCCGCGTCGAGGAGGCCGTTGAGTTAATCCTGCTCGCGCTCCGGATTCGGGGTATCGCCGGCTGAGCGTACTGGCTGCGGCGCGTGCCGCTGGATGCTGACCCCGAAGCTCAGCGCCCACTTCCCCAACGGTACGGCGAGGTCGTACTTCGCCGCCGCGCGCCCCGACCACGAAACGCCCGGGCACCACGGCCGTGTCGGCCGCGGGACCTCCAACTCCCTCGCGCCGGCTCGTCCAGCCGGAAGGGGTGCTGTGCGCCAAGCCTTCCCGCGCGACGTTCGCCAGGTTGAACGCCAACGCGTGCCGCAGCACCAGTGGTGGAGTGCAAGGTCATCCGGAAAATGTCGGTTGAATACTCTGCCTCATTCCGCCGTCCAATCCATGCCGGAACGCTGAAGGGTCGGTGCGGCCACGGTCGGCCGCGCAGAACGCTGCACGCCGCGCCCGTCGGGTGGCGGCGGCGTCGAGGTGGGACGTATGTCAACTTGGGGCCTCTTCCACCGCTGCCGCGCTGCCGCCGACGCCCGCACCGAGCAGGTCGGTCTCACCCTGCACGCGCTCCACGGCGGATTGGTCTGCTGGAGCCGCGGACGCATCCGTCCCGCCCAGTTCGATGCACGCAAGGCCGGGTATCTCGTCGCGCTCCTGGCCAGCGTGCTCATGCTGTTCGCGAGCGCCGGGGCGTGGCGCGGCCTGAGTTACGCGGCGTTCGCCGGAGTCCGCTCGCGCGACGCCCACCTCCGGCCGGAGTGCATCCTCACCTGCGAGCGCTGCGGGCACACCACCTGGCTCCATAGCGACCAACTTCTCCGCCTGCGCCGCAAAAACGGCTACTTCTATTGCGAGCGTTGTCAGGTCTTCCGCATCCGGATGGTGGAGGCGGGCAGCGCGTACTGTGCCGCGCCCGCCGCCGAAGGAGTCTGGCCATGACCGCCTTCCGCCGCCGCCGCGCCTTCACGCTGATCGAGCTGCTCGTCGTCATCGCGATCATCACGCTGCTCATGTCGATCCTGCTGCCGAGCGTGTCGCGGGCCCGCGAGCAGTCCCGCTCGGCGGTCTGCCTTTCCAACATGCATCAGATCGGCATCCTCTTGCAGCAGTACGCCAACGACGACCCCGGCAGTCACGCGATTCCCATTCACATACTCATGATCCGTGCGACCGGTCATGACTGGCTGCCAGCCGGCGCCAACCCGTTCACTTGGGGCGGGCGCGACGGGCAGCAGTCGATCCCGGTTCCCACGTCCAGTGGGCCGGTCGACGTTTGGTTGACCGACGACGCCCGGGGGTGGCGGCCGCCGGGGCTCGACACGCCCGTCTACGGCGCCCAGTCCCGGCCGCTGAATCGGTACTATCTGGGGACCGGCTTCACGGACCGCGATCGCCGCGACATGCCGCTCTTCCGGTGCCCGTCGGACACCGGTGCGGCGCATACGGTGTGCAACTCTCTGCCGCCGGAGCGCAAGGATACGCCGTGCTACGACCTGTTCGGAAACAGCTTCCGCGCGAATCTCTACAGCTTTATGTCGGATCAGGGCGCTTTGTCGCTGTCGCCGTGGGGGCATGCGCGGGACGCGGTCCCCCAGCCGGGCCGCATCGTGCTATTTGCGGACGCTCCGCTGTACGACCTCTTTGCGCCCCATCCGCAACTCCGCGACTGGCATGGCCGGCTGGGCAGCGGCAATGCGGCGTTCGCCGACGGTAGCGCCCGCACGACGCTGGCGAAACTCAATCCGCCCGTCGATGAGCCGACGGCGGTGGCGATGCGGCTGAAGGTCCATGCGTGCGACATCAACTACGAACTGCTGCGGCAGGGGCCGTCGTGGCGCCTGGACGTATGGCCGCTGCCGGCCGCGCGGCTCTGGACCGTTCCCGAACCGCGTTGCCCGCCGGAGGACAGCTACCTGTGGGATGACCGTTTCTGCGCGATTCCCGATCCGTCCCCGTTCTGTTGGAACCGCGCCCTGTGGCCGTTCGACCCGCACGTGCACGTGGCGGAGTAACCGGGCCGGCTCGACCGCGTTTTTGACCCCGCCGGCCGAAGGTGCTCAAGTGTGTTGTTCTGCGCGTGTCCCAAGTGAGCACCTTCGTTGTCGGGACCGTCGGAAAGGCAACCGCCAAGATGCCCAGAACGCGGAGAAAGCGAGTTCATCAAGAGCGAATTCATCGAGAGGCTATCCGCTTTCAGCGCGTCTTATTCGCAGCACCGCTCTGTGACGTGCCGTTGAACTGTGCGCGTGCGGCACGGGGGTCCGCGCGCGAATTTCGGGCTGGTATGCGCACACCACCCCTGAGCCCACTCGCCACGGACAGCCACGCGAGGGCGCGGGCCGCTGCATTGGCCGGCCGAGAGTCAGAACGCAAACGGCCCCTCGCGGGCGATTTCACCGACCGGCTTGCGGTCCGACGGGATTTCCCGCTCGCGCAGCTCCGCCGGCAGTTCTGCCGGGTCGCCGGGGCGGCCGACGGCGATCATCGCCTCGATGTCGTAGTCGCCGGGGACGCGCAGGGCCGTGCGGGCCTTGTCGCGGTCGAAGCCGGCCATGCCGTGGACGACGAGGCCCATCGCCGTGCCCTGCAACGCGAGGTTCTCGAACGCCGCCCCGGCGTCGAACGTGTGCACGGAATTCGGCTTCCCATTGCGGGTGAAGACCTTGTGCGAGAGCACGACGATCAGCGCCGCCGCACGGTGACACCAGGCCTGGTTCGCCTCGACGAGCAGGCCGAAGAACGTCGGCCAGTGTGGGCCGTCCCGCCGGGCGTACAGGAAGCGCCATTCCTGCTCGTTGTACGCCGAGGGGGCCCAGCGGGCGGCCTCGAACAGCGTCAGCAGCTCACGCTCGGCGAGCGGCTCGCTGTTCATCGCCCGCGGCGACCAGCGCCGGACGATCAGCGGCTCGACGGGGTGATCGGGCTTGCGGTTTGTCTTCGGATCAGGCAGCTCGGACATCGTAAACACCTCATGTAGTTCAGCGGGCTCGCCGTGACGATGGCTCGGCCCGCCCGCGAATCTCCAGCAAGCGCTTCATCACGTGGTGCAGGTTGCCTTGCCAGCCCGGCGTCCCAAACGCGTCGTGCAGTGTGCGGTAGAGCCCGTACAACTCCTCGTAAACCGCGTGCGCCGCTGAATTCGGACGATAGACCTTCGTCTTGAGGCCGCACATCGCCTTCTGGGCCGCGGCGAACGACCCATACCCGCCCGCGGCCCGCCCGGCGACGACGGCGCCCGCGATCGCGGCCCCGAGCGCACACGTCTGCCCCGACCGCGCGACCTTCATCGCCCGCCCGGTCACGTCGGCGTAAACCTGCATCGTCAGTGGGCTCTTTTCCGCGATGCCGCCGCAATTCACGATCTGCTCGACCCGCACGCCGTACTCCTCGAAGCGGTTGATGATCGTGAGGGCGCCGAACGCGGTCGCCTCGACGAGGGCGCGGTAGATCTCGCCCGGCGTGGTGTACAGCGTCTGCCCCATCAGCAGCCCGGTTAGCCGCTGATCGACGAGCACCGTGCGGTTGCCGTTGTTCCAGTCGAGCGCGAGCAGCCCGGACGCGCCGGGCTTGAGTCGACCGGCGGCCGCGCTGAGCGCTTCGTGGGAGCCGGTGCGCGGGCCGCCAGGCTGAATGTACGCGACGAACCAGTTGAAGATGTCGCCGACCGCGGACTGCCCGGCCTCAAGCCCGAAATACCCCGGCAGAATGCTCCCCTCGACGATCCCGCACAGCCCCGGCACGTCGGCCAGCGCCTGCGACGTGGGCACGACCATCATGTCGCACGTGCTCGTGCCGATGATCTTCACCAGCGTCCCCGGCGCAATCCCGGACCCGACGGCCCCGAGGTGCGCGTCGATCGCGCCCACGGCGACCGGGATTCCCACGGGAAGCCCGGTCCGCCGCCCCCATTCCGCGGTCAAGCCGCCGACGGTGCGGTCGATCGTGCTGGCGTGCGACGCGAGGCGTTGCCGCAGCGCGCCGAGGCGCGGATCGAGGGCCGCGAGGAACTCCGCGTCGGGATATCCGCCCCACGCTTCGTTGTACATCGCCTTATGGCCGGCCGCGCAAACGCCCCGCGTCAGCCGCTCGGGCGACTCGCTGCCGGTCAGCATCGCCGGAATCCAGTCGGCGATCTCGACCCACGTGTGCGCGGCGTCAAATACGCGCGGGCTGGAGCGGAGGCAGTGGAAGATCTTGCTGAAGAACCACTCGCTGCTGTATCGGCCGCCGCACTTGGCGAGGTATTCGGGTCGCCGCTGGGCTGCGAGGGCGGTGATCTCCTCGGCCTCGGCGACGGAGGTGTGGTCTTTCCAGAGCCACGCGAGCGCGGCCGGGTCGCGTGCGAGCCGCCGGTCGAAGGCCAACGGGCGACCATCGCGATCAACCGGCATCGGCGTGCTGCCGGTGGTGTCTACGCCGACGCCGATGATCTGCGTGGGGCGGAAGCCGCGAATCGTGCGGCGGGCCGCGGCGAGCACGCTGCGGATCGTCCGTTCGGCGGTCGCGACGTAGTCCGCCGGGTGCTGTCGCGCGAGGTGCGGATCGCGCGTCAGGATGACGCCGTGGCGGCCGTGCGTGTAGTTGGCGGTGGCGGTGGCGACCTCGCGGCCGTTGGCGACATCGACGAGGAGGGCGCGGGCGGATTCGGTGCCGAAGTCGATGCCGAGGGCGTATTTCCGTGCCATGCGTCGGCGCTCCTCTGCGGCACGTGGGTAGCAGGGCTACGTCGTGGCCTGCGCGGCGACGGCCTCCGCGCGGCGATGCGCGTATCTTGTCTGCTCCATCCGCGGCGCACCAGGAGTCGCATGAGGAAAGTCCCGCTGAGTCATGGTGAGGCGCCGGCGCCGGCTCGGCTGCCGCGTTGAATTGTCTGGCGCAAGTTCGGCCCCCGGAACCGCCGCGGACCAAGCGGCCTCGGTGTGTATAATCCGAACGGAGGGCAGATACGCGAGGAGTTCTCACGATGCTCCTGGCTCGCACACGTTCCGGGCATTGTTTGGGTGGCGGCTGGACGCGGGCGGGCATCGCGCTCTGCGTGTCGGCGCTGCTGGCGTGCGTGCCCGCCGTCGACGCGGACGTTTTCCATCTTCGCAACGGCGGCACGGTGGAGGGGCAGCTCGTCGCGACCGAAGGCGACGTGTACCGGGTCCGCACGGCGGCCGGTTTAGTCGGCTTGCCGGTCAGCGCCGTGGAACGGACCGAGGCCGGCTCGACGGCGCTCGACGAATACGACCGTAGGGTACGGGAGACGGCGGACACGCCGGCGGACCAGACCACGCTGGGGCTGTGGTGTGCCGAGCACGGACTGCGGACCGAGAGCAAGCGGCACTTGCAGCGGGCCGTCACGCTGGACGCGGATTGCGAGGCGGCCCGGCGAGCGCTCGGATACGTGCGGGCCGGGACGATGTGGGTGGACGCGCGGGCGGCCGGGGGGCGGAAGGTCGCTGCGCCCGAGTCGAAGGAGACCGACGCCCAGCGGCTGGCGCGGGCAATCCGCAACCAGTGGTATCCGCGCATTGCCGGCATCAAGTCCGCGCGGCTGGACAGCGACCGTCCGGACTGGTTCGACGAGGGGCGGGCGATGATCCTGGCAATCAAGGACCCGCTGGCGATTCAGCCCTTGGCGGACGTGCTGGGGCGCGGCGACATCCGCACGCGGCGGCTGCTCGTCGAGGCGCTGGCGGCGTTTCCGCAGGACGAAGCCACGATGAACCTGGCCGCGCTGTCGTTCGTCGACGCGGACGCAGACCTGCGGCGGGCCGCGATCACGCAGCTCGGGCGCCGCGATGACCGGCGGATCGTGGAGCAGTACCGCGAAGCGCTGCACGTGCCGAGCGACGTGATCACGCGGCGGGCGGCGTTTGCGCTGGGAGAATTGAAGGCAACCGAGGCAATTCCGGAGCTGATCGACGGGCTGACGGTCGAGCGGAACAAGTGGGTCGAGGTGCCGGTGCGGCAGTGGTGGTGGCGTTACGAGACCGTGTTCAACGGCAGCACCGTCGTGCAGCTCGGCGGCGGGGTCCAGGCCACACAGGAGCCGGAGTTCGGCATCTACCTGCCGGCGGACGTGGTCGGCAACGACTGGCAGTACCAGCGGGTCACGGTCTATCGCACGGAGCTGCTGGAGGCGCTGCGACGGATCACCGGGCAGGACTTCGGCTTCGACCGCGACGACTGGCTGCGCTGGTACGAGCAGCGGAAGCGCTGACGCCGCCCCTTTCGCGCAGGAGCGGCTACAATGGCGGGGATGACGCTATTCGCACGACCGAAAGCCGTGGTCGGGATGATCCACGTCGGTGCCCTGCCGGGCACGCCGCGGTATGGCGGGTCGCTCGACAAGATCGTCGCGCAGACCGTCGAAGAGGCCCGGCTATACACGCAGGCCGGCCTCGACGGGCTGCTGATCGAGAACATGCACGACGTGCCGTACTTGTGCGGGCACGTCGGGCCGGAGATCGTAGCCCTCATGACCGCCGTCGGCCTCGCGGTGCGGCAGGCCAGCACCTTGCCGCTGGGCGTTCAGATTCTCGCGGCGGCGAACCGCGAAGCGCTGGCCGTGGCGCAGGCGTGCGGGGCGGCGTTCGTGCGGGTCGAGAACTTCGCGTACGCGCACGTCGCGGACGAGGGGCTGATGCCGACGGCGGAGGCGGGACCGCTGCTACGCTATCGGCGGCAGATTGCCGCGGAGCACGTTCGGATCATCGCGGACGTGAAGAAGAAGCACTCGAGTCACGCAATCACGGCCGACGTGCCGCTGGCCGAGGCCGCGAAAACGGCCGAATTCTTCGGGGCCGACGGCGTCGTCGTCACCGGTGTCGCGACGGGCGAACCGGCCGCGGTCGAAGATGTGAAGACGGTGAAACAGGCGGTGCGCGTGCCTGTTTTCATCGGCTCCGGCCTGACGGCGGAGAATCTGGTGCAGTATTGGCCGCACGCCGACGTGTTCATCGTTGGGTCGTACTTCAAGGTGGACGGCCTCTGGTCGAATGTGATCGACAGCGCTCGCGTGGGCCGGTTCATGGCGGCGGTCGGCGCGGCGCGCGGCCGGTGATCTAACCGCAGATGGCGCGGGAGGCGCGCAAGCGGAGCATAAGCGTGGATGGACGACTCACCGTCATCGCCGGCTGCATGTTTGCCGGCAAGACGATACGGCTGATCGAGCATTTGGAGGCCGCGCGGGCCGCGGGCCGGCGTGTGGTCGCGTGCAAGCATCGGCTGGACGCCCGGTATCATCCGGATCGCCTCGTCACGCATGACGGGCGCGAATTTCCGGCGATTGCAGTCGCGGATTGCGCGGAACTGGCCGCGCGTGCCGACGCGGCGGAGGTCGTCGGCGTCGATGAGGCGCAATTCTTCGGACGGGAGCTGCCGGCGGTCTGTCAGACGCTGTTGGCGGTGGGCAAGACGGTGATCGTGGCCGGCATCGACCACGACATGTGGGGCCAACCGTTTCCGCCGCTGCCGCAGCTCAAGGCGCTGGCCGACAAGGTGGAGCAGAAGTACGCACCGTGCGCCGTTTGCGGGCAGCCGGCGGAGTTGCATCAACGGATGGTGCCGGTGGTGGATGGGAACCTCGTCGGCGGGCCGCGCGAGTTTCAGCCGCGCTGCCGGACGCACTTTTCCCCACCGCCGCTGCCGCCGCCGGTATATGAATAGGGTTCAGGGTTCGGGGGCCGGGATTCGGGCCTCAGGGTTCAGGACTGCGGCGGGCGATTGACACGTGACGCGGGACAGGCTATCCAACCGCGGTGGTCGAGCGAGCGGCGCGCAGGAGCGCCGGCGCCGGCGGATTCCCCGGATCGGAGAGACAAGCGTGGCGAAACCGAAGGTCGGCGTGCTGGGTGGCGGGGTCGTGGGCGGGGCGATGGTCAAGCTGTGCGGCCCCGACACGGTCGTGTTTGACCCGTACAAGCCCGAGCACGCCGGCAACAAGGACAAGATCGACGCGTGCGACGTCGTCTTCATCTGCGTGCCGACGCCGATGGCACCCGACGGCCATTGCGACACGACCATCGTGGAGGAAACGGTCGCGTGGGTGAAAGCACCCCTGCTCATCATCCGCTCGACGGTCGCGCCGGGCACGACCGACCGCCTGCGCCAGAAATACAACAAACGCATCGTTTTTCAGCCCGAATACCTGGGCGAGACCGTCAGCCACCTCTTCGGCAACATGGCGGAGCGCGCGTTCATCGTGCTGGGCGGCACGCCCGAGGATGTGTCGCGGGCCGCCGACTTCTACAAGCACTATTACAACTCCTATGCGCACTTCTACTTCGGCGATGCCCTGACCGCCGAAGTCTGCAAGTATATGGAGAATGCGTTTTACGCCGTCAAGGTGACATTCGTGAACGAGTTCTACGACGTCGCCAAGGCGCACGGCGTGGACTTCAACCAGCTCCGCGAGCTGTGGCTGGCGGACCCGCGCATCAGCCGCGATCACACCTTCGTGTACCCGGACAACCGCGGCTTCTCCGGCAAGTGCCTGCCGAAGGACTGCAGCGCGCTGGTCCACGCGTGCCGGCAGAAGGGCTACGAGCCGGAGTTCATGGCCGCGTGTCTAAAGATCAACGAGAGGTTCCAGGCGCTGAACAAGAACCGCTGAGCCGCACGGGCGAGGGATGGCCGCGATGAGTTCCGCCAGCGCGACACGTTTGGTACTGCTGCCCGGCCTGGGCGCCGACGTGCGGCAGTTCGACCCGCAGCGGGCGGCGCTGCCCGGACTGGAAGTGCCGGCGTGGTTGCCGCACGGGCCCGACGAATCGCTGTCGGATTATGGCCGGCGCATGGCGGCGACGATCGCGCCCTCCGCGGAGTTCTACCTGGGCGGCTCGTCCTTCGGGGGCATGGTGGCGCAGGAAATGGTCCGGCACTTGCAGCCGGCACCGCGCGCGGTGTTCCTGATCGCGAGTTGCCGCAGCGGCGCGGCGATCGCGCCGCACCTGCGGTACTTCGTCGATTTCGCGGGGCTCTTTCCGGAGCGTACGTTTGAGGCCGGACAGGGCGCGACGCCGCTGTTCGTCAGCAAGTTCGGCCAGCTCCTGCCGTCGCAGCGGATGTTCTTCGAGGAGATGCTGGTCGCCGCACAGCCGGCGTTCGTGCGCTGGGGGATCCGCGCGATCACGGAGTGGCTGGGGGCGGGCGAGCTGCCGATGCCGGTGTACCACATCCACGGCAGCGACGACGAGTTGATTCCGTGCGAGAACGTCCACGCCGACCACGTAATCCCGGGCGGCGGGCATCTCATCAACGTGACGCACGCGGCGGACGTGAATGCGTTCCTCGCCGAGCGGCTCGAGACGCGGCCGCCGGAGGCGTGAGGTGCGGGCCGCGGGGGCGCCGCAGGGCACTACGTGGCGCGCTGCAAGACGCCACCCAACCAGGCGCTGAGCTCGCGGCCGCGATAAACCACGACAAGTGCGGCGAGCGCCCACAGGACAATGGCGGCCTGGAACGGGCGGTCGCGCAGCAGCACGGCGGTCGGTCCATCGACGCGGCCGTGCTCGACAAGCAAGGCGAAGCGGAAGATCGCGTACACGACGATCGGCAGCGTGTAGAGCAGGTAGTTGGTCCCGAACTCATCGAGCGTCCGCTTGTCGTTGGCATACAGCATGAAGCTGACGACCGCGATGCCGGCCGTCAGGGTGGTCATGTGATTGAGCAGGTCGGGCGTGTACGCAATCAGCGTTCTGCGGTGGCGCGCCACGTCGGCGCGGGTCTGCTCGGCCAGCGCCGTCAGCTCGCAGCGCCGCTTGCTGAAACCCAGGAACAGGCAGAGCGTGAAGGTGCACAGCACCAGCCAGTGCGAGATCACGACGTGTACGAGTACGGCCCCGGCGACCGCCCGCAGGACGAAGCCGATTCCGATCAGGATCACGTCGAGCAGCGCAACGTGCTTGAACACGAAGGTGTAGGCGGCTTGGAGCACGAGGTACAGCGCCGCGACGATGAAAAACCCGAGGTCGAGCCAAAGTCCGCCGCCCAGACCGCCCGCAAGCAGCAGCACGGCAAACGCGCCCGCCGCCGCCGCCGAGACCGTGCCCGCCGCCACCGGCCGCAGCTTCTTGGTCGGGTGCAGGCGGTCCTCCTTGCGATCGTGGATGTCGTTCAGCACGTAGACGCCGCTGCTGACGAGGCAGAAGCACACGAAGCCGAGCAGGACGGTGCCCAGAGCCGGCCATTGGAGGTGCCCGTCTTCGAACAGCTTGTGTCCGAACACGACGCCGGCGAAGAGAAACAGGTTCTTCGTCCACTGACCCGGCCGCATCAGTCGCAAGTACGGCATCGGCTCTCCGTGAGGAACCGCCGCAAGGTATTCAGGACCGCTGACAACGTCGCATTGTGTGTGGCCGACGGGCGGCGGTCAACGCACGCTCGAGGCCGGGGCTACTTCAGCGATGCGTCGGGCTGCACGTCGGTCGGAAAGACCCATGAGAGCGGCGACGGTCCGGTGACCTCCGCCGACCCGCCGCGGTCCGTCCCCCCCGGCAGGCGCAACGTGGCCCGTTCGTCGCCCAACTGAATCGTCAAGACGAAGGCGCCCTCACGCGCCTCGGCGTCAACGCGGGGCGGCTGCCCGGCGGCGGCGCGGTCTGTGACCAGCACCGTCACGAATACGGCCGGGTTGCCCCCCTGCGCCGGCTCGATCTCGATGCGGCCCCAGTGCGGCGTCTGGCCAAACTCGGGTCCCAGCAGCCCGGGCGCGCCCAGGCGGTACCACGCATTCAACGCCCCGCGGTGCTCTGCCGGGATGACCAGGCGCTCGAAGCCGTTCTCCTCGCCGCCGATGTATGTGCGGCCCGCGTACGGTCCATCCTTGATGAGCAGCGCCTTGGCCGGGCCGCCCACTACCCGCAGGCGCTTCGGCGTGGGGGCCGCGGCGGTCAGCCAGAGGCCGCCGTCACGCTCGGTCCAGTGCAGCCAGTTCGCGGCGTCGCACCGCCAGACCCCGGCCTCGTTTGTCGTTCCCGCAACGCGGGCGCCATCCGGCAACGCAGCGCCGTCGACCTCTGGACGCGACGGCAGGTTCAGGACCCAGGTCGGCACGGCCATGCCGTGCGCGAGCGTAACGCGGTCCACAACGACCAGCACGCGGCTCAAGAGGAACGCGAACTCGCGCGTGTAAGTGCTCACGACGCGCGCGTCGTACGCAGGCGTCAGATCGAGGGCCACGTACGCCGCCGCGTCGTGTTGCCCATACGCCAGCGTCCGGCCCGTCTGGCGGTGCTGCGCGGCGAGCGGCGTCGCGAAATCGCTGCACGTCTCCTCGATGCAGCGTTGTCCGCCCACGGGCACGTAGGGCACGCCGTACCAGCGCGCGGCGGACGATGGCTCCCAGCAAACCAGGCAGTTGTGGGCGATCGTGGCCGTGCAGAATTGCTCGAAGTCGAAGGACTGCGGCTTGTTGCCCAGGCGCTGGAGCCCGCCCTTGCTGGCGACGGCCTCGAAGCTGATGTCGTCGGCGGCGTCCACCGCCAGGTGCCCGCTGCGGTACACGAGGAAGTGCCCGGCCGCGAAGTGCTGGCGGCGGCGCAGGAACGGCTGTGCCGCGTCAATCCAGACCGCGGTCGCTTCGAGGCCGGCGGGGCTGCGAAAGATCACCGCGCCGCCCAGGTTGCGCGCCGCCGGCAGTTGCGCTGGCGTGCATTGCGGGAGGTCGGCGACGTCGAAGACAATGGGGACCCAACGCCAAGAAAGAGCCAGGGGGTCGGACGAATCGCGCAGCGTGGCCTCCACGTGTTGCGCCACGAGCGCCGCCGCCGGATCGCGCGTGCGCGCGGCCAGCAGGTGGGCGGTCAGTGGGAGCAACTCGCGCCAGGCGGGCGCCGGCGTAAGCGGAGCACGGTTGCCGTCGTCCCGGATGAAGTTGTGTGCCAGCGCGGGGTGCTCGAGCGTCGCGAAAACGTAATGCTCCAGCCAGCGGCCGACCGTGGGACGGTAATCCGCCCAAGCGTCGCGCCCGAGGAGTCGCCCCGCCAACTCAACCGCGAGGACCGTGTCGCTCTCCTCGCGTGCGGCGACCGCCGGACCCGTCGGGCTCAGCCCGCGCGAATTCACAAAGGTGGGGAAGGTGGTCTCAAAGTACTTGCGGCCCGCCTCGAGCACCTTCGACCGCGTCGCGGCCCAGCTCGGAGTCGGGTCGTCGGTCTCGTCCACGGCCAGCGCCAGGGCCAGCGCCGCGAGCCGGTCGCGGAAATGTCGTGGGTCAAGTGGGCTGTCCGCCGGCGTGAGCGGCAGCGCGGCCTCACGCAGCCGGACTACGAAACCGCGGCGGGCCGCCGGCGCGAGGTCCAGCCAACACCAGTCCAGCGCGAGGATCAATTCGAGCGTATCCGTCGCGGCCGTCTCGTCGCTTTGCAGAGCGGTGTCGATCAGCTCGCGCCCGCCGGCGTCGCCCGGCCCGCTCGGATCGACGAGGTGCAGGAAGGCGGCGGCCAGCAGCTCACCCGGCAGCGGGGCGCTCGGCACTCGCCGGAGGGAGTGCATCCGCAGCGCCTGGAAATCCGCCGCAAACCGGCCGAACTTGCCCCACCCGCGGGACGCGTCGGCCGGCTCGCCCACGCCGCACGCGTGCCGGAAGCGCGGGACATCGTCGGGAGCGATGAGCAAGCGGGGGTGGTCGTCGGCCCGAAGCACAGCGTGGCCGGCGGACAGCAGGAATATGGCGGCCGATGCCAGCGCGATGCGGCCGCGCGGGGCGCTGCGCATGGGGTTCTCCAGGGGTGCATCCGGGGCGGCGTCGATTCGGAGCCGGGCTGGCACTAATAGTCCGTCATTATAGCCCGGGCGGTCCAGCGACTCTTACAGCGGACGACTAGAGCCGCGCCGCCACCCGCCGGAAATGGTACCCGAAGATCGCCAGGGTCATCGCCTCGCCGAACGCCCGCGGATGGAACAGCAGCGATTTCGTGAAGAACTTCCAGAACTCGCGCCGCCCCGGCGTCCAGACGCCGATCACCCACAGCGAGTATACAAACGCGCGCACCTCGGACCACGGCCGTTGTGTGCGCGGGCCGCGCTGCCGATAGGTCCGTAGGAACGTCAGCGCCCGACGATAATACTCCCGGGGCGTGTACAGCCGCTTGACCAGCGCGCGGTACCCGTTGACCAGCGTATCCCGGTCCAGCTTCGGCACGAAGTTGACGACCGCGTCGAGGTTGTTCCCCGTGCTTTCGCGTAGCAGCCGCCCTTCCCGCTTGAGCCGCTCGAACAGCCGCGTGCGCGGCAGCGCGGTCAGCATCCCTACCATCGCGGTGACCACCCCGGCGTCCTGGATGAACCGCCGCTGCCGCTCGAAAATGTTGCTCGTGTCGTTGTCGAACCCCACGATGAACCCCCCCATCACTTCCAGGCCCGCCTCCTGAATCTGGTTCACCGCGCCCACCAGGTCACGCGACGTGTTCTGCACCTTCGAGCACTCGAGCAGGCTGCCCTCCTCCGGCGTCTCGAGCCCGATGAACACTTTCTTGAATCCCGCCGCCACCAGCAGGTCCAACAGCTCCGGATCGTCCACCAGGTTCAGCGACGCCTCCGTGATGAACGGCACCCGGATCTTCCGGCGCGCCCGCCAGGCGATGAGCGCCCGGAGCAGCTCCTTCACCTTCGGCTTGTGGCCGATGAAGTTGTCGTCGACGATGAAAATCGTGCCGCCCCACCCCGTGTCGATTAAGGCGTCCAACTCCGCGATCACTTGCGCCGGCGTCTTCGCCCGCGGCACGCGCCCGTACACCGCCACGATGTCGCAGAACTCGCAGTCAAACGGGCAACCCCGCGAGAACTGCACCGACATCGTCGCATAATCACGCTGCTCGACCAGGTCCCAGCGCGGCACGGGCGTCTGGCGCACGTCCGGCTTGCACGCATCCTGATACACCGCCTGCACGTGCCCGGCGCGCATGTCCGCCAGCAGCGCCGGCATGATGTTCTCCGCTTCGCCGAGCACGAAGTGCGGAATCTCCGGGAACCGCTCGTGCGCCGACGTGACCAGCGGACCCCCGGCAATCACGGTCTTCCCCAACGCGTTGCAGCGCGCCGCCACTTCGCGCACCGAGTGCTCGTGCACGAGCATCGCGGACACGAGCACGTAGTCCGCCCACCCGATCTCCTCGTCCGTCAGCCGCCGCACGTTCAGGTCCACCAACTTCAGCTTCCACTCGCGCGGCAGCAGGGCCGCCACCGTCAGCAGCCCCAGCGGCGGATACGCCGCCTTCTTCGCGATGAACCGCATGATGTGCTGGAAGCTCCAGAACGTGTCCGGCGTGGTCGGTGAGACAAGCAGTATGTTCATCAGATTCTCGGCGGCCCGAACCATCGGTGCCGCAACCGCGTCGGTCGCGGCTCCGCTGCCACATTATAGTATCGCGTGTAGCGTACCACACCGCGAGAACTTTGGCACCCCCGCCCCCGGGGCAATTATGCCCACGTGCCTCCCGGCGGCGCGCGGCTTCGCCATCCCGATCAGCATGACCAAGAACATCATGCACAACCTGATCGCCACCGACCACGTGACCCGCGGCTGGTTCGGCGTCGCCGCCCAGCCCTGCACGTACCGGCCGGCACCCACGATGTAGCGGCCGGCGCGCCTGCCGGCCGTCGAACGCCATGTGGTATGCTACGCGCAGCACCATTACCACCCAGCAAGGACCAACGCCCATGACCGACTGCGACATCCTCATCCGCAACGGAAACATCTACGACGGCACCGGCTCGGCCCCCGTCTCCGCCGACCTCGCCATCCGCGGCGACAGGATCGTCGTCATCGACGCCCGCACCCAATTCCGCGCCCGCTCCGAGATCGAGGCGCGCGGCCTCGCCGTCGCCCCCGGCTTCATCAACATGCTGAGCTGGGCCGGCGAAGCCCTCCTCCACGACGGCCGCTCCCAGAGCGACATCCGCCAGGGCGTCACCCTCGAGGTCATGGGCGAGGGCTGGTCGATGGGCCCCCTCAACGCCGCCCTCAAGCAGGAGCAGCTCGAACAGCAGGGCGACGTCAAATACGACATCAACTGGTCCACCCTCGGCGAATACCTCGACTACGTGACGGAGCGCGGCGTTTCCTGCAACGTCGCGTCCTTCGTTGGCGCCACGACCCTTCGCATCCACGAGCTCGGCCACGCGAACCGCCGCGCCACGCCCGCCGAGCTCTACCGCATGTGTGCCCTCGTCCGCCAGGCGATGGAAGAAGGCGCCATGGGCGTCGCCTCCTCGCTCATCTACGCCCCCTCGATCTTCGCCGACACCGACGAGCTCATCGCCCTGGCCGAGGTCGCCGCCCGCTATGACGGCCTGTACATCTCGCACCTGCGGAACGAGGCCGACAACCTGCTCGAAGCCTTCGACGAATTCATGACCATCGCCCGCCGCGCGAACATCCGCGCCGAGGTCTACCACATCAAGGCCTCCGGCCGCGCCAACTGGAACAAGCTCGACGAGCTGCTCGCCCGCATCGAGGCCGCGCAGGCCGAGGGCCTCGCCGTCACCGCCGACATGTACACCTACAACGCCAGCTCCACCGGCCTCGACAGCGTCATGCCGCCCTGGGTCCAGGAAGGCGGCCGCAAGGCCTGGATCGAGCGCCTCAAGGACCCCGCCATCCGCGCGCGCGTCAAACGCGAGATGAACACGCCCACCAAGGAATGGGACAACGGCTGGGTCTCCTGCGGCACGCCGGAGAACATCATCCTCGTCGGCTTCAAGAAGGAGCATCTCAAGCCCCTCTCCGGCAAGACCCTCGCCGAGGTCGCCGCCCTCCGCGGCACCCCGCCGGAAGACACCGCGCTCGACCTCGTCGTCGAGGACGAGAGCAACGTCGGCGCCGCCTTCTTCACGATGTCCGAGGACAACGTCCGCAAAGAAATCCAGGTCCCGTGGATCAGCTTCTGCTCCGACGCCCAGTCGATAGCGACCGAGGGCGTCTTCCTCAAACGCAGCCCCCACCCGCGCACCTACGGCTCCTTCGCCCGCGTCCTCGGCAAGTACACGCGCGACGAGAAGCTGATTCCGCTCGCCGACGCCATCCGCCGCCTGACCTCGCTGCCCGCGGCGAACCTGAAAATCGACCGCCGCGGCCGCCTCGCCCCCGGCTACTTCGCGGATGTCGTCATCTTCGACCCCGCCACCATCGCCGACCGCTCCACCTTCAAGCAGCCCCACCAATACTCCGTCGGCGTCCAGCACGTCCTCGTCAACGGCGTCCCGGTCCTCCGCAACGGCGACCACACCGGCGCCACCCCCGGCCGCGTCGTCCGCGGCCCTGGCTGGACCCGCAAAGCGTAGTATGACCCCCCTCCCTCCCAGGGAGGGGCCGGGGGAGAGTCCAGCGTCGGATGGCACGGGCAGGCATACTCCGGCGCCCGCGCAATCCGAGCCGCGACCGGCAGGGAGCGCACCCCCCGCACACTCTCCGCCCCGCCCGCGCCGCGTGTGTTCCGAGCGCGACAGCCGGCCAGCCGCCCCTAACCGAGCCGGCCCAGCGACTGTCGCGCGCCTGATAACCCGCCACTCACCATCGAACAAGGAAGTCTCGGGTCATGGCAGCGCGGCCCCAACCCGGTGCGGGGCATTGAAAAGCACGACTCGCGGGTCAGTCGCGCGCCCGGGGCCACCGTAGTGCATAAGTGCCGTACGAGGAGCTCGACTACGGTGCCGCCGGCGCCGCCGCAGCTTGGGTGGCAGCGCTTTAGTCGTTCAGCCTCGCGCGCCACTCCGCAGCCTGCCTGTCGTATCCCTTGTCCGGCACGGCGGCGTGCCAAGCCTCGTAGAGTCGGACCAACTTCTCGAGCACGGATCGCCAATGCAGCCGCCGGCTCGCCTCCGAGCGCCCACACTGCTCGGCCGCGTCGCGCAGCAGCGCTTCGGCCTCCGCGTGCCGTCCGACGGTCGTGAGCGCCGCCGCCAGCCCGATCTGCGGATACAGCGCGTCCGGGTGATCGGCCGGCAGGACGCGCCGGTACATTCCCAACGCCGCTTCGTACTTGGGCAGCGCCTCCGCGGGCCGGGCCAGGGATCGCAGGCAAGCGGCCACGTTGCCCAGGCTCTGCGCCACGTCGGGATGGTCCCCCGGGAAAAGCCGCTGGCGCATCTCCAGGGCCCCTTCGTACTTGGGCAGCGCTTCCGCCGACCGGCCGAGGGACTGCAGGCAAAAGGCCACGTTGTTCAGGCCGTTCGCCACGTCGGGATGGTCGCCCGGGAAGAGGCGCTGTCGCATTTCCAACGCCGCTTCGCATTTGGGCAGCGCCTCCGCCGACCGCCCGAGGGATTGCAGGCAAGTGGCCATGTTGTTCAGGGCGTTCGCCACGTCGGGATGATCGCCCGGGAAGAGCCGCTGGAGCATTTCCAACGCCGCTTCGCACTTGGGCAGCGCTTCCGCCGACCGGCCGAGGGATTGCAGGCAAGTGGCCATGTTGTTCAGGCTCTGCGCCACGTCGGGATGGTCGCCCGGGTAGAACCGCTGCCGCATCTCCAACGCCGCTTCGTACTTGGGCAGCGCCCCCGCCGACCGGCCGAGGGATTGCAGGCAAGCGGCCACGTTGTTCAGGCTCCTCGCCACGTCGGGATGGTCGCCCGGGAAGAGCCGCTGGCACATTTCCAACGCCGCTTCAAATTTGGGCAGCGCCTCCGCCGACCGGCCGAGGGATTGCAGGCAACCGGCCACGCTGTTCAGGGCGCTCGCCACGTCGGGATGGTCGTCCGGGAAGAGCCGCTGGCACATTTCCAACGCCGCTTCGTACTTGGGCAGCGCGTCCGCCAACCGGCCCAGCGATTGCAAGCAAGCGGCCACGTTGTTCAGGCTCTGCGCCACGTCGGGGTGGTCGCCCGGGACGAGCCGCTGCCGCATCTCCAACGCCGCTTCAAACTCGGGCAGCGCCTCCGCCGACCGGCCGAGGGATTGCAGGCAAAAGGCCACGTTGCCCAGGCTCGTCGCCACGTCGGGATGGCCGCCCGGGAAGAGTTGCTGGCGCACCTCCAGGGCCTGTTCCAGCCAGGTCTCTGCTTCTGTCAAATCTGCTCCGTAGGTTGCCGAGCGCTTTGCCCTCAACAATGACAGCGCTAGGCTATTGAGGACGCGAGGATCGTCGCCACGGATCCTGACCGCACGCCGGAACCAGTCTGCCGCCGAGTCATAGTCCTCCGCCGCCCAGAACCGTTCACCGCGCGTCACGAAGTACATGTAGTCTTCTTGCTCACGTCCTTGACGGCGCATCTCTTCAATCTGCTCGGCGATCCGATCAGCAGCGCCGAGATCGCCGAGGAGTACCTTCGCGCGATGTTGGTCGATGAGCGAAGCGTGCGCCGAGGCACGCTCCACAAACTCCCGCAGGTCGGCGGGTAGCTGGAGCGGCTCGGGATCGCGCTTTAGCTCCTTGGGACGGCCCTCGGACAGGGCCAGCATCTGAGCCAGTTTCTCTTCTTGACGCAAGCCTGGGTTGGCCTGCACCAACATCATCTGCTGTATTGCGTCGCCCTGCGCGAGTAAGGCGCGAACGCCCTTCTCGATCCTGGCCAGGGTCTCGCGAACGTTGTCAAACCGCACGATCACTTCTTCGTGATACCGTGTCTGCTCAAGGCGAACGCGGGCCACGATTGCGTCGAGTGCCGAAATGCTCGCCGAGACATCCACCAGCGCGCGCTTGACGGCCGCGTCGTCCATCGGCGCGCCCGCGGCCGAACGCCGTAGCAACTCGCCCATTATGTCAAGTTGCATCGCGGCCCAAGCCTTGCCGCCGTGCTCGTAGTCGTGCTTGAGGGCTTCCCGCAAGGACACCGCAAAAGTCAACGAGAGCTCGCGGATGACGTGTCGCCGACCCTGCTCCGTGAGCGCGGACACGCGGGCCGCACGTGCCCAGTCGTCGAGTAGTCCGCCCCAACGGGGAATATCGAGCGCCGGCTGGCGCGGATTCTCCACGAAAACCCAGAGCTCGCGCTCGGTGAGCGGCACGATGCGCTGGTCCTGTTCTTCCGCGAGTCTCCGCCAGGCCTGCGGCACCACCTCCGCGATTGCAGATAGTATTTCGCGATCGCTGTTTTCGCTTACCAGCTCCCGAACCTTGAGGAGCATCACGCGAACAGTTTGCCCCACCAGGTTGGCGATGTCGTGGTTAGCATAGAGCGCTTCGGCATGTGGAAATTCCGCCGCCAGGTAGCGGTGGACATCCGTTGCCGCAAGGTGCATCGCCATCTCGCCCCCCGCGGCGAGCACCGCGAACGCAACTACTACGGCCCGTCGTCTAACGCCCCAACCGGTTCGGCGAAGATGTCCGTTCGGGATAGGAGCGGGTTCGCCGGCATGGCCCGCGCGTCCAACGACGTGTGCAATAACTGCCACGACAAGCAGAGCGCTTGCCGCGAATCCGATTCCATAAACGAGCCTGCCGGACTCAACGAGCGCCCAGCGCACGGGCCGGAACAGGAGTAGGACCATCAGCACGCCGTAGGGAGCAATACACAGGACCAGAACGGCGCAGCGCAGATACCATCCAAGCCCGCGTGGGGTGGCTACTGCATGTGTCGGGGACTCATCGTGCATGCAAGGCTGCCTCGCGTCGTTGCGCATCATTCTACAGGAATCGAACTTGTCGGGGGGACTACCCGGGGGGCACAGCCACCTATTCTCGGTTCTAGGTTCCCCGGGAAGCACCGATTGGGCCTGCCGGCTTCAGCCGGTCGGCCTTTGCCACCGCCTTGCAGGCGGTGGACATCGGCCGACGCTGGACCCTCGTACCCAGCCAGCCTTCAGCCGGCTTCTGAGCCAATGAGCAAGTCCGCCCGAAGCCGCCCACGAGCGCATTCCCGGCCCCGCCGCCCTTTCCCCACGCCGCCCCGCCACCAGCCGCCCAGAAACGCACAAAATCGCGCCGCCCCCGCCGATCTCCGCCAGCCGCCAACAGACCCGCCGCCCCGCCTACCCTTCGCCCCGTTTCCGATGAATACTTACCCTATCCGCGTGAGGACGTTCCCCGCGCCTGTCCGGCTGAGAGCTGACGGCTGATAGCTGAGAGCTTCCGATGTTCCCTGTCACCCCGCAACGTCCCGATAATCAAGTGTGCCAAGAGGGGGGTACACACCTTGGCACACTTGGCATCCTTGGGTTTCTAGCCGCCCCAGCGGCCTTTTATCCGGAACTATGCCAACCGCTTGGCACGCTGGCCCGCCCGGCGATCTCATTCGCCATTCGCGGCCGATGTCGGCCTCTACCGTAGGATGCTGAGGATATTCGAGTACTGGTCCGTCCAGACCGGCGCCGTGCGGTTCGGCCCGAGCCGCTGCCAGCGTTCATCCTCCGCCAGCGTACCCACATCCCCCACCCGCCGGGCCATGACGACGTACTCGGACGCCGTCTTGCCGGTCGCTTTGTCCTCCGGGCTCACCGCCCGGTCGGCGCGGCCATAGCAGACCAAGCCGCGCTGGGCCGCGAGGTTCGCAAGCAGCGGCGACAGGCGCAGATACTGGTTCGAGACGTGGAACGCGAGCACGCCGCCGTCCGCGAGCTTGTCGACGTACAAATCGAGCGCCTCGCGCGTCACCAGGTGCGTCGGGATCGAGTCCGAGCTGAACGCGTCGAGGATCAGCAGGTCATACGACCCGCGCGGTGCGGCGGCCAGCGTCAAACGCCCGTCGCCGAGCACGATGTCGTACGTCCCGCGGCATTGGCTTAGGTAGCTGAAGTAGCGCGGGTCCGCGGCGATCCGTGCGACGCCGGGGTCAATCTCGTAGAACGTGAAATGGTCGCCCGGCTCGGCGTAGCAGGCGACCGTGCCGGCCCCCAGGCCGATGACGCCGACGCGCGGGTCGGCGGTCTTCTCGCGTAGCAGCGCGAACACGTCGCCGATCGGCCCGTGGCGGTGGTAGTAGGTCGTCGGCTCGCCGGCACAGGCCGGATCGACGCTCTGGCTGCCGTGGACCGTCCCGCCGTGCACCAGCACGCGGAATTGCCCGTCGGCCGCGAGCAGCACCCGCTTGACGCCGAAGAAGTTGCGTTCGATGTGCAGCGAACGGCCTTCGCGCAGGCTGGCGTGGACCAGGTTGACCGCGAGCAGCGCCGCGAAGCCAAAGGCGAACCGCAGCGGGCGGTGCCTGAAGCTGTAGCATACGAGCATCGGGACGACGTAGCCGAAGACGATCATGCCGACGGTTTCGGCCCAGCCGACGGCGCGGAGGAAAAGCACGACGGCGATCGTCAGCAGACCGAAAGCGGCCGGCACCAGGAAATCGCGAATTCGATCCCGCCGCGTGCAAGCTAGCGTCCCCGGCAGCGCCAGGCACGCGAGCATCATCGCGAGTGGGTACTCGATGACCACGTCGAACGCGAGCGGCGCGAGGATCGCGTTGAACAGCCCACCCACGACGCCGCCGACCGACATCCACAAGTAGTATTCCGTGAGGTGCGCCGCCGCGGGCCGGTCCGCCGCGAGCCGCCCGTGACACACGACGCCGATAACGAAAAAGACCGCGAGATGCAGGGCAATCAGCTCCCAGCGCAAGGCCGGTAGCGGCGTGAAGAACAGCGTCGCGAGCAGCACGAGGCCGACGGGCAGCAGCCGGACCATCAGGCGTTGTGGCAGCACCGGCCTGCGGGCGAACACGACGATGAACGTGAGCAGGTAGAGCGCGAGCGGGATCACCCATAACAGCGGTACCGCTGCGAGGTCGGTCGTGATGTGGGTCGTGACGCCGAGCATGAGGCTCGACGGGATGAAGGCCATGGACACCCACCAGAGGCGGCGCCACGAGGTCGGTCGGGCCTCGCAGCGTGATTGGGCCGGGACGCTCACATTCCCAACCGCCACGCCGGCGTTCTGCGGGCGCGCGTGCAGAAGTGCCGCCGCGCAGGCGGTGACCAGCAACACGAGCAACAAGTAGCCGCCGGCCCAGGCGTGGCTTTGCTCCGCAAGGGCCAATCGGGGCTCGACCAGCAGCGGATACGCCAGCAAGGCGAGCAGGCTGCCCGCGTTGCTGGCGGCGTAGAGGAAGTATGGGTCGGCTGCCGCCGGGTGACCGGTGCCTGCGAACCAGCGTTGCAGGAGCGGCGCGGTAGTGGAAAGCGCGAAGAACGGGACGCCGACCGTCACGAGCAGCCGCCAGAGTAGCCACCAGACCGGATTGTCGCCGCTGGGCGGGGCCGTTCCTTTGACGACGACGATCGGCAGCACGAGCAACGGGAGCAGCATGACGAACTGGTGGATCGTCGCCTGCCGCCGGATGCCGAGAACCGTGCTGGTCAGATGCGCGTAGCCGTAGCCGGCGACAAGGACGATCTGGAAGAAGACGACACAGGTGTTCCAGACGGCTGGCGTGCCGCCGAGGATCGGCAGAAGCATCTTGCCGACCAGCGGCTCGACGAGGAACAGCAATGTGGAGCTGACGAAGAGCGTCGCGGCGAAGACAGCGAGGATCGCGGCGTCCGCGGTGCGCCACCGCGGTGCCCACTGTGCACGGCCGAGTTGAGGGAATGCCGTTTCGCCCGCCACGTTCGTGTCTCCGGGACGGCCGCGGGGCCGGCGTCGCGCCGGCGTCGGTACGCAGCCCCGTGGTGTAATCGGCTGGTTCGGGGGGCGTTGTTGCTATCGCCCCGTTACCCATAATCGTGCGGGGCGGGCGGCGTGCAGGGCGGGAAACGTGGACCTCAGTGGGGTACACTACTCCTCGGTCGCCGGCGAGCCGCCGCAGATGCGGTGTGCTGAGCGAGGAGCCATGCCGTGGACAGGTCCAGCCGCCTCCCGCTACCTCCGTTGCTGCTCAGCCTTGCTGTCGCCGCCCTGTTGACCGCCTGCAACGGCCGGCCCGACATCACGCCGCGATGCGACAAGGTCACGGGTTTGACTCCGGCCGAGGCGGATGCCCGCGCGGAGCAGGTCCGACACGACCCGGTCGCCTATGTCCGGAAGGTCGCGGCCAACTGCCGGCAGCTCAGGCAGTACACGCTCACGTTCGTGCGTTACGAGCGGCGCGGGCTCTTCCCGCGGCTGTACGGTCCGGAGCACATTCGCTGCTGGTTTCGCCAGAAGCCGTTCAGCGTTCGCATGAAGTGGCTGGACGAGGATCTGAAGTACGGCGAGAGCGTTTACGTGCAAGGGCAGGCGGACAACAAAGTTCGCTTCGTGACGCGCTGGTGGGTGCCGGGCCTCAAGGCGCCGCCGGGCGTCAACGTCGTGGACCTTGGCACGCCGGTGGCCTGGGGGGAGTCGAAGCGGCCGTTGAGCGACTTCGGGTTGCAGCGGATGATGGACAAGAGCCTCGCGGCGCTGGATCAGGACGCGAAGGGCGTGGCGGTCACGTACGACGGTCTCGTGCAGATGCCTGGCGACGGGCGCACGGCGCACTTCGTTCGCCTGGAGTATCCCGCTTCGCGAAACCCCGCGCCCATTCAGGAGCTGTACGTCGACGTGGCGACCGACCTGCCCGCCGGGACTGTGCTGCGGGACGCAGCGGGCCGGATCGACGCAGCGTACTACTACACCGATTTGGACGTTCGCGTGAAACTCACGGACGACGACTTTTTGCTCGACGGGGAGCGTGGCGGGTCGCGGTAGCCCGTGTCCGCGAGCGACGTTCGTGCGGCCGGAACGTGCAAGGTCCCATAATCATCAGGCGCGGCAGACAGCTCCGCAGCGCACGACTTGTAGTCCTATAGAAACGCGCGACTTGCGCGCGGTCGAGTGGACTTTTGCACGGGGTGGTTCCTACAACCTGTTGGGGCTTGGGCCGCCCCCCCGTGCCGGACGGTGTGGTTCGGTGGAAGGAAGCACCGCCCGGGACGTCAAAACACCGGAGACTGTCAGATGTGCGGCATCGCTGGGGTACTTAACTACGCTAGCAGGACACCGGTCGACCCAGCGGCGCTGCTCCGAATGTGCACGGCGATGGGGCACCGCGGTCCAGACGCCGCCGGCACGCTGGTCCGTCCGCAGCACGGTCTGGGGTTGGGGCACGTCCGGTTGAGCATTATTGACGTCGCCGGTGGCGACCAGCCGATCGGGAACGAGGACGGGACGGTTTGGACGATCTTCAACGGAGAGATCTACAACTACAAAGAGCTGCGGGGGCAGCTCGAGGCGGCGGGGCATCGGTTCCGGACCAGCACGGACACCGAGGTACTTGTTCATCTGTATGAGGAAAAGGGCGAACGGCTGGTCGACGACCTGCTGGGGGACTTCGCGCTCGCGATCTGGGACGACCGGCGCGGCGAGTTGCTGCTGGCGCGCGACCGCCTGGGCGTCAAGCCGCTCTACTATGCGGACTACCAAGGGCGCTTCGCGTTCGCCAGCACGCTGCCGGCGCTGCTGGAAGGCTCGAACGCTCCGCGCGTCATCGACCCGCTCGCGATCCAGAGTTACCTGACGTTCTACACCGTGCAGGCCCCGCTCACGATCTACCGGCACATGCACAAGCTGCTGCCGGGGCATTTGCTCACCGTGCGCAACCGACAAGTGCGCATACGCCGCTATTGGGACTTCGAGTTCGAGCCGGACCACGCGCGCGGCGTGGATTCGTTCGCCGAGGAACTCGACGGGCTGATTCACGACGCGGTGCGGCGGCAGATGGTGGCGGACGTGCCGCTGGGGGCGTTTCTCAGCGGCGGGGTCGATTCGAGCACGGTCGTGAGCACGATGGCGCGCTACTCGAGCGGGCCCGTGAAAACGTTCAGCATCGGATTCCGCGAGGCGGCGTACGACGAGTCGCGCTATTACAAGCCGCTGGTCCGCGCACTGGGCGTCGAACATCACGAGTTGGTTTTCGAGCCCAACCTGTTGGATGACGTAACGCACGTCGTGCAGATGTTCGGGGAGCCGTGCGCGATCGCGTCGGCGTTCCCACTGTACTACCTGGCGAAGCTGGCGCGGCAGCACGTGACGGTCGCGCTGTCAGGCGACGGGCCTGACGAGATCTTCGCGGGCTACGAGCGGCGCTACAGCTACTTCCGCACGATGGACCGCGCACGCCGGCTTGTGCCACGGCCGCTGCTGCGCGCGCTCGAGCGCGCGGCGCAGGTCACGTCGCTGGTCAAGACGACCAACGGCCTCGGCAACACGCTCCGCCGCGGGCGGAAATTCTTCGAAACCACCGTGCTGCCACCAGAACAGTGGCTGCCGTTCCTGACGATCAATCGCACCGCGCTGACGGAGCCGGCGGCGCTCATGGCCTGCCAGCCGGCGGCGGGCGAGACGTTGCCGTACGTGGACGCTTTCCTTAGCCGGGCGGGCGGCGGGGACTGGATGCAGCCCTTCCTGTACGCCGACATCAAGGTCATGCTGCCGGACGAGATGTTTACGAAGCTCGACGCGATGACGATGGCGAACGGGCTCGAGGGGCGCGTGCCGCTGTGCGACCACCGGATCGTCGAGCTGGCCGCGCGAATCCCGTCGCAGCTCAAGTTCGACGGGCGGATCGGAAAGGCCGTCATGCGGCGTGCGGTGCAGAAGCGGTTGCCGCAGGCAATCATGGAGCGGCCGAAGGTCGGCTTCAACGTCCCGCTGAACGAGTGGTTCCGCGACGAGCTGTACCCGATGGCCCACGATCTACTCACCGACGCGTCCTTCGCCGCGTCCGGCCTTTTCGAACCCGCAGCCGCACAGGCCATGCTCGAGCAGCACCGGAGCGGGCACCAGAACTATGGGGGCGTGATCTGGTCGCTGGTTGCATTTGAGCTCTGGCGGCGGTCCGAGCCTGTGGCGCAGGGCGCCGTGCTGCCGACGAAGACCGAGCGGCCGCCCGAGGGGCCCGCGCTGGTCACCGCCGCGTAGCGCGCAGCTTCTTCCCATCCGCCGTCGCCGCGACGCTGCGGAAGGCGAAGCGCTTCTCGGCCGGCACACGCCAGTGGTAGAGGGGACCCTCTGTCGGCTAGCATGTGCCGCGCCGCGCCAGGATTGAAGCCCGGCGGCGCGAGGCCCGCGATGTCGAAGTTCTCGCACGAAGACGAACAACACCTCCGGCGTGCGCTCCAGCTTGCAGCCCGTGGGCAGGGGTACGTCGAGCCCAATCCTATGGTGGGGTGCGTGATCGCGAGCCACGGCCGCGTCATCGGCGAAGGATACCACCATCGTTTCGGCGGGCCGCACGCGGAGGTTGACGCACTGCGGCGCTGCACGGCTACGCCGCGCGGGGCGACCGTCTACGTGACGCTCGAGCCGTGCTGCCACTATGGCAAGACGCCACCGTGCACCGAGGCGTTGATTGGGGCGGAGGTTGCACGCGTGGTCGCGCCGCTGGAGGACCCCAACCCCGCGGTCGCGGGCGGTGGGTTTGCGCGGCTGCGCAAGGCGGGCATTCGGACGGATGTCGGTCTGTTGCGCGAGGAAGTGGCCCGGCTTAACGCGCCGTTCTTCAAGCTGGTCCAGCGACATCGGCCGTGGGTGATCCTCAAGTGGGCCCAGAGTCTGGACGGCAAGATCGCGACACGCATGGGCGAGAGCAAGTGGATTACCGACGAGGTCTGCCGGGCCCATGCACATCGGACGCGCGGGCGCGTGGACGCGATTGTAGTGGGCATCGGTACGGTGCTGCGCGACGATCCGCTCCTGACGTGCCGCGCCGGTCGGCCGCGGCGCATTGTCACGCGCGTGGTACTCGACACGAACCTGCGCACGCCGGCGACGAGTCACCTTGTCCGCACCGCCCGCGACATCCCGACCTGGGTCTTCTGCAGCCGTGGTGCGTCCGCCCGGCGGGCCGCCGTGCTGGAGAAGGCCGGCTGCGTGCTGCACCACGTGGCGCGGACGCGGCACGGCGTATCGCTGCCGGCGGTACTCGACACGCTGGGCCGGAACGCGATGACGAACGTACTGGTCGAAGGCGGCGGCACGGTCCTCGGGCGCTTCTTCGACGAACGTCTGGCCGACGAGCTGCACGTCTACATCGCCCCCCTGCTGATCGGCGGGCGCGCTGCGCCGGGCCCCCTCAACGCCCGGGGCGTGGCGAAGGTTGCGGAGTCCCTGCGCCTGTCCGGCCGCGCAACGCTGCAGCGCCTTGGCAACGGTTGCCTGCTCGTGGCGCGGGCCAGCTCGGCCAAGTAGGACGCTCGCGGAACAACCGGCAGACAGGAAACGTCCGTGGCGGACGCGCTGCGGGCTGTGGTCGATGAAAGGAGAGACGACATGGACATCCTGGCGGAATTAGCCCAGCACCTGCTATCCGGCGACGATCAGAAAGTGTCGGAGCTGACGCGGCAGGCCATCGCCGCGGGGTTGCCGCCCAAGCAAATCCTCGACGACGGATTGATCGCCGGCATGACGATCGTCGGCGAGAGATTCAAGTGTCACGACCTGTATCTGCCGGATGTGCTGATGGCGGCGCAGGCGATGAACGCCGGCCTGGAGCATCTGAAGCCGCTGTTGGTCCGCGAGGGTGTCCCGTCGCTCGGCAAGGTCGTGCTCGGGTCGGTGCAGGGCGACCTGCACGACATCGGCAAGAACCTCGTCGGCGTGCTGCTCAAGGGAGCGGGGTTCGAGGTGGTCGACCTTGGCAGCGACGTCGCGCCCGAGCGGTTCGTCGAGGCCGCCACGCAGCACGCCGCCGCGATCATCGGCATGTCGGCGTTGCTGACCACGACGATGCCGGAGATGGCGCGGGTCGTGGCGCTGCTCAAGGAGCAGCGGCTGGACGGGCGGTTCAAGACGATCATCGGCGGCGCGCCGGTTACGGAGCGTTATGCCCGCGAGATCGGGGCGGACGCCTACGGGTTCGACGCGGCCAACGCGGTGGAACGCGTGAAGGGCCTGATGGGCAAGTAGCGAAACTCGGCCGTCGGCTCCGAGCCGTCAGCGATCAGCTTTCAGCGGTCCGCCGGGGGGAGCAGGTCCGCCAAGGATGCCAAGCGCTTGGCATAGTTCCGGATAAAAGGGCCGCTGACGGTGCGGGAAGGGTAAGTGTGCCAAGTGTGCCAAGGTGTGTCCCCCCCCTTGGCACACTTGATTATCCGGACGTTGGGCAAGGCAACCGCGGAGGCGCGGAGAGCGCCGCGGACGCAGAGCGGGCGACCTGGTGGGAAGCACGTTCATAGAAAAGCTATCGGCAATCAGCTTTCGGCTCTCAGCCGGGCCTGCAAGCGCGGACCATCCGCGCGGGTACGGGATGAGTATTCACCGGAAACCGACGGAAAACCAGGCGGGGCGGGCGGGTTGCGCGAGATTGGCGGCGGCGAGCGGAGATCGGCGGATTCTGGCGGAGAAAGGCAACCGCAGAGACGCAGAGCAGCGGAGAAAACGCAGAGGAGGCCAGGGGTTCAGGGATCGAGGGACTGAGGGACCAAGCGGTCGAGGGACCGAGGGATCAAGGGCCGACGCGAACGGACGCGCGCGGTTACGGTTGAGCGGGGCGCGCGAGGAGGCGATAGGTCAGTCCGCCCAAGACAGCGCCGGCCAGTGGGGCAAGCCAGAATAACCAAAAGTTGTGCGAGCGCCGGCCCGCCGACGACGAGTGCCGGCCCGGTGCTGCGGGCGGGATTGACCGAGAGGTTCGTAACGGGGATGCCGACCAGGTGGATGAGCGTCAGCGACAAGCCGATCGCCAGCGGCGCGAAGCCGGCCGGCGCCCGCGCGTCCGTCGACCCCAAAATGACCAGCAGGAAGAAGTAGGTCAACACGATCTCGGCGAGCAGGCAGGCCCCCAGCGAATAGCCGCCGGGCGACCGCTCCGCGAAGCCGTTGGTGGCGAAAGCGCCGGCCTGGCCCGCATTGATCGCGAACCCGGGCCGTCCAGAGGCGATCAGGTACAGCACGCCGGCGGCGGCGGCCGCGGCGAGGACCTGGGCGATGATGTAGCCGGGGAGGTCCTTGGCCTGGAAGCGGCCGCCCGCCCATAAGCCGACGGAAACGGCGGGGTTGAAGTGGCCGCCGGAAATGTGTCCGACGGCGTAGACCATCGTGAGCACGGTCAGACCGAAGGCCAGCGCAACGCCGAGCAGCCCGATGCCGAGATTGATGGGCGTGGCACCCTCCGTGGCGAGGAACTTGGCGGCGAGCACGGCACTGCCGCAGCCGCCGAAGACCAGCCAGAACGTGCCGAGAAACTCGGCGCCGAGACGACGTGCGTTTGACATGGGTTCACCTCGTGCGTGGTTCGCGTTTCGTGGAGCCGCACATTGAACCGGTGGCGACGCGCAACGCGCGCGGCGCTGCGGCCGAGATTCACGATATGGCGCGCCAGCGATTTCGGCCGACCGGCGGCATTCTTGCGCGAGGGGCGGCGGGTGTCAATCGGCGGGCGGGCGAAAGGCAACCGCCAAGACGCCAAGACGCCAAGAGCGCCGAGGACGCGGAGAAGAGACAGGTGTTCAGACGGGCGGGGCGGGCGGGCGCGGACGGCCGAGGGGCCGAGGGGCGGTGGCGAAACATGGCGATGCGAACGGCCGTCGCCGTGGCACCTCGCACCCGGCGTTTTGATCCCGTGCGTCAAGGACGCACCCTAGGCGCTGCGTCGCTGTCGCTCGTGTCTTGGGCGGATGGCGGAGGTCAGCTTGCTCTCCGCCGGGCAACGGTCAGGCCAGCCGCCAACAGCAGCAGTCCAGCGGGCTCCGGGAAGGCGGTGGCGGTAAAGGTCGCGGTCATTTGCGTGTCGTATGAAAACTGCCCGTAACCAACGTCGAGCGTTTCGCCGGCGACGACCAAGGCCGAGGCCGTCAACTGCCCCTCGTAACCCACAAAGCCGCTTGGGGCGAGGTGGATCAAGCTCGTGGCCTCACGATTCACATCCAGGGACAGGTGAAGCATGCCATAAATGGGCGATTCGTACAGCCCTTGGAAACTGAGCCGGAGCGGAGTGCCCGCGGGCAACTCCGGCGTCGTGCCGATGGTCAGGTGGGACGGCGCGAGCGTGCCGACCTCACAATTGCTAGACAGGCTTTCGGAAGTGAACGCGTCCAGGTTCCCGCCTGATGAGCCGCTGGTGAAGGATATGTCGCAGTGGTGGCCGCCATCGGTTACGCTGGCGGAGTTCGTACCGTACTGCACCCACTGCGTGCCCGGGGGCTCCATGAGGTCGATCCGCGCGTAAACACTGCAATCAAAGGTCAGGGGCACGCTCAGTGGGTCCGCTAGCGCGCCCGACCGGACCGCCACCGCGAACGCAACCACCGCCACGCATCTAGCTACGCTGCTGCTGGACATGGTCCACCTCCTGCGCTTAGCGGCCGCGCGCGTGCGGGCCTCCCACAGCGAGCACCGCGCTGGCGTCGCAAGACGCTTGGTCCTGCGAACCGTCTAAGGCGTTGATCCGGTTACCCGTTAGCTTTCAGTGTACAAGTTCGCCCGGCCGAGATCAAGGGTGGCGGGCAGGAGTCTGGCGGGGCGTGAGGAGGCGGGGACGGGCACGAATAGCGAATGCCGACCGAGAGAGGCGGCCGGGGGCGGGCGCGGTATCATGGCGGCGGCAGGTCAAACGCGGGATCGGATGCCAGGAGAAGCAGGCATGGCGGAGAGCAGGGAGCCGCGGGTTTTTCGGCTGAAGTGCGGCGGGAGTCTCACCACGAAGGAACGAAGGACACGAGGGTAGCCTTGGGGCAGACAGCGAAGGACCGCACGCGGCATGGCGATGAACAGTTGGAAGCAGGTGATTTTGCCGCAGGGCGTGGAGAAACCGGCATGTCAAACGGCAGGGACTCGCGGGCGTTTCGTCTCAAATGCGCGAAATGCGGCGGGGTGATTTTATGCTCGGAATCGATTGTCGAAACCGGTGGAGCGTGCGCGGATTGCGGGCAGGCGATCGTCATCGAGGCCTATCCGCCACTGCTCAAGGTCGCGGAAGAGCGCGCGGCGGCGCGGGCGGCGGAGAAGCAGCGGCGGGATGAGGAACGGCGGGTGCAACGGGAAGCCGAGGAGCGGCAGCGGGAGGAAGAGCGCGCGCACCAACGCGAGGAGGCGCGTAAGCAGCGCGAGAAGGAGAACGAGAAATCGCGGGAGGAGGCCCGGCTGCGCAAGGAGAGCCTACAGCGTTGGGAAGAGGAACAACGGCAAAAGGACGCGGAGCGGCGAGAACGAGAAGAGCGGGAGGCGCGCGTCGGCGGGTTATTGCAGGCGACGGAGCCGGTGCGGGGCGTGCCGGCGTACAAGGCACTTGAGACTACGTCAACGCTGCTGGACATTTTCGGGGCGGTCTACGTCATCGTTGCGATCGCGTTGGTCCTGGTGGCCGTCAACGGTAAGGACGCGTCGGTTACGGTTCCTTGCATCGCCGGCGCGCTGATTGCGGTCGTGGTGGCCATCGTTGTGTGGGGTTTGGCGCAACTGCTGCGTGCGATACGCGACATGGCGATGAACAGTTGGAAGCAGGTCATCTTGCTGCAGGACGTGGAGAAGCAGGGCCGAGAAGGGACCAAGGGACCGAGGGATCGTGGGGCCAAGGGGCCAGACCGGGGAACCGAGGGGCCGAGCGATCAAGAGGGGGCGGGCGGCGCGGGGGCGGAGACGGCGGCGGAATAGGTGGGGCCGCGGATTCGCAGCGGCCTTCGCACGGCGCGGGGGCGGGCGCTGTACAATGGCTGAACATGGGCCAACGCCGTAGTCGGGCTTGGACCTGCCGCTGGGGCGGCGCGGGAAGAGAGAGCGCCATTCGCAAAGGAGAGGAGACCGATGAGACACCCATTCAGAAACTCGGGATCGGGGCCGGCCCGCCGGATGCTCGGCGCGGTGGCGGTTGTCGGGGCGCTGACCATGACCGCCCACGCCGACGTGTGGTCGGTGGTGAACCTCAACCCCGCCGGGTCGACTGACTCGTATGGCATGGGCGTGTACGGCGGCCAGCAGGTGGGCATGGCCCTCGTGGGCGGCGTCCAAAACGAATACCGTGCCAGCCTGTGGACCGGTTCGGCGGCGTCGTGGGTGAACCTGAACCCCGCCGGGTCGACCTACTCGTATGCCACCGGCGTGTACGGCGGCCAGCAGGTGGGCGTGGCCATCATGGGCGATGTCTACCGTGCCAGCCTGTGGAGCGGGACGGCGGCGTCCTGGGTGGACCTCAGCCCCGCCGGGGCGACAGACTCAGTGGCCCGCAGCGTTTACGGCAGCCGGCAGGTGGGCCGTGCCACCGTGGGCGGCGTCCGGCGGGCCAGCCTGTGGACCGGCTCGGCGGCGTCGTGGGTGGACCTGAACCCGGCCGGGGCGACTGACTCGTACGCCGTCGGCGTGTACGCCGGCCAGCAGGTGGGCATAGCCCTCGTGGGCGGCGTCTATCGCGCCAGCCTGTGGAGCGGGACGGCGGCGTCGTGGGTGGACCTGACCCCCGGCGGGGCGACTGAGTCAGATGCCCTCGGTGTGTACGGCGGGCAGCAGGTGGGCTATGCCTACGTGGGCGCCGGCCAGCGTGCGAGCCTGTGGACCGGGACGGCAGCGTCGTGGGTGGACCTCAACCCCGCCGGGGCGACTTACTCGTGGGCCTTCGGCGTGTACGCCGGGCAGCAGGTGGGCTATGCCCTCGTGGGCGATGTCTATCGTGCCAGCCTGTGGAGCGGGACGGCGGCGTCGTGGGTGGACTTGCACCAGTTCCTGCCGGCGGGCTTTACATCATCCTACGCCAACGGCATCTGGGACGATGGAGTAACTACCTACGTCGTTGGCTACGGGTACAACGGCACGGCCGGGCGCAACGAGGCGCTGATGTGGGTCGCGCCCGTGCCCGAGCCGGCTAGCGGCGTGGTGTTGGCCGCGGGTCTGTTGGCCTTCTCGCTGCGCCGGCGGAGCAGGTAGTCAGAATCGGCAAGCGGCGGAAACGCCGGCGGCTGGAGCGCGCTTCGAGGGACTCTATGAGGTGGCTAGGCCCGCTCCAGGCGCGCAGCGGCGTCGAGATACCTGTCCCGCATCGCTGTGAGAATAAGTTCTAGCTGGGACAACTTCTTGCTCACAAGGGTCCGCGCATCGTCCTCCGTGTAGTCTCTGTCCTCACGGCTCCATTCCGATTTCGAGATCGAGTAATCAAAGCCGAAGCCGGCGTAGTCAATGCGAATGCGCCCAAATAGGTCGGCCATATCGGGATGATTTGCCATGTCGCAGCACGCGGTCAGGCACACAATGGAGTTCAGCGCGTTCTCGACGAGATCGTGAATGGAGTCCATTTCCTCGCCGAACGGGTCATCAAGTTCGGGCCGTTCCCGCAGCCGACCGATACGGTGCAAGCCGAATTCACAAGCGGCGGCATTCAGCTTTGCTTGGTGGGCGACATTCACTTTAAGGAGGGTCATGATCACTCCCGGTATGTCGCAAGCAGCTGCGACCTGCGCTACGTCGGCCACGGGGGCCCGGCTACTTCCTGCGGGGCGCGCCCCCTGGGCGTGCCGACGCTCGCCGCCGAAGAGGCGAAGAGGGTCACCTCGTCGTCAGTGGGGGTCTCCGGAAAGTCCTGACGTGGGACTCTTCGGAGGCTGATGTCGGCCTGATCCATGTCATCTAAGGCCATACGATTGTCCGGAACGAGCGCTCGAAGAGGGATTCCGATTCGCGCCGGCCTGTCCCAGACGATCCAGAAGCCTAGTGGGAAGAACTTAAGTACGTGGCCAACAAGGGTCGGCCCGCCCCCCCACCACTGCTTGGCGACCCCCTTCATGAAGACCTGCTGCCTGTGCGGGTAAACCCAGCAGTATATCTCGGCCTGGCTCGGCAGGGGGGCGTCTTTGTCCAGGAAGTAAGCGCGCAGCGCGTCCTGAAACGGAGCGCGCACCGGGGGCGAGCCCGCTTCGCACGCCGCGTTCGCGGCCAGTACGTGGCCGACAATCGCTCGGGCCACGCGCTGTGGCTTCATCCGCACCAGGACGCTCTCGGGCATTGCAATTCCGCGCTCATACGCGGCTCGCGCGCGGGCAGAAATCGCGCGGCAGAGTTTGGCCAGGTCTGGGTCGTACTCGCAGCCCAGGCGTACTGAGTTGCATGGTTTGCACACGCTGCGAAAGTGAGTTCCGCCTTGCGAGATCGTCGACCGGTGTGGCGAGCGGCCTCCAGCCGCGGCGGCGAAGGTCCGGAGGACCATGTCGCTGACGTTGTCGCACGCTCTCGGCGGGACATGGTCGATTGTCAGACGCCCATAGTTGCCGCACAGGGCACAGTACCCCTCCTTTGGTCCCTGGACGTGAACGCGCTCGTCGGTCGTTTTCCGGGACTGGCGGTGCACGCTACTTCTTCACCTCATACTCCGCGTCGATGACGTCGTCGTCTTTCTTGGGTTCGGCGCCGGGGGCGGCACCGGGGGGTGGGCCGGCTTCCGGGCCGGCGGGGCCGCCGGGGGCGCCTGACGCGGCGGCGGCTTTGTAGACGGCTTCGCCAACTTTGTAGGAGGCGGTCGTCAGATCCTTGATCGCGCGTTCGATGACCGCGGCGTCGTCGCCCTTGGCCACGTCCTTGAGGCGGTTGACGGCTTGCTCGATCTCGGTGCGGACGGCGGCGTCGACCTTGGAGCCATGCTCTTCGAGCATCTTGCCGGTGGAGTAGACGAGCTGGTCGGCCTGGTTGCGGAGGTCGATGAGCTTCTTCTTGGCCTCATCGTCGGCGGCGTGGGACTCGGCGTCCTTGACCATCTTCTGGACCTCGGCGTCGCTGAGGCCGGAGGAGGCCTTGATCTCGATGGACTGCTCCTTGCCGGTGCCCATGTCCTTGGCGGAGACGTTGAGGATGCCGTTGGCGTCGATGTCGAAGGTGACCTCGATCTTGGGGAGGCCGCGGGGGGCCGGGGCCATGCCGGTGAGCTGGAAGCGGCCGAGAGTGCGGTTGTCATCGGCCATCTTGCGTTCGCCCTGGAGGACGTGGATGTCGACGGCGGGCTGGTTGTCGGCCGCGGTCGAGAACGTCTCCTTCTTGCTGGTCGGGATGGTGGTGTTGCGCGGGATGAGGACGGTCAAGACGCCGCCGAGGGTCTCGACGCCGAGGGAAAGCGGGGTGACGTCGAGCAGGACGATGTCGGACTTCTCGCCGGAGAGGACGGCACCCTGGATGGCGGCGCCGACGGCGACGACCTCGTCGGGGTTGATGGAGCGGTTGGGCTCTTTGCCAAAGAGCTCCTTGACGAGCTGCTGGACGCGCGGAGTGCGGGTGGAGCCGCCGACGAGGACGACCTCGTCGATGTCCTTGGGGGTCAGCTTGGCGTCCTGGAGGGCACGCGTGACCGGGCCGCGGCAGCGCTCGGTGAGGTGGTCGGTGAGCTGCTCAAACTTGGCGCGGGTGAGCGTCAGTTGCAGGTGCTTGGGGCCGCCGGCGTCGGCGGTGATGTAGGGGAGGTTGATCGCCGTTTCCATGGAGGTGGAGAGCTCGCACTTGGCCCGCTCGCAGGCTTCCTTGAGGCGTTGGAGGGCCATCGGGTCCTTGCGGATGTCGATGCCTTCCTTCTTGCGGAACTCCTCGGCGACGTAGTCGATCAGCACCTGGTCGTAGTCGTCGCCGCCGAGGTGGGTGTCGCCGTTGGTGGAGAGGACCTCGAAGACGTTGTCGCCGACGTCGAGGATGGAGATATCGAATGTGCCGCCGCCAAGGTCGAAGACGGCGATTTTCTCGTTCGCCTTTTTCTCCATGCCATAGGCGAGGGCGGCGGCGGTGGGCTCGTTGATGATGCGTTCGACCTTCAGGCCGGCGATCTGGCCGGCTTCCTTGGTGGCCTGGCGCTGGGAGTCGTTGAAGTAGGCGGGGACGGTGATGACGGCGCGTTCGACCGTCTCGCCGAGGTAATGTTCGGCGGTGGCCTTGAGGTCGCGGAGGATCATGGCGGAGACTTCGGGCGGGGCGTACTCCTTGCCCTGGACCTTGACGCGGACGAGCTCCTCGGGGCCGCCGACGATCTCGTAGGGGACGGTTTTCTCTTCGGCGGAGACCTCGCTGTGGCGACGGCCCATGAAGCGCTTGATCGAGAAGACGGTGTTGGTGGGGTTGGTGACCTGCTGGTTGCGGGCGCGCTGGCCGACGAGGCGTTCGGCTTTGTCGGTGAAGCCGACGACGGAGGGGGTGAGGCGCGAGCCGGAGTCGTTGATGAGCACCTTCGGCTGGCCACCTTCCATGATGGCGACGACGGAGTTTGTGGTCCCGAGGTCGATACCGATGATCTTGGACATTCGAAATCTCCTGTGGGGCGCGTAGGGCTGAAGCCCGGGCGCGGTTTTTCCGTATGGACATCAGGCAAGGCGAGTACCAGGGGGCGGGTGTGCGCGGTTTGTTTGTAAGATTCGGCGTGAGCGACAGTTATGAGACGTGCGCCCGGTTGGGCGGGAGCGATCCCGGGCCGCGGCGCCTGCCAAACTGACAGCCGGCTGCGTCAGGGCGTCGCGGGCTTGGTCAGCTCGAGGTAGGTCCGGACGCGCTTGTCTTTCGGCAGGTCGCGGGCCGCGTGGCGGAAGGCGGCGTGCGCCTGGTCGTAGCGGCCGCGCTGGAATTCGAGGAAGCCGAGCACGAAATACTCGTCCGCGCTCGCGACGGTGTTGCGACGCACGCGATCCCGCAGGGCGTCGACCTGGGCCTCGAATTCGTCCGCGCTGGGGTAATACTGCTCCAACTCAAGCTGCATCGGCACGAGCTTGGGCTGGAGTTCCAGCGCGCGGCGGAGCACCTTGGATGCCTCGATGTCGTGGCCGAGGGCGACGCGGGCGAGGGCAAGGTGGATGCGGCAGCCGGGGTCGCCCTGGTCCAATTCCGACGCGCGGGTGAGGGAGATGACGGCGGCGCGATAGGCGCCGGCCTGCATCAGGATAACGCCTTCCTGGGTGGCCTGATCGTGGGCGCTGAGCAGGTGCTGCCGGCGCTGGGCCCACTGGCGGTAGCCCTGACGCTCGAAACGCCCTTCACGCTGGGCTTGGCGCTCGGCCCGCTGGAGGTCGCGCCAGTTGTCGGCGACGAAGGGGTCGCTGAGGTCGACGTGGTAGACGTAGTAGCGGGCGTCGCTGCCCGAACTGGAAGCGTACGTGCGCACGCGGTCATAGCCGGGGCCGAGGTTCGGGGAGCCGTCGGGGTTGTAGGTGCCGGGATCGTCGGGGGCATCGCTGCGGCGGGCGCGGATGTCGCCGCGAGCGCTGTGCGTGTCGCGCAGGTCGTAGGGGAGGCGCTGGAGGCCGGGGGGCTCGAGGACTTCGAGGTCGCGTGGGGCGGGCCGGCCGGTGGGCGGCTCCCAGACGCGCAGGACGAGCACGCCGGGGCGCTGCGTCGCGGACGGTTTGTAGGGCGCGACGGGGCGGATGTGCTCGTCGTCGGGCGCGACTGGCGGCGACGGCTGCCTGGTTTGCGCGCGGGCGACATGGAGGGCACCCCCGAGGACGGCGATGAGCAGAGGCACGGTACAGCGCATGGCTTGTCCCCGGTCGAACCGGGCTCCTTACGCTCCCCCTCTATGATACCATCGTCAAGGTGGCCGGGCGCAGCGGAGGGCGCGGCGTTCACTGGGATGCAACCAGGCGCGGGGCGGCGGCGGGCGCGCCGGTGGCGTAGGCGTAGTCGGCGTTGGTCAGGAGCTGATCGACCGCCGTGGGGATGGTCGCGGGGTTGGCGAAGGCGCTCGCCGGGAGCGCGAGGCAGGCGTCGCGGTTGCGGTAGCGGCGGACGGAGCCGTCGCGGCTGAGGACGTTGACCTGCTGGGCGGCGTGATTGGTGTGGAGGTATGGGGCGGGGCCGAGGCTGTTGGTGTCGAGGGCGAGGGTCTCGACGCGGACGAGGATGTCGCCGACGCGGTTGCTGCCCAGGCTGTCGAGCACGCCGGCGGCGGACTCGGGCGGCAACTGGTCCAACTCGCGGTAGAGGTACGAGCCATAGGCGTCGGCGGTGGTGCCGATGCGGGGGGCTTCCTGGATCTGGTTGAAGTTGTCGTCGGCGGGGCAGTAGAAGAGCTTCTCGGCGGGCGAGGTCGTCACGAGCAGGCGGCCGAGGCCGAAGTACTCGTGCGGGTGGGTCGCGGGGAAGTCGGGGGTGCCATCGCCGCTCCAGATCTGGTTGGTGGCCATCTGGTTGCTGGAGAAGTCGTAGGGGCTGAGGGGGCTGGGGCCGCGGGGGATGAAGCCGCGATTCTCGACGGCGTAGGCCTGAATCGCGAGGCCGATTTGCCGGAGGTTGCTGCCGCAGACGGCGAGGCGGGCGGAGCCGCGGGCGCGGCCGAGAGCCGGCAGCAGGATAGCTACGAGCAGCGCGATGATGGCGACGACGACGAGGAGCTCGATGAGCGTGAAGGCGCGGCGATAAGCGTGACATCGAATCGGCATGGGACCACGCCTCGTGAAAGTCCGTGTCTCCGGGCGCTGTACCGGGCCTACTTGTACAGCAGGTACTTCGCGCGGCGGGCGAGGAAGTCGTCGAGGTCTTTCTGCCAGAGCGGGCGGTAGGTCGTCGGGGCGGTGGTCGCCTTGACCTTCGCGAGCACGTCCTTGTTGAAGAGCAGGTTGTTGACCTTGTCGAATTCGAACTTGTCGCCGAAGAGGTTCTTCAGCTCGCGGGCGATGGACAGGCCGGTTTCGAGGGGGTCGAAGGCGTCGCGGTCGGTCAGCAGAATTTGCACGCCGCCGCAGTCCTTGTCCTTGTAGGCGCTGCCGGTGGGCGTGAAGTGGAAGGCGGTGAAGCGGACGCCCTTGAGGCCGAGGCTGTTGAGGCGGACGGCGAGTTGGCGGCCGTCGAGCCAGGGGGCGCCGATGCGTTCGAAGGGCGTGTCGGTGCCGCGGCCGACGGAGAGGTTGCAGGCTTCGAGCATGCCGACCGCTGGGTAGAGCGTGGCCTCGGTGAGCGAGCGCATGTTTGGCGAGGGGTTGATCCAGGGCAGAAGCGTGTCGTCGTACCACATTGTCCGCCGCCAGCCCTCCATCTTGATGACCTGGAGATCGACGTTGAGCTTGCGCTCGGCGTTGAACATCTGGGCCAGCTCGCCGATGGTCATGCCGTGAACGAGCGGGACGGTGTGGTAGGCGGTGAACTGGCCGTCGCGGTCGTTGAGCGGGCCGAAGACGTGGGTGCCGGTGATGGGGTTCGGGCGGTCGAGGACTACGACGCGGATACCGCGTTTGCCGGCCTCCTCCATGGCGTAGCCGAGCGTGGCCGGGTAGGTGTAGAAGCGCGTGCCGATGTCCTGGATGTCGTAGACGAGCGTATCGACGCCGTCGAGCATCTCGGGCGTCGGGCGGGTGGTTTTTCCGTAGAGGCTGTAGACCTTCAGGCCGCTGAGCGAGTCGGTGGAGTCGCCGACCTTTTCGTCGACGGCGCCCTTGAGGCCGTGCTCGGGACTAAAGAGGGCGACGAGCTTGACGTTCGGGGCTTTGGCGAGCAGCTCGATGAGGGAGCGGCCTTCGCGGTCGATGCCGGTGTGATTGGTGATGAGGCCGATCTTGCGGCCGGCGAGAGGCTGGAAGTTGTCGCAAACGAGCACGTCGAGGCCGGTGAGGACGCCGGGATCGCGATCGGCCGGCGACGTGGTCCGCTGGCCGGTGGCGCAGCCGGCGACGAGCGCGGCCCCGATCAGGAGGCTGGCAAGACAGGTCCTCCGACAGCCGGTCGGGCGTGGCAGATTCATCGGGCATCCTCCAGGCTCGTGTACGGAGGCCGCGGCGGACGCTGCGGCGTTGTTGCCGTACGGCGCACAGCATACCATAGCCGCCGCCGGCAATCGAACGCGTCTGAGCGCGCGTTCCGGCGCGCCACGCGGGAGTGCGCGGCGGAGCGCGAAGCGAAGTGCGCGATGCTTGCCCGACGGGAGCAGCGACTGTGCCAAGCCCCATCGTTGCACAGCTTTCCGGTTCCGCCATCGCATACGTCGCGGAGTATGTGGCCGCGTTCGGTCTGTTCAGCGTGGTTCTGTGGTTGCCGGGGCTGGTCTTGGAGCGGCTTGCGCTGGCGCGTGTCGCGCTGGGCGGGCTACGCCAGCTCGCGCAGATTTGCCTGGGGTTGGGGTTCTGGATAGCAGTCCTGTTCACGCTCGCGGCGGTCGGGCAGCTTCACCCGGCGAGCGTGTGGACGGTAGCCGGGCTCGTCGTGGTGGCGGCAGGGTGGGTGCTGTTGCGCCGGCGCGCCCGTCGTGACACTGAGCTGCAGCCGCCGCAATCGCGGCGCCGACGGTTTCTTGTTTCGGCCGGAGTGGTCGTGCTGCTGGCGCCGTTTTTCCTCGTCGTGCTGCTCGGATTCGTGGGGTGGGATGCGGATGTCTATCATCTGACGCTGCCGAAACTCTACATTGCCAATCATGGATTTCGACCGGTCGCGTTCAATGTGTACTCGAACTGGCCGCTGAACGTCGAACTGCTGTACGCCCTGGGGATGCTGGCAAAAGACTATGTATTGGCGACATTGGTGCATTTCGGCTTTGGCGTGTTGACGCTGTACGCCATCTACGTGGGGTGTCGCGAATTCCACCGGCCCGCGGCAGGCTGGCTGGCGCTGGCGTTCTTTCTCTGCAATGCGGTGGTTGGGTGGGAATTCACCGTCGCGTACGTCGATCTGGCGTACGCTTTCTTTTTTCTGTCCGGATTGCTGTTCATGCTGCGCGCCGTCGCGTGCGATGAGGGCCGACGGGCGAGCCTGTTGTTGGCCGGGCTCTGCGCGGGGCTGCTGGCCGGGGTGAAGCTCTCGGGCATCATCGGCGCAGCGCTGCTGGCCATCCCCTACCTGGCGTGGTCTGCACGCCAGGGCGTACGCCGATTCTGGGGCGCATTCGGCGCGCTGGTCGCGTGGTTTGCATTGCCAGCGCTCGTGTTGTGGTCGCCGTGGCTGGTAAAGGCCGCGTGGTATACCGGCAATCCCCTTTATCCCTTCCTGTACGGCTGCTTCGGCGGGCCGGACTGGAGTGTGGCGCTCGGGGAGCAGTGGGCGGCCTGGCAGCGGTCGATTGGGATGGGGCGCACGCTGCGCGACTATTTGTTGCTGCCCGTGCGGGTCATTCTGCTGGGCGGGCCGGGCTACGAGCACTTTGACGGGCGGCTGAACGCGTTCTGGCTCATTCTCGTGCCGCTGGCGCTGGTTTTCGGGGTGCGCGATCAGTTCGCACGCCGGTGTTTGGGCGTGGCGGGTCTGTATTTCGTCGTCTGGAGCGTGACCTCGCAGCAGATGCGGTTTCTGATCCCCGTGCTGCCGTTGCTGGGCATTGCGGCGGCGATCGCTTTCGTGCGTGTGACGGACCGCGTGTCGCGCACTCGGGTCCGGCGCGGGCTGTGGGCGGTGGTGATCATCGGGACCGTGCTCGGCGTGGCTCCAGCGCCGAGCCCACCGAAGGACGGCGAAACGAAAGCACCCCCCCTGCCGCCGCTGGTGCTGGGGCACGTGGCTCGCCCGCCGACGGACTCGGTTTACGCGTTCATCAACCGCGAACTGCCGCGCGAGGCGCGGGTGTTATGCTTGAACACCAATCGCGGGATCTTTCTCGATCGCGAGTACATCGCGGACAGCTTTTTTGAAGCGTCACAGATCGCCGATTGGCTGAAGGGGGCGGAGACAAGCGAGGAGGTCAGCAGGCGCCTCGCAGCGCATCAGATTACGCATATTCTCCGGGAAGCACACGACTGGGGCATCGCGTATCCGCGGGGGGTGGGCGAGTTGCTTGAGGGTCAGAGCCGGGTGAAGACGCTCTTCACGGAAGACGAATTCACGCTTCTGGAATTGCGGTGAACGCCCTTGTCGCCGGGCGATTTTCCGGCAACCTACGGCCGACACGGGGGTCGGCCGCTACGTTTCCATCCGCCAGGAGCCGGCGCGGCCTATAGCTCCGGGCCGCCGTCGTAGCGGCCGTAGACGGATTCGAGCGTGTGCATCATCTCGCCGACGGTCGCGAGGGCTTCGGCACAGTCGATGAGGGACGGCATCACGTTTTCGCCGGCGGCGGCGGCATCGCGGAGCTTCTTCAGCGCGGCCGCGTGGCGTTGCTTGTCGCGCGTGGCCTTGAGCTCCTTGACGCGCGCGACCTGGCCACGCTCGACATGCTCGTCGATCTTGAGGGTCGCAATGCGCTCGAAATCGTGCTCCACGTACTTGTTGACGCCGATCATGATCCGCTCGCCGCGGTCGAACTCGGCGCCGTATTTCGCGGACGAGTCGGCGATCGAGCGGCGGATGAAGCCGGCTTCGGTCGCGGGCAGCACGCCGCCGTAGGTCTTGTAGATGTGGTCGATGACTTCTTGGGCGCGGCGCTGGACTTCGTCGGTGAGGTTCTCGACGAAATAGCTGCCGCCGAGGGGGTCGACGGTGCGGGTGACGCCGGTCTCGTCGGCGATGACCTGCTGGGTGCGGAGGGCGATCTTGACGGCGTTCTCGGTGGGCAGGGCGAGGGTTTCGTCCATGCTGTTGGTGTGCAGGGACTGCGTGCCGCCGAGGACCGCCGCGAGGGCTTGGTACGCGACGCGGATGATGTTGACCATCGGCTGCTGCTCGGTGAGCGAGACGCCGGCGGTCTGGCAGTGGCAGCGGAGCCACCAACTCCGGTCGTTTTTCGAGTGGAAGCGGTCGCGCATGATGTGGGCCCACATGCGGCGGGCGGCGCGGAGCTTGGCGACCTCCTCGAAAAACTCGTTGTGGATATCCCAGAAGAAGCTGAGGCGCGGGGCGAAGGCGTCGATATCGAGGCCGCGCTTGAGCGATTCCTCGACGTAGCACATGCCGTCGGCGATGGTGAAGGCGAGCTCCTGCGGGGCGGTGGCGCCGGCCTCGCGGATGTGGTAGCCGCTGATGCTGACGGTGTTCCACTGCGGCATGTGCTGCGTGCAGTATTCGATCGTGTCGATGACGAGCTTGACGCTCGGCCCCGGCGGGAAGACGAACTCGTTCTGGGCGTGGAACTCCTTGAGGATGTCGTTCTGGAGGGTGCCGCGGAGGTCGTCGAGAGCGACGCCCTCCTCGCGGGCGACGCAGATGTAGAAGGCGAGCAGGATCGCGGCCGGCGCGTTAATCGTCATGCTCGTGCTGACCTCGCCGAGGTCGATGCCGTCGAAGAGGACCTTCATGTCTTCGAGCGAGGAGATCGCGACGCCGCACTTGCCGACCTCGCCGAGGGCGAGCGGATCGTCGGAGTCGCGGCCCATGAGGGTGGGCAGGTCGAAGGCGGTGCTGAGGCCGGTCTGGCCCTTTTCGAGCAGGTACTTGAAGCGCTGGTTGGTTTGGGCGGCCGAACCGAAGCCGGCGAACTGCCGCATGGTCCAGACACGCTTGCGGTACATGTTGGGGTGCATGCCGCGGGTGAAGGGGAGCTCGCCGGGCGAGCCGAGGTCCCGGAGGAACTCGATGTGGCCGATGTCGTCGGGCCCGTAGCAGCGCTTGATGGGGATGCCCGACATGGTGGTCGGTTCGTGGGCGGGGTCGACGTGCGGGGGCGCGACTTCTTTCACGGTCGGCTTGGCGCGGGGAGCACAATGAGCGGCCATGCAGCAACTCCTGCTTGATCCAGACAATTGTCCCGGCAGGCCGGTAAGCCGACCCGGCGCGGGACTTCGGTCCGTGCTATTCTAGCAGAACGGCGCCGGTTTTCGGACCCGGCGCGGGTGCAATACGTCACGGGTGGACGAGGGCGTGCCGATGCGCGGCGGACGGATCATAGCGTGCGTGCTGATGCTCGCGGGGGCCGCGGGGGCTTGGGCGGGCGACGAGTGGCTCGTGTTGCCGGCGGCGGGCAAGGGTGGGCGGGTGCCGGTGCATACCGACGCCGTGGAGGCGGAGATTGTCGCGGGGCGCTGGACGGCGCCGCAGGCCGGTGATGAGGTCCGGGCCCCGGACGGTACGGTACACAAATGGGAGGCAGCCGCGCCGGGCAAGGACGGGGGGCTGCGGCACAAGGCGCTCGAGGGCGGGTACGCGTGCTGGACGGTGACCGCCGACGAGGACAAGACGATGATCCTCGCCGCGGCCGGGCACAGCCTGGTGTACGTCAACGGCGAGCCGCGGGTGGGCGATCCGTACAGCACGGGGTACGTGCGCGTGCCGGTTCGGCTGCGAGCCGGGCCGAACACGTTCTTGTTCGTGGTGGGCCGGGGGCAGGTGCGGGCGAAACTGGAGGCGGCGAAGAGCGACGCGGTGTTCAACACCGACGATGCGACGCTGCCGGACGTGATTCGGGGCGAGACGCGGCCGCTTTGGGGCGTGGTACCGGTGCTGAACACGACGGACGCCGCGCTGACGGATCTCGTGGTCGAGGCGGGGCTGGGCGAGGGCGAGCCGTCGAGCGATGCGCTTCCGCGGATTCCGCCGCTGACGTTGCGAAAGGTTGGATTCCGCATTCCGGTCACGCCGGCGGCGGCCGACGCGAACGAAGCCGTGGCCACGCTGAAGCTGCGGCGGGGCGAAGATGGCCCGGTGCTCGACACGGCGACGATCAAGCTCGGGGTGCGGAATCCGACGGACCGGCACAAGCGGACGTTCGTCAGCGAGGTCGACGGGAGCGTGCAGTATTACGCCGTGACGCCGGCGCATCCGGAGCCGAACGACGCCGAACCGCTGGGCCTGGTCATCACGCTGCACGGGGCGTCGGTCGAGGCGACGGGGCAGGCGGCGGCGTACGGGCACAAGACGTGGTGTCACGTCGTGGCGCCGACGAACCGGCGGCCGTACGGCTTTGATTGGGAGGACATCGGGCGGCTGGATGCGTTTGAGGTGCTCCGGCAGGCGACGCAGCGGTGGCAGATTGACCCGCGGCGGGTATACCTGACGGGGCACTCGATGGGCGGGCACGGCGTGTGGCAGGTTGGTGCCACCTGTCCGCGTCCGTGGGCCGCCATTGGAGCGGCGGCCGCGTGGCCGGACTTCTGGTCGTACGCGGGAGCGGCCGAGTACGAGAACCCGACGCCGGTCGAGAAGATCCTCCTGCGCGCGGTCGCGCCGAGCCGGACGCTGACGCTGGAGCGGAACCTGCTGCACTACGGCGTGTACGTGCTGCACGGAGACCAGGACGAGACGGTGCCGGTGGAGTTGGCGCGGAAGATGCGGCACGAGCTGGGCGAGTTCCACCCGGACTTTGCGTACAAGGAGCGGCCCGGCGGCGGGCACTGGTGGGGCAACGACGCGGTGGACTGGCCGCCGATGTTCGAGTTCTTCCGCGAGCATGAGCGGGCGGCGGCGGAGACGGTTCGGCACGTCGAGTTTCACACGGCCAATCCGGGCATCTCGGCGACGTGTGACTGGGTCACGATTGGGGCGCAGGTGCGGATGTGCGAGCCGAGCTCGGTCGTGATCGACGTGAATGCGCCCGCGCGGAAGTTCACCGGCACGACGCAGAACGTCGCCCGGTTGGCGCTGAACCTGAGCGAGCTCGGGCGGTCGCGCACGCGCGAGCAGGACGGGAAAACCGTTGATGCGACGGTGTTGCCCGGGGACAAGCCGCTGACGGTCGAGCTGGATGGCCAGACGCTGGCGGATGTCGCCTGGCCGGGCGACGGGTGGGTCTGGCTGAGTCGCGCGGGCGACAACTGGAGCGTCGCGGAGCGGCCTTCTGCCGCGCTCAAGGGCCCCCACCGCTACGGGCCGTTCAAGCATGTATTTGCGAATCACTTTATGTTCGTCTACGGCACCGCCGGCACGCCGGAGGAGAACGCGGCGGCGTACAACAAGGCCCGGTACGACGCGGAGACGTTTTGGTATCGCGGGAATGGGTCGGTGGACGTGATTCCGGATCTCGAGTTCCATGCGGACGAATCGCACGGGCGCAACGTGGTTCTATACGGCAACGCGGATACGAACGCGGCATGGAAGTCGCTGCTGGCGGACAGCCCGGTGCAGGTGCGGCGCGGCGTGGTCACGATCGGCGACCGGGACCTCAAGGGCGACGATCTGGCGTGTCTGTTCGTGCGGCCACGACCGAATGACGACGTCGCACTGGTCGGCGTGGTCGGCGGAACCGGCGTGCCGGGGCTACGGCTCACCGAGCGGCTGCCGTACTTCCTCGCCGGCGTCGCGTACCCCGATTGCATCGTGCTTGGCACGGATGTGCTAACGCATGGCACCGCGGGCGTGCGCACGGCCGGGTTCTTCGGGCTCGACTGGGCGGTCGCGAGCGGTGAGTTCGCGTGGGAATAATCCGCGGCCCACGGCATTATAATAGTAGAGGTGCCGGAGACCGCAGAATGAGCAAGATGGACGCTCCATCTGTTGCGTTGCCCACCGTGGCTCAGCAGGCGCCCGAGTTCTACTGCGCGGAAATCTGGGGCGGGAACCGGCCGATGGACGGGCCGATCGACGTGCCGGGGGCCCGCGGGTGGGTCTATTCGCACGCGTGCGAGGGCGGCCGCGGGGGCGATATTCATTACGTGTCGCTGTGCAGTTCCGGGCTCATCTCGCGCTTCTGTCTGGCGGACGTGGCCGGGCACGGCGAAGCCGTGGCGAAGGTCAGCGACGAGATTCACACGCTGCTGCGACGGTACATGAACACGCTCGACCAACGGCGCGTGCTGGCGGAGCTCAATCGGCGGTTGGAAGGCACGAAGCAAGGGACCATGACGACGGCGGCGGTCGTCACGTATTTTCCGCCGGCCCACAGGCTGTCGGTCAGCTACGCCGGTCATCCGCCGGGATGGCTGTATCGGCAGGCGGAGGGCCAATGGAGCCGGCTGGTGCCCCAAGCCGCCGGCGAGGGACACACCGCGATGCGCGACCTGCCATTGGCCATCTTTCCGCAGACGTCGTTTTCGCGACGCAAGGAACGTACGCGTAACGGCGACCGAGTCCTGGTGGTGACGGACGGCGTGCTCGAAGCGCCGGCGCCCGGCGGCGAGCTGTTCGGCGACGCGCGCCTCGCACAGGTGTTGGAGGAACACGCCGGGGACAGCGTCGAGGCGCTCGTCCACGCGGTTTTAGCGGCGGTGACGGCACACACGCACGACGAGCGTCTGCCGCACGATGACGTGACGCTGATGCTCCTCGAGCTGGTACCCGGGCCGCGCGCGTTGGGGATCTGGCACGGGTTGAAGCGGCGTTTGCTGCCGCGGCCGCGGGCGGTGAAAGCGAGCTGATGGGCGCGGGCGGCGGCGTCCCCGGTTGACAAGCTCAGCGCTCGGGGCATTTCAGGGCTTGAGGACACCGAGCATTCGCGGGGCGGTGCGCGATTCTGCGCAAAGGCGTCATGTTCTCGCGGCGGCGGCGTTGACAAAACCGGAATTCCGACTATCAAAAGGTATCTCGCGTGCCGGCGGGCAGCGGTGCCCGCGGCACGCCGCTTGTAAGATGGAGGTCCGCGGTCGAGGCGGCGGGACGCCTGGCCCGGCGGGAGTCGTACGAGGAGACGGCCGGCGGCGTTCGAGTCGCGAGCCGGAATGTCAGAAGGAGTGACCGGGATGAGTAAGTATAAGATCGAGATCGACCGCGAGCTGTGCATCGGGGACGGCGCGTGCTGCGGCGAAGCCCCCAACACGTTTGAGATGGACGCGGACAACGTGGCGGTCGTGAAGGACCCGAACGGCCACACGGACGAAGAGATCCTGCAGGCCGCACAGGTGTGCCCAGTGGACGCGATCAAGCTGACAGACGCGAAGACCGGAGAGAAGGTCTGGCCGAAGTAGCCGCAGTCACGCGTGGACAAGCCTGCGGGGGACGGTTTCCCTGCACGGCGGATGCAGCGGCCGGGCCGCGCGCTGCCTGCGACGCGCGACATGCGATCATCGTCCTGACGTGGGCGCACCGACTTTGGCGCGGCCCTACGCGCCAAACAGGTTCTTGATCATCTCGAGGCCGTGTTCCCAGAAGATGAGCGCGACGCCCATGAGGCTCTCGCCGGCGATGACGCCGGAGGCGACGGGGAAGGTGTACTGCTCGGATGTCTTGGGCGCCTTCTTCTCCAGGATCAGGCCGATGATGGAGCCGAGGAAGAAGAGCAGGCTGTAGTACCAATTGAAAGTCCAAGCCAAGCCGACACCGGCGGCGGAGGGGACCCAGCCGCGAAGCTTCTTGGGGAGCGTCATCGACAGGATGGGGAGGAGGATGCCGATGAGGCCGCCGATGACGATGCTCCACTTTTTGACGGGGTGCAGGCTGTTCAAGCCTTCGCCGAGCGCACGGGCGACGGCTGACCAAGTTTGGGCCGCCGGGGCTGGGAATTGATCGCTGCCTAACACCTTGGGGCTCGTGACGACGAGGTTGAAGGTCAGGACCGACACGACCGTACCCAGGAAAATGCCGGCAAACTGGGCGATGAACTGCTTGCGCGGGTGCGCCCCCAGCAGGTAACCGCTCTTCAGGTCGGTGAGCAGGTCGCTCGAGGAGTCCGCGGCTCCGGCGGTAATGGATGCGCTCATGAGGTTGATGTTCATCTTGTGCGGCGCGATCACGCCGAACATGAGCTGCGTGACCTTGCCCATCGCGCCGACCGGCGTCGTGTCGGTCTCGCCGCAGACGCGGCACGCGACCAGCGCGAGGGCAAACGAGAGCAGCACGGCCACGACGGTAAGCCAGTAGGGCATACCGAAGGTGACCTGCGCGAGGTAGGCCAGGCCAATCGTGCCGATGAGCTGTCCGCCGATGAACCAGGAGGCGGGGGTCTCGATCGCATCCAGCTCGTCGCGCTCGCCGGCCCCCCGCGGCATGAACATCTTGCCCAAGTCGCGAAACGCCCGCAGGGCCGCTTTCCATTGAAGGGCGAACGACAGCAGGCCCGAGGTGACCATGCACGCCGCCCCGCCCCACAGCGTCCATTGCACCATGTCACGGAAGCCGGTGCCGGTATCGATCCCATGATGCTGGAGCAACGGGATGAAGACCATCCAGCAGGCGATGCCGCCCACCATCATGCTGGCGCAGGCGTGAATGCCGGTGATCGCGCCGGCCGCGATGAACATGGGCTCCCAGGAGAACATGACGGTGCGATCGACCCAGCGCTGGCCAAAGGCCCATAGGTTGAAGCGGTCCATCAGCGTCGAGATCTGGTACGGCGCCAGGGCTTCGCTGATCCGGACCAGGCCCTCAGAGAGAAAGTGGCTGATCGCGCCAAACAAACCGGCGATCCCCAGCGCAATCGCAGACTGGATGCCCTTGCCCCCGGTCGTATGCAACGCTCGCAGCGTCTCCGCCGCCGCGACGCCGCTTGGGAAACGCAGTTGCTCGACATTGATCATTTGGCGTTTCATCGGGATGGCCATGGTCACGCCGAGAACCGCGAGGAAGAACACCCAGCCCATGAGGGGCAGCGTGGGGATGGAGTGCTGGTTGATGAGGATGTAGGCGGCGATGGCCGACACCAGCGTACCGCCGGTCGAGTAGCCGGCGGACGATGCGCAGGACTGCATGCAGTTGTTTTCGAGCACGGTCATCGGCGTGAGCCAACCGCCGGTGACGATGCGGAGAGCGGTCCAGATGGCGTACGAGAGGATGCAGGCGGTGATCGCGACGCCGAAGCCCCAGCCGGTTTTGAGGCCGATGTAGAGGTTCGTGAGGGACAGGATGCCGCCGAGGAGCGAGCCCATGATGACGGCGCGCCAGGTGAGCTGGAGCATGGAGTCGCCGCGGCCTTTGTAGCACTTCTCGAACCACTGCCGTTCGATCTCGGCGGGGGTGCCTTTGAAACCTTCGACGGGGAGATGGTATTCGGAGCCGGGCGCCGGCGCGGTACTGGTCTCTGACATCAGCGACAGTCCTCGTCACAAGAGGCGGCCAGCATAGCGGAACGCCGGGGCGATGTCCTTCTCCGGTGGAGGTCCGGCGTCGTATCAGCCGCCCAGGAAGAGCGCCCGGAAGACGGTGGGGCCGTTCTCCCAGAGGGTCAGGCCGACGCCCATGAGGCTCTCGCCGGCGATGACGCCGGACGCGACGGGGAAGGTGTAGTCCTCGGCGGCCTTCGGATGCCGCTTCTCGAAGTAGTAGCCAATGAGGGCGCCGAGGAAGAACAGCACGCTGTAATACCACTGAAACACCCAGGCCAGGCCGACGCCGGCGGCCGAGGGGATGTACTTCGCGTGCTTCGGAAAGACCATGCTCAGCACCGGCAGGATGATGCCGACCGCGCCGCCGATGGCGATGCTCCACAGCTTGATCCCGGCCAGGGACGAGAGGCCCTTGCCGAGAGCTTCGGCGACGGCCTTCCAGGTCTGGGCGGCCGGCGCCGGGAACTGGTTCGTGCCCAGCACCGACGCATTGGGCACCAACACCGTGAAACAGAGCACGGTCACGACCGTGCCCACGAAAATGCCCGAGAATTGGGCGAGAAACTGCTTGAAGGGGTGCGCCCCCAGCAGATAGCCGCTCTTGAGATCGGTCATCAGGGCAGCCGACGAACCAGCGGCCCCCGCGGTGATGTTCGCAGCCATCAGGTTCACGTTCATGGCGAGCACATCGCCGGAGATTTTGGCCGGTGCAATGGCACCGAAGGTGAGCTGCGTGATCTTGCCCATGGCGCCGATCGGGGTGGTGTCGGTCTCGCCGGTGACGCGGCAGGCGACGAGGGCGAGGGCGAAGGACAGCAAGACCGCTACGACGGTCTGCCAGATGGGCATGTGGAAGGTGATGTGCCCCATGTAGGCCAGCCCGACCAAGCCGACCAACTGGCCGCCGAGGAACCAGAACGCGGGCGTCTCGATGGCGTCCATCTCCTCCTGGACAGCGTCGGTTTTCGAGCGGGAGCCCCGGGCGAACATCTTGCCGAGGCTGCTGAACGCGCGCAGCGCACTCCGCCATTGCAGGCCGAAGGAGAGCAGGCCCGACGTGACCATGCAGGCCGTCCCGCCCCAGAGCGTCCATTGCACACATACCTTGAAGGCGTGCGCCGCGTCCACGTCAGGCGGGATGAACGTCTGCCCGGTATGGGGGTCGATCGTGTGCTGGAGGATCGGGACGTAGATCATCCAACACGTGATCCCGCCTATCAGCATGCTCATGCACACACGCATGCCGGTGATGGCGCCGGCGGCGATGAACATGGGCTCCCACGAGATATTCACGGTGCGGCCCATCCACTTGGGGCCGAAAACGTGTGCGTTGATCCAGTCGACGGCGTTCGAAAGCTGAAACGGCTCAAGCTTCGCGTGGATCAGCCGTAAGCCGTCCAGCCAGAACTTGCCGAGCATCGCCAGCAGGCCGGCCACGCCCAGCGCCTTGGCGGACTGCAGGCCCTTGCCGCCGGCGCTGTAGAGGGCCTTGAGGGTCTCGGCCGCCGCCACGCCGCTGGGGAACCGCAGTTGCTCCGCGTTGATCATCTGGCGTTTCATGGGGACGGCCATCGTGACGCCGAGAACGGCGAGGAAGAAAACCCAGCCCATCAACACCGGAATGCTCATGGTCTGGTTGTTGAGCAGGATGTACGCCGCGAAGGCCGAAATGAGCGTTCCGCCGGTGGAGGCCCCCGCCGCGCTCGAGGCGGTCTGCATGCAGTTGTTCTCGAGGATGGTCATCATCGAGAGCTTCTTGCGCAGCAGGAAACCGACGAGGGCGACCACCAGGAACGTGACGCCCACGATCCAGGCGGCCGGGACGAGCGTCAGGTATTTGAGCGAGACGAGGATCGAGGTGATCGCGAGCACGCCGACGAAGGCGACGGCGGCCGACGCCCAAACCAGGATTCCGCCCGACACCGCCCGCAGGGCCGTCCAGATCGCGTAGGAGAGAATGCAGGCGGTGATCGCGACGCCGAAGCTCCAGCCGGCCTTGAGACCGATGTAGACGTTGGTGACGGACAGCACACCGCCGAGCACGGAGCCCATGATGACGGCCCGCCAGGTAAGCTGGAGCAGCGTGTCGCCGCGGCCCTTGTAGCACTTTTCGAACCACTGGCGGTCGATCTCCTCGGGCGTGCCTTGGAAGCCGGCGACGGGGATCTGGTAGTTCGCGTAGGGACCTTGGTCGACGTCGGGGGTGGCCGGGACGGGCATGGTGGCCATGCAGGCACTCTCCTCCTGAGTCGCGACACGCGTGGAGACACCCGCTCGCCGAGGACGGGCCGCAAGCGGGACGCACAGCCCGCGAATGGTCCCCGCTTGGCGGCGGCTTTGCAAGGGTCGTGGAACCGCTACACTAGTTGCATGTTACAACGCCGCCTGGGTCACGCGGCCTGGGTTACGGAAACGCTCGCGTTACTGCCGCTGGTGGCTCTGGGGGGCTGCCCGCCGCCCAGCAGCCGGTTCGCCCACGATCTGGCGTTTGATTTCAATGTTGGCGGCCGGCCGACGGCGATCATCGTCGATGCAACACCGGTCTTTACAAACCAGCCGATCTTCGAAAGCGTACCCGGGAAAGTCGCCAGCCATGCACCAACGGTGACGGCGTTTCCGGACGGCGAGCTGCTGGCGGCGTGGTATTCGTACGGCGCCCAGGGCGAGTTGGACGGGTCGGCAATCTACACCGCCCGCCGGCTTCCTACAGAGGACAAATGGGAGCCCGCCACGCTGCACATCGATCGGCCTGAGGCAGATGGGAATCCGGTCTTGTATAGCGAGGCTGACGCCGTGTGGTTCTTTCAGGCGGTGGCGCCGGACGGTTGGAGCACGGCGCATATCGAGATGCAGCGTTCGCCGGATCGCGGCCACACGTGGACGGCGCCGCGTGCGCTCGGCGGACCGCTCGGGTCCAACGCGCGGTTTCCGCCGGTACGCCTGGCCGACGGAACGCTGCTCCTGCCGGCGTACGACGACTTGCTCCAACGGGCGCTGTTCTTCGCGTCGGCCGACGGCAACGACTGGACGCTGCGGAGCGCGCTCGCAACGGCGCCCCCCTTCCGGTGCATTCAACCATCCGTCGTCGAGCTCGGCGGCGGCCGGTTGCTGGCGATTATGCGCAATACGGGGCGCGGGTGGCTGTGGGTGACGGCGTCGGACGATGGCGGGCTGACCTGGGCAAGCCCGCGCGACAGCGGATTTCCCAACCCCGCCAGCGCAACAGCATTGTTACGGTTGGCTGGCGGCCACCTGATCCTGATCTACAACGACAGCAACACGGACCGCCATCCCCTGTCGATCACCATCTCCGGCGACGAGGGCGTCACGTGGTACCCGCCGCGAGCGCTGGTCGACGGTGACGGGGCCTATGCGTACCCCGCCGCGGTCCAGACGCCGGACGGGCTGATCCAGATCGTGTACTCGCACAACCGCGAGCGGATCGGGCACATCACGCTGAACGAGGCGTGGATCGTGGCGGGCGAGTAGCGGTGCGCTGCACCAGGGGGCATGTTTTAGGAGCAGGGCAACCGCATTCTCGCCGGTTCGGCGGTTCGGGCGGGGTGACCGAGCGAAGCCACCCGCGACGGTCGCACAGGAACGGGGTTCGCCGGTGGCGACAACCCGTCTTTCCAG
>Ga0182017_10000062_pt1 | contig 74636 bp, 68 predicted proteins | sample 712E3DmetaG_FD_120492 | JGI IMG/M metagenome (GOLD analysis project Ga0182017, IMG submission 120492) | Permafrost microbial communities from Stordalen Mire, Sweden - 712E3D metaG | ecosystem: Environmental > Terrestrial > Soil > Wetlands > Permafrost | place: Sweden: Stordalen | collected... | reverse complement strand
AGGATTAATTTTATTGGAATCATTCATTCCTGCAACCTATTTTTTAACAATATGGATGGAAAGGAAGTAAAGGCATTTAACTTGAATTATAAAACAATAGATATAAATATTATTTATAAACCAATTAAAATTCAAAACTATGAAAACAACAACATTTAAACTTGCATTATTATTGGGTATTCTTATTCTTAGTTTCAGTTGTAAAAAGGATAATAATACTACATCAAATACTAACAATAATGGTCCTGCAAATGGGTCTTATAATGCGTCCGGTACAATTTCATTTACAGCGGGCGGAATTAATTATTCATGTCCCATTTCAAAAGTTATTGTAGCTTCAATCAGCTTAACAATTCAAACATCAACAGCAAATCAATCTTCTACCGGATCGATAATTATAACGTGTTATACTGCAACATCAGCTATAACTACAGGTACTTATACAGCAGCTTCTTCTGCAACTATTTCTTCTGTAACTTTTATGGATAAATCCCTTACTCCTTTTTTAGCTACAGCAATAACATCTGGTTCAAGCTGCACCATAAATATTACTACACTAACATCAACATCCATCAAAGGTACATTTACTGCGACTGTTTTACCAGTTCTTAGTGGCGCAAGTGTTAGTATTACAAATGGTGTTATTGATTGTACGATTACATCAAAATTATAAGGGTAACTTGACCAAACACACGATATAAATCATTATAAACTAAATTCTAAATATTATGAAAACAAAATTCCTTTTAATCTTATTGACTTTAGGTGTTTTTATAGCAACTTCGTGTAAAAAAGATTCAAAAGATTCTGCAAAAAAAACTGAGTCAACAATAACACCCACCCAGTTAGATACTATTTCCAAAAACATATCAGCTATATACGCTAAAATTAATGTTTTCATGTCTGAAGCATTGTCGGAGGCTGCTCAACATGGACAAATTATCACTCAACCACCTGCGTCTGCCAAAACAAATATGTCAAAAATTTTACTTAACATGAAGTCTGGTGATGATTGGTTTGGGCCTGATGCTGACGGTTGGTACTATAAATCGTCGCCGGAAGGCATATATAAATTTACCGAAAAATTTAGATGTAAAGACAGCACAATGACCTATATCTTAACCATTGAATCTAGTAAGGATGATAGTTATTCCTGTGTTTACGAAACTGAATATACAAGACATACCAAGAATAAAAAGGTATTATATGAAGGCTATGCCGACATGCATATAAAAACTTTTGGAAACAACAATATATCTGATGTTGAATGGAAATTTGAATTTACCGACTGGGATCCTAAAACAGGTGCAGGCAACTATAATTGGTATTGGGGGGCAAGCTCTCTTGGTGGTAACCCTGTACCTTATCATCGTTTTCTCAATATTATTGCTACAGCAAACAATAGCCTGTTTGTTACAGAAGGTCAAACCCTTCATGTTAAAGTTACCTGGTATGATGGCAGTATCGAATTAGGATCATTCGAATATGATACGGACTGGAAGCCTGTTGAAATGCCTGAAATGCCTTGCGGGGATCAAAATAATGGTTTAGGTTTATCTAATTAAAAAATTAAACAGGTTAAATCAGTCAAAATATCACGCAATGGCGCTAAGTATGCAATGTGTTATAAATAAATACATTTTACTTAGCGCCATTTGCGTGAATAACAATTAACCAATTTTAAATTCAACACTAACTTCAGTTCCCTTTCCTGGTTCTGAAACAATATCAAGACTACCGTTAAATGAGTCTACCCTTGCCCGTATATTTCTGAGCCCGGCAGATTTTGTACTATCTATCATATTTGGATCGAACCCTTTACCATTATCCTGAACCGTAAGATGTACCCGTTTTTCTTCCTGGATTAATTGTACTATGAGTTCGCTGGCCCCGGCATGTTTCAGCGAATTATTAATTAACTCCTGGGCAATCCTGTAAACAGCAATTTCAATGGAACTTTCGATGCGATTCCCTTCTCCATAAAACTGAAAATTAATTTTATTTGCATTGCTGTCAATTTGGCTGCAAAAGTCCTGTAAAGCATCCTTTAACCCGAATTTTACAAGCGATTCGGGCATCATATTATGGGCAACCCTTCTTAATTCCCTAATTGAATTATCGAGCAGGCCAATAGTATGGTCAAATTGGTCTACATTTTCCTGTGAAAGTACAAAGTTACCCTTCATAGTTGAAAGTTTTATTTTTACACCTGATAACAAACCTCCCAATCCATCGTGCAGATCACGTGCCAGGCGGTTTCTTTCAGTTTCTTCCCCTTGTAATACTGCATGTGTAGCCGTTAATTGCCTTTCTTTCTCTAGTTTAATTATTTTTTGTTGACTTATTTCATTGGTTTGTTCAGCAATAATGCGTTTATTATGTATATTTCTGTAAATAAAAGCGATAGCAACACCGGAAACGATAAAAATCGCCATTAGCGAATAAATAATAATATTTCTCTGTTTCTTTTGGGCTTTTAATATTTCAATCTCTTTCTTGTGTTTTTCCGTTTGATATTTGGTTTCAAGTTCCAGGATGTGTTGTTCTGTTTGAAGATTATGAACAGAATCCTTTAATGATGTATACTGCAAATAAAAATCCAACGAATTTTTGTACTCTCCTTTTTCACGGTATATATCTGCTATTTTCTTTAGTACCTCTTGCTTCAGTTCGGGTTCTGAAGTAGTGTATTTCAAAGCTTCTTTCATAAATTCAATAGCCCTATCATAGTTTTTTTTCAAATACCAGATTGTGCCTAAGTTATAAAGTGCATAACTGCTGTTAGGATTCATATCCAATACTTGCTTACAAGTTTCCATCGCTTTATCAAATAGTTTGTTATTTGTATAAATTTCAGTAAGATTGGTGAGTCCAACTATAATTGCCTGTTTATAACCTGTTTTTCGGCCCAATTCAACGGTCTTTATAAAATATGGTTCTGCCTTTTTAGTATCTTGAAAAAAGGTCATATAAGCATTACCGAGGTTATTATATGCCCTAATCTGACACATAGAATCGTGGGTTTCTTCCGCTATTTTTAATGCCCTGGTATAATACTCAATTGCTTTCTCTTTTTGTCGTAGATCGAAATTCAGAACTCCCAAATTTATAAGAACTTGTGCTTCAAGTGTTTTGAATCCGTAATTTTCAGAAATTTTTAAGGCCTTAAAAAGGTAGTCGGCAGCTTTATCATATTTCCCTTTAACATCGTATGTTACGCCAATTTGCATCATAAATTTGGTTTCATTCTGATAGTCGCCAATATGTTCAGATAGTTTTAATGCCTTTTCAAATATTAAAATTGCACTGTCATTATTGAAAGCATTGTAATAGTATTGTCCCAATTTTGACAAAATATTTATCCTCGCCGAGTCTGCGATTGGTTTCCCGTTAAGGATATGTTGTAAGGAATCTGTACCCGAATGTTGTGCTTTAAAACTAAACAAACTGTAGCAAGCAACTATGACTATTATTAAACTTATTTTTTTCATAATTTGTAAGCTAAGTGAAATATGTTTAAAAATTTTGCCGTTGATCCATCACAGGGTTAACCACATAAACATTTGGCTGCATAAAGATAGTTATACGACAATATCAGAAAGCATTTGCGAACCGTAAATTTTTTGGGAGAAAATATTAGGAGTGAAAATGAGCTTTAACAGTCACGATTCAAGAATGCTATATAAAGTAGCAATAAATTGATATTGAATTAGGAAGAGCGCTTTATCCGGGTGGCCAACTCTTCAATTGTCAAAAGTGACAGTACGGCTATAAAACCAATTAACAGTAAAGGAGATATACTCAGATTTTTTAACTGAGTAAATAATGATAAAAACTGGGCAATAAACGGTTGAACAATAGTAAGAAAAGAGGTTAAAAATTGGATTACATATCCTGAGAGCCTGAATAGGACGATGAAATACCAGCTTATGGCTGTGAATACCGGAATCAATCCCAAGAGCCACCAATAATTCCTTTGTACCAAATATTCGGGTTGAGCTTCTAAAGCGATGGATTGCATAACCTTAACTGTAAAATCAGCAGAAGGTTCATCCAAACCTAAATTTTTAATCATGAGAACTGTAAGCTTTTCTATAGTTTTATCTTTTTTCATCATACTGCTCAATAATTTGATCTTTAAACCTGTATTTTAGCAATTCCCACAATTTTTTCCGCGCACGGAAAAGTTTAATCTTTACATTCGATTCACTGTCACCAGTTATAATGGTTATTTCTTTGACAGTGTTCTCATTAAGGTAATACAATGTAACCAGCGCCCTTTCTTCTGCAGGAAGCCTGCCTATAGCACTGCGTACCAGTGCATTCTGCTCTTCCACTGACAATTGTGTCAGAAAATGATCGGTTTCACAGACATCAAAGTTACGATAATGATCGTCGTCAATAGAAATTATTTCCAGTGTTTTTTTTCTGAGCCTGGAAATGGAAACATGATAAACAATCTTATATAACCAGGTAGAAAATTTGCTTTCTCCTTTGAACTCTTTCAGCGATTGAAATGCTTTTACAAAGGCATCCTGGGCAATTTCTTCGGCATCTTCGGGTATGGTAACCAACTTTAGCGCAAGTGTGTAAGCCATCCGTTTGTGTTTTTCCACCAGGTAAGAAAAAGCATTTACATCGCCGCGTAAAATCTTATCAATATAATATTTGTCGTCGCGAAATTGCATATATAGGGTTAGACGCTGCCTGCCCAGGATTGGTTACAACAATAAATGTACGATTTTTTGTAACCGGTTAAAAGAGGGTAGCGTCAAATGAAATGACAAACGATTAGTAAACTTTTAAAATTAATAAATTATGGAACACTTGAGTGAAATTTTAATTGTAGCGGTAATTTTTGCTACTATTTATGGGGTAATAAAATTATTGGTCAGAAGAAAAGAAAGAATAGCCATGATTGAAAAGGGTACAAGCCTGCCTGAAATTAAGGGAGAAGAATTTTCTTTTTCAAGTCTTAAATTCGGTATCTTTTTTATCGGTATAGGACTTGGCGTGCTTGCCGCTAATATTCTTACCGTAACTACCACATTGGATAAGGAAGTAGCTTATTTCTCAATGGTTTTTCTTTTTGGGGGATTGGCATTAATCATTGACCATTTGATTGAAGGTAAAGGGAAACAAAAGTAATTTGTTTATTTGTCTCTATTTAATTTAACCCTCCGATAGCTTAGGACTTCGGAGGGTTAATTATTTAAAAATCAGATTTTTTTATAATTAAATTGATTTTCATTTAAAAACAGTTGTGCAAACGGATAATCATATAAAATAAATAATTGAATATAAGGTTTATGTAAATTTCAACATGTATTAACCTATTCCAAATTCAGCACTAATTTCAGTTCCCTTACCTGATTCTGAAACAATATCGAGACTACCGTTAAATGAGTCTACCCTTGCCCGTATATTTCTGAGCCCGGCAGATTTTGTACTATCTATCATGTTCGGATCAAACCCTTTACCATTATCCTGAACCGTAAGATGTACCCGTTTTTCTTCCTGGATTAATTGTACTATGAGTTCGCTGGCCCCGGCATGTTTCAATGAATTATTAATTAACTCTTGGGCAATCCTGTACACAGTAGTTTCAATAGAACTTTCGATGCGTTTTGCTTCTCCGAAAAACTGAAAATTAATTTTAATTTTTTTACCACTGTCAATTTGGCTGCAAAAGTCCTGTAAAGCATCTTTTAACCCGAATTTTACAAGCGATTCGGGCATCATGTTGTGGGCAACCCTTCTTAATTCGCTAATCGAATTATCGAGCAGGCCAAGAGCGTGGTCGAAATGGTTTACATATTCCTGTGAAAGTACAAAGTTACCCTTCATATTCGTAAGTTTTAGTTTTACACCAGACAACAACCCGCCTAAACCATCGTGCAGATCACGTGCCAGGCGGTTTCTTTCTGTTTCTTCCCCTTCTAATACAGCATGTGACGCATCTATTTGGTGATCTTTTTCAAGTTGAAGTATTTTTTGGTCTTTTATTTCGATTGCTTGTTCCGCAATTATCCGCTTACGTCTAATGGTAAAAATTATGAATAACCCTGACAGGCTTACAACAATAATTACTGAGGCTAATAAAAAAATAAAATGGTTCTTTTTTTTCTTTTCCAACACTAAAGCAAGTATTTCTTTTTCTTTCTTTTCCGTTTGATATTTTGTTTCCAGTTCGAATATTTGTTTGGATTTTTCAGCATTATAAATAGAATCCCTCAAGATCATGTATTTTATATAATAATCTCTGGCATTTTTATAATCGTGTGCATCATCATACGTCTGGGCAATTGCTTCATAAAGGAATTGGATACCTCCCGTAAGATTGCGTTTTTGGGCTATTCTCATACTTTCCATATAACAATCAATGGACTTATTGAACTGTTTCAACCGACGATAAGTAATACCCAAGCTAGATAATGTTCTTGCTATTCCTTGCCAATGATTAACTGTCTTATAATAATTTAATGCCTTTATCAAATATGGATAGGCTCTTTCGGGTTTTTCTAATTTATTGTAAACCGATGCTAAATTAACATTGTCACCTGCAATCCCCGATTCATTGCCTATCTGTTCGAATAGTTTAACAGACTTCTCGAAATAACGGATAGCCGTATTATAATCCACGGCCTTTTGTGCTTTATTTCTCGTTTCGCAATACTCCCTGGAATTATGGAGTTCTCCAATAAAATACAATGATTTTGCAATATTGAATGTGTCTTTTAACTTTTCGTATATAACCAGGGCCTTATTGTTATATTGCATGCATTTGTCGAACTTTTCCAAATAATAGTATATACTACCCAAATCGTCATTTAGGTCGGCTATTCTTACTTCATCTTTTCTTTTTTCTTCGATTTTTAAAGCTTCCAGAAAATAACCGGTTGCTTTTCCAAAATCTTCTTTCTCGATGTAATACCTTCCAAGGTATTGGTTTGCAATGGAAATATGTTTCGGTGACGATAACTTTACAGATAATTTCAAAGCTTTATCCGCATAATAGTAGGTAGAATCAGAATTTCTATTTTGATAATGTTTGGCATTAAATAAAAATTTGTTTATAAGAATAGTGTCTTTATTTTCAACTTGTTGTGAATAACTAAAAGAAAAACTAAGCAACACCAAAATTACTGCGCAACAAAAACGAAATGTGCTCATTTTAAGTTATATATTGATAAGTTAATAATGTAAAACTTAAAAATAGTATAAATCCTTAAAGAAATAAGAACAGACTTTTTACTATCATTTATCCTCGAAGTAATTGTAGCTCTTTTATTTTTAATCATTTGTTTACGCTGAAAGATTACTAATAAATATTCTCTCCAAAACAGTTAAAAAACCTGCCGTATTAATTACAAAAGTACTTTACGGTAATGTCAAAAAAATCCCCGAAAAAGGGGATAAAATTCCTATCTCAAAAAATTACTTTTGACAACTAATAGCTGATAATCAATTTTTTAAAAAAAAAATATTCAAAAAGCAGATGCACATTGAAAACCATACAAATTGTTTTTAAAGTAAAGTCAAAAAAAATATTTATTAAACTAAAAACAATATGAGAAAGATAATTATTTTATTAATAGCGATGATGTTAACAGTGGTTACATTTTCGCAAAGTCCCGATGCGTTTACATACCAGGCGGTATTAAGGGATGCTTCAGGCGCCATAAAGGCGAACTCCAATGTGTCTGTTCAAATAAGTATTTTACAGGGCAGTGCATCGGGTTCGTCAGTGTACACTGAAACCTTTGCTGTAACTACCAACAGTTATGGGCTTATCAATATCAATGTTGGCAAAGGCACTGTTGTTTCAGGGAATTTTACTTCTATAGTCTGGGCAACCGGACCTTACTTCATTAAAATTAGCCTTGATGGTGCCGACTATGGAACAAGTCAATTGCTCAGCGTGCCTTATGCTAAATACGCCGATAAAGCGGGGAACGGGTTTAGCGGTAGTTATAACGACCTTACAGGCAAACCTACCGTATTCAGTGGTAATTATAATGATTTATCCAACAAACCCACCATTTTGGATGCATCAAAATATTCTACTGCAACTGGGTTTCAAAGCCTTTTTTCTAACACAACAGGATTTTCCAATACGGCAAATGGCTATAAAACCCTTTATTCTAACACAACTGGATATCGAAATACTGCGAATGGCGATAGTGTCCTTTATAGAAACACAACAGGATATGAAAATACTGCGAATGGCTTTTTTACTCTTTTTAGTAATACAACAGGATATGAAAATACTGCGAATGGCTTTTTTACTCTTTTTAGTAATACAACAGGATATAGCAATACTGCGACCGGTACGGGAGCTCTTGGTTTCAACACATCAGGGCGTTATAATACTGCTACTGGTTGGGGAGCCCTTTATTATAACCAAGTAGGATATTATAATGTCGCGGATGGAGCCGGTGCCCTTTATTGGAACACAGGGGGTTACAATACTGCATGTGGCGATAATGCCCTTTATGCTAACACAACAGGAAGTTACAATACAGCATTTGGCAATGGTGCCCTTAATATTAACACAACAGGAAGTTACAATACAGCGCTTGGTTATAACGCCAATGTTGCCGCAGGCCTCACCAATTCTACAGCTATTGGGAATGGCGCTTCAGTTGATGTCAGCAATAAAATTGTATTAGGCAATGCCAGTGCACAAACGGTTGGGGGATATGGGGCATGGTCGAACTGGTCCGACCGTAGGCTCAAGGAAAACATTGTATATACCAACAAGCTTGGCCTAAACTTTATAACCCGCCTTAAACCCGTCAGCTATAACTACATAAAAGATACCAACAAACGCCGTCGCGATGGCCTTATAGCCCAAGATGTAGAACAAACCCTTAAAGAGCTTGGCCTGGAATTCAGCGGTTTAATTATTGATGACAATAAGGACAAAACCATGAACTTATCGTACGCCGAGTTTGTGATACCAATGATTACAGCCATGCAGGAACTCAACCAAAAAAACAAGGCTTTGGAATCCACCCTAAGCGAAATGAAAGCTGAAATAGAAAAATTAAAACAATCGCCTCAAAACAAATAAAATTAAAACCATTTATGATGAAAAAGATTCCATCTTTCTTAATCGCAATTGGGCTTTTGGTTATTGAAGGCGCTAAAGCCCAGCAGGTAATTTCCTCAACAGGTGGTACAGGGCAAAACGGTTCAGGTACCTTGTCCTATACTTTAGGGGAATTGGTTATTGATACCTATACCAAAAGTAATACAACCATTACCCAGGGTTTTCATCAACCTAAGATTACAGTAACAGCAATAAATGAATTATATGGAGTTGATTTTAGTATATTTGCTTTTCCAAATCCAACCTATAGTCTGGTTAAATTAAAAATAGAAAAAGGAGGAACTGAAAAATTGGATTATACATTGTATGATCTGGGTGGAAAGCTTCTTTTACAAGGGAAGCTCGAAAATGGCGAAACCGAAGTTTCTTTCGATCCATTCATTCCTGCCACCTATTTTATAAAAATACTGGTGGATGGTAAGGAAGTAAAAACATTTAAAATTATAAAACAATAAATATCTAATTACAAACAAATTATTTTAAAACTTAAAAATTATGAAAACAAAATTATTTTTTATCTTATTTATTTTTAGTGTTGTAATTGCAACATCTTGTAAAAAAGATTCTGCAAAAAAAGATGAGTCAACGCTAACTCCGGAACAGTTAACAAACATCTCTGACAAATCATCATCCACATTTACGGGTATTGAAACTTTTATGTTTGATGCATTGTCGAAAGCTGCTGCATCAGGGGAAACCATCACTATGCCACCTCAAACTACTACCTCAGCCAAAACTGAATTGTCTAAAGTTTTGAAGTTGAAGAATGCGCAAGATAATTTTGACTGGTTCGGGCCAGATGCCGATGGTTGGTATACTAAATATTGGAAATCTTCAGGCTATACTTATACTTATAAAATAAGATGTAAAGACACCACAATGACTAATATTTTAAGTATTGAATATAGTGGTGGCGATGGACATTATTCCAATGTTTACGAAACCCAGTACACCAAATATACCAAAAATAAAATAGTGCTATGGAAAGGTTATGCCGATTGGAAAGTAAGCACTTTTGGCCAGAGCGATATATCTGATATTCGATGGACATTTAATTTTACCGATTGGAATCCGCAAACCGGCGCAGGTATCTATGATTGGTTCTGGGGGGCACACTCTCTTGGCGGAAACACTGTACCTTATCAGCGCCTTCTTAACTTAGTTGCTTTAGAAAAAGGTAGTAACCTTCTCCATGTATGGATTAAGTGGTACGACAATAGTGCTGAAGTAGGATCATGGGAATACGATACTACCTGGCCGCCGGTTGACATGCCTGAAATGCCTTGTGCGCTATAACATGAATGATGTAACTATTTAGATACTGCAATTTATGGCTTCTTGGAAATCCAATGGAGAACTTATCCTTCGGGGTAAGTGCTCCATTTAAAAAATCTAAAATTTAATTAATGCCTAAAATAAACCAGAAAAATAAATAAACTTAATATTTTAATATCGGATATTCGTTTTCCAGCGCAACCACTTATGTGTACTATACCGATAAATTAAATAAAAGCACTGTAGCTCCAAGTTACCTCGGGAAAGCAAGTAAAAACCTGGTGAAAACAGCCTCAACTACAACAGGAGATATAACCATCAATACGCTTAATGTTTACGAATTGGATAACAGTGGATATGTTACAAAAGAGACTACAACCACCGGGTCTTCAGTTAGTACTCAAATTTCAGCCTATGAGTGTAATTGAACATACAGCATAAAAGCCCATACTATATAATTACACAAGTCAAGGATATTACATATAGAAACAATAAATTGATATTGAATTATGAAGAGTGCTTTATCCCGTTGGCCAATTCTTCAATTGTTAAAAGTGATAGTACGGCTATAAAACCAATTAGCAGTAAAGGAGATATACTCAGATTTTTAAACTGGGCAAACAGTCTTGAAAATCTATTAAAAAACAGAAAACTCTCCGAAGAACGTAAAGCCTATATTTTAAATGATTTAAGTTACGAGTACGTTGAAATTGAACCTCGAATAGCTCAGGGCTATGCCAGGAAAGCATTGCAAATAGCTATAGGCATAGGCAATAAAGCATTGATTGCGAAGTCTTACCAATACATCGGGACGGCCTTGTACACTAACCTTGACAACTCCAATAAAATGTATGAGTACACCCGGAAAGCCCTGGATAAACATAGAGCAATCGGTAATAAAATGGGAATAGCTGCTTGTCAAACAAATCTTAGAGACAGTTTGCAGCCGCACAGGTCTGATTTTACTTGAATTATGCGGTAACCCAGAAGAACAGGCAAAGCTGGGAAACGACTTAAAAGCTATTGGTGGGCTAAATATCCAGGAAATGGTGTTTCATTTATAGAACCAGGAACCAAGAGTCAGGAGCCAAGACAAAATACAAAAACCTTGATTCCTGATTGCAGTTCTTGATTCTTGGTTCTTGTATCTTGGTTCTAATAAAAATAATGATTATGGCAACAGAAATCCAAATTCTCGGTATATTGGTAAAGAACCGGTAGCAGAATAGCATGAAAGTTCAGGATACTTTTACCAAGTTTGGTTGCAGCATCAGAACGCGCCTCGGTATTAATGTTTCGCGCGATTACGAGGTGCATGATGCCGGCCTTATCCTGCTTGAACTTACCGGCGATGTTACGGAAATGGAAAAATTGGAAAATGCTTTAAAGGAATTGGAAGGGGTTGAGGTTAATAAGATGGTGTTTGAATAGATTTTCACCCTTCCTTTTTCAAAAAATGCTTCGAATCTCCCCATTCATCATATCCTATCACATTACCTGTCATGCTAATACGTGCATAGAGGCATTGGGTACAGTCATCGGGATTCTCGTCAGTGCAGGGTTTGTTTTCGTATAATTTATAGCTGTTGCGGTATTTCCCAGGTGTAATGTTGGGCATCATAATGTTCGCGCCTATTTTGATGGCTTTTTCCCGTCCCATGGGGTCGATGGCCTGGAGTGCTGTGGCAGCCGCAATATTAATATCTTTCATCATAATACGCAAAATAGCTATCATCTTCAGGGCAAGGGTAAGCCTTTCCTGTTTCGGCAGCAATTGATCGCGGTACTGGTACATAGGTGTGTCCGGATGTTCTATGTAAGGCCCCATGCCCACCATATCAATATCGAATTCCCGGATAAACAGCAGGTCGTCAGCCATGTTTTCAATCGTTTGAAAGGGCAAACCAATCATAACGCCACTGCCAACCTGGTATCCGATTTTTCGTAAGCTGTACAAGCAGTTTAAACGGGTTTCGAAGCGGTGATGCTCATTGGCGGGATGTATCTTTTGGAATAATTCCTGATTAGTGGATTCAATCCTAAGCAAATACCTGTGTGCCCCTGCATCGAACCATTGTTGGTAAACATCAGCAGTTTGCTCTCCCACCGAAAGTGTCACTCCTAACTTATTGTCCGATAATATTTTTATTTCTTTGAGCAAAAATTCTATACGCTTAGAGAAGGCCTCGTTGGCAATTTCACCGGATTGCAGCACCACAGAAGCAAAGTGGTTTTCATAAGCAAAGCGGGCAGCATCTAGAATTTCTATATCAGACAGGTTATATCGTTCTAAATTTTTATTTCCTGCCCTGATGCCGCAGTAATAACAATTCTTGCTACAAATGTTCGAAAATTCTATTAACCCACGAAAATAAACTTTATTGCCAACAAACTTTTCCTTAATCTCAGCCGATTTTGCGAAAAGTCTTCGTGTATCTTCTTCATTGGCAGAGAGCAAGGCGGTGATATCCTCTTTTTGGAGAGTTTCTTTAGTGAGTAAGTTTTTCATTTATTTGCAATTTCAATTATTCTGCTTTTGCAATTTAAAGATATTCTGTTCCCATAGATACCTTCACAAACGGCGCAACTGCACGTTCGTAAATCCCATGTACCCAGGCAATGGCCATGCCGTAATTGGTAACCGGAATACCTGCATCAATAGCAGGCTTTAGACGGTTTATGATCTGTCTGCGGGTAATCATACACCCTCCACACTGGATCACCATTGCATACTCATGAATATCTCGTGGTAGCTTACTTAAACCTGCAACCACATCAAATTCGAGTTTTTTACCACTGAAATTCGAAACCCAGCGGGGAATTTTTATCCTGCCTATATCGTCGCATGAAACATGGTGAGTGCATGATTCGAGAATTAACAACCGGTCTCCGTCTTTAAGTTTTCCAAGATGCGGCGTACCTTTCAGATAATTCGGAAAATCGCCTTTTTGCCTTGCAAGGATAATGCTGAAACTGGTAAGCGGGATGTCCCTGGGTATGCTGGCATCAGCTTTCAGGAATACCTGACTGTCTGTTATAGCCAGGGCAGGCCTTGGATTTAGACGTTTAATGAGTGTATCGATTTCCCTTTCTTTGGCAATAACAGCTACACAGTCGTTATCAAGAATATCCCTGATTACCTGAATTTGAGGTAATATAAGCCTTCCTTCGGGTGCTTCAATATCAATGGGGGTAATCAATAACACTGTGTCTCCATGTTTCAGCAAGTCGCCAATGAGGGATTTTGATTGGTAGGCAGATGCAGGGATAATTTTTTTCAGGGTACTTATAAGGTTCTCAAGTTCAGTCGGCTTTATTGTGCTAAATTCGATAACCTGTACATTAGTTTCGGTTTCAGCCTTTAGTTTGAAAGCTTTTGATAAAGGTACGAGATCGGTTTTATTGTGAACAATAGAATAAGGTATATCGTAATTGTCGAACTCTGCAATAAGCTTTTTTTCTTCTATATCCAATGTATTGTCAGCAATAACAAGAAGGGCAGCATCCACAGTTTTTAGCTCTTGTAACGATTTTTCAATTCTTTTTTTACCAAGTTCCCCGGCATCATCTATTCCAGCAGTATCAATCAGGATGACAGGCCCAATACCAGGTATTTCCATCGATTTCCTTACCGGATCGGTAGTGGTGCCAGGAATTTCAGAGACAATCGCTACATCCTGTCCTGCAAGAATATTGATGATAGAACTTTTACCATTGTTCCTTCGTCCAAAAATACCGATATGCGGTTTCGCGTCTTTTCCTTTGATCATAAAAATAATTAAACAAACAAAGTTACGAAATGTTAATATTCGAAGTACACATAAATATTTTACGTATTTTTCGTATCCTGAAAAATGTACTGTACTTTTAGGTAATTTTTTATCGTTAATTATTTTTCAGAGTAGACTCATACTTTAAACAATAAACTAAATTTTTATAGTCATGAAAATCAATTCACTATTATTAATTTTTTTAGTTATGAATTTATTGTTGAATGATGTTTCTGCCCAGAAACACGAAAGTGACACTATCAAGACCAATCAGGGTAATTTGGTCATTCATTTTCTGGGTCACGGAACCCTGATGTTCGAGTTTAATCACATGATTATTCATGTGGATCCCTATTCAAAAGTTGCTGATTATAACATGTTACCAAAAGCAGACTTAATTTTGATCACACATGCCCATCAGGACCATTTTGACACTAGTGCTCTTGCTAAGATTCACAAAGAAAACACATTGGTTGATTTCACTCAGGAATGCTCCAATTCCGGGAAATATAAAGGCCAGGCGACCATTATGAATAATGGCGACATTCAGAATATTCTGGGTATGAACATTAAGGCTGTACCAGCTTACAATATTATTGGCAAGCGGCCAGATGGTCAATCATTTCATCCTAAGGGGAACGGTAATGGCTATATCGTTACTTTCGGTGATAAAAGGGTTTATGTAGCAGGTGATACTGAAAACATTCCTGAAATGAAGGACTTCGGTACCATTGATATTGCTTTTTTGCCCATGAACCTTCCCTATACCATGACCCCGGAACAGGTTGCAGATGCTGCTAAGATGATTCAGCCTAAAATTTTATACCCGTATCATTACGGAAATACCGATATTTCAAAAATTGTTGAACTTCTGAAAGATTCAAAGAATATAGATTTAAGGATTAGAGATATGAAATAATATTTACTAATATGGAAGTTGTTGTAAATATTTTGCATTTTCGTAATTTGAAAACTAAAATAGTTTTGTGCTTGCTGAGAAAAACCTCTTTAAATAACTATGGCTATTGGCGAATCGATGATAAATATTTAGATAATTCAATTAAATGGATATGAAAACAACATGTAAGTTTCTAATCGTGGTTTTTTGTTTGGGCATTTCAACTTTTGTAAATGCCCAAATTCCTAGCCAACCTGAACATCCACAATATTTAATGAATGAGCCTATCGATATTAGTGGCGATTTCCATGACTTTACTAATACCTATTACCTGGCCGACAGTCTTACAAAGTTTGATCCCGCAACCGGTGCAGGTGAAATTGTTTACAGACGTTATAATTACGCCACACGGCTTGCTTTTGACAACATGCTTGGGATTTTGCAAAGGGTGCGTCCAAATGAATTCCCAGGTAATGAATATGCAGCATCTCCTGTATTACCTTTTTCAATTGAGTTTGTATCACCAAGAACAGTCAGGATTACTGCTAAATCAGGTTTTCAGACAAAGCCTGACCAGGAATCGCTTATGCTTGTTAATGGTAAAGCCCCTGTTGACAAGAATTCCTGGAAATTCAGTAAAATAGATGGTGGGTATCAATATACGAGCTCTTGTGGTTCTGTGACAATCAAGACTTTTCCCTGGCATATTGAAATTCGTGATGTCAATGGAAAATTGCTGACAAAAACGATTCACCATAGCGATTTTGCATCATCTACCTATACCCCTGTATTGCCGTTTTCTTTTGTACGTAGGGCTTCCGATTATTCACGCAGCATATCGGCTGCATTTTCGCTTTCTCCCAATGAACAAATATTTGGTTGCGGTGAGTCGTTCACAAAGTTGGACAAGCGAGGACAGAAAGTGGTTTTATGGGCCGATGATGCCAACGGTATTCAAAACGAAGCTATATATAAGCCAATTCCATTTTTCATGAGCAGTCGTGGATATGGTATGTTCATGCATACTTCATCGCCTATTACTTGCGATTTTGGAAAATATTTTAACAGCGTTAATTCAATGCTGATTGGCGACGATGAACTCGATTTGTTTGTTTTTCTGGGTCAACCTAAAGATATTCTTGATGAATATACAAATCTCACAGGCAAAGCTGCCATGCCGCCACTTTGGTCATTTGGCTTATGGATGAGCCGTATTACCTATTTCTCGGAAGATGATGGCCGGAGGGTAGCTGCTCTACTGCGTCAAAACAGAATACCTTCTGATGTAATCCACTTTGATACCGGTTGGTTCGAAACTGACTGGCGTTGCGATTATCAATTTTCCAAATCGCGGTTTAAAGACCCGGCAAAAATGATTGCTGATTTGAAAAAAGACGGTTTCCATATATCTCTCTGGCAACTTCCGTATTTTGTTCCTAAAAATAAACTTTTCAAAGAAATCATTGATAAAGGGTTATATGTAAAGGACGCAAAAGGTAACTTACCTTACGAAGATGCAACTCTTGATTTTTCTAATCCTGCAACAGTAACCTGGTACCAGGATAAAATAGGAAACCTTATTAAAATGGGCGTTGGGGCTATTAAAGTTGACTTTGGCGAAGCTGCACCAAATACAGGCATCTATGCATCGGGCCGCACGGGTTTCTACGAGCATAATCTTTATCCTTTACGATATAATAAAACTGTTGCAGATATTACCAAACAAATAAGTGGCGAAAATATTATTTGGGCCCGCAGTGCCTGGGCTGGCAGTCAGCGTTATCCAATACATTGGGGTGGCGATTCCGAAAATACTGATAATGGAATGCAGGCTGAGTTACGAGGAGGATTGTCATTTGGGTTGAGCGGTTTTGCATTTTGGAGTCATGATATTGGAGGATTTGTATTAAAAACGCCTGAAGATATATATCGCAGATGGTTACCGTTTGGGATGCTTACATCGCACAGTCGTTGCCATGGCGCCCCTCCGAAAGAACCATGGGAATATGGCGAAGATTTTAACAACTATTTCCGTTCGGTTGTCGAAATGAAGTATCAACTAATGCCTTACATCTACGCCCAGGCAAAACAATGTACGGAAAAAGGCTTGCCCATGGTCCGTGCATTGTTTATAGAATACCCCAACGATCCGGGCGCATGGCTTGTGGAAGACGAATACCTGTTTGGCTCAGATATTCTGGTAGCCCCAATGCTTGAAAGTGTTACCGAACGCAATGTTTATTTGCCACAGGGCAAATGGATTGATTACCAGACCGGACAAGTGTACACGAGTGGCTGGCATAATATCAGGGCAGGAAAGGTACCTGTAGTAATGCTGGTTCGCGAAGGTGCGGTAATACCTCATATTAAGCTTGCCCAATCTACTATGCAGATGGACTGGTCGAGCTTAGACCTGGTTGTTTTTGCAACTGAATCTGACAAGGTACAGGGATTAGTTTGTTTACCTTCCGATAATGTACTTCATCAATTATCACTAGTTAAGACAGGCAATGAGTATGGATTGGTCAATGATCCTTTGGCGGGTAAAGTAAGCTTTAAAGTGAAAGCTTATACAGAATTAGCCAAATAAAGGATTTTTATTATATTCAACGAATAATATTTAGCAATTATAGGAGAAAAAATATATGCAGGTATTTAAAGGAATGAACCTTTTTGGTTTTGTGTGCTTTTTATCTCTCTGCTTTGGAAAGATAGATGTAAAAGCACAGGCAGCTATTCCCTACCGATGGAATAACGTGCCAATGGGAGGGGGAGGTTTTGTTTCTGGAATTATAACCAGTAAAACTCAACGCGGTCTTATGTATGCCCGTACAGATGTTGGTGGTGCCTATCGCTGGGATGCAACAAACAGCAAATGGATACCGCTTCTTGACTGGGTATCGGAAAACGAAACAGGTTATCTTGGAGTAGAATCAGTAGCTTCTGATCCAAGTAATCCGGGTAACTTATATATGTTGGTAGGAACATCTTACTTTAACGGTGGAAAAACGGCCATTCTTCGTTCCAGCAATTATGGCAGTACCTTTTCAATTACCGATGTCACGTCCCAGTTTAAAGCGCATGGAAATGGGGATGGGAGGAATACAGGAGAAAAGTTGGCGGTTGACCCCAAAAATGGGAGTATTCTTTATTGTGGTACCCGCTATAATGGATTATTTAAAAGTACAAATTCAGGCGCAAACTGGAGTCGTTTAGTTGGCTTGAATGTAACAACCACTCCAAGCGGTAATGGTATTAGTTTTGTTGTGCTTGATTCAACAGGTTCAGCCGGACCTGCCACTCAAATTTTGATTGTGGGCATCTCACGCAGGGGAACAACTAATTTGTACAGAAGTAATGACGGGGGCACAACTTTTAATGCAATTTCCGGTGCTCCTACTAACCTTATGCCTGAGCGGGCAGTATTGGCCAACGATAGGAACCTCTATATAGCTTATGCTGATACTGTAGGGCCTGGTTATGCATCAACAGGACAAATTAGAAAATACAATGTCGTATCAAGTTTATGGACAAACATCACACCTACAGGAATCACCTTACCTTTTTGCGGTATCAGTGTTGATCCCAATAATTCAAATAGGGTAGTGGCTTCAACCACAAATGTATGGTGGTCACAGCCAACCCCCCAGGGAGGTTATGAATATGGCGATAGGATATTTTTAAGTACCAATGGCGGAACGAGCTGGACTGACGTTATTGCAAGGGGATATCGTTACGATCCCAACGGAATTACCTGGAACACCTTTGGAAAGATTCATTGGGCAGGTTCTATAGAATTTGATCCATTTAATACTAAAAAAGCGTATATTATTTCTGGAAATGGTCTTTTTATGACTGAAAATATTGATTCCACAATAAATGTATGGAAATTCAATGTAAAAGGGCTTGAAGAAACGGTGCCAATGGATGTAGTTAGTATCCCAGAAGGGCCTTTAATTTCTGTTATCGGCGATTACGATGGTTTCAGAAATATAGACGTAACCCAATATGGCCCACAACTTAATCCAGCCATGGGTACTACGACCGGCCTTGCTTATGCTGCTTTAAGCACAAATGTCGTTGTTCGTGCAGGCGCAAAAATGTATTATTCTACCAATACCGGTCAATCGTGGACTCAATGCACAACAAAAGGCAGCAATGGTTATGTGTCAATATCTGCCGATGGAAATACTTTTTTACATTCTCCGGGTGGCTTAAGTATTACATACCGGTCCACAAATAAGGGCACTTCCTGGTCTGCGGTTAGCGGGCTTAGCATTGCAGATGCAAGAACAGTTGCAGACCCCGTGAATTCAAATAAATTTTATGCTTATAATACCAGTAGCGGAGTAATGTGGGTGAGTACTAATGGAGGGTTGTCATTTTCAGCATCAGGGTCTCCCGGTAGCAGTGGGTCCAAGCATATTCGCACTGTATTGGGTTACGAAGGCCATATCTGGGTGGCTTTATACAATGGCGGATTAACCCGATCCGCCAATTCCGGTAAAAATTTTACAAAAATTGCTAATGTAACCACCTGCTCAGCAGTTGGTGTAGGGAAAAAAGGCCCTGGGGCAGGTTACCCTACCATTTATATTTGGGGAACTATTGGTGGTGTAACGGGCATTTATCGTACAACTGACCAAGGTGCCACCTGGGTGCGAATAAATGACAATGCGCATGAATATGGCGGGCCTGGCAATGGACAGTTCGTGATAGGCGATATGAATGTTTACGGACGTGTATATATGAGTACAGTAGGTAGGGGAATTGCTTATGGAGAACCCATGTATGATTGTTTTGGAGATTCAGCTGGCGCAGCTTTTTACGATAATTGTGGCGTTTGCGTGGGAGGGAACACAGGGAACGTACCTTGTCTTGATTGTAATGGAGTTTCTAATGGGACAGCATTCAAAGATAGCTGTAACCTTTGTGTAGGAGGAAATACAGGACTGAAGGCTTGTGTAAAAGATTGTAAAGGTGACTGGGGTGGAACAGCAAATTTGGATAGTTGTAAGACCTGTGTAGGAGGAAATACTGGGCTGGTTGCTTGTATAAAGGATTGTAATGGAGTTTGGGGTGGAACAGCAAATTTGGATAGCTGTCAAATTTGTGTAGGAGGAAATACGGGAAAGGTGGCTTGTATTTGGGATGCTGTAAATGTCGGTAAGGGTAAAACCTTCAGTTATGCTCCTAATCCGTTTGAAAACTCGTTTCATTTACAGGTAACGGATCCTTCTGGATACAAAATTTTCAACATTACAGGAGCTTTGGTAGATTCAGGTTACTGTGAAAAAAGTTGTTATATAGGAGCAAACCTTAATCCCGGGATTTATTCGTTAACAATCAGGAATCAATATGAAATAAAGACAGTTAAGATTATCAAACAATAATTATAATGGAAAGTAAAAGAAATTTTCTGGCAGCATTATCTTTTGCGATGTTTATTGTGCCATTGTATGCTCAATACCAATATCCATTTCAAAACCCTAATTTACCTACTGAGGTTAGAATAAACAATATTCTTTCGTTAATGACACTCGATGAAAAAATAGCATGTTTAAGTACTGATCCAAGTGTCCAACGACTTGGTATCAAAGGTACAAGACATGTGGAAGGACTGCATGGTTTAGCTATGGGCGGACCAAGTAATTGGGGGAGCCGCAATCCCATGCCTACCACTATTTTTCCACAAGCCTATGGTATGGCCGAAACGTGGGATACCTCATTGATGCGTTTGATTGGTCAAATTGAAGGTTATGATATACGTTATGCATTTCAGAGCAAAAAATATCACAGGGGAGGGCTCGTTGTCAGAGCGCCTAATGCAGATATTGGCCGCGATCCTCGCTGGGGTCGCACTGAGGAATGTTATGGCGAAGATGCATGGTTCAATGGTACTATGGCTGTAGCTTTTATCAGGGGGTTGCAAGGCGATCATCCAAAATATTGGCAAACTGCCTCGTTAATGAAACATTTTTTGGCAAATAGCAACGAGAATGGCCGCGACAGCACGTCGTCAAATTTCGATGAAAGGTTATTACACGAATATTATTCTTTATCGTTCCGTAAGGGAGTGGTGGAAGGCGGTTCCAATGCCTACATGGCTGCCTACAATTCTTACAACGGGATACCTTGTACTGTAAATCCAATATTGCGTGACATTACCATGAAACAATGGGGATTAAATGGAATTATTTGTACAGATGGAGGCGCTTTTAGCTTATTGGTAAATAAACACAGGTTTTATCCGGATTTGAGCCAGGCTGCTGCAGGTTGTATTAAGGCAGGGATAACCCAATTTTTAGATAGGACTTTTAGTGAAGGTGTTAATGGTGCGCTTTTGCATAAATATATTACGGAAGCTGATATTGATAGTGTCATTAAAGGTAATTTCAGGGTGATGATAAAGCTCGGTATGCTCGACCCTCAGGATAATGTACCGTACTCTTCTATTGGCGTTAAAGACACCATAGATCCCTGGACAACTGAAAAGAATAAAGCAGCTGTCAGGTTAGTCACGCAAAAATCGATTGTGCTATTGAAGAACGTCCTAAATACTTTACCATTGGATAAGAATAAGATTAAAAAGATAGCTGTAATCGGTCCTCGGGCTGGTAAAGTATTGCTTGATTGGTATAGCGGAACACCTCCCTATACGGTTTCGCCACTTGAAGGTATAAAGAAAAAGGTTGGTATTGGTGTTGACGTGAGTTATGCCCGTAATAACAACAACGATTCTGCTGTAAATATTGCCCGAACTGCTGATGTAGTTATTGTATGCGTTGGAAACCATACTACATGCGATGCCGATTGGGCAGAATGTCCAACGCCGAGTGAAGGCAAAGAAGCTATTGACCGTCAAACTATTATACTTGAGCAGGAAGATTTGATAAAGCAGGTATATAAAGTAAATACAAACACTATTGTAGTGCTTATCAGTAATTTTCCTTATGCAATTAACTGGTCCCAGGAAAATGTGCCTGCTATAGTCCATTTTACTCATTGTAGTATGGAATTGGGAAATGCTTTGGCCGATGTTCTTTTTGGCGATTTCAATCCAGGAGGAAGGCTAGTACAAACATGGCCAAAATCTATAGATCAGTTACCACCTATGATGGATTATAACATCAGGAATGGCCGTACCTACATGTATTTTAAAGGAGAACCGCTTTATCCTTTTGGTTATGGTTTAAGTTATACCACTTTTAAATATTCCGGTTTACGCACAAATAGCAATAAACTTAAAGCAAATGGCGACATCAGGGTTAGTGTTACTTTGCAAAATACCGGAAAACGCCCTGGTGATGAGGTAGTTCAATTGTACATAAAGCATTTGAATTCGAAAGTAGAACGGCCTGTTAAAGAGTTGAAAGGTTTTTCACGGGTTTTCTTAAATGCTGGCGAAACGAAAAGTATTGAAATTACATTAAAAGCGTCAGATTTGGCATATTGGGACCAAACCACGGGAAATTTTATGGTAGAAGCAGACAAAGTTAAACTGATGGTTGGAGCTTCTTCATCCGATATTAGGATGGAAAAAAATATAGATGTTGTCAAATAACGATAGTTCCATATAAGAGTTAAAATTTCGATTATATGTTGATAACCCCAACCCCTTACGAAGGGGCAATAACAGGGCATTACGTACTGTCAAGTTATTCCTCCTTTTTAAGGAGGTTGGGAGGTTCTTTAGAAATTATTACTTACCTTATAAATATCAGGTTTTGACATGTTATTTGCATCGAACTCATTTTAAAGTAACCCCAAATCTTTAACAGAATATCCCATCATCAGTAAGTTTTGTGGTTCGAGTATTTGTCTTAAACGGGTTTCATCTAAAAGATTAAGCTTTCGGTTAGCTTTGAAAATATCGCTTCCTGAACCCTTCATTTCTTTTGCCAGTTCGGCCGCTTTATGATATCCTATATAAGGACTAAGCGCTGTTGTAATTGCAGGGCTATGAAACAGTCGTGATTCAGCGGTCCTGGAATTAATTTTTAATCCTGTTATTAGATTGCTTTTGGCAGTTTCATCAGCTGCTAACAATAGCTTGAGGCTTTCGATCATAGCATGTCCTATCAATGGGAGATAAGCGTTCAGGTCCAGGCAACCCTGGGCACAAAGAGAGGTAATTAAATTGTCATTGGCGTATACCTTATGGGCAATGCTGATCACAAATTCAGGAATCACAGGGTTTATCTTGCCTGGCATAATGGAGCTGCCTACCTGTTTTTTGGAAATTTCAATTTCATTCGAACCAGCTATATCAGAGGCTAGCAAACGAATATCCGATACCATTTTCTCAAGGTTAACGGCATGGGCCTTCAATATAGCATGCACTTCAACCAATGAGTCGAGGTTACAGGTAGCATCTTGCAGGTTCTCACCTCTGGTTATTGGTAATTGAGTTAACCGTTGCAGTTCCTGTACTACCTCCATAATAAAAAACCTTGGAATAGCAAGACCAGTGCCAATTGCCCCACCTCCAAGGTTGACAACCTTTATCCGTTCGAAACATTTAGAAACACGCCACCAGTCCCTCGACAATGCTTCGGAATACGTGCTAAAAAGCCTTCCATAAGACGATGGCACAGCCTCCTGCATTTGTGTATATCCAATCCTTAGTGTGTTAAGGTGTTGTTTCTCCATATTTTCAACTTCCCCCCTGAGTTGATTAATGCTTTCTTCAAGTTTTGATAATAGTTGCATTATGGCTACCTTGAGTGAAGTGGGAATAACATCGTTAGTTGATTGGTATATATTTGCCTGCTCAATGGGATCAATAATTTGGTAATCTCCAGGTTTATGGTCAAGAATTATTAATGCCCTGTTAGTTAATATCTCGTTTATATTCAGGTTAATGCTTGTTCCTGCCCCTCCTTGTACCGCCGGGACGATATAATGCTCAAAATGTTTTCCTTCCGAAGCTTCAACAGCGCTTTGTTCCAAGGCATCAATAACAGCGTCGTCTATTAATTTGATGGGACTTTTGCTATCTGCCAATTGACTTTCTGCTGCTTTTTTAAAATTTCGGTAGGTAAGATAGCAAGCTTGTTTGACAAGCGCAGTTGCTTTATACCATTCAATATGAAAAGGTGTTTGATCCGGAAAATTCTCCTTCGCCCTGAGTGAGTGTATCCCGTAAAGGACATCATCAGGTAATTGCCGTTCGCCAAGAAAATCTTTTTCGGTTCGCATAATTTTTATGTTGCGTGGAAGATTGATTAAAAACCAAACGTTACGCAAAAATAGGCAGAACTGCACTTAAACAGTAAAATTAAACGGTTTTTTTTATTAATTGTTCAAGGATGGATAAAAAAATAATCAGATATTTTTATTATCAGGAGATTACGCCTAGGGAGTATGGTAATATTTATTTTAGTTGGACTTCTTTTTCTTTGTTTTGGTTGAGCAAACGGTCTATTTTTCTAAACAAATCTTCTTTACCAATAGGTTTGGCAATAAAATCATCACAGCCCGCAGCAATAGCATGGGAGCGGTCTTCACTTATTACATAAGCGGTTTGTGCAATAATTGGCAAATCTTGTCTGAACCGTTTAATCTGGCGTGTAGCTTCATAACCGTTCATTATAGGCATCAGCAGATCCATTAGCACCAAATCGACTTTATGGTCTTCCATGCAATATTGAACCGCCTCTTTTCCATTTTGGGCACGGATGATCTTTACCCCGGTAGATTTTAGCAATTCTCTTAGATACAGGAAGTTTAGTTCAATATCCTCGGCAATAAGTATATTTTTGCCTATCCATTTGCTCACATCGGTACGTACAACTTCTTTGGTTACTAAACTACGCTCCATAAGCCTTTATGAATAATATAGTTCATACTGCATCGCAATTCTTAAATCTACGGATTTTTTTTGGAACTTCGCAGTTATGTCAAAAATAAATAAGGTGTTATGAAGCAGTTTACCGGATTCATGATATTCTTGCTTTAAGCTTTAATTTGTAAATTTGAAAAGGGTTATTATTATGTGAAACGATGCTGGAAAATAAAAAATGTAAAATGGATATAGGGTATGATTAATCAACAACTTTTAAACCCACATAGCATTGCGGTAATTGGCGGATCGAATAATATTCATAAACCTGGAGGAAAAATTTTAAAAAATATACTCACCGGTGGATTCCAGGGAAAAGTCTATGTAGTCAATTCCAAGAAAACCCAAATAACAGGTGTGACATGCTTTTTCGATATATCTCAACTTCCTGACATCGATCTCGCAATTTTATCGATACCGGCGAAATCTTGTCCTGATGCAGTGGATTTACTTGCACTGAAAAAACATACACGTGCATTTATTATTATTTCTGCCGGATTTAGTGAGGTGAGTCATGAAGGCTTTGAGCTTGAAAAACTCATTGTTGATCGGGTAAATAGTGTAGAAGGCTGTTTAATCGGCCCTAACTGTATAGGTATCTTAGCAGCAAAGCATCATAGCCTCATAGCCTCTTTACGTCACCCATCCCGAGAATTGATCCGCAGGGGTGCGACCTCATATCCAGTTCCGGGGGAACAGCTATCTTTATCCTTGAGTCGGGCATGACAAAAGGATTAAGATTTTCCTCTGTATTTTCGGTAGGTAACAGCGCACAGGTTGGAGTAGAAGATGTGTTGCAGCATTTTAATGAAACTTTTGATCCGGCAACGAGTTCCCGAATTAAACTTTTATACATTGAGAGTATAAAAGATCCGGACAAACTGCTTTATCATGCATCGTCATTGGTTCGGAAAGGATGTAAAATAGCGGCTATTAAAGCCGGTGGCTCGAAAGCCGGTAGTCGCGCGGCTGCATCACATACAGGCGCTATTGCAAGTTCCGATCTGGCTGTTGAGGCGCTTTTTCGCAAAGCAGGTATAGTACGTTGTTCAGGGCGTGAAGAATTAACAACTGTCGCTTCCATTTTTATGCACAAGGAACTTAAAGGTAAGAACATAGCCATCATTACCCATGCCGGTGGACCTGCTGTAATGCTTACAGACGCACTTTCGAAAGGTGGCCTTGAAATTCCTGAAATTAAAGGGACTGATGCTGATGTATTGAAATCGAGGTTAGTGACTGGTGCGTCGGTGCAAAACCCAATTGACATGCTGGCTACAGGCACAGCCGACCAAATGGAGCTTGTAATAGATTATTGCGAACAAAAGTTTAAGAATATCGACGCCATGATGGTTATTTTCGGGAGCCCAGGCCTGGTCGAAGTTTTCGATGTCTATGATGTGTTGCACCGCAAAATGATTGAATGCTCAAAACCAATATTTCCGATATTACCATCTCTTATAACTGCTAAGAAAGAAGTTGAGTTTTTTATTGAAAAAGGGCATATTAATTTCCCGGATGAGGTTTTACTTGGTGCTGCACTGGTCAAGGTTTTCAATACACCAAAACCTGCAGATGAAGAAATTATGCTCAACAATGTTGATATTTATGCAATCCGGAAAATTATTGATAGTCTTGACAATGGTTATATGCCACCATTACTGGTTAAGGAAATGCTCCAATTGGCTGGAATTGATGTAGTAGAGGAAGTGATTTCCGGTAACAAGGAAGAAATTATTGCTGCTGCCCGAAAAATTGGTTATCCGGTTGTGGCTAAGGTGGTAGGTCCTGTCCATAAATCGGATATCGGTGGGGTGGCTTTAAACATTAAAACCGAACGGCACCTGAGTGTGGAGTTCGATCACCTCATGGCACTGCCCGAGGCCCTCGCGGTGATGGTACAGCCCATGCTTTCCGGCAGGGAATTATTTATTGGCGCTAAGTATGAACCCAGGTTTGGACATGTAATTCTTTGTGGTTTAGGTGGTATTTTTGTCGAAGTGCTTGAAGATATTTCTTCGGGGCTTGCTCCACTTACTTATGATGAGGCTTATTCTATGATTCGTTCACTGAAGAGCTATAAGATTATCCATGGTACCCGCGGACAGGAAGGAATTGATGAACAAAAGTTCACTGATACAATTGTTCGGTTATCGAGCATTTTACGTTTTGCAACGGAAATAAAGGAGATGGATTTAAACCCTCTGATCGGCTCAAAAGATAGGGTGACCGTGGTTGATGCAAGGATTTTTGTTGAAAAGACACATGGCTTAACCAAAAGTTAGAAACATACATTTTCTTGCAGATTATTATATCATAAATTTTATAATAGTATAACTGATCCAAATGATAGCCACTTGTTTTGATAATCCATTGCCCTTTCGATGTTTTCGCGGGTACGTTATGTAGTGTTGAATTGTCAAAATAGTCAAATTGTCAGTCCCTCATGCAACGCACTGAAAAACCAAAACTCTCGTAGTAATAGCCGTACATGCCTGAATCTTTGCTCAGGTAGCAGTACCATGCGCCGCTGACATCGCCCCTGCTAACACTCCAAAAGCTGGCGCTGATCCCAATGCTGTTATAACCTCCATTGCTGAAACGCCAGCCGCCAAAAAGAGCATTAAAACCAGACGTGCCTCCTATTGTTAAATTATGGTAAGGATCTTGCCCCGATCTATCTACATTTTTTAATAGTATTTCAAATTCTTCTTTTGTGGGCAAATGCCAGCCGGGCGGGCAAATTTCTTTTTTGCTTGCAGTTCCCAAATCATAAAGGCAACCGTAGGTTTTAAAATTTTCAGTAGCTTTTGCTTCGTTCACATCGCTTCCTTCGTAGCCATAAACCCAAATACCACCTTGTTCTTTTGAGGGATAGACACTTGGAATATATGCAAGATTTTCTGCCATCCAAACTTGGTCGCCTATTTTTATCGTATGATATTTTTGACCATCGCGTGGGTCAACAAAAACATGTAGTTTCTGCAAGGGTATGAGGGCCCTGGCGTCCTCATGATTCACATCATAAAATTTCAAATAGTTAATATCTTCTACTTCGTTGTTTTTCAGTTCTTTTAAATCGCGTAATTTTCGATTGTTATCGGTAGCATATTGCCCCGGTATGTTTTTGCTTGTTAACAATGGAATGGTTATTCTATCCAATATCATTTCATGATAAAATAACTTAGCCATATCCATTTCAGTAAAATCAAGTTGTTTTTCAAATCCAGTGTTTTCAAATGCTTCTTTTGCTAAAAAATATGCTAAAATAGATTTATGGGCAAATTTCCAATTACCTTCTGCATCTCTTGTAAGCAGTGATTGTCCTGTAATTTCGTAATCTTCGAGATTGATATTGTTTTTCCGGGAGACTTCAATTGCTTCTTCTTTCGACAAATGCAAGCTTTTATTTTTTTTGTGGTTATTATAAATCTCAAGTGCAGTTTGACGTGAATAACTGTAAAGATTTTTTTTGAAGGCGTCTTTGTCTTCCCTATCTTTGCCTTTCTTTGGTTCGCGTTCAATCCATTTTCCTATGAGCGCTTCGTATATTTGATAAGTATATTTGAAATTATGCCCATTTTTAACCAAATCATCAATGTTGCTGAGCAACATGGGGCGAACCATTAGTTTTGGTGAATTTTCAACAATTCGTTTTGCATGGTGCTTTTTGGACAAGTTCCAAAATTTCAGCAATCCATATTTTTTATTCAAATATCGTTTAATTTCGGTGGGGTCGAATGGTGAAATGTAAAGTTTGCAAAGTTCGTGGTAACCTTTACCGTCGAAACGTGGTATTTTTAATTCATATGGCCGATCTTCCTGTTCCGGAAAAAATTGGGTACGACTTGTAATTACAACTTCTCTAAAATTTTGTACAACTTCTATTATTTCGTCCAATCGTTTACGGAATGCTTCTGTGTCTATTGAGGTTTCGGCATCTTTTTGAGGTATTATAAAAGGGTCTTCATCAAAAGCGTCGAGCAACAATACAGTATTTTTGGCTTCTTCGGGTTTAATTTTTTTGATTTTATCTAACACCTTTTTATTTTCTAACGGAAACAGTTTAATTTGATGTTTTTTATGCCAATTGAAAAATGAATTGTAACGAACAAACAGATTAATCATAAAAGTAGTTTTACCCATTCCCGAATCAGCAAGTACAAGGTAAAATTTCTCGCTTTCTTTTTTCTCATTAAATGCGATGTCCAGAAAAAAAGGGATTAACAGGTTTCGTGATATAAATTTATGACTGAAATCTGGTTCCTCTTCGCGTGTGGGTGAAGCGTTCTGATACTTTGTTGGTACGAAATGTTTTCTTGCTTCCTTAACATTTAAATAGGTAAAAAAAGGTTGTAAATCTTTAGCTGCTTTTGAGTTTTTATAATGGGTAACAAGCTTTTTTGACATTTTCACCAGCAATACGACTAAAGCGGCAATCAACAGCCCTGAAATAACTTTGCTCAAATCGGTGCTTAACCCTTTTGCTTCAAATAATGAAGTTAGAGGATTATTTAGCAGTATTTCAAATATTTTTTTCATAAATCATATTTGTTTTTCTTTTTATTTTCGATTTTTAGCCATGCAAATACCTATACCCTTCCCCTTTAATCCTTTCATCATTTTGGAAGGTCACAACCCAAAATTACATATTATATAGCATAATTTTGACCTATAACCTCCAATCTATTCCTTATATCAAAAATTACTATTTTAGATAAATTTCCAAATCAAGGGAATTACACAATATTATTGCATAATTATTAAGAGATGTTCCGCAAAAATAAACTTAAATTTGAAAAAAACAAATATGAAATTTCTAATAAAATGATACCCTTCCATATATTGCTTTGTAAGCTAATCTAATGGTAAAAATGTACACCTAAGAATATCTCGGAGAATTATTCTATGAACCGGGCAAAAGGGAAATACACACCTTGTTTATATTTTTTGCCCGTAACTTTCGGATTTCTTAAAAATGATATATATCTTGCAATGATGTTATATAACATTTTTTTGTATAATTGTTTATACAATAAATATTAACAGAAACTAATAAAATACTATGACCATCAAGCAGATTTCAGTATTCCTCGAGAATAAATCGGGTCGTTTGGCCGAAGTTCTGGGCATCTTGGGGCAGGGAAATATTAAAATTTATGCCCTTACCATAGCCGATACTTCCGAGTATGGAATATTAAGGTTAATTGTAAGCGATTTTCAGCGAGCGGTTAATATCCTGAAAGAAAAAGAGTTCACGGCAAATATCACTGAAGTTATTGCTGTATCTACGCCAAGCCAGGCAGGATCGTTTGCTAAAGTGCTCAAAGCATTTGCCGACGAATCAATCAGTATCGAATATATGTATGCCTTTAAATGGGGAACGAATGCTACCCTTATTCTCCGCCCTGAGAATATAGATATGGCGCTTCATGTGCTTAATAAGCATAAATTTCAATTATTGAAATCTGATGACCTGGGAAATCTTTAACTTTGCTAATCTCCATTTAAACCTATGATTTGGAATAAGACATTCGAGTGCATGGGTCACGACGAGATGCGCGCCTGTCAAAGTCGACGACTAGTCGATATGGTTGAGCGTATTTATCATAATGTACCTTTTTATCGGAATAAAATTCAGGAATTGGGCTTGCAACCCGAAGATATTCATAATATCGACGATCTAAAAAAACTCCCTTTTACTACCAAGCAGGATTTACGCGATAACTATCCTTTTGGGCTATTTGCAGTACCTCAAAGTGAAATTGTACGGGTTCATGCCTCATCCGGGACTACAGGTAAACCAACCGTAGTTGGATATACTCGTCGCGATCTGGCTACCTGGAGTGAGGTAGTGGCACGGTGTTTAGTCAGCTCTGGTGCACATAAACATGATGTAGTTCATGTTGCTTATGGTTATGGGCTTTTTACCGGTGGACTGGGTCTCCATTATGGGAGCGAGAAAATCGGGGCTACTGTAATTCCAGTATCAGGTGGAAATACCAAACGGCAGCTTCAGATTATGCGCGATTTTGGCAGTACTGTTCTTGCATGTACACCTTCTTATTCTCTGTATCTTGCCGAAGCTATGGAAGAAGAAGGTATAAAACGTGAAGAATATAAACTCCGGGTTGGCATTTTTGGTGCAGAACCCTGGACAGAAAATATGAGACGTGAAATAGAACTTAAACTGAATATTAAAGCAATTGACATTTTTGGATTAAGCGAAGTAATCGGTCCTGGAGTATCGTGCGAATGCGAATTACAGGAAGGGCTTCATGTTCAGGAGGATCATTTTATTCCGGAGATTATAGATCCGGTAACACTAGAAGTATTACCCGAAGGCGCCGAAGGAGAGCTTGTTTTTACTACCATTACCAAAGAAGGGTTGCCTTTGCTTCGGTACCGCACACGCGATTTAACCAGCCTTGACTATGCTCCCTGTAAATGCGGGAGAACCTTGGTTCGCATGAAAAAATGTACTGGCCGAAGCGATGATATGCTCATTATTCGGGGTGTAAATCTCTTTCCATCTCAAATTGAAAGTGTATTACTTGAGATGAGTGAGACTAGTCCACATTATTTGCTAATTGTTGATCGTGCGAATAATCTCGATACACTTGAGCTTCAGGTTGAGGTAGAACAGCAATTTTTTCTGGATAGAATAAGTGAACTGCAAAAACTTTCCAGGAAAATTCAAAGCAATTTGGAAAGTACCCTGGGGTTAAGCATCGATGTTAAACTGGTTGAACCAAAAACAATAGAACGATCCGAAGGAAAAGCAAAACGGGTAATTGACAAGCGTAAGTTTTAGGCTGATTGTTAATGAGTTGTTTTTTTCTCTGCAAATTTATGTTTATTAATAGCGGTTTCGTTGGATTAGTTCACTAATATTGCAAATATTTTTAAAATTAGGATACATTAGTTTTATTAATGAAGAATACTCCTGTAAATGCGGATATCATTCAGGCAAAAATTAAAGAGAGTGGTCTTGAATTAGTGGGTAAAGGATCGATTCGTGAGATTGTACATCTTATTAGCGAAATCGAAAAGGCTAGCGGTGTGAAGTTTATCCGTATGGAAATGGGAGTTCCCGGTTTGGAATGTTCTTCGATAGGTGTTGAAGCGGAAATTGAAGCGCTTAGCAAAGGTGTAGCTTCAGTATATACACCCATGGAAGGATTGCCGGCATTAAAGCAAGAAGCTTCCAGATTTTTGAAATTGTTTGCTGATGCCGATTTTTCTCCTATGGGTTGTATCCCTACAGTAGGTTCGATGCAAGCCAGTATGGCAGCTATTATGGTGATCAATCGGTGTTTTCAGGAGAAAAGTACGACTTTATTTATCGATCCTGGATTTCCGGTACAAAAGCTCCAGGTAAGATCAATGGGCCTTGGGCAACAATCATTTGATATTTACCACTTCCGGGGTGATAAATTAAGGGCAAAACTCGAATCGTACTTACAAAAAGGGGACATTTCGTCCATTTTGTACTCGAATCCAAATAATCCTACATGGGTTTGTTTAAACGATAAAGAGTTACAAATAATTGGCGAGCTTGCTAACAAATACAACATAATTGTAATCGAAGACCTGGCATATTTTGCTATGGATTTCCGATTAAACATTGGTACACCTGGAAAGCCACCTTTCCAGCCTACTGTGCGAAAATATACTGATAATTGCATCGTGCTTGTTTCGGGTTCAAAGGTATTCAGCTATGCCGGGCAGCGAATAGGGATAATGGCTATACCAGATAATCTTTTTTGTCGCAGGTATGAGCAACTAAGAGAATATTTTGGCACTAATGAATTTGGCCATTCAATAATTTATGGAGCATTATATGGCCTTTCTGCGGGAACTGCACATTCAGCTCAATATGCTATGGCTGCAATGCTGAAAGCAGCGAACCAGGGACAATACAAATTTGTAGACGATGTCAGGGAATATGAAAAACGTGCTCGCCTGATGAAACAAATGTTCAGGAATAATGGTTTTATTGTTGTATATGACAGAGATGAAGACAAACCTCTGGCCGATGGTTTTTATTTTACAATCAGCTATCCCGGATTTACGGGATGCCAGCTTATGGAAGAATTACTTTATTATGGGGTTAGTTCCGTATCGCTCGATATTACCGGAAGCGAGAAGGAAGGGTTAAGGGCTTGCGTATCAATGTTTAAGTCAGATCAGGCTGACGAACTTAATCGTAGGTTAAAATTGTTTCAAGAACATCATCAAAACCCACCTAAATCATTCATCCAGAAGGCAGGGATGGCTTAAAAGATTTCCTTTCGGCAGCTGGCGGTGGGGATGTATTAATTATAAATTTATCAATTGTATGGCAAAAATCCGAGGAGCAATAGTGGTAGATATAGAGCAGTGCAAAGGCTGTGAGTTATGCGTGGTTAATTGTACTACCAACGTAATTGGCATGGCAAACAAAGTTAACAGCAAAGGCTACCACTTTGCCTATATGGAAAATCCTGAAGCCTGTATAGGCTGTGCAAACTGCGCTTTGGTTTGCCCCGATGGGGTAATTACTGTTTATAAAAAGAAATTTGAATTTTAGAAAAATATTATTAAAGAATGTCTGAATTAAGATTAATGAAAGGCAATGAAGCTATTGCCGAAGCAGCAATTCGTGCAGGCGCTGATGCCTATTTTGGATACCCCATTACTCCTCAGTCCGAGGTACTTGAATATCTGATGTTCGAGAATGCTTATGAACGTACAGGTATGGTAGTGCTTCAGGCCGAAAGCGAAGTGGCTGCAATAAATATGGTTTACGGGGCTGCATGCACCGGAAAAAAGGTTATGACCTCTTCTTCGAGCCCTGGTATTAGTTTGATGCAGGAGGGCATTTCCTATCTTGCCGGTGCTGAATTACCATGTCTAATTGTTAACGTAGTAAGGGCAGGACCAGGGTTAGGCGCTATTCAACCTTCGCAGGCCGACTATTTCCAGGCTGTAAAAGGGGGAGGGCATGGCGATTATCACCTTCTTGTTTTGGCGCCTGCATCGGCCCAGGAAATGTCCGATTTTGTTCCCCTGGCTTTTGATTTGGCCCTAAAATATCGAAACCCTGTCATGATCCTCTCCGATGGTTTGGTTGGTCAGGTGATGGAAAAGGTTGAGCTTTTCGATCCCATTCCGCGTAAAACAGAATTCAATGAAACGTGGGTCTTGTCCGGAAAAACCCCTGACAGGCCAAAACATACCATAACTTCACTTGATCTTGATCCGGTGAAAATGGAAAAGCACAATCTGCATCTTCAGTCTAAATACAGGGCTATGGAAGAAAATGAGGTTAGATATGAGGCTATTCATTGCGACGATGCTGAATATTTGTTTGTTGCCTATGGGGCAAGTGCACGAATCTGCCTGAAAGCTGTTCAACTTGCCCGTGACAAAGGAATCAAAGTTGGATTATTACGGCCTATTACATTATTCCCATTCCCTACAATACCTTTGTTCAAACTAGCCGACAAAGTTAAAAGTATATTAACAATTGAGATGAGCGCTGGTCAAATGATTGAGGATGTTCGTCTGGCTGTAAATGGTAAAGTTAAAGTAGATCATTATGGCAGGTATGGCGGGATGATCCATTCGCCAATTGAAGTTTTGCAGGCTTTAGAAAATCAACTTATTAACATTTGAGTATGGACATAAATAATATCATTAGGGAAGAGAACCTGGTTTACAAGAAATCCAGGTTGTTAACTAACAAAGCATTTTCTTATTGCCCGGGATGCGGGCATGGCACAGCCCATAGAATTATTATGGAAGTTATCGAAGAAATGGGCATAGAATCAGAGGTCATTGGTGTTGCACCTGTTGGTTGTTCTGTAATAGCGTATGATTTTTTGGATATTGATATGGCAGGAGCGGCCCACGGACGTGCACCGGCAGTTGCTACCGGTATCAAAAGGGTATTGCCTGAAAAATTTGTATTTACCTATCAGGGTGACGGCGACCTGGCGGCAATTGGTACAGCTGAAACTATCCATGCATGTAACCGTGGCGAAAACATAACAATTATTTTTATAAATAATGGGATATATGGAATGACCGGTGGCCAAATGGCCCCGACAAGCATTGAAGGGATGAAAACGTCCACTTCCCCTTATGGCCGTGATATAGAGACTATGGGATATCCTCTGAAAATTACAGAACTTATTGCTAATCTCAAAGGAACTTATTATGTTTCGCGCCACGCAGTACACACAGCTTCATATGTTAAAAAGACTAAGAAAGCCATTCGTATAGCTTTTGAGAATCAAAAACTTAAACGAGGAGTATCGTTTGTTGAAATTGTTTCGAATTGCAACTCCAATTGGAAATTATCGCCGGTAAAGTCAAATCAGTGGCTCGAAGAAAATATGCTAAAATATTATCCATTAGGTGATATTAAAGTGGATGGTGTATTGGTTGAAAAAGCAGAAAAGGTAGAAAAAGTTGTAAAAGTTGTAAAGTTGTAGTGTAATCACATTTTAACTTTCCAACCTGTAAACCTTAAAATTAATTATTCAATGACCGAAGAAATTATTATCGCAGGATTTGGCGGACAAGGCGTATTATCGATGGGTAAAATCCTGGCCTATTCCGGAATCATGCAAAACATGGAAGTAAGCTGGATGCCTTCGTATGGTCCCGAAATGAGGGGTGGAACAGCTAATGTAACAGTCATTCTGAGCGACGAACGAATTAGTTCGCCGGTTTTGAACGAATACGATGTTGCAATTATCCTCAACCAGCAATCACTGGATAAGTTTGAACCCACAATAAAGACTGGTGGACTCTTGTTATATGATAACAACGGGATAACTCGTTTTCCGGCGCGTAAAGATATACGGATTTATTGTGTGGAGGCCACTGCTGAAGCTGCCCGGATGTCCATGTCCATAGCCTTCAATATGATAGTGTTAGGAGCTTACCTGAAAATCAAACCTATCGTTAAGTTGGAGAATGTTATTAAAGGCCTCGAAAAATCACTGCCACCCCGTCACCATCATACCATCCCGATGAACCGTGATGCCATTATCCGTGGAATGGAGCTTATTGCAGGGCAAAACTAACATTATAAGATAGATACGAGCTGGTGATTAAAATCATTACCAGGTGATGAGAAATCTTATCTTATCAGTTAAGGCATCTCATCAGATATTCTGAATAAGCCAGGCGTTTGTAATATACTTTTGAGGTATCAAACATTACAACGCCATGAAACGGTTAACAATTTTGACAGCTGGTTTGATGTTGTTGACGCATATATGGGGACAGAATTACATAAACATCAACCAGCGCTATTACGGAGTGAATGTTTATCAGTCGTCAACGGGGAGTGGATATGGCGCTAGCCTAAACGTTAATGTAAATGTACAGAAGTTTAACCGGATTCTTGAATTAGGAATGATGTTCGATGATAAAAATCAAAAGATTAAGGGTGTAGAATTCATTTATAAATATTTTTTAGGATTTCGTTCGGCACATTTTTACGATAATGCTCTAAAGCCCTTCATTTATTACAATTTTTTATATCGTACACCTACCGAAGTAATCGTTGCTCCTTCACTTTTAAAATCGGCTGATGTAAACTCTTCTGAAATTGGGGGTAAAATGACTACCTTTGAACAGGCTATTGGGATAGGCGCAAAACTTAAGCTTATAAAGCAATTTTATTTTGAAGGCAGTACAGGTTTTGGGGTTTATTTTGGATCGCATTATCAGGGATCAACTCCCCATTCATGGGGTATTCATCTAAACAATTATGGCTTTGTTCCTTCTTTTAAGCTGGGTCTTGGTTTTCAGTTTTGATAGAATCTTTCCCAGACGGAAGTTTGTAAAAATGCATTTCGCTAATATATTGCCAAACTTTATCTGGCAAAAAATATCTGATATCTTTTCCTTTTGCAATCGATTCTCTGATAAATGTTGAAGAAATATCCATCAATGGGGCGTTCACAATTACCCCGTTTTCGAGATTTTGGAGTAAAGCTTGGTCAGTTCCCAGACGTGGATAAATATAACGCTGATAATTTTTAATTAATTCCTTATAATTTTTCCATTTGTTAAAGGTGACTAATCCGTCCGATCCCATGATTAGGACAAACGTTAAATTAGGATATTTTTCTCTGAGATAGGTTAATGTATCAATCGTATAAGAAGGTTGAGGTAGTTTAAACTCAATGTCAGTTGCCTTGAAGCGGTTGTCGTCTGCAATAGCTATTTGCACCATTTGAAAACGATGGTGATTATCCAATAAACTCTTCTTTTGTTTCAGAGGGTTGTGAGGGCTTACTACAAACCACAGTTTATCCAGATCAGTAAATTCGACCATATAATTGGCAATGGCCAAATGCCCAATATGAATAGGGTTAAACGATCCGAAAAATAGCCCGACTTTCATTTTATAAGTAATTTAGGTTATTAAGTGATACACAATCCCTTAATCACTATATATAAACTCCGACACTATTTTAAAAGCTTTGTTTTGCGCATCCTGAAGGTTATCGTTCACCAGGATTATGTCAAATTGATCGGCAAATTTAAGTTCATAGACTGCTTTTTCCACTCGTTTACGAATGGTTGCAGCATCGTCAGTTGAGCGGTTAACCAACCGGTGTTCCAGTTCTTCTAAAGAGGGAGGCATGACAAAAATCGCAAGTGTCCTGTCAGGATTTATTTTCTTAAGCTTGAGGCCGCCTTTTACGTCTATATCAAATATTATATGATTACCATGCCCCCATATCCTTTCGATTTCGCTCTTTAAGGTACCATAAAAATTGTCCTGATATACTTCTTCCCATTCAATAAATTCGTTTTTTTTAATTTTTTCTTTGAATTCATTTGTCGAAAGAAAATAATAATCTTTTCCGTGTATTTCGCCGTTGCGCGGACAACGACTACATGCTGAAATGGAAAATTCGAGCGGCAGTCCACTTTCAAGCAGGTGTTTAACAATGCTTGTTTTACCAGCTCCGGAAGGTGCAGAGAATATAATAAACTTTCCTTTCATTTGTGCGGCAAGTTGAAAGTTACAAGAAACAAGTTGCCAAATGACACTGACTAACCTGAAACTTGTAACCAGCGACTTTTTTACAATATGTTATTTACCTGTTCTTTTACCTTTTCCAGTTCGTCTTTCATCTGCACCACTATTTTTTGCATGTCTGCATCGCTGGCTTTTGAGCCAATGGTATTTATTTCACGGCCAATTTCCTGCACTATAAACCCTATCTTTTTACCATTTGATTCAGGGTCATTCATAGTTTCAAGAAAATATGTGCAATGATTTGCCAAACGAACTTTTTCTTCCGTAATATCAAGTTTTTCTATATAATAAATCAGTTCCTGTTCAAATCGGTTTTCATCAACTTTATCCGAAGTAATTATTTCAGTCAGACTTTGTTTTATTTTTTGCTTTAGTTTGACAATGCGTTGGGCTTCAAAAGGCCCTATCTTATCTATGAGTTTTGTAATCAGGTTAATACGTTCTGTAATATCTTTTTCAAGTGCTTTTCCTTCCTGCATCCTAAATTCGTTCAGTGTTTTTATAGCATTGATAGTACATGCAAGTAAAGCCTTCCATTCTTCGTCAGATAATTCCTGTTTTTCTGATTTTAACGCGTCGGGCATGCGCACTAGGGTAGTGATAATATCGTCGGGTAACGATAGGTTCAAGTCCTTGGCAATATCTGATATTTGTTTATAATAGCCTTTAATTCGGCTGGTATTAAAGTTGGCTGGCATTTCTTCATCGATCGCATCGATTGAAATATATACATCAACTTTACCACGATTGATTTCGCGATTGATTTCGTTACGTATATCGAGTTCCTTTTCTTTATAAATTGAAGGTAATTTGATGTTTACATCGAGTTGCTTGCTATTGAGAGATTTTACTTCAACGGTAATTTTCTTCAATAGAAATTCGCATTCGGCCTTACCATAGCCGGTCATAGATTTTATCATGCAATTGTTGTTTAAATTTCAAAAATAGTGAACAATGCTTTATATAACTACAAAAGAATGGCAATCAACAAAGATGCTTATAAAAATGTGAAAATGCAAAAGTAAAAGGTTAGGTATTTCTTAACGTTGTTTCGAAAGGTGTACGGTTAATGATGGAACGGCCCAGGGTAATTTCGTCAGTATATTCTAGTTCGTCGCCGAATGAAACACCACGTGCGAGAGTTGTAACACTGATGGGGTACTTTTTAAGTTTTTTATAAATGTAGAAATTAGTGGTGTCGCCTTCGAGAGTGGCACTGAGCGCAAAAATAACCTCTTTGATATCGTTCCGGGCAACTTTTTCTTCCAGCGTGTTAATTGTCAAATCAGCAGGGCCAATACCATCCATAGGAGAGATAATTCCTCCAAGCACATGATATAATCCATGGAATTGCATGGTGTTCTCTATTGACATTACGTCGCGGATATTTTCGACCACACATACTACCGAACTATCGCGTGATTTATTAGAACAAATGGAACAAACTTCTTCGTCTGAAAGATTAAAGCAAACACGGCACTGTTTAATTTCATTTTTAAGCTTTATCATAGCATTACCAAACAGGTTCACAGTTTCGACATCCTGCTTCAGAAGATGCAACACCAACCGCAGTGCCGTTTTGTTACCAATGCCGGGCAGCTTTGAAAATTCTGTTACAGCGTTTTCAAGGAGTTTTGAAGGGTAACGGATGGTGTTCATAATAGCTACAAAGTTAATAATAAATATAACTTAGTTCGGATGTGCAATATGCTGATATTTATTTTATATGTAATTGTAAATATTTTTCAACGGATCAAATGTAATAATCATTGTTATTTTTCGTATGCTATGAAATTAACCGTACCTTTACGAAAAAGGATGCTTAAGAATCAATGAAAACATTAAAAATTGGGAATTTTAATATTTCTATCCCAATCATACAAGGTGGAATGGGGGTCGGTATATCGCTTTCTGGATTGGCAGCAGCAGTGGCTAACGAAGGCGGTGTAGGTGTAATTTCAAGTGCCGGACTTGGACTTTTATATAGAAATTATTCGAATAATTATTTGGAAGCAAGTATTCACGGGCTAAAAGAAGAAATACGAAAAGCTCGCGAAAAGACTTTAGGGGTTATTGGTGTAAACGTGATGGTGGCAATGTCCAACTTTGTTGATATAGTAAAAACAGCCATTAACGAGAAAACAGACATTATTTTTTCAGGGGCTGGTCTGCCACTTGATTTACCAGGTTTTCTAAAAAAGGACAGCAACACAAAATTAGTGCCTATTGTGTCATCGGCAAGAGCAATTAGGATTATATGTGAAAAATGGAAAAATAATTATAATTATTTGCCCGATGCTGTTGTTGTTGAAGGGCCTAAAGCGGGAGGGCATCTTGGATTTAAGCCTGAACAGATAGATGACGAAAAATATGCACTTGAGCATTTAGTGCCTGAAGTTGTAAATGAAACTAAACAAATTGAACGCACTTACAATAAATCAATACCTGTTATTGCAGCAGGCGGAATTTATACAGGGAATGATATTTACAACATAATTAAACTTGGCGCTTCTGGTGTACAAATGGCAACAAGGTTTGTAACCACAAAGGAATGTGATGCTTCATTAGCTTTCAAACAAACTTATATCGATGCACGACCTGAGGATATTAAAATTATCAAAAGTCCTGTTGGAATGCCTGGTCGGGCTATTATCAATAATTTTTTGGAGAAAGTAAAAAAAGGAGAAAAACAACCTAAAAGATGTCCTTTTAAATGTATAAAAACTTGTGATATTTCAAAAAGTCCTTACTGTATTATTACCGCTTTATATAGCGCTTTCAAAGGAAATTTTGACAATGGTTATGCTTTTGCAGGCACTAACGCATTTAAAGCAACCAAAATTATTTCGGTAAATGAAACGATGCAAGCTATTATTAAAGAATTTGATGCAATTAAATAGTTTAGTTATCCAATGTGTAATAATTTTTATTATCCTTGTGACTATTAGATTAGCTTAATTTTCATGTCGCCTTTTTTGATTTTAGGGGTTTTTGTGGCTTATACTATTCTGGTTTTTGCCATTACCTATATTACTTCCCGAAAAGCTGATAATCAAACCTTTTTTATTGGAAATAAGGTGTCGCCTTGGTATGTGGTGGCCTATGGTATGATTGGGGCTTCCCTCTCTGGTGTTACGTTTATGTCGGTTCCGGGCTGGGTTAAAGATACCCAGTTTACTTATATGATGGTTGTGTTTGGGTATCTGGTGGGTTATTCAGTTATTGCTACCGTTCTGCTTCCACTTTATTATCGTATGAATCTTACTTCCATTTATACTTATCTTGAACATCGGTTTGGATTTTGGACGTACAAGACTGGTGCTGGATTTTTTCTGCTTTCGCGTACTTTGGGTGCATCATTACGGATGTTTATAGTTGTAAACGTACTCCAAATATTCGTTTTCGATGCCTGGGGAGTTCCGTTCTGGCTTACTGTACTGATGTTTATAACCCTTATTATTTTATACACATTCAAAGGAGGTATCAAAACCATTGTATGGACTGATACTCTGCAAACCACCTTTATGCTTTTGGCCGTAGTGCTGTCAATTGTATTTATAAGTCGGGAATTACACTTCAGCATAGGCAATCTTGTGACGCGAATATGGAATAGCGATATGTCAAAGATAATCAATACTGATTGGCAGAGTCCCAGATTTTTTGTGAAACAATTCTTAAGCGGCGTATTTATCTCTATAGCAATGACTGGTTTAGACCAGGAGATGATGCAAAAAAACCTCAGTTGTCGTAACCTTCGTGAAGCCCAAACCAATATGTTTACCTTTAGCGGAACGCTTGTCTTTGTTAACCTGATTTTTTTATTCCTTGGAGCAGTGCTTTTAATTTATTCTGGTAACCAATTAATTGCAGTTAAGTATACCGACGATATGTTTCCTACCATTGCCCTGCAATATCTTGGGCCAATAGCAGGATTAGTGTTTCTTGTCGGTTTGATATCGGCAGCATATCCAAGTGCCGATGGGGCTTTAACCTCACTTACTACGTCATTTTGTATCGATTTTCTTGGTTTTGATCGACTTAAAAATATTACTGACCTCCAGAAGCGCAGGATCAGGTATCTCGTTCATATCAGCATTGCTTTTATTTTTTTAATAGTCATCATTATTTTTCGGTCGGTTAATGACAAAGCTATTATAGATAAGCTGTTTACTATTGCTGGTTATACTTATGGGCCGTTGCTGGGTTTTTATAGTTTCGGATTATTTACTAAATGGCAGGTACGCGACCGTTGGGTTCCACTAATAGCAATCATTTCGCCCATTATTTGTTATTTTCTGAGCGCCTATTCGGTGAAATTGTTGAATGGTTATAAATTTGGATTCGAATTACTGATTATCAATGGGATGCTTACTTTTATAGGATTGTTTCTACTAAGGAAAAACAAGTTGGAGTAAATTGAAGTGATCTTTCTTACTGAGCAGATGCAATTACTTTCTGGGTATATACTTTCCCGGAATAATTAATCCGTACAATATAACAAGTGTTTTGCAAAGGTAAGGTGACCTGGTTAATATTGTTGTTTTCAAGTTTTTTCCGGGTTACTTCCTGTCCTAAAAGATTGTAAACAACTGCTTCGCCATTGAGTAAGTCCAGAGGTTTGGAATATTTGATATACAGAATACCCTCGTTGATGTAAAGTGTAAATTTATTTTCATTGTCAGAACTTACCACTGAAAAGTCAGATGCTTTAAATTCAACAATTGAATATAACGACTTAGCCATAATATTATGGTCGGTATAATTGGCAATATTAACAGCCCCTAATGGTAAAACCATTATAGAGCCTGCAATTACACTGATCAGTATTTTTGAAAATTTTGTCATTCTGGCTTTTACTTAAGAATGCAAAGGTAAGAGTATTTATCTTAAAAAAGAATAGTTTTAAATTTTTTGTTGTTAGTTAACAATTACTTTTTTAATACGTTTTCAACAGGGTGATGTTACAAATTTTGTTTACTTTACGAGAATTATGTTACATAGCATGTCATGAATCAACTATTTAGAAAGAAACCGATTGACCAGCTTCTCGCGGAAGCTGATGGAGACGGAGGCCTAAAAAGAGCGCTTAATGCCAGAAATCTGGTTACACTTGGGATTGGAGCAATTATAGGTACGGGAATATTTGTATTGACTGGTACAGCTGCGGCTAATCATGCCGGTCCTGCCATAATATTGTCATTTATCCTTTCAGGATTGGGCTGTGTATTTGCCGGATTGTGTTATTCCGAATTTTCATCAATGATACCGATCTCAGGAAGCGCATACACTTACTCTTATGCTACCTTAGGGGAGTTTATCGCATGGATCATAGGCTGGGATCTAATTCTTGAATATCTTTTTGCTTCATCTACCGTTGCTGTGGGATGGTCAGGATATTTCGTCAGCTTTTTTAAAGATTTAGGAATTATTATTCCGGAAAAATTAAGCCAGGCCCCCTTTAATCACATCACCGGACAAGGTTGGGTGACTACCGGAAGCATTATTAATTTGCCGGCCATAGCCATCGTGGTTTTTATTTCTTCTTTACTAGTTATAGGCATTAAAGAATCGGTAACGTTCAACAATATCATTGTATTTACCAAACTAGTGGTAGTCCTTTTGTTTATAGGGTTTGGCATTGCTTATATTAATGTCGATAACTGGAAGCCATTTATTCCTCACAATACAGGAGATTTTGGGGTTTTTGGTATATCAGGAATTTTTACCGGATCAGCGGTTATCTTTTTTGCCTATATCGGTTTTGATGCTGTTTCAACAGCCGCGCAAGAGGCAAAGAACCCACGACGCGATATGCCTATAGGAATCCTGGGGTCTTTATTGGTTTGTACAATTCTATATGTTGCGGTTTCAGCAGTTCTTACAGGTATCGTAAATTATAAGGAATTAAATGTTTCTGCTCCTATAGCGCTTGCTATTGACCGAACAGGTGCAGCTTTGATGTGGTTACGTCCCCTGATCAAAATTGGGGCTTTAGCGGGCTTAAGCTCTGTAGTTTTGGTAATGCTGATGGGGCAGCCCCGTATCTTTTTTTCGATGGCAAAAGATGGATTATTGCCAAAAAGCTTTGCAAAGGTACACCCTAAGTTTAGGACGCCCCACATCACTACAATTGTTACGGGCGCCTTTGCTGCTGTTATTGCGGGGTTATTCCCCATAGGATTATTAGGCGAACTGGTTTCGATAGGAACATTATTAGCTTTTGTTATTGTTTGTGCCAGCGTAATTGTACTGCGCAAAACGAACCCGGACACTCCTCGTCCCTTTAAAACTCCTTTTGTACCATTGTTCCCGATTTTAGGCATTGTTATCTGCCTTGCCCAAATGGCAGCTTTACCCCTGGATACATGGATGAGGCTGATTATATGGATGGTACTTGGATTAGCTATTTATTTTTTCTATAGCAGAAAGAAGAGCAAATTGGCATCAAAATGAGCCAATTAAATAATATGCTAATATGCCAGTTGTAGGACAAATAATGCCAATATTATGCGTAACCCAACTCTGAGAATACATGTTCTAAATAAATTGTCTTCAGGGCATAATATAAAAAACGAAACCGTCTCATTTTTATATTTTGAGACGGTTTCTGATTAATGCCAATCAGTATTTTTAAATTAGTTTATTGGTATCTTTCAAATTTTAAACCTAGAATTTCAACATAGCCAGGGACACCATAATAACACACACCACCACCACGGAAAAAACAATTTCCATTTGTCCATTCTACTGGAATACCAGGTTGAACGGCTCCATTAGGGGTTACCAATGAGCCAGATCCTTGGAGGCTATATATTGAACTATATGATACTCTATATTTGGTACCGCCAGTCATAATAAAATTTATTTGGCCACTTCCACCGGTACGAGGACCAGTAATGAATATCATTTTGCAGTAACCCTGCAACAAACCTACCTCATATATTACAGATTCTGGAGGATTAGGATTGTTTAATGTGTAGTCAGGTATAAATACTACCCAACTACCAGCCGTTGCCGAATTAATATTGCCCAATAATAAAACTGATGCAATTCCAAATAATAATAATAATTTTTTCATAGTAATAAATTTTAAGATTAGTAATATATTGTTCATATTTATTTAAACTGATTGCATTCTTATTTTATAAAGTGTACAATATTATCCAACTCTCATTCAATAGGCTTTAACGCATATTCCATTTTTTTGCATTGTTATTCCATTAAATATAAACATTTGAATATTATGATATTACATTATTTATTTTTCTATTTTTAGTATAAGATTTTTAATTTGATATAAATTGAACAAAACGGGCTTCAAAAAAAAGGCGGTATTACATATTGCAATACCGCCTTTACTGTCACTTTTTAAGAGGATTAAAGCTTGGGAATTGTTCCAGAATAAATAGCGGCCCAAGGAGTGTATTCTTCACGTGCAAAATTGTCACATTGAATGGTAAAGGCTCTATAAGAAATTGATTTAAAAGGAATAGTACCTCCATAATTAATTTTATTTACAGTTCGGGTCACATAAATACTGGAAGGTGGTATTGACCCCATTGGATATGGTTGACCATCATGACTTCCACAATGACCATTAACGTAAACTGTTCCGTTCACACCTTGCATGGTTTCGGTTGCGCCCAGTAAGGAATCAGATTTAAATGGTACATATCTTTCAAAAACTAAGCTTTGAAGTTCAAAACGCGCATTGGTAACTCCATTTGCACTACCCCAAAGAAAACAATCCCCAGTTTCCCATTCCACCAAAGTTTGAGGGGCTACATTTCCAGAAGGTATAGTTAATCTGGATGTTGCACCAATAGAATCGTTGTAATGTAAAAAATTAACCCTGTATTTTATACCTCCCGTTATATTGTAATGTGCAAGTTCAATTTCGTCTGAAAGTGGTTTGGAAAATGTTCCATTGCATTTACAACATGGCTTAGGGTCTGTTGTTATAGTTATAGCTACACAAGCATTTATAGGATAATTGGTAGGTTTCAGGCATGGAGAAAAGGTTTCCCATACATAGCTTGCCGGAGCTGACTTAAGATTATTTTGATTTTTAACTTTAGCGGGAGAAACTTCATTTTCTTCCTTTTTTGAACAGCCTATTAGCATTATTAATGCTATTCCAAATAGTAGATTTTTTTTCATTAGGTCAATTTTTAGGATGATTTTTGTTTAAATTAATGTTATGTTTTATGTAATTCAATATCAATTATTTATTAGAAAGCATTACTGCCCAATATATAAAAAAGATAACAAACAGTGACGATTACTATTAAAAGCAGTAATGTTATATAACCTTTGTCCGATAAGTTTTAACAAATATTCCATTTTTTTGTACTATTGTTCCATCATACAAATATATTTGTTTGTCAGTGTACTAAAAGTATTTGTTTATTAATTATTTTTACGAGGTACATCATCTTACTATTCTATGAAAAAGCTGTTGTCATTTTCAATCCTGGTTTTCATTACTTGCAATATATTCCCTCAACATATAATAGACTCGCTAATCAATAAATTAAAACATACCTCCGGCGATACTTCCAGGGTTCAGATTATGCTAAAATTAGCCTATGAGTATATGGGGGCTGATAGTAATAGGGCTTTTGAATACCTTGACAATGCCAAGCGATTATCAGAAAAGGCAAATTATAAAAAAGGAATGGCCAGTTATTACTATGTAGATGGATTGTTAATAAAAAATGATAGTCCTAAAGCGTTAGAAAGTTTTAAAAAATCCCTTCAACTTTTCTCTGAATTAAACAACAAGGTATGGATGGCCATTATCATTTCAAAGATTGGTTCGATATATAGTTTTTGTTCACAATATGATAAGGCAATGGAGGAATATTTAAGCGCTTTAAAAATATACGAGTCAATAAATGATCATCGGTATATAGGTATTTGTTATTCTAACATTGCTAGCATTTACAGTTGTCAAAAGAACCATAAAAAGGCTTTGGAATATCATAAAAAGGCCTTAAACATATTAAAAGGTTATGGAAGTTTCAATGATTATCTTAATATCGCGATTGACTATAGCGAAATGGGAGAGTATAATACATCGTTGCTTTATTATGACAGTATAGTACATGTGCTCAATCAAGTAAATGATATTGAAAACCTTTCCATTGTTTATCTAGATTTAGGCAATACTTACACGTCTTTAAAAAACTATAATAAATCCAAGCAATATTGCAGAGCTTCGTATAGTTTAGCTTTAAAAACAGGAAAAAATACCAACCTGATATCCGCATGTATCAATATGGCCGAATCTTATATTAAGCTAAACCAGCCCGATTCTGCCATTATTTTACTGGAGAAAAATGTTGGTATTTTAAACCAAACGAAATCATATAACCTTTTCAAAGAATATTATAAAAATTTATCGGCTGCATACGAAAAAAAGGATGAAACAGGTATTGCATTGAAGTACTATAAAATGTTTAAGTCTGCAGGCGATTCTTTAACAGAAGAACTCTCAAAACAGCGGCTTTATGAACTGCAAACTTCATTTGAAGTTAATAGAAAAGATGAAGAAATAGGGTTACTAAACAAGGAAAATCTTTTAAAATCGGCCCAATTATCAAAACAGCGGACGATTATCGCGCTTGTATTGTTATCAACATTTTTAGCCATTATTTTAGCCATTATTTCATATAACCGCTTTCGGTTAAAGCGTAAGTTGGCCAACATACTGGAAAATAAAAACAAAGAAATTGAACAACAACAGCAGGAAATCCTGGCCATGAACGATATGCTTGAAAAGCAAAATGAGGATTTGCAAGAAATGGACAACATCAAATCTCGTTTTTTTACCAACATATCGCATGAATTCCGCACTCCCTTATCGCTTATCATCGGCCCATTGGCAACTATGCAGGATAAAGCCAAAGACCCGGAAACAAAACGCGAATATGGTCTCATGCTGAAACATGCGCATAGCTTATTAAACCTTATCAACCAATTGCTCGATCTTTCGAGGCTCCAAAGGGCAAGTCTTAAACTACAGCTTTCCTGCAGCGATATCAATACATTTTTATGTACGCTTATTGATTCATTTTCCAGCCGAGCGGCAGAATTGGCCATTACGCTCAACTATCATTCGACCCCGTGGCCACTCCTGGTTTGGTTTGACAAGGACAAACTTGGAAAAATAATGGTTAACCTTCTTTCAAATGCATTAAAACATACTCCAAAAAAAGGTTTTATAGAAGTATCGTTGGCCGGTATTGAAGAGCAACCCGGTTATATTGAAATCACCGTTCGCGATAATGGCATAGGCATAGAGGCATACGAACTGAAAAACATATTTGAACCTTTTTATCAATCCGAAGTTACCATAAACCGAAAAATTGAAGGCAGTGGTATAGGCCTGGCCCTGGCTAAGGAACTGGTCGAGTTACATGGAGGGACGATTATAGTCAGCAGCGAAGCAGGTAAAGGGGCAGAATTTAAAATTCGCATTGCAGTAAATAAAGACCATTTGCCTTTAGCCGGGATATTGCAGGATAATGCTGAAGCGCCTGTCGTTTCCATCGATTTTCATTCGGAAGTTGAGTTGGAAAACACCCCCGCAAGTAAGGCTGAAACAAAAATAAACAAAGACAAAACCACCATCCTGGTAGTTGAGGACAATGATGACATGCGGGGATATATTACCAAAAATCTGCTGCAGGATTACCAAATCCTGGAAGCCACCAATGGGAAAGAAGGATATGATAAAGCGTTAGAATCTTCACCCGATCTCATTATTGCTGATGTAATGATGCCCGTGATGGATGGATACGAAATGACAAGGCTTATCAAAAATGATCCGTTAACCTGTCACATCCCGGTGATTATGCTTACAGCAAAGGCTTCCGAAGAAAGTAAAATGGAAGGGCTCGAATCTGCTGCTGACGATTATATAACTAAGCCCTTTAACATAAAAGAATTATCGCTCAGGATAAACAATGCCATAACCAGTCGTCAAAAACTGAGGGATAAGTTCCGGAAATGTATCACGGTAAACCCTTCGGAAGTAACAGCCACATCCTTAGATGAGCAATTTTTGACCAAAGCGCTTCAAATCATAGAAAATCATTTAACAGAAAGTGAGTTTTCGTCGGACGATTTTTGCAAAGAAATTGGGATTAGTAAGACCCACGTATATAGAAAACTAAAAGCTTTAACCAATCAATCATTTACAGAATTTGTGCGGGCCATAAGGTTAAAAAGGGCTGCTTCTTTACTATCCATGAAATCGGGGAATCTAACAGAAATAGCTTACCAAACCGGGTTCACCAACTTATCTTATTTTTCAAGAAGTTTTAAAGAGCATTTTGGGGTAAACCCTTCGGAGTATAACTGAAAGCAGTACTTTCTACTTTAACCTAATCATCCCCATTTTTGACCGAATAAATCTCCTCAATAATATCCCGGTATTTATCACAGATGTATTTTCGTTTTAATTTAAGGGTAGGGGAGAGCTCGCCGGTGAGTGAGCCCCATTCTTCGGCTACCAGGCGGAAGCGTTTGATATATTCAGTTTGCCCAAGCGTTGCATTTAACCCGTTAACCTCACGTTGATAACGTTCTATTACCTGCCGGTCCCGGATGAGTTCGTTATTGTCCCGGAAGTTTATACCATGCCTGGAGCACCAGTTATGTAGGAAAGAGAAATTCGGCGAAATGAGCGCGCTGGCAAATTTCTCGTTCTCACCTATTACCATAATTTGATCAATAAAGAACGACTCTTTGAATTTATTTTCAATTACCTGTGGGGCAACATACTTTCCACTCGATAATTTAAACATTTCCTTTTTCCGGTCCGTGATTTTTAAATATTTACCGTCTTCCAGAACGCCAACATCGCCGGTATGGAACCATCCATCTTTGTCAATGACTTCGGTTGTGAGGTCGGGAGCTTTGTAATACCCAAGCATTACATTGGAGCCTTTGCAGAGGATTTCTCCGTCGCGGGCAATTTTGACCTTAACACCTTCGAGGACAGGGCCAACAGTCCCGAATTTTATTTCGTTCTTAGCCGGATCATTTACCGCAATAACAGGACTTGTTTCTGTCAGACCGTATCCTTCTAAAATAGTTAATTCTGCTGCATGAAAAAGCCTGATAAGTCTTGGCTGTAAAGGAGCTCCTCCTGAAACGATATATTGTAAGTTACCACCTAAAGCATTGCGCCATTTGGAAAATATCAGCTTATCGGCAATTTTCAGTTTTACATGGTATAACCAACCATTTTCACGATTAAGTTTAAATTGCAGGCCTAGGTTTACAGCCCAGAAAAAAACAACTTTTTTAAGGTAAGGCAAATCCTTTCCTTTGCCAATGATGCCGTCGTATATGCGTTCCATAAGCCGTGGAACTGTAATAAAAATATGAGGTTTGATTTCCTTCAAATTATCGAGGATAGTACCCATATTTTCGGCATAATAGATACTAATCCCCATATATTGATAATGATAATTTAACATTCTTTCGTAAATATGACATAATGGTAAAAAACTCAGTGCCTTATGCGAACTATTAAGATGATGTTTTTTTGAGACGGCCATAAAATTACTTACGAGATTATTATGTGACAGCATTACACCTTTGGGAATTCCTGTTGTTCCTGAAGTATATATCAGGGTGCATAAATCGTTAGGCCTTATCAAAGCCTTAATTTTTTCTACTTCATTAATAAATTTTTCAGCATTTTCCTTTCCCAGTTCAATGATTTCCGTCCAATTGGCAACCCCGTCTATTTGGTTGAATGCATAGATTCTCTCTATGGATGATACTTTATCGGCTATGGGTTTAAGTTTTTCGTAAACCATTTTGTCAGATACAATCAGTATCCGTGGTTCGGCGTTATTGAAAATATAGGTATAGTCATCGTAACTTATGGTTGGGTATATGGGAATGTTTACCACGCCTATCTGAGCCATGCCCATATCGACAAAATTCCATTCAGGTCTGTTGTTTGATATAATAGCTATTTTATCGCCAGGTTTAAAGCCTAAGGCCAACAAACCATAACTTATAAGATTTGATTTTTCAATGTAACCATGGGTATTGTAAGTTATCCACGTCCCGTTTTGTTTACAGGCAAATACATCAGTCTTGTTTAGGTACTTATTTTTGTACCTATCCAAAAGGTCGAATGTTCTTCGAACCATAACAAATAATAGTTAAAGTCTGACAAATTTATAAAAAGAAATCATTATATTTGCATTATCAAACTTTGGGGGTGCTCAATACGAAGGGCTGAGATTAAACCCCGTACCTGATCAGGATAATACCTGCGAAGGGAAAAGTTGAGATGAACATTTTCTCTTCTTTTTAGCATCCTTAAAGTTTCTTCTTTTTTTATTTCGAACCAAAGCATTGGTTATGAATGTATTTATTAACAATAAACAACACACCGTTGTTCATAATCCATCTATTGAATGGTTACTCAATGATTTGAATCTATTGAACTCAAAGGGTATTGCTATTGCTGTAAATAATCACATTATTCCAAAACAAGATTGGGGGCATTGTGTATTGTCTGAAAACGATCATGTCACAATCATTCGTGCTACTCAGGGAGGATAACCATATTTTTATGAATGATGAATATAAAATAAACGTTAAAATTACATTACAATGAATAACAGCCAAGCACCGGTTATTACTACCGGGCCTTTACCCGGTTCGCGGAAGATATATGTTTCCGGGAATTTACACAACATCAGGATTGCCATGCGTGAGATTTTACTTGATGATATAAAGCCATTGTGTGAAAAACCAGATGTAATGCTTAAAAATAAACCGGTTACAGTGTACGACACAAGTGGCCCTTATACTGATCCTGAAGTTACTATAAATTTACGCAAAGGACTATCGCGTTTGCGGGAAGAATGGACACTAAGCCGCGGCGATGTGGAACAACTTCAAAAATTTACTTCGGAGTATAGCTGTAAACGTCTGGACGACCCTGCTATTTCCCAGTTGCGTTTTGAAACTATCGCCAAGCCCTTAAAAGCAAAGTCAGGGAGAAATATCACCCAGATGCATTATGCCCGTAAAGGCATCATTACCCAGGAAATGGAATACGTGGCCATCAGGGAAAATCAGCGTTTTGAGGAGTTTAAGGAAAACACATCCTTATGGAAGCAGCACACAGGTGAAAATTTTGGGGCCAGTACACCGAAAAATCACATTACTCCTGAATTCGTTAGGGATGAGATAGCCAAAGGAAGAGCTATTATCCCAGCTAACATTAATCACCCTGAAAGCGAACCAATGGTTATCGGGCGTAATTTTCTTGTGAAAGTCAATACAAACATTGGTAATTCTATGATTACCTCTTCCTTAGAAGACGAAGTTGAAAAAGCAGTGTGGAGTTGTCGGTGGGGTGGCGATACTTTAATGGATTTATCGACTGGCAAAAACATTCATGAAACACGCGAATGGATTATTCGTAACTGCCCTGTACCTTTAGGTACAGTCCCAATCTATCAGGCTCTTGAAAAAGTTGGGGGAAAGGCAGAAGAGCTTACCTGGGACATATTCCGGGATACTCTGATTGAGCAGGCAGAACAAGGGGTTGACTATTTTACTATTCATGCTGGGTTACTCAGGCATCATATTCCTTTGGCTACTAAACGCCTTACTGGCATTGTGTCAAGGGGAGGTTCTATTCTGGCCAGGTGGTGCCAGGTACATAAGGAAGAAAATTTTCTGTATACACATTTCGATGAAATTTGCGGGATATTAAAGAGTTATGATGTTGCTGTCTCACTTGGCGATGGGTTAAGGCCAGGATCAATTGCTGATGCTAACGATGGTGCACAGTTTGGAGAACTTGAAACACTTGGCGATTTGACTCGTCTGGCCTGGGATCAGGATGTACAGGTAATGATTGAAGGCCCTGGCCATGTTCCCATGCATTTGATTAAGGAAAACATGGAGAAACAATTGTTGTTTTGCCACGAAGCCCCATTTTACACCCTCGGCCCCTTGGTTACTGATATAGCACCAGGCTATGACCACATTACTTCAGCCATTGGCGCTGCCTTGATAGGTTGGTACGGGACCGCTATGCTTTGTTATGTGACACCTAAAGAACATTTGGGGTTACCTAACAAGAAGGATGTAAAAGATGGTGTAATAGCTTATAAGATTGCTGCCCATGCTGCCGATTTAGCTAAAGGCCACCCAGGCGCACAGTATCGCGACAATGCATTAAGCAAAGCCCGTTTTGAATTCCGGTGGGACGACCAGTTTAACCTCTCACTAGACCCTGATACTGCTCACGCTTTTCACAACGAAACGCTTACAGATAACGATTCAAAACAATCACAATTCTGCTCTATGTGTGGCCCTGGCTTTTGTTCTATGAAGATGTCGCATCAGGTAAACGAGGCAGCTTCAGAAAATAAAGATTGTGAATATAATTCTGTAATCAATAATCGGTAATTAATTTGTACTACAGTGAATAGTAAACCAACAGTGCTTTCTGTTGCGGGATTCGATCCCAGTGGTTGTGCCGGGTTGCTAGCGGATATTAAAACATTCGAGGCCTTCAACGTTTATGGTATTGCAGTTTGCACAGCTAATACCTGCCAAAGCGATATAGAGTTTACTGCGCCCAACTGGATACCTGTTGAACAGATTTTATCGCAATATCATATATTGCAAAAACGATTTCACTTTGATTATGTCAAAATCGGGATTATAGAAAATCTTAAGGTATTAAATACAATCATTGATCTCATGCGATATGATAACAAACAGTTAAAAATTGTTTGGGATCCGGTGTTAAAGGCCAGTTCAGGATTTGAGTTCCATCAATCGGTTAGTCTGCCGGAAATAGAAAATATATGCAAAAAAACATATTTGATTACACCTAACCTGGAAGAGGTTTCGATGATGCTGCCCGATTTTAAACCTGAAGAAGCAGGAGGCTATCTTACCGCTTTTTGCAATGTTCTTATCAAAGGAGGACATGCCAGTGGAAAAGAATCGATCGATGTGTTATATTCTTCCGATGCTATTAACCACTTTGAGGGCAATAGGTTGACAGATTATAACAAACGAGGTACAGGGTGTGTTCTGTCATCCGCTATAACTGCGGGTTTGGCTAAAGGCGAGAGCTTACCTGATGCCTGTAAAGCAGCTAAAAAATATGTCACTGGTTATATTTCAAGTAATCATAGTCTTGTTGGATACCATAATTATATACAATGATCGCTCGGTTACATTATATTACACAAGAAACTATAGGATTTTCGCATGTTTTTTATGCTGAACAGGCCTGTAAATACGGAGTTTCATGGGTTCAGTTAAGAGTAAAAAACAAACCATTTGATGAATGGATGAAGATTGCTATTGGCACTCAAAAAGTTTGTAAAAAATATAAAACCTGTTTGATTATCAACGACAATGTAACGATTGCAAAAGAGATTGGGGCTGATGGCGTTCACCTAGGCAAGAATGATATGCATCCTACTGAAGCCCGGGAAATATTAGGAGGTGAAGCAATTATTGGCGGCACTGCCAATACTATTGAAGATGTTGTACAATTATCCGGTTCGGGAGTGAATTATATTGGGCTGGGACCGTATAGGTTTACGACCACAAAAGATAAACTTAGTCCTATTCTTGGATTAGAGGGTTATATGAAAATAATGAGAGAGGTACAAATGATGAGTATTGATATTCCTATTATAGCCATAGGTGGCATAGTGCCCGGTGATGTCGCTGCTCTTATGGAAACGGGTATTTATGGAGTGGCGGTAAGTTCGGCTATTAATCAAAGTATAGATAAGCATTCGGTTATCAAAGAATTTATAACTAAAACAGTTTCCAGCGTTTAGTTCCTAATTATAAAACAACAATGTATAGTCGATAATTGATAAAATATATACAATGTCAAATAAAGTTCTGAAAATCGCTGATAAAACATTCCAATCCAGGTTGTTTACCGGAACAGGCAAGTTCAGTTCAACCGCAGTTATGGAGGAAGCCTTATTGGCTTCAGGTAGTCAGCTGGTCACTGTGGCTTTGAAAAGGGTGGATATGGCGAATAAAGATGATGATATTATCAGACATTTATCACATCCACATTTTAGCTTATTGCCCAATACATCTGGGGTGCGTACGGCAAAAGAAGCGGTTTTTGCCGCAATGATGGCACGTGAGGCTTTGGAAACCAATTGGGTAAAGCTTGAAATACATCCTAATCCCAAGTATTTGATGCCCGACCCTATAGAAACATTAAAAGCTACTGAAGAACTGACGAAGCTGGGATTTATAGTGTTACCTTATATTCATGCTGATCCTGTGCTGTGCAAACGTCTTGAAGATGCTGGTGCAGCTGCTGTAATGCCACTTGGTTCGCCTATTGGGAGCAATAGAGGGTTACGAACCATCGATTTTCTGGAAATTATTATTGAGCAGAGTAATGTGCCTGTGATAGTGGATGCAGGGATAGGCTCGCCTTCTCATGCAGCATGGGCAATGGAAATTGGTGCTGATGCAGTGCTCGTCAATACGGCTATTGCTGTTTCAGATAACCCGGTGGATATGGCCAAAGCATTTAAAATGGCGGTTGAGGCAGGGCGAATGGCGTTTGAGGCCAGGTTGGCCAAACCATTTCAATACGCCTCTGCCACTAGTCCGCTTACTGCTTTTTTGGAAGAGTAAAAACAAAGCACAAGTACTAAGTACTCTTTAATATATACCCTATGTCCTTCAAAAACATTATCGATAGTTATCAGTGGGATGATGTAGAACAAAACATCAAAGCTAAAACAACAAGCGATGTGGAGATTGCTTTGGGCAAAGACAAATGCAGTTTAGAAGACTTTAAGGCTTTGGTTTCGCCTGCTGCATTGCCTTATCTTGAAGTCATGGCCCAAAAAAGCAATAACCTTACACTGAAAAGGTTTGGAAAAACCATGCAATTGTACATCCCGCTATATCTCTCGAATATTTGTTATAATTCTTGTGTTTATTGCGGTTTCAGCCATAAAAACAATATCCTTCGAAAAATTCTTACAGATGAAGAAATTATCCGTGAAGCAGAAACGATCAAATCGTATGGATTCGACCATATTTTACTTGTTACAGGCGATTCGCCTAAAGATGCAGGGGTAACCTACCTGCAACATGCTATCAGACTTGTTAGTCCTTATTTTTCACATATATCTTGTGAAGTGCAACCATTGGAGCAAAGCGATTACGAATTGCTTATCGCTGAAGGACTGACTTCCGTTTACATTTATCAGGAGACATACCATAAAGAGAATTATCCAAAATATCATCCCAAAGGTGAAAAATCAGATTTTTATTACCGTCTTGACACTCCTGATAGACTTGGCAGGGCCGGTATTTATAAAATTGGACTTGGTACATTGATTGGCCTGGAGGATTGGCGTACCGATAGTTTTTTTACTGCTTTACACCTAAATTATTTGGAACGAACTTATTGGAAAACCAAATATTCTATATCCTTTCCCAGGTTACGGCCATTTGCAGGCGGGTTTGCACCTAATATACAAATGTCAGACAAAGAATTAGGGCAAATTATTTGTGCTTTCCGTATATTCAATAGCGAAGTCGAACTTTCGCTTTCTACACGCGAAAGTGAACGTTTGCGGGATAATCTTATTCATTTGGGGATTACCGCTATTAGTGCAGGTTCCAAAACTAATCCTGGTGGATATGCCGTTGAACCGCAATCGCTTGAACAATTTGAGGTATCTGACAACAGGACTCCCTTGCAAATTGCTGAAATGCTTAAAAAACATGGTTACGAGCCAGTTTGGAAGGACTGGGATAAATCCATAATGATGGCTGAATAATGACAAATGATGAATTAAAAAGGTACAACCGCCATATTATATTGCCCGGCATGGGTACTGAAGGCCAGCAAAAATTAAAAGATGCGGTAGTGTTGGTGGTAGGTTGTGGCGGGTTAGGTTGCCCGGTGCTTCAATATCTTGTGGCAGCTGGTGTAGGTAATATTGGGATGATTGACCCCGATATGGTCAGCGAAAGCAACCTGCAACGGCAAATACTTTATTCAATCGACGATATTGGTAAACCTAAAGTATTCGTGGCTAAAGAATGGCTGGTGAAACTAAACCCGTTTGTAAACATTACACCTTATTATACTGCATTTGACGTTAATAATTGTCGTGAAATGGTTAGTGATTACTCGATTGTGATTGATTGTACGGACAATTTTGCCACACGCTATATCATTAATGATTCATGCATTGAGCAGAATAAGGTGATGGTGTATGGTTCCGTTTTTCAATTCGAAGGTCAGGCCTCAGTGTTTAATTATAAGGAGGGCCCTTCTTATCGCTCTCTATACCCTGAACCGCCCGGTGCCAACGAAGTACCAAAGGCATCTGAAGTTGGAGTATTGGGTGTATTGCCGGGAATTATAGGACTTATCCAGGCAACAGAGGTTATAAAGATCATTACAGGTTTAGGCAAGGTATTGTCGGGAAAGCTTTTAGTATATGATGCTTTAGGTATGAGTTTTCAGATATTCAATGTTTGTAAGTAAACTTAAGTTTTTTGTTTACATGAGGGATTATAGAAAATGATTTTTAACGGCTGAAAATGTACTCAAAGGATCATCGCTTTCCCATACTGCACCAAGCAAAGCAGCACCGGCAAATCCTGTTTTTTTTATCAAACCAATGTTTTCAGCATTTATTCCACCCAAGGCAATGATGTTTAATGGATGTTTATGATGCGTATTAATCAATTGAATATCCTTGCGTATAGTGCTCAGGTCAAAATTACTTTTGTAACCACTTTTGCTGATACTATCAAATACAGGGCTTAGGAATACATAGTCGTATCGGCGGCGGTTTCGTTTCAGCTCATCCAAGTGATGAAACGAAGCTGAAAGGCTTTTGTTTCCAAGAGTTTTCAGTACTTTCCCAATATTTTTATCTTTTCTTGCTTTCTCAGTCAGGTGTATGCCTTTAAGGTTATAGCGGTTTGCTAGCAGGTAATGCGAGTGAATTACAATTCTGGGATGGAATTCGACTGGGATTGATGTTATATAGGTTTCCATGTCATCATAGGAATAGTCTGGCTTTCGAAGATGAAATATCTCCAAGCCTTGATTGAAAAGGATTGTCAAGGTTTTGTGTTCGTCCGAATATGTCTCTGGAGGAGAGATAACAATCAACAGCATAAACAAACTATTTTTCTTTGCGACTTAGCGACTTGGCGTGAGAAAAATTTCTCGCAAAGGCGCCTAGCCGCTAAAAGGTTATTATCCGGCAATAAGTACTTTTGCCTTAGCTAAAGCGGCCTCTATACCTGCAGGTTTTTTGCCTCCTGCAGTTGCAAAGAAAGGTTGACCGCCGCCAGTGCCATCAATTTCTTTAGCTATTTCACGGATGATAGTGCCTGCGTTCAGGTTCTTTTCTTTGATAAGGTTATCAGAAATCATTACTACAAGGTTAGCTTTGCCGTCAATTTCTGCTGCCAGTACCAGGCAAAGATTGCTTATTTCTTTTTTCATTTGAAATGCCAGGTCTTTAAGATTTTGTGCAGAATCAACTTTAACTTTTTCTGCAATAAAATTAAGATTACCAATCTTTTGATATTTCTCAGTCAAAATGCTAGCAATTTTCTGATTTTTTTCTTTGTGCATTTGCTCTACCTGTTTTTGCAGCAAAATGTTTTCATTGATAAGAGTTTCAATGCTTTTTACAATATCAACCGGACTTTTAAGTAATTCACTTGCTTTTCGCAAAGTGTTGAGTTGTTCGTTAAAATATTTTTCTGTCTTTGGGCCAGTAATGGCTTCGATTCGTCTTATGCTGGCAGCAATAGCGCTTTCTGATATAATTTTGAAGTAGCCGATATTTCCGGTTGATTGTACATGGGTTCCGCCACATAGTTCGATAGAATCTCCAAACTTGATCACACGCACATTCTCACCATATTTCTCTCCAAAAAGCATCATCGCACCGAGTTTTTTGGCTTCCTCGATTGGATAGTGGCGTTTTTCATCCAAAGAAATATCTTCCCGGATTTTGGCATTCACCCTACTTTCGACCTCTTGCAATTCTTCCGAAGACATTTTCTGAAAATGCGAAAAGTCAAATCGGAGATAGTCCTGACTAACTAATGAACCTTTTTGTTCTACGTGAGTTCCAAGAACATCTCGTAATGCTTTGTGAAGCAGGTGTGTTGCTGAATGGTTATTTTGAATTTGCTGACGTTTTTCTTTATCAACACGGGCAGTAAAAACGCCCTCTAATTTTTCTGGTAAACGTTCGGCAATATGAATGTAAAGGTTGTTTTCTTTGATGGTATCGATAATTTCAATTTTTTCATTGGCGGACTCAATCCAGCCTTTGTCACCAAGCTGTCCGCCGCTTTCGCCGTAAAATGGAGTTTGGTTGAATATCATGTGAAAGAGTGCTTTGCCTTTGGAAGTAACTTTCCGGTAGCGCGTAATATTCATGTTGCATTCTGTATTGTCGTACCCCACAAATTCCGATTTGTCAATATCCGAAATGGTTATCCAGTCTTCAGTGTCTACAGTAGCAGCAGTCCTTGAACGGTTTTTCTGAATTTCCATCTCAGCCGTAAACTCTTCGTTGTTTAAGGTAAGGCCATTTTCACGAAGTATCAATTCTGTTAGATCGAGCGGAAAACCATAGGTATCGTATAGGTCAAAAGCAGCTTTGCCGCTCACAACTGTGGCTTTTTCCTTCTTAGTTTTATGGATGATCTGCTCAATAAGCTTCATACCAGTTTCTAAGGTACGTAAAAACGAGGACTCTTCTTCCTTGATAACACGCTGGATAAGTTGCTGCTGGGCTTTCAATTCCGGATAGGCATCGCCCATGGCACGAATAAGCGCCGGAACCAACTGGAAAATAAATGGGTCACGCATATTCAGAAAGTTAAAGCCATAGCGTACGGCACGGCGTAATAAACGGCGAATAACATACCCGGCCTTATTGTTCGATGGGATTTGTCCGTCGGCAATAGCAAAAGCAATAGCCCTCATGTGGTCAGCGACCACACGCATGGCAATGTCGGTTTGCTCAAGCTTGCCATATTTTTTATTGGCTACAATTTCAATTTCTTTAACGATTACCTGGAAAAGGTCGATATCGTAGTTCGAATTTTTGTGTTGAATTACACGGCATAGGCGTTCGAACCCCATCCCGGTATCAACATGTTTGGCAGGCAGAGGTTCGAGCTCGCCAGAAGCTTTTCGATTGAACTGTATAAATACTAAGTTCCAGATTTCAATTACCTGTGGATGCCCGGTGTTAACCAGTTCGGCTCCTGCGTTTTTTTTTCGGTCTTCATCAGGACGGAGGTCAATATGGATTTCTGAACATGGGCCGCAAGGTCCCTGTTCGCCCATTTCCCAGAAATTGTCTTTTTTCGAACCATTAATAATGTGGTTAGATGGAACGTGTTTCTTCCAGAGATCAAAGGCGTCAGTATCCATATCGAGGCCATCTTCTTTACTTCCTTCAAAAACGGTGACGTATAGGCTATCCTTGTCAATTTTTAATACATCGGTTAAAAATTCCCATGCCCAGTCGATGGCTTCGGTTTTAAAATAATCGCCAAACGACCAATTGCCTAACATTTCAAACATGGTATGGTGATAAGTGTCATGCCCTACTTCTTCCAGATCGTTATGCTTCCCTGAAACCCTGAGACATTTTTGGCTATCGGCAATCCGCGTATATTTTGCAGGCTCATTGCCCAGGAATAAATCTTTAAATTGGTTCATTCCTGCATTTGTGAACATTAATGAGGGATCGTTCTTTACAACCAAAGGGGCGGAAGGTACAATTTTATGCCCTTTTTTTTCAAAAAATTTTAAAAATGCCTCTCTTATCTCGTTTGAATTCATATAAAGCTTTGATTTGTTTATAATTGTTTTAGGTTAATTCATGTATCTTTTTATAAAGTTGGTCAAATATTTTGCAAAATTAATATTTTGGTTTAGATTTGTTCATAATTTGAATAATACTAACATTATCAAACACAAACAACCTGATGGCGAAAGTAAAATATCGCTTTAACCCAGAATCGCTTAGCTTTGATAAAGTAGGAACAAACCTAAAAGTTTGGATATTAAAGGCATTCACATTTTTTACCGCAAGTATAGTTATTGCGATTATATACTACATGGTTTTTTCGAATTTTTTTGATTCTCCTAAAGAAAAGGCTTTAATACGCCTAAATAATCAAAAAGATCTTCAGTTTGAAATCATGTCCAAGAAACTTGAGCAAGTATCGAAAGTGCTTGATGATATCCAGCAACGTGACGATAACATTTACAGGACTATTTTAGAAGCGGACCCTATATCTAAAACAGTACGTGAAGCTGGTTTTGGGGGGATCAACCGGTACGAAGAACTTGAAAAAACGACCAATTCTGCACTTATAGTTGAAACAGCAAAGAAGCTCGATATCATTTCGAAACGATTGTATATTCAATCCAAATCTTATGACGAGGTGATTGAAAAAGCAATGAAGAAAGAACACATGTTGGCAGGTTTGCCTGCTATTCAACCTATTTCAAATAAAGATCTTACACGTACTGCATCAGGCTTTGGATGGAGGATTCATCCTATTTATAAAATCAGAAAGTTTCACGAAGGGATGGATTTTACTTCACCTACCGGAACTGATGTATATGTTACTGCCGATGGCATAGTTGCTGAAATAGAAAGAGACCCTTATCGTGGCTATGGAAATAAAATTGTGGTTGATCATGGATTTGGATATAAGACCTTATATGCCCATCTTGAAGGATTCAACGTTAAGCTGGGGCAAAAGGTAACGCGGGGCGATATTATCGGATATGTGGGCAGTACAGGATTGTCCACAGCTCCTCACCTCCATTATGAAGTGCATAAGAATGGCAAACCTGTGAACCCGATTAACTATTATTTTAACGACCTGACTGCCCAGGAATATGATCAGATTATTGATATTTCGTCACGTAGCGGTCAAACATTCGACTAAAAAATTATTACAATATAGAGGTAGAAACTGAGTTTGATATAGGTTGTTTTACATACATGTAGAACAATTTTTTTTATTTATTATGAGGATTAATAGTATTAAATATTTCAGAATTAAATTTATTTGGCGGGCATTTTTCTTTTGTGGTTTACAAATTTTAGTAAGCAATATTTATGCTCAACAGCCCGATACCGCTGTCCAACAAACTGATTCACTTGTTCAAAATACAGATACAACTTCACAACGTATAGATATGGTTTTCCAACATCCCGATACAATTATCATTGTGGAAGTTGGAGATGTAATGTTAGTTAGGTACCAATTATCCTGATAAAAGTTACCTTCCTCCTGTTTCAGGAAAAAATCTTTTAAGTTATGCTTCACCCATCATTCAAAATGCAGACCTTGCCTTTGGCAATCTCGAAGGCTGTATATTTAATGGAGAAGGGACTGTCAAAAAGTGCTCTAACCCAAAAAAATGTTATGCGTTCCGGCAACCTGGATATATGGCTAAACGGTTGGTTGAAGCAGGTTTTGATGTAGTTTCGGTGGCCAATAATCAGGGCAGAGAATCTACGGTTTCCATACTTCGGCAGAATCATATTCATTTTGCGGGATTAGAAACTTGTCCGTGGGATACTTTTAGTATTAAAGGTATCCGATACGGATTTACAGCCTTTTCTGTAAATTCAGGAAAAAATAAAATCCAGGATTACGGTTTACTTGATGAAATTGTTAAACGTCTTGATACCATTTCAGATATTGTTATTGTTTCCTTTCATGGCGGAGCTGAAGGGCAAGAGCGATAGATGTTTATAAGGATCATTTGATTATATATAGTTTGGGAAATTTTTGTATTTATCACCATTTTAACCTTGATGGTCATGCAAGCGTAGCACCTTTGCTGGAGATCAAAATTTCGGCCAAAGGGAAATTTATTGCAGGAAAGGTTCATTCTTTTAGACAACTTGGCGAGGGAGGCCCTATACCTGATATGCGCAGCAATGCTTTAAGGGATATTAAAGAATTGACTTTATTTGACTTTCCCGAAGTGCCATTGCAATTTAATGAGGATGGAACATTTTATTTATCTATTAAATAATACTTTAAGAAACCTTACTTAATAAATAGAAATAAATATTTTATACTATATTTACATTCATAATTGCAAATACCAAAACTATAAATGCCCTATAAGGAGAAAAAAGTAGAGAAACTCTATTTTGCCATTGGAGAAGTTGCCAGTATGTTTAATGTTAAAACATCGCTTATCCGTTTTTGGGAAAAAGAATTCGATATTATCAAACCTAAAAAAAATAAAAAAGGTAACCGGTTTTTCACCAAAGAAGACATCGATCATTTTCACCTCATATATCATCTTGTTAAAGAACGTGGGATGACCCTCAAAGGAGCACAGATGAAGCTGAAGGAAAACCGGGGAGACGTTCGGAATAATTTTGAGATTGTAAAATCCCTTCAGGATATTAAAAATGTGCTGCTCGAACTTAAAGAAAATCTGGCCTAATTTTTTTTTAAACACATTAAAATAAGAAATAAAAAATGCCAACAGTTAGGGATATTATTCATTGTATTGAAGAATTTGCCCCTACATTTTACCAGGAATCCTATGACAACAGTGGTTTGCAGATTGGAAATTATCAACTGGAAGTAAAAGGGGTATTACTTTCTGTTGATGTAACCGAGGAAGTTATTGACGAGGCAGCATCTGTTGGTGCCAATCTTATCATAGCACATCACCCTCTGATTTTTGCAGGATTAAAAAGAATAACCGGTGGTAACTACACGGAGCGTACCATCATCAAAGCCTTGAAAGCTGATATTGCAATTTATTCATGCCACACCAATATGGATAATATTTCTGGAGGCGTTAGTTTTAAAATGGCAGAAAAACTTGGGCTTAGTAATATAAAGGTGCTTAAACCTATAACAGGAATGTTTTATAAGTTGGTAACCTTTGTCCCTATTGACCATGCTGAAAAGATACGAGGTGTCATTTTAGAGGCCGGTGCCGGACATATTGGTAATTATGACTATTGCAGCTATAATCTTACGGGCGAAGGTACCTTCAGGGCATCGGAAAAGGCCAGTCCGTTCGTAGGGACAAAGGGTGAAATACATGTTGAGCCTGAAATTCGTATAGAGACTATTTTTGCAAAACATTTGGAAAATAAAATCATTTCAGCCCTCATCAAAGCTCATCCTTACGAGGAAGTGGCCTATGATATTTATCCGCTTGCCAATCGAAATGCCAACGTAGGGGCTGGTATTATAGGGGATTTTAACCAGCCTGTTGAAGAAAAAATGTTTTTAAACTTACTTAAAACTATTTTCAAAATGCCTTTAATTCGCCATACAGCCTTAATGGGGAGAAATATTTCGTGTGTGGCGCTATGCGGTGGCAGCGGTAGTTTTCTTCTTAACGATGCCTGTAAGGTCGGAGCTGATGCATTTGTTTCAGCAGATTTTAAATATCATCAGTTTTTCGATGCCGACAACCGCATCCTGATTGCCGATATTGGGCATTTCGAAAGTGAACAATTTACACTCGAAATTTTTTATGAGTTACTTATGAAAAATTTCTCTAATTTTGCAGTTCATTTTACAAAAGTAAAAACCAATCCAATAAACTATTTCTAAGAGATATGGCATCAGCAAAAACAAAAGCAACAACAGCGACAGCAGTAGAAACTGTAGAATATTTAATTGAAGATAAGCTTAATGCATTATACCAACTTCAGAAAGTTCATACAGGAATTGATAGGATAAAAATACTTCGGGGCGAGTTACCGCTTGAGGTACAGGATTTAGAAGATGAAATTGCCGGCTTAGGAACTCGTATTCAAAACTACCAGGATGAAACGAAGAGTCTTGAAATCGCTATTCATAATAAGAAGAATGAGATTGTTGGGGCTAATGATCTGATTAAGAAATATACAGAACAGCAAAACAACGTTCGTAACAACCGCGAATTCGATTCTTTATCAAAAGAAACTGAATTTCAGAAACTTGAGATTGAACTTTGTGAAAAGCGCATCAGGGAATTTACATCCCAGGCCAACGAAAAACAAGTGGCAATAGATGCAGCTCACAAATCGTTGGAAGAAAGAACCCAGGATTTGAAAAATAAGAAAAAGGAATTGGAGGATATCATTGCCGATACTAAGAAAGAGGAAGAAACTCTGAATACCAAAGCCCATGATATTGAAAAAAAGATAGAACCCCGTTTATTGAATGCATACAAGCGAATTCGTGCTAATGCACGTAATGGTCTTGCCGTTGTAATAGTTGAGCGCGATGCTTGTGGCGGTTGTTTCAACAAAATTCCTCCTCAACGTCAACTCGACATAAAGAGCCGCAAGAAAATTATTGTATGTGAGTATTGCGGTCGGATCTTAGTTGATGATATCGATGGGACTAATCCATCGTAAGCTATTTGAGAAGATTATATAAATACAAAAGAGTGTTCCTTTCCATTCATTTCATTTGTAATGGGGCAGTTTTAGAAGGTCACCGGATAATTTCAATACACCATCCATTACTTAAATCATATTGATACTGAATCGTTAATATTGATTTAAAAGTTTAAAGGACTTTCATTATTTTAGCATAAAATTTCATATATATAACCCTTTAACTAAGTTTTAAATATGAGAACTACTCTTTTATTCATCTTTTTATTGATTGCTACCACCATCTATGCCCAGGATTATAAGCAAGCGCTTGTTGGTAACACATGGCGTTTAACGGTATTAAAAATTAATGAGGAGGTATTCAAAGATGCTCCGAATACCTGCGTTTATACTACGGAAATTAGTTTTGTTAGCGATGCTTTATTGACATTAAACAGGCCTTGTATGAGCGCACCCGTAACCCAAAAGGCATTTACAATTGTCAATAATTTATTGATAATAAACAGTACAGATACCTTAACCATTACAAAGCTAAGTTTAACAAGTTTTGAAACCACCATCAGACAAAAGGCAGTGGATGATAGCGGCAATGTTACAGTAATGGATATTATAACTACCTATGAAAAAAAATAAGTTAACATTTCTTTTCATTATTCTAATACTCTTTTTATATGCTTGTTGCAGGCAAGTTCCCTGCCCTGACTTTACCGAACAAGAACTGGCATGGGTCCCATATAGGGAGGCGGATACACTGGTTTTCAAGAATTTTAATAACGATTCTGTAATTAGTTTTCATGCGACTTTTTATGAACATAGCCATTGTTACACTAAAAGCCAAGGAACCTATAGCTGCAATGATGGCTGCGTTGCATTTATACACACAAGTATCGAAAATATATCTGCTCATCTATTTATCCAATATTACATGCAGAAGGATAAAAATATTGCTTATGTTTTTGCCGATCAATATGGTATGAGTTTAATTCATCCTACTGAAAAAGATAGATTGTGGTTTGATTTGAATAACAGCCTTCATCATGACTCACTAATAATAGCCGGTAACTGGATGCATGATGTTTATGAATATGCATGTACCGATACTGCTTCTGCTCCTTATAAAAAAATGTTTGTTAAAAATGGAACAGGTATAGTAAGGTTTACGCTAAAGGATAATCAATCATTCGAACTACTCAAATACATAAAAAATGAAAAAAACGATTAAAATAATAGTAAGCCTAACCTTATGTTTATTTGCTATAAACGTTTTTGCTCAAGATGATATTCGAACTATTAGTACAACTTCCGGAGGTTCTTCTATGAGTGGTTCGTACGGTATATGGTGGAGAACCAATAATAGTCCACATCTGATCTTAAAACCTTTTATTATTTGTGAGGGATTTGATCCTGTAAATAATATTGATGCTGTGTATGTTTATAATCAACAGGTAGGTTTCACATTTTGTGAGGCTTTAAGGCATGCAGGTTTCGATGTAATAGTACTAAACCTGAATAATAATACCATGGCCATTGAGAAAAACGCCGATCTGTTTATTGCATTAATAAACGCGATAAATGGCGAATTGGCAACTAATCAGTCAAATTACAGGCTAAATGTATTAGGTGTAAGTATGGGCGGGCTTATTATAAGGTATGCACTGGCTAAGATGGAACAACAAGGGCTCGACCATAGGGTAGAGAACTATATCTCGTTCGATTCGCCACAATTAGGGGCAAATATTCCCCTTGGACTTCAACAAATGCTCGATACCTATTTAGGGCCATTAATTAATATAGCAGAGTGGAACTCGGTTTTGAATAATTTAGATTCGAAAGGTTTGCCCGATCTATTGAAGGATATTTCAATTAAAGTTTTAGGAGCTAATATCCGTGACATTGCAGATTATACCGCTGCTTTTGAAATGTCAGCTTGTTATATACATGACAATACCTGGAGAGCTTCGTACTTAAATAATTTGGCAAGTGTTGGGAATTTTCCGCATCATTGCAGGAGCATTGCAGTTTCGTTGGGTTCAAATGCTGGTCAAGGTTATAACCCGGGTGCAAAGTTATTGGAGTTTGGTCAAAGTCGTACTTTGGTAAATAAGACATTGCCATTACCTTGGAACCTGGGTTCAGTGGGTTTCCAATAGACCCCGATAAATATTTTTAATCGGGTAAATGCAATGCCCGGAGATGCAAATGGCCTCACTTTCACTGCTGCCATTCAAATTCAGCCATTTGTTAATTCCCAAATCATAGGGCCATCATATTCTAAATCTTCCAGTGACCACGGTCAGATTCATGCAACTGATTTAATTTTGGACAATGCCCCTGGTTCATATCTTACATTGCCATTAAGCGATTTTCAGGATTGGTTGAATGTTACAGTAAATATACCAATTAATTTATCCCACAAAGTTTGTGTTTGGATACCGTTTGTTGGAAATGTTTGTCAAACAGTTGGGATGAAATTTAACATATCATTTCTCAGATCGGATATTTTTGGAAATTTAACTACGGAAGCAGGGTCTGTCGCTGATGAACCCAGGTTTAGATATTGTTTTATTCCCACTTTAAGCGCTTTAGCTATAAACAATTCAAGCTGGTCGTTTGGTGATATAAAAAATATTGTTCCCACATATCCCTATCCAAATGATAAAACGGTTACCCCTTTCGATGCAATTTGCTATAGCACAAGTAATAATGAGCATCCATATATGGATAACCCGGGGGATACTCTTTCGGTTTTCCATTTCTTAACTAATGAATTAATGCCTGGTACTTTATACATTCAAAACCGCACTTTTAGCAGTACCTATTCCAATGTTTTTGAAGCAAACACTATTTATATTGGCAGTAATGTAGATCCGGTTACCAATAGAACTTCAATTGGTAATGTTACTTCTGACGCTGGCAGCAGAATTACTTTCAGGGTTCCACATACAGGTGCTGTTATTTTAGAGAATGGTTGTTCCATTCAGGGAAATGTTGATATAATGGCAGATGTCAATTATTCAAATCCTACATTTGTAAGCACAGCAAGTACCGTTTCCCAAACATCAAGTGTACTTCCTTTTAATGGTTCCCCACCAGCTCCATCCATTACAAATGAGGAAAATTATAGTATTGTTACTATAACAGATGATGATAGTAATGTTTTGAAATCCGGACGTGTTTCATCTGAGATCGAATACAAAATACCAGAAACAAAAATTGATATTTATCCAAATCCTGTTATAGGAGAGGGGAAAATCTATCTTGAAATTTCAAAATCAACCAAAGTAAGGGCTAATATTACATCAATGCAAGGCGTTGTTGTTAAAAACATAATTGAAAATAATTATTCTCCAGGTTTTTATATTGTTAGCTTTAATACAGGAGAGCTATCAAAGGGGCTCTATTTATGTAATATTTATTATGATAGTAATTGCAAAACTATAAAATTGGTGGTTCAGTAATCATGTTCCGTGGTATTGCCGGAAGACCAAATCTCGAAATATTAATCAATTAAAAAATATGAATATGAAAAAACAAATTTTAATTAGCTTGGTTTTAATTAGTTCGATTTTCTCATTAAATGCGCAATTAACAGCTCCAGTTAGATTTAGTTTGGCATCATTTAATTGGGAACATCAAATCTCATCAGGTGATGGTAGTTATTATTTATTTGATGTTACTGGCAATAATTACGCTTTTATGATTCATCGCCCTACTGGAAACGTAGGCATAGGCACAATTAATCCTAATGGAAAATTAGATGTTCATTTGGGTGCAGTGGGTGGAGACGTACTGATAATTCAAAAAAATTCCGGACCGGAAATTACATTTAAAGGGACATCTGATGTAGTTTTAGGATCAATTGGAATTGTGGATGCAAATCAGGAAATACGATTTTATAATGGAGCAGGTGGTATTATAACTCAAAAAATGGTTATAAATTCTAGTGGTGACGTAGGAATTGGAAATCCTTCTCCAGCATATAAACTTGATGTTTGTGGGACAATTAGAGCAAAAGAAGTAAAAGTTGATTTACAAGGAGGTTGTGATTTTGTATTCAAAAGCAACTACAAACTCATGGATTTAAAAAAATTAGAGGAGTTTGTAAAGACTAATCAGCATCTTCCAGAAATAGCACCAGAAAAAGAAATGGTTGAGAATGGTGTAAATATGAAAGAGCTTCAAATGAAACTTTTGCAGAAAATTGAGGAATTGACAATTTATACAATAGAGCAGAATAAGAAGAATGAGCAACAGAATGCAAAGATTAAAACTCTTGAAGAAAAGATCGAAAAATTAGAGTCAGCTTCAAGGTAAAGGATTTCAGTGAGTTATTAAGGTTTTTACCAACTATTTTTGGTGCTATTACCTTATTAAATGCTTGTATTGCAATCCTGAAGGGATTTAATATGAATAACCCTGTACGAAGTGCAGGGTAAAGGAAGGAAAATAATTTTACAACCCTGAAAGGGTTGAATATAAGCAAATTCAACCCTTTCAGGGTTGTTACTGCATTCATCGTATTATCCACCGGTTCCACCGGCGGTTATTCAAATTAAAGTCCTTCGGACTTTTTCAGTAGAGCCTAAATAAATTACCCCGGATTTAAGTCTTTTAGGCCTTTTCGGGATTTTTTATTTAAAACATATCAACAAAATAAATTGATTACAACTTAAATTACTCCTGAACATCCCTTTCTAAAACAAAAGAGGCTGTTACCTTAACTTAGGAACAGCCTCTTATATTTTTAAACAAAACGGCATGCGTTTGTAATGCGCGCCAACTTTTTGTTATTTTGAAAAATCCATTTGAGTCAAACGCTGATAGCTCTTGTAGCGCCATTTTGCATTTTCTTCGGCAGCCTTGAATAATTCAACTGCTTCGGCAGGGAATGCTTTCTTGAGCGATGAATACCTTACTTCAGACATCAGGAATTCCTGGAATTTACTCCAATCAGGCTCTTTAGAATCGAGCTGGAACGGATTCTGTCCTTCTTTTTCAAGAAGCGGATTATAACGATACAAATGCCAGTAACCTGAAGCTACAGCAGATTTGGTTTCTTCCTGCGATTTGCCCATACCAAGTTTTAAGCCGTGGTTAATACATGGAGCATAAGCAATAATTAGCGATGGGCCGGGATATGCTTCGGCTTCCCTAACGGCTTTCAAATACTGGCTTTGATTTGCCCCCATAGCTACCTGGGCAACATAAACATAGCCGTAACTTATAGCCATCATACCGAGGTCTTTCTTACGGACACGTTTGCCTGATGCAGCAAACTTAGCTACTGCGCCAATAGGAGTGGATTTAGAAGCCTGACCACCAGTGTTTGAATAAACTTCGGTATCCAGAACGAGTATATTAATATTTTCACCTGAAGCAATCACGTGATCGAGTCCGCCATAACCAATATCGTAAGCCCAACCGTCGCCACCGAATATCCAGATGGATTTTTTAATCAGGTATTGTTTCAGATCGAGAATTTCCTTAGCTATGGCATGTTTTTCTTTACCAAGTACAGTAACTACTTTTTCTGAAGCAACTTTCGACTTTTCTGCATTATCTATACCTTCTAACCATTCGGCAAAAGCTGCTTTTGTTTCGGCAGATACAGCTTCCATATTTTCCTTCATGAGACGGGCAATACGTTCACGAAATTTACGAACACCGGTAGCAATACCGAAACCATACTCTGCATTATCTTCAAATAATGAGTTAGCCCAGGCAGGGCCCTTACCATCTTTATTTATTGTATAAGGTGTGGAAGGCGCCGAACCACCATAGATGGATGAACAGCCCGTAGCATTTGCTACAATCATGCGATCGCCATACAATTGGGTAATTAGCTTGACATAAGGAGTTTCGCCACAGCCACCGCAAGCGCCAGAGAACTCAAATAAAGGTTGAGCAAACTGGCTGTTTTTAACGGTCTGTTCTTTTGGTAATAAGGTATCCTTGTAAGTTACATTTTTAGCCATATAATCCCAACGGGCTATTTCTACCTGTTGTGTTTCGAGTGGCTTCATTTCTAAAGCCTTAACCTTAGCTGGACATACATCAACGCAGTTTCCGCAACCTGTGCAGTCGAGTACGCTAACCTGAATATGGAAATTAAGACCTTCGAGTTGTTTACCGATAGGCTTTTTAACTACAGTTCCTGCCGGAGCTCCTTTTAATTCTTTTTCATCAAGAAGGAACGGGCGGATTACAGCATGTGGGCACACATAAGCACACTGGTTACACTGGATACAATTATCTGAAACCCATTCAGGCACATTCACAGCAATACCACGTTTTTCGAAAGCTGCTGTTCCTGAAGGGAAGGTTCCGTCTTCACGTCCTTTAAATGTGCTAACGGGCAGATCATCACCTTTCAGGTTATTGATTGGGTTAACCACATTGCGAATGAATTCGGGAATATTGGTATCGCCTTGTTCGGCCTTAACAACTATACTTTTCCAATCGGCAGGTACAGCAACTTTTTCACCATCTCCACCACGATCAACCGCAGCATAGTTCATCTTTACAACTTCCTCACCTTTTTTGCCGAAATCTTTTACAATAGCTTTCTTCATCTGCTCTACGGCTTTTTCGTAAGGAATTACGTTGGCTATTTTAAAGAAAGCCGATTGCATAATAGTATTGGTGCGGTTACCCAAACCAATTTCCTCAGCAATCTTCGTTCCATTTATAATGTAAAAGTTGATTTCGTTTTCAGCCAGGTATTTTTTAACATTGTCCGGTAAACGTTTTTTGGTTTCTTCTGCATCCCAAGGACTGTTGAGCAGGAAGGTTCCTCCTTTACTCAGGCCTTTCAACATGTCATATTTATATAAGTAAGCCGGAACGTGGCAGGCTACAAAGTCAGGAGTGTTTACCAGGTAGGGTGAGCGTATGGGCTTGTCCCCAAAGCGTAAGTGTGAAGTGGTAATACCTCCGGATTTCTTGGAATCGTATGCAAAGTAAGCCTGGCAATATTTATCTGTTGAATCTCCGATAATTTTGATCGAGTTCTTGTTTGCGCCAACTGTACCATCCGAACCAAGGCCATAGAACTTAGCCTGAAATGTGCCTTTGGTTGTAATATTAATCTCGGGTTTTAGTGGTAGCGAAGTGAAAGTAACATCATCCACAATACCAACAGTAAAGTGGTTTTTAGGTTCCTTCATTTTGAAATTGTCAACCACGGAAAGGATATGAGACGGTGTAGTGTCTTTTGAGCTTAATCCATAGCGGCCACCAACAATTAAAGGTTGATTTTCCTTGCCATAGAACAAATCCTTAACATCAAGATATAAAGGTTCTCCATTGGCTCCCGGTTCTTTAGTTCTGTCTAATACGATTACTCGTTTAGCAGATTTTGGGAACACTTTGAAGAAATATTTTTCGGAGAACGGGCGGTACATGTGTACGGTAAGCAGACCAAGCTTTTCGCCTTTTGATGCCAGGTGATCGATTACTTCCTTAATAGTTTCGTTAATCGAACCCATAGCTACAATTACATTTTCAGCATCAGGAGCGCCATAGTAAGTATATGGATGATATTCGCGTCCTGTTATCTGAGATACCTTTTGCATGTAATCTTCGATAATATCAGGAAGTGCAAGATAAAAACTATTGGCAGCTTCACGGGCCTGAAAATAAATATCAGGATTTTGAGCTGTACCACGGGTTTTCGGAAATTCAGGATTGAGCGCACGTTCGCGGAAGGCTTTTAATGCGTTCCAATCAAGTAATTTAACAAGTTCTGCCTGGTCAATTTCTTCAATTTTCTGAACTTCAGCTGAAGTTCTGAAACCATCGAAGAAATGAAGGAAAGGAACTCGCGATTTAATAGCTGCCAGGTGAGCAACACCAGCCATGTCCATAACTTCCTGAACACTACTGGTAACCAACATAGCAAAGCCGGTTTGGCGAGTGCTCATCACATCACTATGATCACCAAAAATTGATAAGGCATGAGCCGCCAAAGCTCTTGCAGACACGTGAAAAACCGCTGGCAATAACTCGCCCGAAATTTTAAACATATTGGGGACCATTAATAATAATCCCTGAGAGCAAGTATATGTAGTTGTTAAAGCGCCTGATTGCAATGCACCGTGAACAGCGCCAGCAGCGCCTGCCTCGGATTGCATCTCTGCAACTTTAACTATTTCACCAAAGATATTTTTTCTTCCATGGGATGCCCATTCATCTATATATTCTGCCATTGTTGACGATGGCGTAATAGGATAGATACAGGCAACTTCGCTGAACATATATGCAACATGGGCTGCTGCATAGTTACCATCACAGGTTATGAATTTCTTTTCTTTTGCCATTTTTACTATAAATATTTAAGTATCATTAATTTTTTGAAAGTGCAAAATTATATAAAATCTTTTAGAATTTACAAACAATAAGCTAAGTGTAGCTTATTCGGTTTCATTCCAAATAAGTATTCTAAATAACAAAAAAACTGCGGGTTACATCTCCGTAGTTTCAAATATGATATATTTTTTATATTTTCACTTAATTATTAATGCTTAAACTAGTTTTTAAAACCTCGTAATTATGAAAAAGATACTAAAAATATTTGCAATCATTCTTGCTGTGCTACTTGTCCTTTTAATTGTGACACCTATTTTCTTTAAGAAACCTATCGAAAACCTTGTTAAAGGTGAAATTAATAAGACGGTGAATGCCAAGGTTGATTTTAGCAATTTTAAGCTATCTTTTATCCGTGGTTTTCCTAATGTTTATATCGCTCTTGAAAACCTTTCTGTGGTTGGTACAGGCGTATTTGAGAAGGATACACTTCTGGCTTTTAAAACTTTTAGTGTAAAAGTCGACCTGATTAGCGCCATTAAAATGGAGAATATTAAAGTGAAGTCTGTGTTCCTCGATCACCCACGCATATCGGCTAAAGTATTGAAAAACGGCAAAGCCAATTGGGATATCATGAAACCAGATACCGCTGCTGTGGCTCCCAAGGACACTGCTCAGGGGAAACCGCTTGATTTTCACGCGAACCTTAAAAAATTCGAGATAGCTCATGCTTATATCAAATATCAGGACAGTACTTCCAATATGAGCGCTGAAATTAAGGACTTTAACTTTTTACTTTCAGGAAATTTTTCGGCTAAAACAACCGATATGAAGATCAATACTTCCATCGAGTCTATTGATTATGTAATGGGAGGGATTAAGTATCTTAAGCGAGCTAAGTTCAGATTAATT